>Ga0070665_100002857_pt1 | contig 18676 bp, 21 predicted proteins | sample KBSS13metaG_FD_65862 | JGI IMG/M metagenome (GOLD analysis project Ga0070665, IMG submission 65862) | Switchgrass rhizosphere microbial communities from Kellogg Biological Station, Michigan, USA - KBS S1-3 metaG | ecosystem: Host-associated > Plants > Roots > Rhizosphere > Soil ...
GTCACCCCGTGCCATACCTGTCGAGCTTCGTCGTGGTCATCCTGCGCAAGCCTCATGTCGGCTACGGCAGCGGGTCGCTGTCGGCGAGCGCCAAGGTCTCCGAAACGACTTTGAAGAACGCGTCGGGCTAAACCGTCATCACGGCGCGCAAGCCTGCCTAAGAAGACTTTAAGGCCGTTCGTTAACATCAGCACCATGACGAGCGTTTCCGAGCATCGGGCTGAGGCTGCGGCAGAGCACGAAATCGATATCCACACGACCGCGGGCAAGCTGGCAGATCTGCGCAAGCGGACCGAAGAGACCCTGCACCCGGTCGGTGAGGCTGCAGTCGAGAAGACCCACGCCAAGGGCAAGCTGACTGCGCGCGAGCGCATCCTTGCGCTGCTGGACGAGGACTCGTTCGTCGAGCTCGATGCGCTGGCGCGGCACCGCAGCACCAACTTCGGCCTGCAGGACAAGCGTCCCCTCGGCGACGGTGTGGTGACCGGTTACGGCACCATCGACGGTCGCGAGGTCTGCATCTTCAGCCAGGACGCGACGGTGTTCGGCGGCAGCCTCGGCGAGGTCTACGGCGAAAAGATCGTCAAGGTCCAGGAACTCGCAATCAAGACCGGCCGGCCGTTGATCGGCATCAACGACGGCGCCGGCGCCCGCATTCAGGAGGGTGTGGTCTCGCTCGGCCTGTACAGCCGCATCTTCCGCAACAACATCATGGCCTCCGGGGTGATCCCGCAGATCTCGCTGATCATGGGTGCCGCGGCCGGTGGCCACGTGTACTCCCCCGCGCTGACCGACTTCGTCATCATGGTCGACCAGTCCAGCCAGATGTTCATCACCGGACCCGACGTCATCAAGACCGTCACCGGTGAGGACGTCACGATGGAGGAACTCGGCGGCGCGCACACGCACATGTCCAAGTCGGGCACCGTGCACTACGTCGCCTCCGGTGAGCAGGACGCCCTGGAGTACGTCCGTGAGCTGCTGAGCTACCTGCCGAGCAACAACCACGCCGATCCGCCGCGATACAACGTGCCGGTACCCAGCGGCGGTATCGAAGAGAACCTGAACGACGAGGATCTCGAGCTCGACACGCTGATTCCGGATTCGCCGAACCAGCCGTACGACATGCACGAGGTGATCACCCGCATCCTCGACGACGACGAGTTCCTCGAGGTGCAGGCCGGTTACGCGACCAACATCGTGGTCGGGTTCGGCCGAGTCGAGGGCCGCACGGTCGGCATCGTCGCCAACCAGCCGACCCAGTTCGCCGGCTGCCTGGACATCAACGCCTCGGAGAAGGCCGCCAGGTTCATCCGCACCTGCGACTGCTTCAACATCCCGATCGTGCTGCTGGTGGACGTGCCGGGCTTCCTGCCGGGCACCGACCAGGAATACAACGGCATCATCCGCCGCGGCGCGAAGCTGCTGTACGCCTACGGTGAGGCGACCGTCGCGAAGGTCACCGTCATCACCCGCAAGTCCTACGGCGGCGCGTACTGCGTGATGGGGTCCAAGGACATGGGCGCCGATGTCGTGGTGGCATGGCCGACAGCCCAGATCGCGGTCATGGGCGCCTCGGGCGCTGTCGGGTTCGTGTATCGCCAGCAGCTGACCGAGGCCGCGAAGAACGGCGAGGACGTCGATGCGCTTCGGTTGAAGCTGCAACAGGACTACGAGGACACCTTGGTGAACCCGTACATCGCCGCCGAGCGTGGTTACGTCGACGCGGTGATCCCGCCGTCGCACACTCGTGGCTACGTCGCCACGGCGTTGCGGCTGCTGGAGCGCAAGATCACTCAGATTCCGCCGAAGAAGCACGGGAACATTCCATTGTGAGCGACGAAAACGAAGTTGTGGCCGCCGATCCGCACGCGCACGATCCGCACATCAAGGTGGTCAAGGGCGAGCCGACCGCGGAGGAGCTGGCCGCGGTGATCGCCGTGGTGGCCAGTGCTTCGGGCACCCCGCCCGAGCCGCGGGAGGCCGAGCAGAACCTGTGGGGCCATCCGGTGGACCGGCTGCGGTATGCAACCTTCAGCTGGCAGCGGGTGACGCTGCTGGAGCGGACACACATGCGGAAATGACCCGCTTGGTGCTTGCGTCGGCCTCGCCAGGCCGTCGTAAGGTGTTGCGCCAGGCGGGAATCGATCCGCTCGTCATCGTCTCGGGTGTGGACGAGGACGTCGTCGTCGCGGGTCTCGACCCATTGGCGACGCCCGGCGATGTGACGACGGCATTGGCCGCGGCGAAGGCGGATGCGGTCGCGCATGTACTTGATCCGGAGGTTGGCGCCGATTGCGTTGTGATCGGCTGTGATTCGATGCTGTACCGCGACGGAGAGCTGTTGGGTAAGCCCGCGACTGCGGAAGCTGCGCGTGAGGGCTGGCAGCGGATGGCAGGAAAGTCCGGCCAGCTGTATACCGGCCACTGCGTTATTCGCTTGTCCGCCAACAAGGTTACGTATCGCGCAGCCGACGCGACGCGCACTACGGTCAACTTCGGCGCCCCCTCCCCTGGCGATCTGGAGGCCTACGTCGCGCAGGGCGAGCCGCTGGCGGTCGCGGGTGGATTCACGCTCGACGGGCTCGGCGGCTGGTTCATCGACAGCGTGGAGGGCGACCCGTCGGCGGTGATCGGCATCGGCCTGCCGCTGACGCGACGACTACTCGGTCATGCAGGGCTGTCGATTTCGGACCTCTGGTCGGCGAACCCGCTCACCTGTTAAGCGCGAGCAGACGCAAAAGGGGTTTTCTCGGGCCGTTTCCACCCCCATCTGCGTCTGCTCGCGACAGGTTTAGCTAGCCATCTTCGCGCGCGACAAGTGATACTCGAGGCGGTGAGCCAGGAGCCAGGGTTCGCGTCGGACATCGTCCACGACGATCGGAATGACCGTCAGCCCGAGATCTTGGAAGTCCGCGTACCGCTTCTTGTCGCGAACCATCTCTATCCGCCCGGAATGCCAAGCGATGCTTTCGTACTCGGCCACCACGCACTGTTCCGGCCACGCGAAGTCGACCCGATGCACGGTTCCGTCAAGGGCGCGAATCTCGTATTGGAGTTCGGGCAGCGGCAGGCCGTAGTCGATCATGACAAGGCGAGCCTCGCTTTCCATTCCAGACTCCGCTCGACCATCCGCGTAGGGCAGCAGGTCGCGCACGGCGACGATGCCGCGCCGCCCTTTCTGTTCTCGCACAGCACTTTCCAGTTGTGCGCGCGTGCAACGCGTCGAATGCAAGGCAGCGTCGAGAGTGGCCAGAGCCCTCGGCCGCCGAAGTGTCCGCGCCACCTCGATGGCAGTCCAAGCCGGCGCGGTCGCAAGCCGACCGGCTACATGTTGCAACGGCGCCCCCACTCGCTGATGAACGATCAGACCAGTCGTCGGTCGCAGCCGCACGCCAGGATCGAGAACGTGAACGGCAGCGGTGTCCTCGAGATCGAAGCCATACAAGGCCGCAGCCGTGCCCATGCACGCCACAGCGCGTTGCCCCATGAACACGTCGAGAGCACCGAGTCGACCGATGAGGTCTGGCTCCGTAGCGGCGTAAACGCCGTACCAGACGCGAACCAAGCTGCCGTTATTGACCTGTGCGCGCAGCTGATCGCGTGTCATTACAGTGAGCAACTGCCGAGCGGTCGCGAAGCCGCCGAGTTCTCTCAGCAACGCCAGCGCGGGTGACTTCATTACGAAATCATCGACGGCGGCCAGCGTTCAATCCGGCGCGATCAAGGGCGGCTGGGGATGAGTTCGCGGTTGTGAACAACTTCCCTCGCCGAGCAGACGCAGAAGGGGCCTGAGACCGCCTTCGAAACCCCCTTCTGCGTCTGCTCGCGGAAGAAAGTGCTCGCGGAAGAAAGTGCTCGCGGGAGAAGTGCTACATCAGGTCGTTGGCGGGGACATCGTGGCGGTGCTCCCGATACCACGCCACCGTGCGCTCCAGACCCTCATCGAGGCCCACGACCGGCGACCAGCCCAGTGCGCGCATCTTCGAAATGTCTGGGCAGCGGCGCTTGGTGCCGCCGTGTTGCAGCTCTCCCGGCTGGATGTCCAAGTCGATGCCGACGATCTTGCCGATGCGCGCGGCGAGGTCGCGAATCGTGATCTCCTCATCGCTGCCGATGTGGTAAATCTCGCGGTGCCCGCCCTTTTCGTACATCGTCAGGATGCCCTGGACGACGTCGTCGACGTAGCAGAATGACCGCGTCTCGGTGCCGTCGCCCTGGATCGGGAACGTCCCGTCACCCGCCTCCTGCGCGGCCAGCGCCCGCATGATGAACTGCGGCTCAACATGCTTCCAGCCCATGTTCGGCCCAAAGACGTTGTGCGGCCGGAAAACCTGCACCTGTCGATAGTGGTCCTGGCCGTAGTTGAATGCGATCAACTCGCTGACGATCTTGCCGCCGCCATAGGAGTACCGCGGGTTGAGACTGTCGGGCAGCATCAGCGGGATGGTCTCCGGCGTCGGGATGACCGACGGCGTCTGATAAACCTCGGCCGTCGACGCCACCACGAGATCGGGCACACCGACTTTGCGGCCGGCGTTGGCGACCGCCAGCATGCCGAGCATGCCAACCTCGAGCACGAGTTCCGGTTGCTTGTAAAAGTTCTCGGTGCCGTTGACCGCCGCCAAGTGCATTACGACCTCGGCGCCCTTGAACGCCTTTTCCAGCGCACCCTGGTCGCGCACGTCGCACGTGAAAAGTTCGACGTCCGAAGCGACTTCTGCGAATCGGCTGGCATCTCCGCGCACCATCGAGTCGACCACCGCGACGTCCCAGCCGTCGGCCACCAGCCGCTTGACCAGATACGCGCCGATGAAACCGCCACCGCCGGTGACGACTACGCGCTTACCCATTGACGGGCGCCCATCCGCTGCGGCCGACAGCGAAGTACGAATCGCCGAGTTCCGAGGCCGGCAGGTGACTGAAGTGGTTCCAGTAGTCGAACACGAACCCCTCCGGGCTGATGAACTCGCTGATGGTGCGCGGACCAATCGTGCCAAGCGAGGGATGGTTGTTCGCGATCACCACCACCGACGCACCGCTGACCGCATCGCCGAACCTGTTGAACACCGCCTCGTCCGGAAACTCCGCCGCCAGTACCTCCGGCGAAGTCACCGGGTCGTAGACACCGATCTCGGCGTTCGGGTGCGCCTTCTTCAGCGCGTCGAGCACCTTGATCGACATCGACCCGCGCAGGTCGCTGGTTTCCGGCAGCCCCTTGAACGCCATGCCGAGGATGCTGATCTTCAGCGGACCCGACGCCAGGTTGCGGCGGTTGATCTCGCTGCTGATGAACTGCACCGTCTCCTCGGGCTGGCGCTCGTTGACCAGTCGGCCCGCCGAGGTGATCTCCATCTCGATGCCCCGTGTGCGCGCACTTTCCATCAGGATGTGCGGATCCTTCTCCAGACACGGCCCACCGACGAGCCCCGGCAACGGGATGTTCGTGCGGTTGTAGCCCAGCTTGCCCGCCGAGATCACCTCGTGCGCACTGACTCCGAACGCGTCGCACACCCGCGCGACCTCGTTGGCGAAGGCGAACTGCACATCGCGGAACGTGTTACTGACCAGCTTGATGATCTCAGCGGTCTCGATATCGGCAACCTGAACGATCGAAATGGTGAGCCGGCGAAATATTGCCGCAGCGCGATCTGCAACAGCCGGATCGTCGGCTCCGACAATTTGCGGCAATTCACGCAATTCTTGCAGCGCCTTGCCTTCCAGTGTGCGTTCCGGGCACATCGCGATATCGAATTTCTTACCGCTGGCTGCCAGAATCGGCGCCACCACGTTCCGCGTCGTACCCACCTTCACGGTCGATCGCAACAGCACCAGCGCCCCATCGCGCATGTTCTCCGCGATGTCGCGGGCGGCGCTTTCGATCATGTCGAGCCGTGCCACGCCATCAGGTGACAACGGCGTGCCGACCGTGATGATGTATGTGTCGCAAGAGAAGCTGTCATCGAAGTGCTCCGCGGCCACCAACTTTTTCGACCTCGTCACGCCGGCCAACGCGTCCGGTAGACCCGTCTCGGTGAAATGCGGCGTTCCCGCGTTTGTCATCTCGACGATGTCGGGCCGCTTCTCGACGCCGATCACCGTATTGCCCGCTTCGGCGAGAACGGTCGCCAAGGTAAGTCCGACATAACCGAGTCCGACGATTCCGACGTCGTAATTTGCTGGCCCAGCCATCATTCCTCAAGTTCCTTGCGCGGAGACGTTGCGACAACAGGTGTTCACAATACGTTGCCCCCTTCCATTTGGAGCAGTGGGCGTGTGCTGTTTCGCACAGCGCCTGGGTAGGCTCGTGGTGTGCCGCTGCCTGCCGATCCCAATCCCGCCCTGCAGTCATATGCCCATCCCGAACGCCTGGTCACCGCCGACTGGCTCTCGGGCAATTTGGGCCGCCCAGGGCTTGCCATCGTTGAGTCCGACGAGGACGTGTTGCTCTACGACACCGGCCACATTCCCGGCGCGGTGAAGATCGACTGGCACACCGACCTCAACGATCCGCACGTCCGCGACTACATCAACGGCGAGCAGTTCGCCGCGCTGATGAACCGTAAGGGCATCGCCCGCGACGACACCGTCGTCATCTACGGGGACAAGAGCAATTGGTGGGCGGCCTATGCGTTGTGGGTGTTCACGTTGTTCGGTCATCCCGACGTGAGGCTGCTCGACGGGGGGCGCGACTTGTGGATCTCCGACGGCCGTGACACCACGCTGGACGTCCCGTCCAAGCCGAGCACCGGATACCCGGTCGTGGAACGCGACGATGCACCGATCCGCGCCTTCAAGGCGGACGTGCTCGACATCCTCGGCAAGCAGCCGCTGATCGATGTCCGCTCACCGCAGGAGTACACCGGCGAACGCACACACATGCCGGACTACCCCGAGGAAGGCGCGCTGCGCGGTGGCCACATCCCGACCGCACGGTCCATCCCGTGGGCCAAAGCCGCTCAGGACAACGGCAAGTTCCGCAGCCGCGCCGAGCTCGACGAGCTGTACGGGTTCCTCACCGCCGACGACAAGACGGTCGTGTACTGCCGCATCGGCGAGCGGTCGAGCCACACCTGGTTCGTGCTGACCCATCTGCTCGGCAAGCCGGGCGTGCGCAACTACGACGGCTCGTGGACCGAGTGGGGCAACGCGGTGCGCGTGCCCGTCGCCGTCGGGGAAGAACCTGGAAGCGCGCCATGAGCATGCCGGCCGCGCTGGCCGAAGTCGTTTCGGACTTCCAGGACGTACAGGGACAGGACAAACTCGCCCTGCTGCTGGAGTTCGCCAACGAATTACCCCCGCTCCCAGCCGATCTCGAAGAGGCGGCGATGGAACCGGTGCCCGAATGCCAGTCGCCGCTGTTCCTTCACGTCGACGCGGCCGACCGCGACAAGATCCGGCTGTACTTCAGCGCACCGGCCGAAGCCCCGACCACGCGCGGCTTCGCCGCGATCCTCGCCGCGGGCCTGGACAAGCAGTCAGCCGACGACATCCTGGCCGTGCCCGACGACTTCTACTCCGAACTCGGCCTGGCGAAACTGATCAGCCCGCTGCGGTTACGCGGCATGTCTGCGATGCTCGCGCGCATCAAGCGGCACTTGCGCTCGGAAACGTCCGCCTGACGATCAGAAGAACGGCAGCTTGTACTTGCCGCTGTACTGCAGCGCGTCCTTGTTCCGCTCACCGATGACCTTGGCAGGCACACCGCCGACGATCGCGAACGGCGGCACCTCTTTGTTCACCACCGAATGTGCGGCCACGACGGCGCCCCGGCCGATCAGGCTTGGCAGGACCATGGCGCGGCTGCCGATCCACACGTGATCGTCGATGACGATGGGATCCGGCGGGTTCGGCGCGGGCACGAAGTTCGGGTGGTTGATGTCGTGGCCGCCGGCGATGATCTGCGTGTCGCTGGCGATCACGACGTCGTCACCGATCGCGATGCCTGCCCTGGCATCGAGCAGACACCGGAACCCGATCGAGACGTTGTTGCCGATCACGATGTATTGGATCGACCAGACGCCGGTGCCGCGGTTGATCGCCGTGCCCTTGCCGATCTTTGCGCCGAACAGCCGCAGGTATCCCAGTCGGATGAAGTGGAACGGGATGTAGGTGACGACCGTGTTGTAGAAGTACGCCACGTACACGTCGGCGATCCTGCGAAACAGGGTTTCGCCCTCGAGCTTGTAGTTGACGATGCGACCGTCGGGTTCGGTCACCCACTCCATTTTCGGTGGGATCCGAACGTTGGGGTTGACTTGGCGCTTGCGGGCGATCATCTCGGGGTCTGAAGCTTGCGGTTCAACGAACAACGGGGCTCCCCTTGTGCATCAGCGATTTGCTGGACCAGGAGCCACCATAGCCCGGTCCGCGGTCAACCTTCCAAACTCGCCGCGAATTTGCTCGCGGGCGTGCCGCACCCGCGGGTTGGGTATGCAGTCATGCCCCTTAAACTGCGAGGCGCTACATTCTTAAAGACGTTTCTTAGAGAACATGCCATCAGGAGGCGAAGTGCCTAGTCACGCCAGCTCGAAGATCTCCAAGGTGCTCGTCGCCAACCGTGGGGAGATCGCGGTCCGGGTGATCCGGGCGGCCAAGGACGCCGGGTTGGCCAGCGTGGCCGTGTACGCCGAACCTGATGCCGACGCGCCTCACGTACGGCTCGCCGACGAAGCCTTCGCGCTCGGCGGCCAGACCTCTGCGGAGTCCTACCTCGACTTCGCCAAGCTGCTCGACGCGGCCGAGAAGTCCGGCGCCAACGCCATCCACCCCGGGTACGGATTCCTTTCGGAGAACGCGGATTTCGCTCAGGCGGTGCTCGACGCCGGGCTGATCTGGATCGGGCCGAGCCCGCAGTCGATCCGCGACCTCGGCGACAAGGTGACCGCACGCCACATCGCCGCGCGCGCCCAGGCCCCGCTGGTGCCCGGCACCCCCGACCCGGTGAAGAACGCCGACGAGGTCGTCGCGTTTGCCAAGGAGTACGGCGTGCCGATCGCGATCAAGGCCGCCTTCGGCGGCGGCGGGCGCGGCATGAAGGTGGCCCGCACCATCGAGGAGATCCCCGAGCTGTTCGACTCGGCGACGCGTGAGGCCGTCGCAGCGTTCGGCCGCGGTGAGTGCTTCGTCGAGCGCTACCTGGACAAGCCCCGCCACGTCGAGGCCCAGGTCATCGCCGATCAGCACGGCAACGTCGTCGTCGCGGGCACCCGCGACTGCTCGCTGCAGCGCCGGTTCCAGAAGCTGGTCGAAGAGGCGCCCGCGCCGTTCCTGACCGACGCGCAGCGCAAGGAGATCCACGAGTCGGCCAAGCGCATCTGCAAGGAGGCCGGCTACTACGGCGCAGGCACCGTCGAATACCTGGTCGGCCAGGACGGGCTGATCTCGTTCCTCGAGGTCAACACCCGGCTGCAGGTCGAGCACCCGGTCACCGAGGAGACCGCGGGCATCGACCTGGTGCTGCAGCAGTTCAAGATCGCCAACGGCGAGGCCCTGGACATCACCGAGGATCCGACACCGCGCGGCCACGCCATCGAGTTCCGCATCAACGGCGAAGACGCCGGCCGAGGCTTCCTGCCCGCACCCGGCCCGGTGACCAAGTTCGAGCCGCCGAGCGGCCCCGGCGTGCGACTGGACTCCGGCGTGGAGAGCGGCTCGGTGATCGGCGGACAGTTCGACTCGATGCTGGCCAAGCTGATCGTGTGCGGCGCCACCCGCAACGAGGCGCTGGCGCGGTCGCGGCGCGCACTCGCCGAGTTCAACGTCGAGGGGCTGGCGACCGTCATTCCCTTCCACCGCGCGATCGTGTCGGACCCCGCGTTCATCGGTGATGAGGACGGCTTCACCGTGCACACCCGCTGGATCGAGACGGAGTGGGACAACACCGTCGAGCCGTTCACCGGTGGCGATCCGATCGAAGAAGAGGACACCATCCCGCGGCAGACGGTCGTGGTCGAGGTCGGCGGCCGCAGGCTCGAGGTGTCGCTGCCCGGCGACCTCGCGATCGGCAACGGGGGCGCTCCCGCCGCCGGCGGCGGCGTGGTGCGTAAGAAGCCAAAGCCGCGCAAGCGTGGCGCGCACTCCGGCGCTGCCGCGTCGGGTGACGCGGTGACCGCGCCGATGCAGGGCACCGTGGTCAAGGTGGCCGTCGAAGAGGGTCAACAGGTTTCGGCCGGCGATCTCGTCGTCGTGCTCGAGGCGATGAAGATGGAGAACCCGGTGACCGCCCACAAGGACGGCACCATCACCGGGCTCGCCGTCGAGGCCGGCGCCGCGATCACTCAGGGAACGGTGCTCGCCGAGATCAAGTGATTCAGTCTGGGGTCACCAGGCTGCGTTCGGCCAGCTTCGCACCGAAGTACTGGGCCTCGGGATCAACGACGACCGTCGTGTCGTCGTTGCGTCGGGCCAACGTGTCGCGGGCCATCTGCTCGAACGAGATCTTCTGCGGCCCACCGATGTTCACGACGCCGTTGAGAGGGTCGGCGACGGCCGCACGGGCGACGTCCCTGGCGACGTCGTCCGCGGCGATCGGCTGAATCAACGCGTCGGGTACCCGGACCTGATCGTCGTCGGCCATCGAATCGGTGATGGCGTCGGTGAATTCGGCGAACTGCGTCGCTCGCACGATCGTGTACGGCAGGCCCGATTCGGTGATGATCTTCTCCTGCACCACCTTTGCCCGCATGTAACCGCTGTCGGGTAACCCGTCGACTCCGACGATCGACAGCGCGACGTAATGGCCGACTCCGGCACGCGCCGCTACGACCACCAGATTGCTGGTCGACTTCTTGAAGAACTCCATCACGGGATCGTCCTCGAACGAGGGCGAATTGACGACGTCGACGAGCACGTCGGCGCCGCTGAGCGCTTCGGCGAGACCCGAGCCGGTCAGTACGTCGACGCCCGATCCGCGCGACGCGGCGACCACGTCGTGGCCCTCCGCGGTGAGGAGGTCGACGACCTTGGTGCCAATGAGACCGCTCGCGCCGATAACTGTGATCTTCATGCTTACCATCACACGCGTGGAGCCCGTCGAAATCAATGCAGGTGCTTTGTATTTGCGTATGCCGCGCGCAGATGACCGCGTCGACGACCGGCCCGCACTGGCGGAACTGGGTGAGACCGACGACGGCTATATCCAGAACCGGGCTGCCCAGTGGGAGTCGGATACCGCCTACACATGGGCGGTGTGCGAGCCGACGACCGGCGAACTGCTCGCTGAGGTCACGCTCGACCCAGCCACGGGCCTGATCGGCCTGCGTGCGCGCCCGGGCCACGCCGAGGCGGCACAGGCCGCAGGCGACGCGGTGCGCCGATTCGCCGACTCGCTGGCATAGCGACAACCCTGGATGTTCCCGCTCCTCTTGTGGGGGCCCACTTCGCGTCGTATGGTCTCGATGCAATACAAAACAGCATTTTGCACTGCAAAATAGGTGGGTATGCGGAACAACTCCTCTTCACTGCGACGGGCGCTGGCGATCCTCGATCTGGTGGCCTCGGCCGCCGGGCGCGACAAGGGCGCGACCCTGGCCGAACTGGCCGATGGCGTGGAGACAACCAAGAGCACCGTGCTGCGGTTGATCGCCCCGCTGATCGAGCAGCGCCTGGTGCGTCAGGACCCCGACGGCACCTACCGGATGGCAGTCGGCGTGCTCGGCCTGGCCAGCGCTTGTCTGACCGATCTCGACATCCGATCGACGGCTCAGCCCACCCTGCGCGAAATCGCCGACGCCACAGGGCAAACCGCACATCTATTGGTCTACAGCGACGGCCGGGTCACCTACGTCGACAAGGTGGCCGGTGCCTCACCGATCCAGATGGCCTCGCGCATCGGCGATACCGGCACGGCGTATTCGACGGCATCGGGCAAGGCGATGCTGGCGTTCCTCGGCGACGACGAGCTCGAGCGGGTCATCGCGCTGGGGCTCGCGCCCAGGACCGCGGCAACCATCACCGATCCGACGGAACTGCGCGAGCACCTGGCGGTCGTCCGTGAACGGGGTTTCGCGTACGACGACCTCGAGAATGAAGACGGCATCCGGTGTGTGGCCGCACCGGTGTTCAACCACGCGGGCGCGTGTGTATGCGCCATCAGCGTCTCCGGACCCGCGGAACTCGTGGCGACCAATCGCGATGGCTACACGGACATCATCGTCGCCGGCGCCGCACGGATTTCGCGTGAGCTGGGCCATGAAGGCGGTGAGCAGATCGCTTGAATTCACCCCATAGCCGTTGTCCTGCAACCACACTCACAGAAGGTCACCCATGAAGTTCAAGCGATCAATCTCGAAGGTGGCGGGCGCCTTCGCCGCAGCCGCCCTGGTGCCCGTCGCCGTCGCCTGCACCCCGATGCCCTCGAACGCGGCCGTCGCCGCGGACTCGGCGCTCAAACACGTACTGGCGACGGGCACCGTCAAGGTGGCCACGTGCTTGTCGTTCACCCCGTTCGGCTTCACCAATCCACAAGGCAAGCCGGACGGCTACGACGTCGACATCGCCAATGAACTCGCCAAGGACATGAACGTCAAGCTGGAGCTCGTCGACACCACCTCGTCGAATCGGATCCCGAACCTGCAGACCAACAAGGTCGACGTGGTGTTCTGCAACTTCACCCGAACACTGGAGCGCGCCAAGGAGATTTCGTTCACCGATCCCTATGTCGTGGCCACCGAGGGGTTGTTGGTCCGCACCGGCAGCGGGATCACTTCGTTGGAGTCGATGAAGGGGCGCACCGTCGCCGCGGTCAAGGGCAGCACGAATGCCGACGTGCTGCGTGAGCGCGGGGTCGACGTCAAGGTGGCGGAGTTCGACAGCTCGCAGGCCGCCGTGCTCGCAGTCAAGCAGGGTCAGGCCGACGCGATGGTCGAGGATTCGAATTACCTGCAATATCAGGCCAAGCTCAACCCGGGCCTGGAGGTCGTCACCAGCAATCTGGTGCCGTTGGAGTACAACGCATTCGGTGTCAAGCAGGGCGACCAGCTGTGGGTGGACTATCTGAACCAGTTCTTGTTCGAGCTCAACACCTCCGGTAAGAACCTCGAGCTCTACCGCAAGTGGTTCGGCACCGATCCGCGCTTTCCGCTGCGGCCCGCATTCTGAGTCGGATTGACAGACATGTGGATCGAATACCAGTGGCGAACCGTTCTCGCCTATCTGCCGGACTATCTGCACGCCGCGACGCTGGCGCTACGCATCACCGTGGTGGGCTTCCTGCTGGCGTTCGCGCTGGCGATGATCGCGGCTATGGCCCGCAATTCGAGCGTGCGGATCCTGCAAATTCTGGCCGCATGCTACGTGGAGGCCATTCGCAACACCCCGGTCCTGCTGCAGATCTTCATCGTGTACTTCGCGCTGCCGAGTTTCGGCATCCGACTGTCGGCGGTGACGGCAGGAACGATCGCGCTCGGAATCAATGTCGGGGCCTACCTGACCGAGGTGATCCGTGCCGGCATCTCCTCGGTTGGCGACGGGCAGCTCGAGGCCGCCCAGATTCTGGGTCTGAGCAAGGCCCACATCTTCGTATACATTGTGGCGCCTCAGGCGCTGCGCAACGTCTTCCCGGCGCTGGTGAACAACCTGGTGCAGGTACTGCTCGGCACCTCGCTGCTATCGACGATCGCGGTACCCGAGATCACCGGCGTCGCCACCGTGATCAACGCGCGCACACTGCTGTTCGTCCAGGTATTCGGCATTGCCGTGGCGTTGTACCTGGTCCTCAGTTACGGGCTGTCAGCGATCGCCGCACTGATCGGGCGACTCGCATTCCGAGCACCCGCGACCGCGCGCGCCCGCAAACGCAGCTCCGCGCTCAACCTGATCGGGGTGCGGCCGTGAACTTCTCGCTGATCCTGCAGAGCCTGCCATTCCTGTGGAGCGGATTCCTACTGACACTTGGGCTTTCGGCGGTGTCGATCCTCGGATCGACGGTCCTCGGCCTGATCGTGGCCGCCCTGCGCACCTCGCGCATCCCGCTGATTCCCGGGTTGGCACGAGCGTACGTCGAGATCTTCCGCGGCTCGCCGATCCCGATCACGCTGCTGTTCGTCTACTTCGGCGCCGCACTGTACCTCGGCTACAGCGTGAACTTATTCATCGCTGCCGCAGTCGGTTTGAGTGTTTACCACAGCGCGTTCGTCGCCGAGATCATCCGCTCGGGGATCGAAGCCGTTCCGGCCGGTCAGCACGAGGCCGCCCAGATCCTCGGCCTCAAACCTCTCCAGACGTTCAGCTGGGTGGTGCTTCCGCAGACCGTCAAGATCGCCCTGCCGCCGTTGGTGGGGCAGTACATCTCGTTGATCAAGGACACCTCGATCGCGTCGATCATCGGCCTGGTCGAGCTGATGAAGGTCGGCCAGTCGATCGTCGATCGAACCAGCGACCCGGTCTCGATCTACCTCATCGTCGCCGTGTTCTACTTCGCCATTTGTTACCCACCGTCGGTGTGGGTCACGCGCAGACAACGAAAGGCCCTCGCGCAGTGAGTACTTCAACCCTCAATGAAACCAGCATCGGCCGCGACATCCGCCTGTCCGGGGTGACGAAGGCGTTCGCCGACCTACAGGTCCTCAAAGACATCACGCTCGACGTCGCCGACGGCGAAGTCGTCGTACTGATCGGTGCATCGGGCTCGGGTAAGAGCACCCTGCTACGCATCATGAGCGGCCTGGAGACGGCCAGCTCGGGCGAGGTGGTCGTCGGCGGCGTGCCCATGCACGAACCGAAGCGGGCTCGCGAGATCCGCGGCCACGTCGGGATGGTCTTCCAGCAGTTCAACCTCTTCCCCCACCTCGATGCGTTGGGCAACGTCACCCTTGCATTACGCAAGGTGTACAAAATGTCGGCCCAAGACGCCCGCAAGAAAGGCCTTGAGGTGCTGGCCAGGGTCGGGATGGACGACCGCGCCCACCACTACCCCAGCCAGCTCTCAGGCGGCCAGCAGCAGCGTGTAGCGATCGCCCGCGCGCTGGCCGTCGACCCACGCATCATCTTCTTCGATGAGGCGACCTCGGCGCTGGACCCCGAACTCGTCGGTGAAGTGACCAATGTGATGCGCGGCCTGGCCGACGACGGCATGACCATGGTCGTCGTCACCCACGAGATGGGCTTCGCACGCCGCACTGCCGATCGGGTGGTGTTCATGGCCGACGGCGTCATCGCCGAACAGGGCTCACCGGAGGAGATATTCGGAAATCCGCAACACCCCAAAACCATTCAGTTCCTGAGCAAGGTGACCGACCATTGACGACCGCGCCGCTGCGGGTCATCGCTGAGGACCGCGCGGTCACCGTCGTGCGCGCCGGGCGACCGTTCGACGTGCGCATGCTCGTCACGGCACTGGCCGCAGGCGGCCTGCGCGCGGTCGAGCTCACAATGACCACGCCGCACATCCTCGACCGGCTGGCCGCCGACGACATCGGTGATGCGGCGACGATCGGCGTGGGGACCGTGCTGACCGCCAGGGACGCCGATGCCGCGATCGACGCCGGAGCGCAGTTTCTGGTGACGCCCGCGGTACGCGAAGCCGTCGCCGGGGCCGCCGCGGCGCGCAACGTTCCGGTCATCATGGGCGCATACACCCCGACCGAAGTGATGGCGGCCATCGACCTGGGCGCAGCCGCCGTCAAGATCTTTCCCGCCCGCATGGCCGGACCCGATTACCTTCGTGATCTGCACGGGCCCTTCCCCGGCACTGCGCTGATCCCGTCGGGCGGTATCAATGCGACCAACGCCGCCGCTTACCTGGCGGCAGGGGCCACTGCGGTCACCGCCGGAACCGACGTCGTCGCACCGGAGCTGGTGGCGGCGGCCGACTGGACTGCGATCACCGGCAGAGCGAAGAGTTTCGTCGCAGCGATCAACAACGAAGGCCGGAACTGACGATGCACGCGAAACGCCTCACCGATCTCAACCACACGGTGCTGGGCGCCCACCACAAATCGGTGCCGGCTACCGCGTGGGGCATGACCGTCTACGACTTTCTGGCCACGCAACCGCGCAGGTCCGAATTCGCGACCCCGCTGCTGACCGTCGACGAAACCGCGTTGAGCCACAACATCACAGCGATGGCGCGGTGGGCGTCCGACCACCACATGGAGCTGGCGCCACACGGTAAGACGACGATGGCCCCGCAGTTGTGGCGACGCCAACTCGACGCGGGCGCGTGGGGAATCACGCTCGCCACCCCGTGGCAGGTTCAGGTCGCCCGGCACTTCGGCGTCGGCCGCATCATGCTTGCAAACGCCGTCGTCGATGAAGCCAACCTGGCGTGGCTGGCCGAGGAGTTGAGCAAGGACCCCGATTTCGAGTTCTACTGCTTTGCCGACTCGGTGGCAACGGTGGCTCTGATGGCACACGCGCTCAAGCAGATCCGACCCGAGCGCACCATCGGCGTGTTCGTCGAACTCGGCTACCCGGCCGGGCGCTGCGGTGCTCGCACCATCGACGAGGCGCTGGCCGTCGCCGCAGCCATCGACCAGACGCCGCACCTGAGTTTGGCCGGGGCCGCCGGCTATGAGGGCGCGCTCGGCCATGACCGCTCCCCTGACGCGCTGTCCCGCATCACGGCTTATCTCGACGACCTGGTGAGCCTGCACGGGAGACTGCCTGCCGGTTCGCTTCTCACCGCCGGCGGCAGCGCCTACCCCGATCTCGTCGCGCAACGGCTGGCGGCCTGCGGCGACGCGCGCATCGTGCTGCGGTCGGGCGCGTACATCACCCACGACGACGGCTTCTACGCCCACATTTCGCCGTTCGCCGACGCGGTCGAACCACGCAACCCGGTCCACCTGCAGCCCGCGATTCACGGCTGGGCGCGCGTCATCTCCGCACCCGAGCCCGACCTCGTTCTGCTCGACGCCGGCAAGCGCGATCTGCCGTACGACGAAGGCCTGCCCGTCGTCCACGACGATCCAGCCGCCGCGATGAACGACCAGCACACCTTCGTCCGAGGTGAGCAGGCCACGTCGATGCGTATCGGCGCCGTCGTGCGCCTGGGGCTGTCGCATCCGTGCACCGCCTTCGACAAGTGGCGCCTCGTGCCGGTCATCACCGACCACACCCAGCCCGATCCGTATGTGGTCGACCTCATCCACACCTTCTTCTGACATGGGAGCAATGGCGAGATCCCCACATATCACCTGCGTCGGCGAGGCGCTCATCGTCCTAGCAGCCCAACGCGGGCCGCTCGAGACGGCTGAGTCTTTCGTCCGGGGTGCCGCGGGCGCCGAAGTGAACGTCGCGACAACGCTTGCAGCGCTGGGCATTTCGACGTCGATCATCACCCGCGTCGGCGCTGACGGATTCGGCCGTTATCTCTCTGCGCACCTGGCCGAGGCCGGCGTTGACATCTCGGCGGTCCTCGCCGACACCGCCCGGCCCACCGGTCTTTACGTCAAGCAGCGCGGCGCAGGGTCGTCACACCCCGGCGATCTGCCCCCCGGCGAATCGCGAATGTTCTACTACCGCCGCGGATCCGCAGGCGCCGCCTTGGCGGTCGAGGATCTCGATCGGCCCGATGTTCGAGACGTGCTTGACCGCACCGATGTGGTGCACCTCAGCGGCATCACGCCCGCGCTGTCGGACACCGCGCGCGACACCGTCACCGCGCTGATGCGCGGCCCGTATCGGTGCAGCTTCGACCTCAACCACCGGCCTGCGCTGTGGGAGAACCCCGCCACCGCCGCCGACGTGCTCGCCGACTGTGTGCGCGCCAGCGACATCGTGCTGATGGGATTGGACGAGGCGGCGGCCACGTTCGGCGCTACGTCCGCCGCAGAGATTCGCCACGAGTTCCCCGAACCCGAGTACCTCGTCGTCAAGAACGACTCCCACCACGTCACCGGCTTCCACAAGGACGACGCTGTCGAAGTCCCGGCGCTGACGGTCGATATCGTCGAGAAGATCGGCGCGGGCGATGCGTTCGCCGGCGGATTCCTCGCCGGCATCACCACCGGTATGACGACCGGACACGCCTTGCGGATGGGACACATCTGCGCGGCCGCGACCCTGTCGAGCGCCGAGGACGCCGCCGAACCTTCGCTCGACGAACTCACCCGTCTCCTAGGCCTCAGCGAACAGGACTGGGCAACAGCACGATTCAGGAAGGAACCATGACCGACAAGATCGCGATCCGCACCCAGAATGCGCCCGCGCCGGCCCACTCGTTCTCCCAGGCTGTGCGCAAGGGCCCGTTCATCCAGGTCTCCGGCCAGGGTCCGGTGGACCCGGCCACCAACGAGTACGTCCATCGCGGCGACCTCACCGGACAGACCCATCGAACGCTGCAGAACATCCTGGCCATTGTCGAAGCCGCCGGCGCAACTTTCGCCGACATAATCATGCTGCGCGTCTATCTCACGACGCGCGACGACTTCGCCGAGATGAACGACGCATATCAGGATTTCGTCACCCGGCACAGCGGCGATGATGCGCTGCCCTGCCGCACCACCGTGATCACCGGGCTGCCGAGGGAGGAAATGCTCGTCGAGATCGACGCCATCGCGGTGGTCAGTTGAGCGTGTCGATGTCCTGACCTGAAGCGAGATCCGCACAGTCGACTGCGATCACGTCCTTCCGCCCGCTCAGGAAAGGCCGCGCGCCCTCGTCACCGCGAAGCGCGGCCAACAACTCCGGCCAGTGCTCGCGCGCGATCACGACCGGGTGCCCGGGCCTGCCG
>Ga0070665_100002860_pt1 | contig 18667 bp, 13 predicted proteins | sample KBSS13metaG_FD_65862 | JGI IMG/M metagenome (GOLD analysis project Ga0070665, IMG submission 65862) | Switchgrass rhizosphere microbial communities from Kellogg Biological Station, Michigan, USA - KBS S1-3 metaG | ecosystem: Host-associated > Plants > Roots > Rhizosphere > Soil ...
CGGCGGAGAGCGGGGTTGTGGCCCACGGATTTTCGCGCGGTGTCCGCCAGCAGACGAAGACGCATCGGCCCTGCGCTCGCAGCGCCTTGCGCATGTGAGCAAAGGCCTGCGGGGGATCGCTGAAGAACATTACGCCAAAGCGCGAGTACAGAAGGTCCGTGTTCGGCGGCAACGCGACATTGGAAGCGTCACCCTCGCAGAAGGACAGATTGGCCAACTCCGCCAGCTCGCCGCGCGAGCGGGCGACATCGAGCATCGGCTGCGACACGTCGACCCCAAGGACGGCGCCTGCGGTGCCGACCGTGCGCGCGATTTCGATCGAGGTGTCGCCGCAGCCGCATCCAACGTCCACCACGCGTTCGCCGGCTTGCGGCGAAGCGACCTTCAACGCGGCGTCACCGAAAGGCACGACGATGCCGTCGATTTCGCGCTGCATCGTCGCCCATCGCTGGCCCATGGCGCCATTCCATTCCATGATCTGCTGGGAGTTGTCAGCCACGTTCGTTCTCCTTGAACGGTTGTCGACGAAACTGCGCATGACCGGGCCCCGCTAGCGCTAGTTGCTTCGATCAGACGGCGTCTGGGACTCGCTCGTATCGCGGGTCATCGTATTGCGGCGCCCGCGAAGGTGCTGCTCGGAGACCGACCGCTCTCGGGCTCGATCGGGGCGATGCGACGGGGCGGACTATAACCTTTCTCGAGCGGGACAACCCATGACGCGGACGGGCGGATGTGCATGGCCGCCCCCTCGCGGCACGAAGGCCGCCGCGTCACCTCAATTTCACCGACGCACCCGATCGCGACGATTCTCGGATCGCGTCGAGCACTTCCTGGCAGCGCAAGCCGTCGGCAAAGCTCGGCGACGGCGAGGCGCCTTGCTCGACGCCTTGCGTGAAGTCGCGCACCAGCAGCCGGAACGCCATCAACCGATGATCGCGGTCGTCCGTGAAGGGCGTGTAGTGCGCGGGGGTCGGAAGCGGCGCCAGCGGCGCGCCATCGCGGCTCGCGACGAGCACGCCATTTTCCATCGGATTGGGTCCGGGCTGCTCGGCGATGAGCGTGCCGCGGTCGCCCATCACGGCAATTCTTGCCCCGCGCGTGGGCGTTGCCGCGAACGATGCGCTCATCGTCGCAATGCCGCCGCCCGCGAACTCCAGCGTGAAGAGAAACGTGTCGTCCGTCTCCGCCTTCACGACGTTGCCGGTGGCAGCGTCGCGCACGTCCGGCCGCAACGCGGCGAGCTTTCCGCTGGCCCTCTCCACGTCGCCGAACCAGTGGCGCAACCCATCGACATAATGCGAACCCAGCGCGCCCAGGAGACCGCCGCCGTCGGCCTCATGCGCCATCCAGGTGAGCGGCCTGGGCTCGCGTGTCACGTATCGATCCAGGTAAAGCTCGATGGTACAAAGCTGGAACCGGCCGATGTAGCCGTCGTCCAACAATTGCTTGGCGTAGGCGCGCTGCGGCGTATGGCGAAACTCGTGTCCCACCATCGCCGTGCGACCGCTTTTCTCCGCGGCCTGCTGCATTTGGAGAGCCTGCCGGGCATCGAGCGCGAACGGCTTTTCGCACAGCACATGCTTGCCTGCTTCGAGGGCCATGATGCTGAGGGCCTGATGGCTGGCAGGCGGCGTTGCGACGGCGATCGCATCGATATCGGCTCGCCGGATCAACTCGGCGGGATCGGTGTGGACGTCGCGGACGCCTGCTGCGTTGGCCGTCTGCTGCGCCTTCTCGCGGTTGCGGCTGCACACCGCAACGACGTCCCATCCTTCGGAACGAAAGGCCGGGATGTAAACCTGAGTGCCGAATCCGAGGCCTATCACCCCGACACGGCGATTCGATGCGGCCATGCATGTCTCCCAGTGAGGCCGCGCCAGAGACAAGGCGCGACTCGCGCGATTATGCGGCAGGCGGGCAATCTCGCCCGGCCCGTCCGCTCACACGAATCGCGTGGAACGCAAACGGGAAACGACGGTTTCGACAAAGGCCCGGACGGTCGCCGACGGCGGGCGCGCGTGAGGATAGATGACCTGGACCGGGATGGGCTCCGGCTCGAAGCCAGTCAGGACGTGGCGCAACTTCTTGGCGCCGACCGCGGCAGCGACCTGATAGGAAAGAAACGTGCACACGCCGACGCCTTCCATGCATGCCGCAACGGCTGCGTCGACCTGGTTGCACGACAATCGGGTCGGGACGGGGACCCTGAATGGGCGTCCGCGAACCCGGAAGTGCCATTCCCGGCCCGGGGTCAGCGCAGTGAATCGCACGCACGCATGATCGCGCAGCGAGGCAGGCGTGCGCGGCACGCCGTGCTTGCGCAGGTATTGCGGACTTGCGCATACCACGCGTCGCAGCGTGCCGACCGGGATCGCGATCGATGAGGAATCGGGAAGGCTGCCGATCCGCACGCCCAGATCCATGCCTTCCTCGATCATGTCCACCGTGCGGTCCAGCAGCAACAGCTCGGCGTTGACGGAAGGGTACGCTGCGAGGAAGTCGTTCAGGATCGGGGCGACATAGCGACGGCCGAACAGCACCGGCGCGGTCACCGCGAGGCGCCCCTGCGGCGACGCTCGTCGTGACTCGAGGGCGGCTTCCGCTTCGCGAAGAGCGGCCAGGATGGTCCGGCAGTGCTCGAGGTAGATCGCTCCGTCGTCCGTCAAGTGGATGCGGCGAGTGGTTCGGTTGAGGAGCCGCGCGCCGACCTCGCGCTCCAGCGCCGCGAGCATCCGCACCACCGACGGCAGCGAACAGTCGAGGGATTCAGCCGCACGCGTCAGGCTGCCGGCCTCGACGATGCGGATGAACACCTCCATGGCACGAAGCTTGTCCATGCGCTTCCCGGATTACTGCGGATTACAAAGTAATAAAGTCAATTTTGCGGCATTTGTTTCTGCAATTGCAACGCCGACAATGTTGATTTCTGCCTGTGGCCAGATTAACGGGTGCAGTCCGTGCGACGCCTGCCACCGCAGAACCTTTCACCGGGAGACCGACATGACGAGCCCAGTCAGCGACGTGGCGTTCACGCCTGTTGTCAAGGAGTTGCAGACACGGCGCGGTTCGCGCCCTGCGTACGAGCGCATGGAAGCGACCGGCGGGTGGAGCGATAGGGTCACGCCCGAATTGGCGGAATTCATCGCCACACGGGATTCGTTCTACCTCGCCACCGCAAACGCCGCAGGCCAGCCGTATATGCAGCATCGCGGCGGACCGCCCGGATTCCTGCACGTGCTGGACGAGCATACGCTGGGCTTTGCGGACTTTCGCGGCAACCGGCAATACATCACGACCGGCAATCTGGCGGAGAACGATCGCGCGTTCCTGTTCCTGATGGACTACACGGAGCAGCGGCGGATCAAGATCTGGGGACGCGCGCGCGTCGCTATGAACGACCCCGACCTCGTTGCGAGGCTCATGCCGCAGGGTTATCGGGCACGACCGGAGCAGGCGATCCTGTTCACGATCGAGGCATGGGATGCTAATTGCCGGCAGCACATTCCTCGCCTCGTTCCGGAGGCCGAAGTGAGAGAGACCGTCGCGGCGCTCGAGTCCCGCATCGCGGATCTCGAAGCGCAGCTCGCGGCCCGGGTCGCAGCCACCGGCAATTTGCCTTAAGGCAGGCCCGACCCTAGAATTGCCCGTAGCGTCGTCCGCAGATCGTGCTCGATTGAGTCACTGCTGCCGGCGGCCGCATGAATTCAGGGGAACGATGTGAGGCAATGGCGTGTGGTGGTGATGGCGGGTCTCGTGCTGCTCTGCCTGCCGTTCGCGGCGTCGGCAGCAAGAATCTTCTGCGAAAGTCGCGACTATCACCAGAATTACTGTCCGACCGGCGGCAACGTTGCGGATGCCCGCCTTGTCTATCAGCAGTCGCAGTCGCCGTGCATCCAGGGCAATACCTGGGGCTACGACAGTGGCGGCATCTGGGTGACGCAAGGATGCTCCGGCGAATTCGATTACAACTGGCGCAACCCCCCGCCCTCGATGCCGCCACCCGGCTTGCAGATCGCCTGCGACAGCCGCGACTACAGGCAGCAGTTCTGCCCGAGCGGGCGCTACATCACGCAGGCGTGGCTGGTGGAGCAGCGCTCGCAGTCTCCGTGCATTCAGGGGCAGAGCTGGGGCTTCCAGCAGGATGGCATCTGGGTCGCGAGCGGATGCGCCGGCACGTTTGCGATTCAGGGCAACCGGGCGCCGCCGCCACCGCCGCCGATCAACAGCGTGGCGTGCGAAAGTCGTGACTACCAGCAGGGGTTCTGCCCGGTCGGGCCGTATATCGCGCGCGCCTGGCTCGTCGAGCAGCGCTCGCAGTCGCCATGCATCATCAATCAGACCTGGGGCTTTCAGCGCAACGGCATCTGGGTGAACCAGGGCTGCAGCGCGGTCTTTTCCTACGAGACGCGATAGCGGTGCCGTAGCCTTCGGTGACGACGCCGCGGTTCGTGCCGCGAGCGCTCGCGTTACAGGTCGGGCTTGCGCGGAGCGCGTCCGGGCTTCTTCAGATATTTGTTGCGCAGGTAGAGCGCAGTCAATCCGAGCAGCGGAATCGCGAACAGCAACAACTCGAACAGACCGGAGCCGTCATCCGGGGAAAATCCGAAGATGCGTTCGATGAAGTCCATGCCTGCTCCCGTTTGCGTTTTTGGCGTGAGTGCTCAGTTCGTCGGCGCGCTGCCCGCCGCGATATCCCGCGCGCCTGCTTCGCCGAGGCTCGCGCCGATAAAAGTCCGGGGCGAATGCGCGGTGTCGCCGCCATGCTCGGGCGGCGCGGCGCCGGCATTGAGCGCTCCAATTGCGGCCGCGCGCGCGAAGAGGTCGTCCCGCGAGCCTTGGCCGTGTTCGCCGGAGTCGGCAGACAAGCCGCACGCGCCCGCCGACAGGTCGTCGGTGGTGCCCACGCTGCTGGCGGCGGTCGCATGAGAGATCGCCATGCCGGGCGGCGCAGGCTGCACCAGGAATTTGCGGCCATCGATGTCGAGCGAGATGCGCATGGCGTTCTCCCGAAGTTCAGGACAGGATGGCGTAGCGGCCTTCGAACGTCACGTTGTTCGCGGTGAGATTCTTGACCGTGATCCAGTAGGTCACCTGCGTCGCGCTCGCGCGTTCGACGCCGACCGTCCATTCCAGCGCGGGCGCGCCCGATTGCACCGACGTCGGCATCATGTACCACACGATGTGCGAACCCGCATTCCATCCGAACGTGAACCACCGCTGGGTCGCATTCGGACCAAGCGATCCTGTGAATTGCACGCCTGTATTCATCGCAGATCTCCTTGCTGGCCTCTCAATAGCGACTCAAGATGCAGTAGCGTCCCTCGAAATTCACCGGGTCGGGCGTCAGGTTCTGCACCGTGATCCAGTACGTCACGAATTCGGCGCTGGCCCGTTCGACGGCAACCTTCCACGTGACCTGCGGCGCCCCGGGCCGGACGGTCGTGGGCATGACCGTCCAGATCATGTGCCACGTCGCGGGCCAGTTGAAGGTGAACCACCGCCGCGTTTCGTTGCCCTGCAGCGTGCCCGTGAATTGCGTACCGCACACCGGCACCGTCATCCAGCCATCGACCGGAATCTCCCACACGCCCCGATTTCGTGTCGCCGCGCGCAGCACCAGCGCATGCGGATGAAAGATCACGTCACCCACGTAGGCGTTCGGCAGCCCGTTGGAGAAGTTGGACCAGCTGGCGCCGCCGTCGAGCGTCTGATACACGCCGAGGTCGGCGGCCACCCAGGCGCGGTTGGCGTTGCGCGTATCGATGTCGATGGCGTTGATCGGCAGCGCGGGCAGGCCCGTCGATCGGTCGAGCCACGACACCCCGGCGTTGTCCGATCGAAAGACGCGTCCGCCGCCTGTGGTCGTGTACGTCGCCCACAGGCGGTTCGCATTGCCCGGATCGACGAACAAGTCGCTTACATAGGCGCCTGCGCGCGGCGTCGTGAGCGCCGTCAGCGCGGGCCACGCGCTGCCGTTCCACGTCGTTCGATAGATGCGCCCGTCGGTGGTGCCGACGTAGAGGTTGTCCGCGTTGGGGATTTCGAGTGCACTCGAGCGCGCCGCGCTCGGAAACGCGATCCGGGTCCATGCCGCGCCGTTGTTGCGCGATGCGTAGAGGGCGTCGCCGCCGATGGCGATCGTATCGCCGTTGGTCGAGCTGCATTCGAACGGCGGATAGAAGAGGCTGCCTTCGCCCGCGGGCAGGGTGGGCGGGATGTACGTCCACGAGCCGAAGGCGCCGCCGGTGGTCGAGCGCTCCGGGCTCATGTTGTAGTAGGTATGGAACACCGTCTGCGGATTCGCGCGATTGACGCCGCAGTCGCCGCCGTCGCCATCCGCCGCGTGCTCCCACACGGGCGATCCGGTCCAGCGCTCGGTGCCGTTGTCCTGCGTGCCCCCGAGGATCCAGCGCGACGTTCCGAAGTTCTGCGCGAGATACTCGAACTCCGATATCACGAGGCCATTGTTGCAATGCTGCCAGTTGACGCCGCGATTGCTGCTGCGGAACAGGCCGCCGTCACTTCCAATGTAGATCGTGTTCGCGTTGCCGGATTCGAACGCGATCGCGTGCTGGTCCGGATGGATCGAGTCGCCGGTAGTCCCCTTGTTGCTGAGGTTCTGCCACGTCCACGTCGAGCCGGAAAGATCGCCGCGATAGGATTCGATCGCGCCGAGATACACCTGGTTGTCGCGATCGGGCGCCGCCGCCGCGTACCAGTCGTACCAGGCTTGTCCCGTGCTCACGCCCGGCGGCAGGGTCTGCGTTGTCCACACGCCGCCGGCGCGCCGCCACAGATACGCGATCGTTCCGCGCGCGCCCCACGCGTACGCGACGGTCGGATTGGAGCGCGCGATCGTGACGGCGAGGCGATCGAAGACGCCCGGCGTGCCGGGAAGGATCACCGCAGTCCATGTCGTCCCGCCGTCCGTCGACGTCCACAGACCGTCGCTCGATGCCGCAAGCGTGTCCGCAGTGCCGTCGCTCCTGTACACGAGCGCAAGCGACCACGTGCGCGCGTTGCGGCGCGCCGTCCATGCCGTGCCGCCGTTCGTGGACACGTAAAGCCCGCCCGTGGTGGCGGCGAGCAAATGCTGGCCATCCTGCGGATCAACGACCAGATCGTAGAATCCCTGACCCACAAAAGGCGTGGTGCAGAGCGTGCTCCACGACGCGCCACCGTCGCTCGAGCGCAGAACGCCGACACCGAGCCACGACCACCAGTTGCCTTCCCCGGTGCCGCAGTAGACGATCGACGGATTCTGCGGACTGAAGGTGATTGCGCCGACCGCCGTCGTCGCCGCGTAGTCCGTGCGCGGCACCCAGCTCGCGCCTCGATCGAAGCTCTCCCACACGCCGCCGTTCGCGGCACCGCACAGCACGTGCGCGGCGTTGCGCGGGTCGACGGCGATGGAAGAGACGCGCCCCGAAACGTTGACGCGACTCGATCCATACGTCTGGCCGTTGGGAATGGTGGTCGGCCCCAGCGAGCGCCATTGCGGACCGGTGCCGCTCGGTGGTGTCAGCTGAACGCCCGCCGCGAGGTAGGTTTCCCCGACTTCGGCGGGCGCGGCATCGGCCGACTGATCCGTCGTTCGCGCCCGCCTGGCTTGACGCTCGCCGGCTCCACGGGACTTTGCAGCAGGTGCTGCGCTGAACTGATCCAGCCGTGCCCGGAATTCAGTTCGCGCCTCGCCGCCGACGGCGGCATCCACGACTGTCGCTGCCGATTCTTCGAAGCCACGACTCTCCAGCAGTTGCAGCAGGCGTGCGAGCGATTTGCCGCCGGGCGGTCGCTCGGTGGGTCGCCGTGGCGCTGTCGCAGGAACGGACCTTACGGTGTCCGCAGCCGACGATTCGGCCGGGGTCTGCTTCGCATCGATCATTTCGTCGATAGGGCCGCGCATGACTGGGTTCCTTTGCGCAACTGCATTCAGGAACTTTGACGCAGCTTCCGCACGGCGGAGCGCGCCGGTCTCGTAGTTCTATGTCCGCGGTTTCTTAACCGGCGGCCCGTCGGGGCGAACGGGTTTCGTATCGTCTGCAGGGTTGCTCGGATCGGGCACGGTGGAGGGCTGCGGGGTTCGCTTGTCGAGAAATTCGCGCAAGCGCTCGGCGGCGTGTCCGCCCGAAGACTCCGAATCGGGATTGGGGTCGCCAGGACGGCGCATACGCGATGCCTCGCGCGATCATTCACCACAAGATATAGACTACAAAATCTATGCCCCGAGATTGCCCTTGTCAAGGCCGATCATCCCGCCTCGGCGACGCGCCTTGCGTCGTTGGGTCGCTCTGAACGTCTCATGACGAAGGGGATCTTCATCAGTTATCGGCGCGAGGACGCCGCCGGCTACGCCGGTCGACTCTACGATCGGCTCGCCGCCCATTTCGGCGCGGATCGCGTGTTCATGGACGTGGAGGGCATCGAGCCCGGCGTCGATTTCGTCGACGCCATCGAGCGCGCCGTCGCATCGTGCGAACTGTTGATCGTCATCATCGGCAACGATTGGCTCTCCGCCAGCGCCGCGGGCAAGCGGCGCTTGGACGATCCGGCCGACTTCGTGCGCATCGAGACCGCGGCGGCGCTCGCCCGCGGGATTCGGGTCGTGCCGGTGCTCGTCGAAAGCGCCGCGATGCCGCGTGCGGATCAGTTGCCGCCGGATCTCGCGCCGCTCGTACGGCGTCAGGCAGTCGAGTTGAGTCACAAGCAATGGGATGCCACGAGCGGCGAGCTCATTCGCACGCTCGAGAAGATTCTCGATGGCAACAAGCATCATGACGCAGTCGCTGAGGCCGGTGAAGGCGGACGTAGTTCGGCACCGCAAGGCGCGCGCCGCGGCGAAACTGCTGGAGACGTGGCGACCGAGATTTCGACGGGCGGGCATTCCGGCGGCGGCCGATACGTGTGGATCGCGGCCGCGATTGTCCTCGCGATCGCGGCCGTTGCGGCCTATGTGATGCAGCCATGGAAACAGACGGCCAAGCCTTCACCCAAGCCGGGACATCTCGCGGTTTCTCCGGTCAGGATCGATTTTCCGGACCAGCCACAGCATGTCGCAGGATCGCCCGCGAGCATCACACTGACCAACGAAGGCGAATCACCGTTGCGCGTGGGCACTCCGACACTGGACGGCGCCGTCACGGACTTCTCGCTTCGCGACGACACGTGCACCGGCCGCACGCTGGCCGCCGGCGCGTCGTGCTCGATCAGGATCGCGTTCACTGCGCAAGGAGTCGGCGCGCGCTCGGCCTCGCTGACGTTTCCGTCCGACGCGCCGATGCCCGTTGTGGTGGCGCTGCAGGGCCGCGGCGAACCGCCGGCGGTGTCGGAGATCGCGCGTGCGCCCGAAAAATCGGCGGTGACGCCACCAGCTGAAAAATCCACCCCGGCGCCGGCGGAAAAATCCACGCCGACGGCGCCGGAGCCTCCGCCGCGATCCGCCCCACCCGCACCGCGGACACCGGACGTCGCGGCGGCTGCGCCGCGCATCCTGAGCTTCGAGACGATCCTCGCCAATGGCACCGCGCAGCTTTGCTACGGCGTCGAGAATGCGGCAACCGCCACGATTCTCCCGTCACCCGGACCCATCAAGGCGTTGCCGAAAGGCTGCGTGCCCGTCGGCGACGCCGGACGGTACACGCTCACGGCCCGCAACGCCGCAGGCGTCGCCGTCTCCCGCACGCTCAGCTATGCGCCGCAAGCGCCGCCTCCCGCACCCGCCACCGCGACTGTCGCGATTCCGAATGCGATCGGAAAATCGCAAGCGGATGCGATCGCCGATCTCGAAAAAGCGGGCCTCGAAGTTCGGGTCGTCGAAAGCGGCCTCGATCCGGCGGCGACGGGCGCTGCGGGAACAGTTGTTGCGCAGCTGCCGAAAGCGGGCGAGCCGAGCAAGGCGGGAGCACGCGTCACGCTCCAGGTGGCGCCTGCCAGCGCCGCGGCGACCGCAACGCCAACGATGTTGCCGCGCGTCGGCGACACCTGGGACTATCGCTTTCGCAGCATCTGGAAGAATGTCGAACCCCGCGTTTACTCGCACCAGGTGAGCGCGGTATCCGATCGCGAAGTGCGCGAGACGATGACCTACGCGTCGGGTGGCGACAAAACCACCGAGAGCAAGTCGTTCGGCCCCGACACGCGCTTCGTCGAATGGCGCGGCAAGGGCTACGCGTTCGTCGAATTCAACCCGTTCATCGATGCGCTGGGCGGGTTGAAGCCGGGAATCGCATGGAAATCGATCGCGATGCCGGCCGACGATCCGTTCTTCGGCAACTGGTCCACCAGTGGACGCGCCGTCGATTCGAGCCAGGTCACGGTGCCCGCCGGCACGTTCAAGGCGATCCGCGTCGAGCTGAACAGCAATCGCGCGCCCACCGGCAGCGCGTCGATGCGGACGAGCGAGCCTGTCCGGATCCTGCAGGTCATCTGGTACGCACCCGAGGTCAAGCGCGCCGTCAAGCTGGTTCGTACGGTCTACAACACCTCCGGTAATCGGCTGGACGAGGATACGTACGAGCTCGTGAAATTCCGCGTTCAGTAGGCGGCGCGGAAATGATGCAACACGGCTCGCGCATGACTGGCGCGTGTCGCAACGTCATTGGGAAAATATTCCCTGTGCCGTACCGCGAAAGCTTGCGGGGTGTGGCGAGCCCTCGCGATGCGCCGCATCGATCGCCTTTCGATGGTTCATGTCGGCAGGAATGAAGCGCACGTCCTTGCCGAGCGCCCTGGCAGCCGCAAGCTCGTCGCGCGCGACATCGCCGCCGCCGATCGCCACGATGACGTCGCTGTTCTCGACCATGGCTTGCGAAGTCGGCGAAAGCTTGTCCGTCCCTGGAACGAGACCACCCCAGCTCGCATCGGTCACGAAAAATACGCGGTCGACCGAAGGCGAGAGCGCCACCTTGTTGTCGCGCGCCTGCGTGGACACGATGCCGGTGGTCTGAAATCCCATGGATCGGGCGAGCTTGTATACCGCGCCGATGCCTTCGGCCGTCCCGCCGATATTGACGATGGTCTTCTTGGGTTCGTGCTTGCGGAGGATCGACTCCGCTTCGCCAAGCATGCGCGCATTGTCCTCGTAGCCGGCGCCCGAATAGCCCGCGAACGTCAGCACCGTCATGCCGCTGTCGCGGAAAAACTGCCTGATTTCCTCCGCCGTCGCGACCTGCGTGACGGTGGCAGGGGCCGCAGCCATGGTCCAACCGGCCACGCAGGCGGCGAGGGCCAGCAAGTGGCGCACGGTATGCGCACGCGCCGACGCGCGATGCGGTGGCGGCGATGTGGACGACATCGGTGTCACGTTGCCCGGGTCTTGCGGGCCCGACGCGTGTGCGCAGGGTGCCGGACCTTTCTCGCGGAAGCCGTGCGCGCCATGAGCAGCTCGCCGCCCGGTCCGAATGCGACGCCTTCGTCGCGTCGCGAGAACGGCCATTGCAGCCTGAGCTCTTGAACGGTTCCCGCAAAGCGACTGCGGTCGCAGCGGCCGATGCCCTTGACGGAATGGGGGGCCGGGCCGCTGTTGCCATCGGTGAATTGCCAAAGCGTGTACGTAGGCCACGTGGCCGTCGGAATGCCGATCGGGGAAGACGCATAGCGGCTGTACCAGAGGGGGCAATTGGCGAGCACGCCCTGCCGCTTGGCGCCGATTGCCTCGCGCAGCAACCTGCCTCCGTACACGAGCGGCCAGCGTCCAAGCTCGCTCTTGATCATCTCGACAAAGCGGCAAGCCTGGTCGAGCGTCATGTCGGATCCGCTGGTGCTCGATTCCCAGTCGAGCGCAATCACGTCTTCGTCTTCCGGCTGGGCCTGCGTGATGAAATTGGCGACCTGATCCGTCACCGAAACACCCGACGAATAGTGATAGGCGCCCCAGAGCAAGCCAAGCGCCTTGGCCTTGTCGCGTCGCTTGCGGTATTCCGCATCCTGCACGGTCGCTCCCTCCGTTGCCTTGTGGATGACCGCGACGATGCCGTCGCGCTTCGCGGCAGCGAGATCGACGGTGTTGAGGTGGAAGAGATCGACGATCGAATCAATCATGTTGCCATCCCCTTTCGCGAAGGCACTCGTCACGCAACCATTCGCATCGCGAAAATTAGCGGACCAGCGTACGCTTGCAATCCGAATATTCCACAAGCGGGAACCGGCAGCAGCGTATACGCTAGCCGCGCGATTGTCGAAGTGCGTGGCAATGCAGGCGAGTGCGGCGCCCCATCCCGTTGCGGAGGCGTGCGCAACGTCCGCCGTGAATCATTCCCGCGCGGCGCGGAGCATTGCAACGTCCGACCGGGCGCGCCAGCAAGTCTCTACGCGGCAGTCGAAAGGAGACGAGTCGATGGCATCCGTGAAAGCAACGCCCATCACGTTCGTGGTTTCCGGCGTGGTGCAGACGCATGCGATGCCGGCGGCGACGCGGAGCGGTGCGCCGACGCCATTGCCCGCGGGCCTTGTGCGCGGCTCCGTCAAGCAGTCGGTTCGCGTCGGCGCGCAACGCGGCGGAGGCGGGGACGTGCGTCTTACCGCCATCCCCGGCGAGGACGTCGTGGTCCTGCACATCGCGAACGGGCCGACCCTCGTATTGCACCCCGAGAACGCGCGCGATCTGTTGGCGGCGCAAGCCAGCGACGGTGCAGGGCAGCGTGGCGCCAAGGCGAACACGGAATCGGCCAGCGGGGAAATCCGCGTGCCCAGCGGGTTGCAATGGGCAGGTCTGAAACAGGCACTACCGCAGCGCGGCGCGAGTCGCGGCGGCGTGGCCGACGTTCTCGTTTCCGCCGTGGATATCGTGACGGGCCTCGTCACGAATCACGCTGCGGACTTCGTCGCTTCGGAAGCCGTGCGCAAGGTGGACGCACAGGTGAATCCCGGCGTTTACGCACTGGCGCCCGACGCGCTGCCGGTCCTCAAGACCACCGGTCCGCCATTGCCGCAAATACCTGCGGCAGCAGCGGGCGCGCCGCTGCTGGTCCTGGTGCACGGCAGTTTCTCGGAAACGCACGGAACCTTCGGCAAGTTGTGGGCGCAGCATCCCGACCTCGTCAAGTCGCTCTTCGATCGCTATCCGGGACGGGTTTACGGACTCGAGCATCCGACGCTGGGCGCGAGCCCGATCGAGAATGCGCTGATGCTGGCGCGCGCCTGCCCGAAGGGCGCGCGCATTCATCTCGTGACGCATTCGCGCGGTGGATTGGTCGCCGAGTCGCTGGCGCGCGTATGCGCGAACCCGAAGCTCGCGGCGGCCGATCTTGCATTCTTCAAAGGCGACCAGTACGCCAAGCAACGCGAAGCGCTGAAGGCGCTCGGCGAGGTCGTGGCCGAACGCGATCTGAAGGTCGAGCGCGTGGTTCGCGTTGCCTGTCCGGCACGGGGAACATTGCTCGCGTCCAAGCGTCTCGATGCCTATGTTTCGGTGTTCAAGTGGGCCCTCGAACTGGCCGGCGTGCCTGTGGCTCCCGCGATCGTCAACTTCCTGGGTGAAGTCGCGCAGCGGCGCGCCGACCCGGAGCTGATTCCCGGGCTCGCGGCCCAGATTCCGGACAGTCCGCTCGTTCGCTGGATCCACGCCGTCGACGCCGCGATTCCCGGCGACTTGCGCGTGATCGCAGGCGACATCGAGGGCGATTCCGTCGTCTCGTGGGTCAAGACGCTTCTTGCCGACGCGTTTTTCTGGACCGACAACGATCTGGTCGTGCAGGCGCGGTCGATGTATGGCGGCGCGCCGCGCGCAGGCGGCGCGACTTTCGTCTTCGACCAGGGCGGCAAGGTGTCGCACTTCAACTATTTCCAGAACGCACTGACGGCCGAGGCCATCGTCAACGGCGTGCTGCTGGACGCACCGCCCGGCTTTCGCGTCATCGGACCGTTGTCCTGGTCGGGCCAGTCCTCGACCGGCGTGCGCGCCGCCCGTCGCGACGCGCTGGATCAAGCGTCCGCTGCGGCCAAGCCGGCCGTGTTCATCCTGCCGGGCATCCTCGGCAGCAATCTCAAGGTGGGCAACCAGCGCATCTGGCTTGGCTGGCGCATCGTCAACGGCCTCAAGAAACTCGAATATGTCGAAGGCAAGGACGACGGCATCGCGCCCGACGGACCCGTCGGCCGCACCTATCAGGATCTCGAAGGCTTCCTCGCGGCGTCGCACGAAGTGATCGAGTTCGCCTTCGACTGGCGGAAGCCGATGGAAGAGGAGGCCCGGCGCTTCGCCGACGCGGTCGAAGCCGCGCTCGACGCGCGCAAGGACAACGGGCAGGCCGTGCGCATCGTCGCGCATTCGATGGGGGGCCTCATTGCGCGCACCATGCAGCTCGAGCGGCCCAAGGTGTGGCAGCGCATGATGGACCAGCCCGGCGCGCGGATGCTGATGCTGGGCACGCCGAACGGCGGTTCGTGGGCGCCGATGCAGGTCCTGTCGGGGGACGACACGTTCGGCAATGCGTTGGTCGCCTTCGGTGCGCCGTTCCAGGATCACGAGGCGCGGCAGCTGATGGCAGACCTGCCGGGTTTCATCCAGCTGCAGGCGGCGCTCGTCGACGATCCGCGTGCGCTCGATCGTCAGGAGTCGTGGCAGAAGCTCGCCGACGACGATCTCGCCACCGTTCGCAATTTCAATGCGTGGCATAGGAACGAGATCCAGCTCAACGTCTATACATGGGGTGTGCCGCCGCAGGACGTCATCGACCGTGCCGTTGCGCTGCGCAAGCGCCTCGACGCGCAGCTCGTGCGCGATCTCGATCCGTTCAAGGAGAAGATGCTGCTCGTGGCGGGCAAGGCGCGATTCACGCCCGATGGCTACGAAACGGACGAGCGTGGACTCGCCTATGTCGACGCCCCGGAGCCGGGGGACGGTCGCGTGACGCTCGCAAGTGCGCGCATCGGCGGCGTGCGGACGTGGCAGATCGATTGCGAGCACGGCAATCTGCCCGCGCAGAAGGAGGCGTTCGCAGGATATCTCGAGCTCCTGGAAAAGGGCGACACCGCGCTGCTGGCGCCGCTCGCCGAGAGCACGGGGACCCGCGGCAGCAAGGCGCCATCGGCCAGCGCCGCGCGCGCTCGAAGCCGGCCTTCGCGTGCGCGTCCAGGGAGCCGGCCGCCGGCATCGGAGCGCGATGTGCTGGCCGCCGAGCCCCGGCGTCAGGAGCAGGAGGCGACGCCTTCCGGCACCGCGCTCAGGATCACCGTGGTCAACGGCGACCTGGGCTTCGTCCGGCAACCGCTCATGCTCGGGCATTACACGTCGCTCCGGCTGACCGGCACCGAGCGTGTCGTCGATGCCTTGCTGGGCGGAGCGATGAGCGCATCCCTTGCAGCGGGCCTCTACCCCGACCGGCCCGGCGTGCAACAGATCTTCATCAACACCGGCGCACAGCGCGACGACCCCGTGCAGCTGCCGCGACCGCAAGCGGCGATCGTGGTGGGACTGGGGGAGGAAGGAAAGCTCACTGCGGCCCAACTGGTCGATGGCGTGCGGCAGGCGGTCATCGCGTGGGCGCAACAGCTCACGGAGTTGCCGGGCGGCGCGCCCGCGGTGGTCGAGCTTGCGTCGACGCTCCTCGGCAGCGGCGGCGTAGGCATCACGGTGGGGCAGGCGGCGCGCCTGATTGCGCAAGGCGTTCGCGACGCCAACGAGCGGCTCGCGCAGAATCGCTGGCCCGTCGTTGCCCATCTGTATCTGGTGGAACTGTATCTCGATCGCGCGGGCGATGTCTGGCGCGCGCTGCAGGTGCAGGCCGCCGCGGCGCCGGGCGAGTACAACGTGGGCGAAGCCGTGAAGCCGGGCCCCGGTGCACTTTCGCGCATGCTCGATTCGGGCTATCGCGGTGCCGACTACGACTTCATCTCGGCGATCTCGGACACGGAGCCGGATGGCGGATCGAGTATCGAATACACGCTCGACACGAAACGGGCGCGCAGCGAAGTCCGCGCGCAGCAGACGCAGACGAAGCTGTTGCGACTTCTGTTGACGGGCGCGGCCACCGACCAGAACACGGACGAGCAGATCGGTCATACCCTGTTCAAATTGCTCGTTCCGCTCGAGCTGGAGCCGTTCCTGGGCGGCACGACCGACATGCAGCTCGAGGTCGACAGCGGCACCGCGGGCATCCCCTGGGAATTGCTGGACAGCGGATCCTCCAGTGGCGGCGATGTCAAGCCGTGGGCCATCCGCGCCAAGCTGCTGCGCAAGCTTCGCACCGACGCGTTTCGCGAGCAGGTGTCCGATGCCAACGCGGATGCGAGCGTACTCGTGATCGGCGAGCCGGCGGCCGATCCCGAGATCTATCCGCGCCTGCCCGGCGCGCGCCGCGAGGCGACCGCCGTCGTCGAGCGGCTGACGCAGCGGAACGCGCTGGGCGCTGACCGGGTGACCTCGCTCATCAGTCCGGACGATCCGGCGAAAGTCGGGGCCGATGCCAGGACCGTCCTCAACGCGCTTCTCGGGCGCGACTGGCGCATCGTCCACATCGCGGGTCACGGCGAGCCGCCGGAGGACAAGGGCGAGAAGGGGGATGGCGATCCGCGCGGCGTCGTGCTGTCGGACGGAACGTTCCTGGGGCCGCGCGAGATTCGCAACATGCGGACCGTTCCCCAACTGGTGTTCGTCAACTGCTGCCACCTTGCCGCACGCAATGCCGCGCAGCTTCTGGCTGCGGACAACGCTTCACAGCCCGACCGTCCGCGCTTCGCTGCCGCCGTGGCAGAAGAGCTGATCAAGATCGGCGTGCGCTGCGTGATCGCCGCGGGATGGGCGGTCGACGACGAAGCGGCCAGTGCCTTCGCCCGGAAGTTCTACGATGCGCTCCTCAGAGGTGCCCCATTCATCGATGCTGTTGCGGACGCGCGCATCGCGGCATGGGAGCTCGGCGGCAATACGTGGGCCGCGTATCAGTGCTACGGCGACCCGGACTGGCGCTTCCTGCCAAATGTCTCCGACGCGCAGCGCCCTACGTCGTTCGACGACGAGTTTGCGGGCATTGCGGCGTCAAAGACACTCGTCCTCGCGCTCGAATCGCTCGCGGTCAAGAGCAAGTTCCAGAAGGCACCGCCGGAGGAGCAGCAAGCCAAGATCCGACATCTCGAGGGACGCTTCGCGTTGCTGTGGGGCGACATCGGCGAGGTGGCCGAAGCGTTCGGACGGGCTTGGGCCGAGACCGGCGACCGCCAATCCGCCATCAAGTGGTATACGCGCGCGCTCAACGCCAACGATGGAACGGCCTCGCTCAAGGTCATCGAGCAGCTCGGAAACCTGCGCGCGCGCAATGCATGGGCAATGGCCGAAGACGCGCTCGCGAAATTCGCGCAGGATGTAGCGACGCCCGCGCGCAGGACTGCAAAAGCTTCACGCGGTGGCAGGAAGAGCACAGCGGGCAAGGGCGCCCGCGTCGCTGCAACGCGTCCGCCCGCTTCCACGTTCGACGAGGCACGCAAGGAAATCGTCGCGGCGATCGCACTTCTGGAGCGCGCGACCGATCTGCAACCTACCGTCGAGCGCGAAAGCCTTTGTGGCTCCGCGTGGAAGCGCCTCGCGTTGGTCGAAGCCGCATCGGCCAACATCCAGCAGCAGATGCAGGCGATCGAAAACATGAAAGCGCGCTACGGCCGTGCAGAAGCCATCGCGCGCGCCAGCGGCGACGGCGGGCTGTTCTATCCCGCGCTCAATCGCATGGCCGCGGAGCTCGTCGTCGATGCGGCGCAACACGGGTGGCGTGGCTTCGATCCCGCATCGACCGCCGAAGTGCAGGCGAATCTCGTGGCGAAGACGCGCGACGATCCGGATTTCTGGAGCGTGGTCGGCCTGACCGAGCTGCGACTCTATCAGGCGATTGCCAATGCCGCGCTGGAGGACGAGCTCGAAAAGATAACAGGCGAATTCGACGATCTGTACCGGCGTGTCGATGCCGCTTCGTACTGGGGATCCGTCCGCGACCAGTTGCGCTTCGTGCTGCCCAGCTATGAGGCGCGTGCGAACGTGCGCGAGAAAGCGGCCATCGAAGCGCTGAGCCGGCATCTGGCGAAGCTCGCGGCCGCGAGCTGACGCGACCGCGTGACGCCTGGTGCTTGGTGATGCGCTTCTTCGTTTCGTCGCGCCCAACGCCTGGCCTGTCCGGACGATGCGTGCGCGCGCGATTGCAAGCCGTGGAACATTGCGGTACGTTTGAATCGTCGGGCATCGGGGGAGCGCTGCGGATGCTTCCGGTCGATGCGGCAACACGGTCGCCGGCCCGCATCCAGCTTCGGCAGCGGGCAGGCGGTGCGAGATCGCCAACAGGACTCCCGAGGGATTTCCTGCCTTGAACTCGAACGCCAGCCGTCCCATTCCGCCCGCCGATACCGGCTCGGCTTTCCTCAATTGGGTGAGCGACACCTCGATGCGCCTGGTGCAGCTCGAGCGCCGCTTCGACCCGTTCTTTCGACCCGCCTTCGACGCCGTGTTGCGCGATCCGCTCGCCCGCTTCGTCACGTTCCTGATCAACATGCGGCGGCCCGACGAAGGCTTCGAGCTCGCGGAGGAAGGCCCGATTCCCGACGAAGAGGCGCACCTCCAGTCGATCATCACGACGTTCGAGGCCCAGATGCGCAAGCTCTGGAAGCCGGGCGGCTTCGAGCGCGGCGGCAACACCAAGACGCAGGGCATCGTGCGTGGCGAGTTCATCGTCCACGACAATCTGCCCACGCA
>Ga0070665_100002861_pt1 | contig 18655 bp, 19 predicted proteins | sample KBSS13metaG_FD_65862 | JGI IMG/M metagenome (GOLD analysis project Ga0070665, IMG submission 65862) | Switchgrass rhizosphere microbial communities from Kellogg Biological Station, Michigan, USA - KBS S1-3 metaG | ecosystem: Host-associated > Plants > Roots > Rhizosphere > Soil ...
GCCCAGCCCGCGTGACACCTTGGCCAACACGTCGGGGTCGTCGTAGAAAGTCGTTGCCTTCACAATCGCCGCGGCCCGCGCGGCGGGGTCACCGGACTTGAAGATGCCCGAGCCGACGAACACACCCTCAGCACCCAGCTGCATCATCATCGCCGCGTCGGCCGGTGTTGCGATGCCCCCGGCGGTGAACATCGTCACCGGCAACTTACCCGCCCGCGCCACTTCCACAACCAATTCGTAGGGCGCCTGCAATTCCTTTGCAGCGACGTACAACTCGTCTTCGGCCAGCGACGTCAAGCGACGGATCTCACCGCCGATCTGGCGCATGTGCGTGGTCGCGTTGGACACGTCACCCGTACCGGCCTCACCCTTGGAGCGGATCATCGCCGCGCCCTCGGTGATACGACGCAGCGCCTCGCCCAGGTTGGTCGCACCGCACACGAACGGCACGGTGAACTTCCACTTGTCGATGTGGTTGGTGTAGTCGGCCGGGGTGAGCACCTCGGACTCATCGACGTAGTCCACGCCGAGGCTCTGCAGAATCTGCGCCTCCACGAAGTGCCCGATGCGGGCCTTGGCCATCACCGGGATCGTGACCGCGGAGATGATGCCCTCGATCATGTCGGGGTCGCTCATCCGCGACACCCCGCCCTGAGCCCGGATGTCGGCGGGCACCCGCTCCAACGCCATCACGGCCACGGCGCCCGCGCCCTCAGCGATGCGGGCCTGCTCGGGGGTGACGACGTCCATGATCACGCCGCCCTTGAGCATCTCGGCCATGCCGCGCTTGACCCGCGCCGTCCCGGTCTGGCTGTTGGCCGACCCGTTCGATCCAGCTGCACCGCTAATTCCCCGGTCGCTGCGCTCCTGCCCACCGGATTCCACTGCTATCTCCTCCAAATCGCTACTGATCCAGTCTAAAGGCGACGGCAAATCCATTGAATCCGCAGCTTCGGTTCCCTCTCAGCGAATGGACTGCAGCTGCCGGCGGGGCACTGCGCCCCGCACGTCGGCCAGTGCGTTCGCTTCCTCGAGAAGCTCACCGAGCTGCAGCGGATAGACGGTTTCACCCTTGGCGACTAGGTCGGCGATCATTGTCGCATCGCACCACCGATGGCCGTGAATATAGGCCCGCTCCAGCCCGGTGCGGCCGGCCGTCGACGGCTCGAAGCGCCGGGTGCGGTGCACGAAGAACATCTCCTCGCTGCGAATGATGGACCCGTTGAAGTCGATGACGGCATTCCGCCGCCACACCGGCCCGACCATGTCGGTCGGCGCGACGCGCAGCCCGGTCTCCTCCTCGACTTCTCGCGCCGCCGCCTGCGGCAGCGTCTCCCCCTGCTGCGCCGCCCCGCCGACGGTGAACCACCATCGCGGCGCTGGGTTTTGTGAGCCGGCCTCTGCCGCCGGATCCGATCCGCAGAACAACAGGACACGGCCGTCGTCGTCCAGCAGCACGACGCGCGCGGACAATCGCCGGTTGACCAGGCCCACGTCTCGCGGTGTGGCCTCGGCGCGTTCGGCGATCTCGAAATACGTTGGCAGCGCCGCGGTTCCACCGAGCCGCAGCGCGCGCACCGCGGGCCGTTCCCGCAGCGCGAGGGTGTCCCGAACGGCGTCATTGTGAAAGCGGCGGGCCAGCAGTACCCGGGCCTCGGCGTCGGCGAGCTCGGCGACCAACGCCACCGGCAGCGCAGCCGGGTCGACGAGCGCCAGCGCCGCAGACAACTCGTTTTCGGCGGCCTCACGCGCCGATCGCGGTGCCCGCTCGGCAGCATCGGCCCAGGCAGCCAGCCGCTTACCGTCCGGGCCGGCGCCATAGGCCTCGACTGCGACCGCGCGCGCCACCACCGCACGCCGGCCCAGCGCGCCATCGAGGGCCTGCCAGGACAAGTCGTATCGGACGTGCAGTCGGTCCAGCCGATGCGCGGTCTGATACGCCCACATCCCGACCAGCACCACCACGACGGCCAGCACGGCCAGCACGATGATCACGACCCAGGTGATCACCTAGTCCCCCTGGTCGTCCTCTGCGCTTGGCGCCTGGGCCCAGCGCTTCGGCCCGACGATCCGGTCGCCTGCACCTTCACTCCTGCTCCCGCAACCGTTTCATAGACCCGCATGATCTGCCGCTCCACGACTGACCAGTCATAGCGGTGCACCGCCGCGGACGCCGCGGCCACGTACCGCTCGCGCAGGGCATCGTCATCGAGCACCTCGGTGAGTCCCGCGGCCAGGCCTGCGGAATCGTCGACAGGCACCAGCCGCCCGGCCTTGCCGTCCACCAGGACGCGACGAAACGCGTCGAGATCGCTGGCCACCACGGCGGTACCCGCCGCCATCGCCTCGACAAGCACGATGCCGAAGCTCTCGCCGCCGGTGTTCGGCGCGCAGTAGACGTCGGCGCTGCGCATCGCCGAAGCCTTCTCGGCGTCGTCGACCTGCCCGAGGAAGCGCAGATGCGTGGCCAGTTTGCCCGCGTTCTCGCGTAGTTCATCCTCATCGCCGCGGCCGACGATCAGGATCTCGATGTCGGGGAATCGCTTCGCCAGCGTCGGCAACGCACCCAGCAGGATTTCCATGCCTTTGCGGGGTTCGTCGAAGCGGCCGAGGAACAGCACCGTCTTGCCCGGCCGCGGATAGCCGTCGAGCACAGGCGCGTGCGCAAATGAGCCGACATCGACGCCGTTGGGGATTTCGACGGCGTCGCTGCCCAGCGCCTCCATCTGCCATCGGCGCGCCAGATCCGACACCGCGATGCGGCCGACGATCTTCTCGTGCATCGGCCGCAGAATCGGCTCAAACACGCTGAGCGTCAACGACTTTGTGGTCGACGTGTGAAACGTCGCGACGATCGGGCCCTCTGCGATGTTCAGCGCCAGCATGGACAGGCTCGGCGCATTCGGCTCGTGCAAGTGCAGCACATCGAACTCACCCTGCACCAGCCACTTCTTCACCATGCGATGGGTGGCGGGGCCGAACCGCAGCCGGGCCACCGAGCCGTTGTAAGGGATCGGCACCGCCTTACCACCGGACACCACGTAGTCCGGCAGCTTGACGTGTGGTGACGACGGCGCCAGCACGCTGACGTCGTGCCCGCGTCCGTGCATCACCTCGGCGAGTTGCAGCACGTGCGATTGCACGCCGCCGGGGACGTCGAACGAATACGGGCAGACCATGCCGATGCGCATTACGTCTCCAGCTTCGCGCGGCGCTCGTCTGAGAGATCGGCTATCCATTGCGGCTGCATCATGTGCCAGTCGGCCGGATGGGCGGCGATGTTGCGGGCGAACCGGTCCGCCAGATTCTGCGTGATGACGCCGACGTCGCCTGACGACGTGTCCAGCGGCTCGCTCGCGCTGAATTCCCACCCGTGTGCCGTGTACCACGCGTGCACGGCCAACAGGTGCGCGCCGGTTTCGATCGCCAGCTTCGCCGCCCCGGCAGGCATGCGGGTCGGTTCCCCGAAGAAGTCGACTTGCACGCCGTTGCGGCTGAGGTCGCGGTCGGCCATCAGGCAGACGGCGCGGTTGTCGCGCAGCCGTTCGGAGAGCACCTCGAACGGCGGCCGCTCGCCCCCTGTCAGCGGCAACATCTCGAAACCGAGGCCTTCGCGGTAGGCGATGAACCTGTTGTACAGCGATTCGGGTTTGAGCCGTTCGTTGACGGTGGTGAAGGGGCCGTGCTTCCACACCAGCCACACCCCCGCCATGTCCCAGTTCCCGCTGTGCGGCAGCGCCAAGATCACCCCGCGGCCGGAGTCCAGCGCGCCAGCGATGTGCTCCTTGCCCGCCCAGTGCGGGTCAAGCAACTCGCCCTGCTTCTTGAGATCCATCGAGGGCAACCGGAACGCCTCTCGCCAATATCGCGCGTATGAAGCCAGCGAAGCACGAATCAGTCCGTCCGGCACCCTGTCCGGCGTAACCCCGATGACGCGCGCCAGGTTCTTACGCAGCTGCTCGGGTCCACCGCCGCGAGCCGCGTAGTGCGCGCCCGCATCAAAAGCGTTGCGCGCCAAGAACTCCGGCATCGCACGTACGACGCGCCAGCCTGCGGCGTAGCCCAGGTCGGAGAGTTGCCCCCCGAACGGGGTCATGGCTCGCCCGTCTCGCCGTTGGCCGGCTCAGACTTCGTGATGGGCTCCATTGCGCCCGGCGAGGTCCGCACACTGTGCATCCGCTGCCCGACGGTCACCAGGCTTGCCACCGCCAGCACCCACATCGCCACATGCAGCAGCCACGGCGCATGCAGGAACCACACCCCGGAAAGCCCGGCGCCGACCAGCACGATGATCAGCCGCTCGGGTCGCTCGATGAGGCCGCCCTCACCGGACAGGCCACTCGCCTCGGCGCGTGCCTTGATGTAGGAGATGACCTGCGAGGTGACCAGGCAGATCAGCGTCGCGACCACCAGAGACGTGCTGCCAAGACCGAACGCCGCCCACCACAGCAGGCCGCAGAACACCGCGCCGTCGCCGATCCGGTCGCACGCTGCGTCCAGCACCGCACCGAATCGCGTGCCACCGCCGCGCTCGCGGGCCATCGCCCCGTCGAGCATGTCGGCGAGCACGAATATCCAGACTGCGAACGCGCCCCACCACAGCTGCCCGACCGGGAACAGCGTCAACGCGCTGAGCACCGTCCCGGCGGTGCCGAGAATGGTGATGCTGTCGGGCGTGAAGCCTGCCCGCAGTGCCGCCTTGGCGACCGGCTTGGACAGCTTTTCGTAGGCCGCCCGGGTCATCAGGTAGAAGTTGCTCACGGCAGTTTGGCCCACTCGGTCGCCAGCAGCTCACGCGTCTCACGCAACAACTGCGGGACAATCTTCGAGCCGCCGATGATCGTGATGAAGTTCGCGTCGCCGCTCCATCGCGGCACCACGTGCATGTGCAGGTGCTCGGCGAGCGACCCGCCCGCCGAGCTGCCGAGGTTCAGCCCGACGTTGAAACCGTGCGGCCGCGACACCGACTTGATCACGCGAATCAGCTTCTGGGTGAACGCCATCAGCTCGGCGCTCTCCTCAGCGGTGAGGTCCTCGAGCTCGGAGACCCGCCGGTACGGGACCACCATCGAATGCCCCGGGTTGTACGGGTAGAGATTGAGCACGACGTACACCAGCTCGCCGCGCGCGACCATCAGCCCTTCCTCGTCGGGCATCCGCGGGATGTCTGTGAACGGCTCGGTCGACGTCGCCGAGCCACCCTTCATCGGCGCCTCGGCGATGTAACTCATCCGGTGCGGCGTCCACAACCGCTGCAAGTGGTCGGGCTCACCGACTCCGTGGTCGACGATCGTGCGGTCGTCGGGGTCGTTCACTTCTTCGCGCCCACCTTGAGCAGTTCGGCTGTCGGAGTGGCGTTTTCGCGTCCGGCGATCCAATCGACGATCGCGGCGACGGCCTCCTCCCGGGGCACCCCGTTGATCTGGGTGCGGTCGCCGAAGCGGAAACTCACGGCGTTGGCCTCGACGTCACGGTCACCGGCCACCAGCATGAACGGCACCTTCTGGTTGGTGTGGTTGACGATCTTCTTCGCCATCCGATCGTCGCTGCCGTCCACCTCGGCCCGGACTCCGTGCATCTTCAGTTGCGTCGCAAGGCCATTGAGGTACGGGATGTGGTCGTCGGCGACCGGGATGCCGACCACCTGGACCGGTGCCAGCCATGCCGGGAACGCGCCGGCGTAATGCTCGGTCAGGATGCCGAAGAAGCGCTCGATCGACCCGAAGAGTGCACGGTGGATCATCACCGGCCGCTGCCTGGTGCCGTCGGCCGCGGTGTATTCCAGCTCGAAGCGCTCGGGGAAGTTGAAGTCCAACTGGATCGTCGACATCTGCCAACTGCGGCCCAGCGCGTCCTTGACCTGCACCGAGATCTTCGGACCGTAGAACGCCGCGCCGCCCGGATCGGGCACCAGTTCCAGCCCGGATGCGGCGCCGACCTCGGCCAGCACGCTAGTGGCTTCCTCCCACATCTCGTCGGACCCGACGAACTTGTCTGGATCCTTCGTCGACAGCTCGAGATAGAAGTCGGTCAGGCCGTAGTCACCGAGCAGTTCGAGAATGAAGCGCAGCAGGGAGGTCAGTTCGTCGCGCATCTGCTCGCGGGTGCAATAGATGTGCGAATCGTCCATGGTCAGGCCGCGCACCCGGGTCAGCCCGTGCACCACGCCGGACAGCTCGTAGCGGTAGACGGTGCCGAATTCGAAGAGCCGCAACGGAAGTTCACGATAGGAGCGCCCCCGCGACCGGTAGATCAGGCAGTGCATCGGGCAGTTCATCGGCTTGAGGTAGTAATCCTGGCCCGGCTTACGCACCGAGCCGTCTTCATTGAGCTCGGCGTCGAGGTGCATCGGGGGGAACATGCCGTCGGAATACCAGTCGAGGTGACCGGAGATCTTGAACAGCTCCGCCTTGGTGATGTGCGGGCTGTTGACGAACTGGTATCCGGCCTCGATGTGCTTGCGCCGCGAGTAGTCCTCGAGCTCGCGCCGGATGATGCCGCCCTTGGGGTGGAAAACCGCCAGGCCCGAACCGATTTCGTCGGGGAAGCTGAACAGGTCCAGCTCGGCGCCGAGCTTGCGGTGGTCGCGGCGCTGCGCCTCCTCGATGAACTCCAGGTGCGCCTCGAGCGCCTCCTGCGACTCCCACGCGGTGCCGTAGATGCGTTGCAGGCTCGCGTTGTTCTGATCACCCCGCCAGTACGCGGCCGAGCTGCGGGTCAGCTTGAACGCCGGAATGTATTTGGTCGTCGGGATGTGCGGGCCGCGGCACAGATCGCCCCATTCCCGTTCGCGGGTACGGGGATTGAGGTTGTCGTAGGCGGTCAGTTCGTCGCCACCGACCTCCATGACCTCCGGGTCCCCGGATTTGTCGTCGACGAGCTCCAACTTGTACGGCTCGTTCGCGAGTTCTTCGCGCGCTTCCTCTTTGGAGGCATACACGCGCCGCGAGAACAGTTGGCCTTCCTTGACGATCTGGCGCATCCGCTTCTCCAGCGCCTCGAGGTCCTCGGGCGTGAACGCGCGCGGCGCGTCGAAGTCGTAGTAGAACCCGTCGGTGATCGGCGGCCCGATGCCGAGCTTGGCCTCCGGGAACATGTCCTGCACGGCCTGCGCGAGCACGTGTGCGGTCGAGTGCCTGATCACGGCGCGGCCGTCGTCGGTGTTGGCGGCGACGGGCGTCACCTCGACGTCGACCTCCGGCGTCCACGACAAATCGCGCAGCCGGCCGTCGGCCTCCCGCACGACGACGATCGCGTCGTCGGCGCCCCGGCTCGGCAGGCCGGCGTCACGGACCGCTGCCCCTGCGGTAGTCCCGGCAGCGACCCGGATCGGGGCTGCTAGGGCGGAGCTGGCGGGCGCGCTCATCGGGAACTCTCCAAACTGTCGGTGAAACGGGCGGTGTGCGGGTCGGCACTGAACGCGACCATGCTATCGGGGTCGGTGGTCATGCCCCCAGGCCAATCGGGCTCTTCAGCCACTTGGCCTCCGCGCCGACCAGCCCGGCCGCCCAGCCGACTGCGCCCAATAACCACAAGGTGCCCAGTACCACCGCGGCGGTGAACGCCGCGCCGAGCACCTGCACCCAGAGTCCCTGCGCTTTGAACCAGCCCATCACCTTGTCGTAGCGCTCGCGCGTAAACGCCAATAGCCGTCGCGCCCAATCGAATTCGGTGGCCAGGATCGCCAGCCCGACGAACACGATCGCCCAGCCCGGGCCTGGGTACGGGATCGCCAGGATGCCGACGCCGAGGATCGCAAGGCCGACCACTGCGACGGCGATGCGGTAGCCGAACTCGGTCTTCGGGCGGTCACGCAGTCGGTCGCGCCAGCGCGCCCAGCGCCGTTTGACCTCCGAGGGTTTCACGGCTGACCCGGATTCAGCTTGACGAACAGTGCGTTGGCTTCGGCGAGCACGGTATCCCCGTCGAGGATCCGGCCCGAGATGAACATCTTGCGGCCGTCGACGCCGTCCACACCCGCGTCGACCTGCAGTTCCTTCTCGATCGGCACGATCTTTCGGTAGTCGACGTGTAGGAACGCGGTGCGCTGATAGAGGCTCTGAGTAAGCCGGAATGTGGTGTAGCCGAGCAGTGAGTCGAAGAGTTGCGCGATGCATCCGCCGTGCACGGCGCCGTTGCGGCCCAGGTGGAAGCGGCGAAAGCACACTGTCCCGGCGACGCGTTCACCGTCTGTCTTGTGGTAGTCGCCAGGGATGCTGAGCAGGCTGCCGCGGTTCGGCAGGTCCATGCGGCGGCCGGACGGCGATGACCACTCGTCGGCGTCGTAGGGCGCCAGCAGCTTCGAGGCGGCCTCTATCAGGTCGGCAGCCTGGGTGATCACCTCGTCGGGAGCGTCGGCGGCGCGGGCGTGGTCCTGCAAGGTGCGGACCGCTTCGACGAACCGGCCGTAGTCGGGTCCGCCGTGGAGCGTGGGCTCGATAGGGCTGAAATCGCCGCCGCGATGCTCCTCTGCAAATTCGGTGGTCACACCGCCACGGTATTGCCTACGTCAGCCGCTGGCGGACCCGGCTTTGCTCAGAGTGTCGAACTCATCGTCGGACAGCTCGATCTCGGCGGCGGCGACGTTCTCCTCCAGGTGCGCGACCTTCGACGTCCCGGGAATAGGCAGCATCACCGGTGACCGCTTCAACAGCCATGCCAGTGCCAGCTGGGACGGGGTGGCGTGGTGGTCATCGGCGATGCGCTGCAGCGGACCACCCGGTGCGGCGAGCGGCCCGGCCGCCAACGGGAACCACGGTATGAAGCCGACGTCCTTGGCTTCGCATGCCTCGAGCACGGGCTCAGCCGAGCGCACGGTGATGTTGTACATGTTCTGCACCGACACGATGGTCGCGGTTTTCTGCGCGGCCTCGAGCTGATCGACGTCGACTTCGGACAGACCGATGTGGCGGATCTTGCCCTCCTTCTGAAGGGTGACGAGTTCACCGATCTGATCCTCGGCGGGGAACTTGTTGTCAATCCGGTGCAGCTGGAAAAGGTCGATGGTGTCCACCCCGAGCCGGCGCAGGCTCATCTCGCATTCCTGGCGCAAGTACGCAGGAAAGCCCAGCGGCGGCCATTCGTCGGGCCCGGTCCGCAGCAGGCCCGCCTTCGTCGCGATGACGACTCCGTCGTACGGGTGCAGTGCTTCGCGGATCAGTTCCTCGGAGACGTACGGGCCGTACGAGTCGGCGGTGTCGATGAAGTTGACACCGAGTTCGACGGCGCGGCGCAACACGCGAATGCATTCGTCGCGGTCTTCAGGCGGACCCCAGACCCCTTTACCGGTCAGGCGCATCGCGCCGAATCCCAGGCGGTTGACCGTCAGGTCGCCGCCGATGGTGAACGTTCCTGATGCTTGAGCGACGCTTTCAGTAGTCACTTTTCCGACCGTACGCCGGCGATGAAAAGCTGTCCTGATGAAGCTGAGCGACCTCGCCACGCTGCCGTTGACGTACTCCGAAGTCGGCGCAACTGCAGGCCCGTTGCCCGCCGGCTACCACCACGTGCAGAAGTCGGCGGTGATCGGCCGGGGCAGGCAACGCTTCGAGGAGGCAGCCGACAAGGGCATGCGATGGGGCATGCTGCGCGGTGCCGGGCTTCGAGTCGAGGCGACGAGCGACGTCGCCGCGGTGGGGGCAGAAGTAATCGTGCATCTGGGCCCGGTGCCCGCGCCTTGCCGCGTGGTCTACGTGGTCGACGAAGCTGATCGCCGCGGCTTCGCCTACGGGACGCTGCCCGGGCACGCCGAATCGGGCGAGGAACGGTTCATGGTGCGCTACGACCCGGCTACCGAAGAGGTGCACGCGGAAGTCGTGGCATTCTCCCGGCACGGGACATGGTGGAGCAGGCTGGGCGCGCCGCTCACCTCGGTGATTCAGCGGGTGGTCACCGGGCGATATCTTCGGGCGCTGTAATTTGCCAGGTTAACCGTTAATTAACGCGTAGCCTTAGGCCTAGTCATGCAGGATGATCGGATGATGACCGTCAGCGATTCCGCCGGAGTGGAGGCCACCCACCTCCGGATAGCGGAACTCGTGCAGCAGCTGTACAGCCGGTCGGACGCGGATTCCGACACGGTGATCGCAGAGCTGGCAGAGCATGCCGCAATCGAGATCCCTGGTGCCAAATACGCGGGCGTCACGGTCACCCGGAACGCCAAGCAGATCGACACCCCGGCCGCGACACACAAGTGGCCGATCCTGCTCGACGAGATCCAGCAGCGTCACCGCGAAGGCCCGTGCCTGACCGCGGCGTGGGAAGAGAAGACGATCCACGTCCCGGACCTGGAAACCGACGAGCGGTTCCCGAAGTACCGCCGAGATGCGTTGGAGCAGACACCTATTCGGTCGGTCATGGCCTTCCAGATGTTCATCGCCGGCGAAACCATGGGAGCACTGAACGTCTATGCCGAACAGCCCCACGCGTTCGGCCAAGTATCGAGGGACATGGGATTGATCTTCGCCGCGCATTCGTCGGTCGCTTGGAACGCGGCGCGGCGCGACGAGCAGTTCAAGCGCGCGCTCGCGAGCCGAGACACCATCGGCCAGGCCAAAGGCATGATCATGGAGCGGTACGGCGTCGACGCCGTGCAGGCGTTCGAGGTGTTGCGCAAGCTCTCGCAGGACTCGAATGTGCCGCTGGTGCAAGTCGCTACGGAACTCGTCGCGAACCGGCAGGACAGTTAGCCCGACACGGCTCGCGGAACTTCAATATTGTTCTCCTGCACAATCACCGGGTCGCCCACATTGACCGCGTTGAAGTACCACTCCGCGTCCTCCGGACTCAGGCTGATGCATCCGTGGCTGACGTTCTCATAGCCAAGTGAATTGACGGCCCACGGAGCCGAATGGACGAAAAGGCCACGGTCCGTGATACGGACGGCGTAATCGACGTCAAGCAGGTATCCGTCGGGGGCGTCGACTGGGATGCCGACGCTGCTCGAATCCATCACGACGTCGCGTTCCTTGGCCAGCACGGTGTAGGTGCCGACGGGCGTCGGATACTCGGGCCTACCCATCGAGGCCGGAAAGACCCCCGGCTCCCCCCAGTGGGGTCGGTGATGGGGCGACGGCAATGACGACGGGGGCCCCGCATCGACACCGTCGATGGTCACCGTGAACGTGTGATCGGAGATGTTCGCAACACCGACGACGGCAGGCCCGGTTGCGAATTCCGTCTTGAAGCCGCCCGTTGAGAGCGCCACCGCGCTGTGCGCCGGCCAGCGTCGGTCCGGAACCCATTGCACGACATCGTTGTTGAGCCATTCGAACTTGCCCGTCATCGCGGGCACCGACTTGATGTCGATCGCACGCTCGGCCGCGCGCCTGTCGGAGACAGGTTCGCTGAATGTCACCACCACGGGGTGCGCCACACCCACGACCTGGCCCTGCGTCGGTAGCACCGACGCGATGGCGGGCTTGTACGCCTGGTGCAGTGCCGCGCCGGACTTATAGGAGACATCTGCTGCAGTCATGTTGACGCCGGTCGGCTCTGAAGCCGCTATCGCGTTGAGCCCGATCGCTGCGACTACACACAGAACAACCCCACGCATGGCTTCCGATTCCTTTTGAAATTACAACGGTGTCAATTTGATCGTAGGTGGCGATGTGACTTCGATCTATAAGTGCGCCTTAGCAATTCGATCAAGGATCTATCACGGTTCGGCCACGCCGGTACGAGGCAGCCGGTTACCGCAGTGCCGCTTATCGATTCGGGCGACGCATCACCTCTTCGCGCGGATCAGCGTGCAACACAGGCAGATTCGAAGCCGGCGGGGATCGGCGCGCCGTCAGCTCGTCGGGCCCGGCCAAATTGGCTCACCGGACACAGGCGCTCCCGGCGGCGGCGGACCGGTCAACTCTCCCTTGCCGCCACCTGCGCCGCCCATCTGTGTGAGTGGGGCGCCGATCGGAGCGCCGGCCACCGGCGCACCAATCGGGATCGGCGCGCCGACTGGCACCGGCGGAGCGATCGGCACGGGCGGGGCCAGCGGTACGGGCGGAGCCACCGGCACCGGCGCGACGACGGGAACCGGACCTGGCAAGGCCATCGGAACGCCGGCCATGTCAGCTACTGGAGCGCTCGCCGGGGCGCACGCGCCCGCGGCGCCCACGGCAGCCGGAGCCCCACCGGGGATCTCCCCTGCCGACGATTGGACGCATGCGTAGTCCTCGCCGCCGGTGACCAGCGGCGCAGCCGCAACGTGCGGGCTCACCGCCATGGCGACAGCGCACAAGCCAGCGCCGGCAGCAACTACCGTGATGTTGAATCGATCAAAGACCCTCATCGACGTCGAACCCTTCATTTGCGCTCAGACATTCCGCAATTCACGCGGCACGGCCGCATGCCGTACCGAAGTCGCCAGGGCGACCGCGTCAATTATCAGCAGTCACTACTGCCCCACGGGTCACGCCGCACCACACTGTTTCCAAATGGTGACGTTGGTCGGCCGGGGCGGCCCACGAGGCTCAGACCGCCCAAAAATCCGTTTGAGGTGCATCGACCTTGACCGTTGAACCCTGCTCGACACGTCCTGTGGATCCAGACGTCCTGTGAGTTATCCAAACGTTGCGGCGGCGAAGCACACCTGTCACCGGGTTTCGGCTGAGCAGGCCGGGGCATCTCTATGTCATGAGTGTCGAGTCGAAGCAGGCGGCCGATCTGTCGATCGGCGAGTTGATGAGCCAGTTCTCATCGCAGGTGTCACGGCTGATCCGCGACGAGTTCAGACTCGCGGAGAAAGAGTTTCAACAGTCCGCTAAACATGCGGGCATCGGCGCCGGTTTGTTCAGTGTCGCGGGACTGCTCGCGTTCTTTGGTGCGGCCACAGTCATCGCGGCGGCAGTGGCTGCGTTGTCGCTGGCACTACCGGTGTGGGCGGCCGCGCTCATCGTCGCGGCGGCGTTGTTCATCGCAGCGGCGCTCGCCGCGCTTGGCGGAAGAAGCCAGGCGAAGGAGGTCACTCCGGCGGCGCCGAGGACCGTACAAACCGTGAAGGCCGACATTGCAGAGATCAAGGACGCGCGCCATGGCACTACCTGACCCACCTCGCCCGGAACCTGGCCCCGACGCCGGCGTCGACGACATCCAGGCCGACATCGAACGCACGCGAAAAGAATTGGGCGAGACGGTCGGAGCCCTGTCGGACAAGCTGGACGTCAAGCAGCGCGCCAAGGACAAGGCCGCCGAAGCCAGGGAGCGGGTCGTCGAGACAACGCATTCCGTGGGGCGAGTCGCGACCGAGCCGAAAGTGACAGCTCCGGTGATCGCCGCACTCGTGGTCGCTGCGGTCGCTGTCGGGTTCGTGGCGTGGAGGCGCCGCCGCTAGTTGCGGACCATCAGCACCGAACAATCCGGATAGTCAAGGATTGGATGACAGTTCGGCACGGCGAGTGTTCCGATCTGGGCGGCATCCGAATCGCCGACGACGGCAAGCTGAGTGCCATCGGCTTCATTGCCTGTGCGCCCATAGCGCCGTCCGGTACCCGAACCAACGACTTCGACGTGCACGTCGGGATAACGGCGGATCCAACTGTCTACCCGTCGATCTATCTGTCGCACAGTCGCTTTGCGCAGCCGCCCCTCCTGCATCGCCAAATGAACCACCGCGTCGTTGTCGGGTTCGTCGTCGAGAACGACCGAGACCACGCCGCCGTCGCGAGTCAGCCCCGCTGAATCGCTGCGGATGACAGCCACCGGACAGCGCGCGTGTTCGAACAGCGCGGCAGCGAGGGCGCCGAACAACTTTCCGCTCATCGGGTTCGGTGCCGGCTCACCGATGCACACCATCGCGGCGTGGCAGGACTCGGCGATGAGGACATCACCAGGGTCCCCCACTGTCCGCCTTACCTCCAGACAGACAGGGTGTCCCGCCTCCTCGACCACGTCCGTCGCGGTGAGCAACAGGGGGTCGGCCTCGCACGCCGTCGTTGCCGTGTGTTCGTGGTGGTCGCGCACGACATGGAGGAGCCGAAGCGGAACGTCGCGCGCAACCGCTTCCGCAACCGCCCATCTGGCGGCGTTGAGCGATGCAGACGAGCCGTCGATACCGACGACGATCGGCTTGCGTTCTCCAGATAGACCGCCTGACATGGCTAAACGCTATCGACACCGCACCAGCCCGGTTAGGGCCATTGGTCGTCGCCGACGAGTTCGTATGGCCTACGACTGCAGCGGTGCAGACCACCGCAGCGTGGTTCCGCCGCTTGGCGCGCTGTCGATCCCAAAGCTGCCCCCGGCGTCGCGGGCACGCTTCTCCAGATTGACCAGACCACTACCCGTGATCTCACCGGAGATGCCGGCGCCGTTGTCAACGACCTCGATGAGGAGATCATCCCCCACGGTGACGCTCACCGAGAGCATGGTGGCCCTGCCGTGCCGGACCGCGTTGCTGACCGCCTCGCGAACCACCGCTTCGGCGTGATCGGCCAGTGCGGGGCCGACCACCGAAAGGGGCCCGACGAACTGCGTTGTGGTGCGCACTTCGGGACTGGCGAACTGCGCGATCGCCTCATCGAGGCGCTGACGCAGCCGGGTCGTTCCCGAAGAGGCGCCATGCAGATCGAAGATTGCGGTCCGGATCTCCTGGATGACTTCCTGGAGGTCGTCCACACAGGCGGTAAGGCGGTCCTTGACTTCGGGTAAACGCGCCCGCGGAATCGTTCCCTGCAGCGCGAGCCCGACCGCGAAAAGGCGTTGTATCACGTGGTCATGAAGGTCGCGTGCGATACGGTCGCGGTCCGTCAGGATGCTCAGCTCTCGCATCTGACGTTGTGTACTGGCCAGCTGCCAAGCCAGGGCGGCCTGGTCTGCGAAGGCTGCCATCATGTCGAGTTCTTCGCCGGTGAAAGGTTGGGCACCTTTCGGGCGTAACGCGACGAGAACACCGGCGACCGTATCGGTGGCGCGCAGGGGTAAGACGAGCGCGGGACCGCTAACCGTTCTCTCCCCCGCGTCCAACTCGAATCTGTCGAAACGTCCGGGAGCGCGCTGAACGTACGCTTCGCCGACAAGGGTTCCTTCGACCGCAATCGTCCGCAGCTCTGCCACCGTTCCGTCGCCCGCCACGGCGGTCACGACGAGCTCGTCGACCTCATTCGCGGAAAGCTCGGGATCCTCTGGTACCGCGACGAACGTCTGCTCGGCTCCGCTGAGCAGGCGCGATTCGTCGGCAACCAACCGGAACACCCTGGCCGGATCGGTGCCCGACAACAGTTCGGTGCCGATGTCCCGGGTGGCCTCGATCCACGCCTGTCGCATCTTCGACGCCTCATACAGCCGCGCATTGTCGATCGCGATGCCTGCTGCGGCGGCGAGGGCGTACACCAAAACCTCGTCATCCTCGCTGAACGGCTGGCCGTTCGCCTTCTCGGTGAGGTACAGGTTGCCGAACACCTCATCGCGAATCCGCACAGGAACGCCGAGGAAGGTTCGCATCGGCGGGTGGTTGGGCGGGAAGCCCACCGACGCGGCGTGGTGCGAAATGTTGTCCAGTCGAATGGGTTTAGGGTCGTCGATCAAGACGCCAAGGACACCACGGCCCTCCGGCAGGTGACCGATCTGCTCGCGCATCTCCTCGTCGATGCCCTCGTAGATGAACTCGACGAGTTCGTGGTCATGGCCACGGACGCCGACTGCGCCATATCTGGCGTCTACAAGCTGGATGGCAGTGTGGACGATCGTGCGTAGCGTTTCGTCCAGCTCCAGCCCCGAGGTGACGACGAGCATCGCGTCGAGCAGGCCATCGAGCCGGTCGCGGCCCTCGACGATCTGTTCGACCCGATCCTGAACCTCGACCAATAGCTCGCGAAGCCGCAATTGGGACAGCGTGTCGCGGAGCGGGGGCATGGTGGTCTCAGCCCCCGGTTCGACCGGATGGGTCACCCCACCAGTGTCGCACCGGCTAGCCGGTAGGCGAAGGATTCCGCTCTTATTTGACGAGGCTGCCGGTCTGTCGAACGTCCCGATACTGACGCCTTACAAAGGCGTTCAGGTCGTCGCGGCTCATCTGTTCGGCGCGGTGGCGGATACCGTGCATCATCTTGCGCTCCATGACGAAATGCGGGATATCGAACGCCGCGTGGCCGACGGCGCCGCCGCTGCCGCGCACCAGAAGCCGTGTCCATCCGTCTTGTTCACGCAGGTAGAAACCCCAGCCTCCGCCGGCCTCGGACCCGCTTTGCACCCGCTTGAAATCGTCGGTCGACATCAGCAATAGATGCGAATTCGGCTCGACCGCCGCGACAAGCAGCCGAGCGGACTCGCCGTAGCGCCGGGCCAGCCAGATGGTGTCGCCGATGTGGACGTCCTGCCAGGCGGGGTGGATGGTGTCGGCGTTGTGGATGGCGGCCCCGACGGCTCGCTCCAGCCAGGAGTAGCTGTAGAAGCCGCCCCGGCCTTCGCCGATCTGCGCGAGCCACGGCCACACATCGGTAACGGACGCATCGATGGTGACCGCACGCGTGGTCGTCACACTGTTCGGCGCGATCAACTCGTCCCCGGGGAGCTTGGCCGCAACTTCCTCGTCGGTCGCACCCCATCGGTACATCCATGGCCGCAACCCGCCTCGGTACAGCATGAATACGCCGACCGCCGCCATCAATCCGGCTAGACCGAGTCGTTGTTTTCCCATACGCCGACGGTAGAACCGGCGAGCGACAGCGCTAAGGGTCCAAGGTCCCCGCCGGTGGGGCCCAAAGCGCCCTTATGACCTGGGTCACAACACCGGACTATGGGTCCATGCGTACCCAGTGGCTGGTGATGGACCCCGCGGCAGGAGGGCCGCCGATGCCGTTTCGCACGCGCGTGGCCGGGGCGGGACGCCATCTGCCGCCGACACATCTCACCACCTCCGACTTGATGGCAACGACGCGGCACCACACCCACATCGATCTCGAACGACTGACGGGCATCCACGAGCGCCGCGTCTCGGTCGGGGACGAGGACTCTTACAGCCTGGCCACCTCCGCAGCGCTCGACTGCCTCGAAAAGGGCGACCGCACAGCCGAATCGATCGACATCGTAATCAGTTGCAGCATCACGAAATTCCGTGGCGGCCTGACGCAATGGCTGGAGCCGTCGATGGCCAGTTTTGTGGCCAAGGCCATCGGCGCCTCGAACGCGATGACGTTTGACGTGTCCAATGCCTGCGCCGGCATGCTCACCGGTGTCACGGTGGCCAACAACTGGATTCGGCAGGGAACCGCCAAGCGCGTGCTCGTGGTGAGCGGTGAATACATCTCACAACTGGGCCAGAATGCGGCCAGGCACATCCGCAATATCATGAGCAAAGAGCTCGCCTCGTTGACCCTCGGCGACGCCGGAGCGGCGCTTCTTCTCGAACGGGCTGAACCCGGATCCGCTGGCATCACTATGGCCGGCTTTACGACCGTTGCTGATTACAGCCGGCTGTGCCTCGCGTATCCGAAGGGGCGCGAACCTGCCGCGCGAATGTTCACCGACGCTCGCGGAATTCACAAGGCGGCGATGTCGAATACCCCGTTGCTGCTGCACGAAGTGCTTGATGCAGTGGGGATTTCGATACACGACATCGATCACGTGATCACTCACCAGACGTCGGCCCGCGCAATACGCAAGGGCATGGCAAAGATGGCCGCCTCTTTCGGCGACATGCCCCGCCATGACGCGGTGATCACCGTTGACCGATACGGCAACACTGCGTCCACCACCCACACGGTGGCTCTTGTCGAAGAGCTCGAGGCCGGGCATATCAGGCCCGGCGAAACCGTTGCGCTGATCGCATTGGCATCGGGACTGGAGATTGGTGTCGTTCTTCTGAACCTGGACGAGGAATTGGTGAATCGCTATGGGCACATTGATTGATCAGGTCTGCCTCAGCCACGGCGGCTGGCGCGACCACCACAGTGCGCTCCGCATTGCGGTCAAGGCAGCCCGAAACTGCTTGGACATCGCAGGCAGACACCCCAACGACGTTGACCTACTCGTCAATGCAGGCATATATCGTGACCGCAATCTCGGAGAGCCTGCGCTCGCGGCGTTGATCCAGAAGGACATCGGAGCCAACCCCGAGAATCCCCATGCACAGACGCACGGAACATTCTCGTTCGACATCTCAAACGGAACGTGTGGGCCGCTCACGGCCCTCCAGATCGTTGACGGATTCCTGAAGTCGCACGCAATCGACTGCGCCCTTGTCGTGGCCAGTGACGCCAACCCCGGACGCGGGATGAGCGAGCGGTTTCCGTTCGCGCCTGCCGGAGCGGCGATGCTCTGCGGCTGGACAGATGACGACTGCGGCCTGCAAAGAGTTCACTGGATCAGCAGCCTTGACGAAGGCGAAAGCTCCAACGCCACAGTTGGTCTAGTCGATGGCCACAACGTGCTTCGTTTCACCGAATCGGACACCGTTGACAGTCAGTTCGCGGAGGCGGCCAGCCGGGCCGTCGACGAGTGCCTGCGCGAAGCACAGCTGGAAATCGATGACGTCGACGCGATTATCGCCGCTCCCAACCGGTTCCGCTTTCGGGCTGAACTCGCGATGCGCCTGGCCGTTTCCGAGGATCGAATCATCGTGTCGGACAACAACGTCCACACGGCATCAATGGCGGCCGCGTTCGTCCAGGCCGCAGACCGAGCGCGCCCCGGCGACCGCATTCTACTGATCGCCGCAGGC
>Ga0070665_100002862_pt1 | contig 18651 bp, 13 predicted proteins | sample KBSS13metaG_FD_65862 | JGI IMG/M metagenome (GOLD analysis project Ga0070665, IMG submission 65862) | Switchgrass rhizosphere microbial communities from Kellogg Biological Station, Michigan, USA - KBS S1-3 metaG | ecosystem: Host-associated > Plants > Roots > Rhizosphere > Soil ...
GGCGCCGCGCGTCGCGCCATTCCCGACGCCGGCCGCGCCAGCGCCAGGCCGCCCGCGCAGAACACCCACGCGGTGACGGCCGGCATCTCCCAGTCCCAGTCGACGCCTGCGTGGACCGCCCACGCGGTCGCGACCGCGGCGAGTGCGCCCCACGCCGGGGCCCGGTCGCGCAGGGCTCGCCACCACAGCGCCCCGAGCATCACGACGAGCGCGATGCCGAGCAACGCCATCCCGACGATCCCCATCTCCCCCAGCGTCTCCAGGTACACCGAGTGCCCGTCGAAGACGTTGCGGTACGAGGGCCGGTCGCGCTCCCAGAGCAGCGGGTACGTGCCCGCGCCGGAACCCAGCCACGGACGCTGCTCGAAACCGCCGTGCAGCGCGACGTCCCAGATCTCGATCCGCCCGTTGTTGCCGAGCTCGGTGAGCCGCTGTCCCGGCTGCGCCGTGTTCGCGACGACGCCCGCAGACGAGAAGTTGTCCCACCCGTCGCGGACGCGATCGACCCCGCCCGCCGCGAGACCGGCCACCACCAGCACCACGACGACGCTCGCCCCGATCGCGCGCGCGGGCCACGGCGCCATCCGCGGCGCTCTCCAGCCCTCGAGCCGAGCGTCCACGAGCAGCAGCAGCCCGCGCGCGGCCGCGGCGGCCACCGCGAGGACCGCGAGCAGCACCGCCGTCTCCCTGCCCGTGTCGAGCGCGTCGGCCGTTGGCACGGCCGCGTCGAGCCCCTCGATCCCGAGCGCACGCCCGGCCGCGAGTCCGCCGAACACGATGACGACCGGCAGGCCGGTGAGCATTCCCCGCGACCGCCCCAGCACGAGGTACACGACCGCAGCGATCAGCCCCGCCGCCGCCGCACCGCGCGAGACGCTGAACACGACGGCCGCGACGAGCGGCGGCACCGCCGCCGCGCCCAGCACGCGCAGGGCCGGGTGGTCGCGCACCGAGCTCGCCAGGTGCGCGCACAGCACGACGCCGAGCGCCGCGATGAGCCCCGTCGCGTTCCAGTAGCTCGTCGGCCAGTTCAGCCGGCCGCGCCCGAACCCTGCGGCGATCGGAAACGTCTCAGGCAGCAGCCAGGGGCCGAGCGCGGCGATCCCGACCACAGCACAGCCCAATGCGGTCGCCGCGACGAGCGCCCGCGCGCGGCCCTCGGTGCGCCCGATGGACACGAAGATCGCCAGCAGCGCGCCGTAGAGCAGGGTCCTGTCGTACTCCAGGAGCGCCCGTGCGGGGGCGTCGGACCAGATGCTCGACGCGAGCATCCATGCCGCGAAGCCCGCGAACGCCACGACAGCCACGACTGCGGCGACCGGCGGGCGCGCGAACGCCCCGGGCGCCAGGACGACCCGTACGAGCAGCGCGAGTAGCGCAACCATCGCCGCGCCAGCCGTGACGTCAGGGAAGAACCCGCCCGACCAGAACGCCAACGCCCCGATGAGGGCCGCGGGCGCGAGCACCAGCACGCCCGGCCACGGTCCGATCCGCGGCTCGCGCGGCTGCCCGCCCGGTGCCCGCGCCGCGGCGACGTCGCCGGGCTCCGATGCGTCCGCGCGCGGCGGGTCGGTCGGGAAGGTCGTCACGCGCCGAGCCACGCTACCGGCGCGTGCGGCGGCGGCAGCGCTACATCCCGCCGCCGCGGATCATGTAGTTCACGGTCCGCAGGAGGATCTTCGCGTCGGTCCAGAACGTCCAGTTCGCGACGTAGAGGTAGTCGATGTTCACCATCTCGTGCAGCGGCACCCGCGCCGAGCCGAGGATCTGCCACGGACCCGTCATCCCCGGCGTCAGGTGCAGGCGACGGCGATGCCAGCCGACGATCTTCTCGTCCTCGTCCACGACGAGCGGCCGGGGTCCGACGAGGCTCATCTCGCCGCGCACCACGTTGATGAGCTGCGGCAGCTCGTCGAGCGCCGTCTTGCGCAGGAACCTCCCGACGCGTGTGATGCGCGGGTCGTCGGCCATCTTGAACAGGCCGTCGGCCTGGTTCTGTGCCATGAGAGCAGCCTTCTGGGCGTCGGCTCCCACGACCATCGAGCGGAACTTCACGAGGCCGAAGTGCTGGCCGTCGCGCCCGACGCGGTCCTGGCGGAAGAACACGGGGCCGCGCGAGTCCAGCTTGACGGCGATCGCGATGATGAGCATCAGCGGCGCGACCGCGATGAGGCCGAGTCCGGCCGCGGTCAGGTCGGTCAGCCGCTTGACGAGCTGCGACGAGCGGCTGAGGCCGAACGACCGGATGCCGAGCATCGGCATGCCGTGGATGTCATCGAACTCGACCGAGGAGCCGAGGACCTCCAGCACGCGCGGCAGGACGCTGACGCGGACGCCGAGGCCCTTGACCAGCCGGATGACGTCGAGCATCGCGTCCGTCTCGCCGCTGCCCGGGACGAGGATCACGCGGTGCACGTCGCGATCGCGGATCGCCTGCGCCACGTCGGTGAGGCCGGCGACGTGGTTGATGTCGCCCTGCAGCGGCATGCGCGCGACGACCTCGACCTTCATGCCCCCCGTGCGCTCGCTCAGCTTGCGGATGATCGGCTCGGCGGCGGTCGGCTCGCCGAGGACCAGGACGCGCTCCGGGTGCGTGTAGCGCAGTGCCAGGGTGCGGGCGATCGTCCGGCCGAGCAGGAGACAGAAGAACAGCGCCGCCCACAGCCCGATGACCTGCTTGCGCCCCAGCTCGCCGTCGACGATGAACGGATCGAGCAGCCAGATCAGCAGCGTGTAGAGCGTGGCGAGGCCGAAGAGGGTCGGAGCTTCCTCGAGCGTCGTCTTGCGCACGACCAGCTCGTCGCGGTCGTACAGGCCCATGAGCTTGCAGGTGATGACGACCAGCGGCAGGACGACGAGGCCGATCGGCTTGAGGCGATCCTCCCCGCCCAGCACACCGATCGCGAGCAGGACCGCCAGGGCGGCGGCCCACGAGTCGGCGTATGCGAGGCCGCGCCGGAAGGCACGGTCGCGTCCGAGGACGATCGGGCGTGCCGGCGCCTCGACGAGCGAGCTCTGCGTCTGCGGCCGGTCCCCCCGTCGCCGGTAGCGACCAGGCACGTCGACGCGACGTCGTCCCTCCTTGCGGTCTGGCTTGGCATCCGTGGCCACCTTCGAGTCCCCCCTCGTGCCCCCGTTCAGAAGAGGTCGTCGGCCGATCCTAGTGTGCGAGGCGTACTGATGTCCCTCGTCGGAGCCGGCTTTCGGGATCGCCGCATCGAATCGTCCGGAAGCAGACCAGATCCGGCCCGTGGGCTGAGCCTTTTTGCCAGATGGCGGTGCGTTGCAGCCATCGAGGCGCACCTCCGGATCACGAGCGATCGGCGCGCGCCCGTCGAAACCACATAAGGACGACGCCGGAAGGTTCCGGATCGCACGCCGGCAGCATCTACGATGCGACCACGTGATCGCCGCCGGGTCCAGCGCCGTCCACTCCGTCCGCTGGCGCGGCGCCATGGCCATGGCACCCGGCTGGATCGTCGCCGGGATCTGGGCGGCACTCATCCTCCGCGACGGCGGCTACTTCATGCTGGACTGGGCGCCCGTCGCGCTCGTCCTCATCGCCCTGCTCGCCGGCGTCGCGGTGGGCGGCGGCCGGTATCTGCCGGCCGCGGGACCCGCCCGGACCGCCCTGCTGCTCCTCTGCGCGATCGTCGCGTGGTGCTTCCTCTCGATCCTCTGGGCGGACGCGCAGGCAGCCGCGTGGGAGTCCGCCGACCAGATGCTCGTCTACCTCCTCATGGGGTGGATCCTCGTGCTTCTCCCGTGGACGCCGGAACGGGCGATCTGGCTGCTCGTCGCCTGGAGCATCGCCGTGGCCGTCGCCTGCCTCATCGGATACGCCGACGCGCTCGGCGCGGCGGACCTCGGCGCGCGGTTCCCCGAGTTCCGCTGGTCCGGTCCGATGGGCTACGCGAACGCCACCGGCGCCATCGCGGCGATGGCGCTGCCGGGAGTCCTGGTGCTCGCCGCCCGGCGTGGCCTCGCCCCGCTGGCGCAGGCGGCCGCGATGGGCGTCGCGACGTTCCTCACGACCTTCGCGTTGCTCCCCCAGACCCGCGCGGCGTTGCTGGGCATGCCGATCGTCGTGCTGGTCATCCTCGCGATCGGGCCGGACCGCGGACGCATGCTGCGGCGTGTGATCCTGCTCGGCGTCGCGGTCCTCGCCGCGCTCGACCCGATCATCGCGATCGACACCGCGGCGCAGGCGCACGGCCCCGTGCGGCCTGCCTGGGACACCGCGGCCTGGCGCATCCTCGCCAGCGTCGCCGGGAGCGTGGTGGCCATGCTCGCGCTCGACGCGGCGGAGCGGCGCATCCGCGTGCCGGAGCGCGTGGTGCGACGACTCCGCATGGCGAGCATGGTCGCGGGCGCCGTGGTCGCCGTCGCCATCGTGGGTGTGGCAGTCGCGTCGGCCGACCGCATCGCCGACTCGGCGACGAGCGTGTGGAACGACGTGCGCGGCGGTGCGCCGGTGCGCCGCGTGGACGGTCCACGGCTGTTGTCCGTCGCGCCCTACCAGCGCTCGGACTACTGGCGCGCCGCGGTGAGCGGCTTCGAGTCCGCGCCGGTCGGAGGACTGGGCGCCGACAACTTCGAGGCGCTGTACGCCCGCGAGCGCAACTACCCCAAGCACTCGAGCTACAGCCACATGATCTGGCTGCGCGTGGCAGTCGAGCTCGGCGTGGTGGGGCTGCTGCTGACGGCCGCGCTGTTGATCGTCGCGGGCCGCGGGTTGTTCCTGCGGCTCCGCGCCGGGCCGCCCGACGAACGGCGGGTCATCGCGATCGCCGCGGCCCTCTCGGCGTACCTCGCGTTCGCGGCCTCACTGGACTGGCTGGAGGAGTTCCCGGCGATCGCGGGCCCCGTCGTCGGTGCCGTGGCGATCGCACTCGCGCTGGGCAGCCCGCGACAGGAGCGACCTCGGCAGTCGCCGGGAGTTCTCGCGACAGCGTCCGCGATCGTGGTCGCCGTGGTCGCCGTGGTCGCGATCGTCTTCCCCTGGTTGTCGCTGCGCGAGCAGCGCGCGGCGCGCGCGCTGGCCGACACCGAGCCGGCCGCAGCGCTGGCCGCGCTGGACCGTGCATCGTCGCTGAACCCTGTCGATCCGCTCCCCGCCAGCCTCGCCGGCTTCATCGAGCTCCAGCGAGACCGGCCGGCTGCAGCGGAGGCGGCATTCCGCCGCAGCCTGCGGATCGAGGACGGCTGGCTCGGTCACTTCGAGCTTGCGCTCATCGCTGCCTCGCAGGGCCGCGACGCAGACGCGCGCCGCGAGCTGGCCGCGACCCGTCGCCTCGATCGTGAGGAGGAGATCGTCGACAGGTTCGCCGAGATGCTCGACGCAGGCGAGCCGATCGACCCCGTCGCCCTCAACCGGCGCGCGCAGCAGGATCCCTTGTACGTGGAACGACCGGCGACGTAGACTGAGCGCCGTCACGCCAGGAAGGTGGGCTCAGGAGATGCCGCAAGGATGACGGACATGATGATTGCGCCGGTGAGCGCGCTGGTCTTCGGGGCGAGTTCCACGCACCCCCAGATCACGCCACCGGTCGACGGTCTGGGCGGGGCGCTCGGGCGCCACGTCGGGGCAGATGGAGGGATCGCTGCGATGTCCGGCGGCATCGGCATCGCGCTCGTGATCATCCTCGCGTTCCTCGCTCTCGCGGTCGGCGTCGCCGCGGCACGCGCCGCTTCGGTCCGTTGAGCGCAGTGCACGTGGACGTGAGCGTCCTCATCCCGGTGCTGAACGAGGAGCGCCATCTGGAGGATGCCGTCGAGTCGATGCTCGACCAGTCCTTCGACGGCACTGCCGAGTACCTCTTCATCGACGGCGGCTCCGACGACCGCAGCGTCGAGATCCTCGAGGAGCTCGTGGCACGCGACTCACGGATTCACATGCTGGCCAATCCGGAGCGCAGGACCCCACAGGCGCTCAACATCGGCCTGCGAGCAGCGCGGGGAACCTTCATCGCACGGATGGATGCGCACGCGCACTATCCGCGTGACTACCTGCTCCTCGGCGTGACGCGCCTCGAACGCGGCGACGTCGTCTCCGTCAGCGGTCCGCAGGTCGCGAAGGGCGAGGGCCGGTGGTCCCGCAGGGTCGCACTCGCGCTCGACTCCTCGCTCGGCGTCGGCGGCGCACGCTTCCGCAGGCGCACCGCCGACGAGATCGAGGTCGACTCAGGTTTCACGGGACTGTGGAGGCGCGATGTCCTCCTCGCTCACGGCGGCTGGGACGAGGGATGGCCGAACGACCAGGACCTCGAGCTCGCCGCACGGCTGCGCAGCACCGGTGGACGGATCGTGTGCCTGCCGGCGATGGCGGCGTCCTACATCCCGCGCGACAGCGTCCGCGCACTGGCCGGGCAGTACTGGCGCTATGGGTTCTATCGGGTGAAGACGAGCCGGCGCCATCCCGAGAGCCTGCGGCCGTCACAGGTGCTGCCGCCGCTGCTCGCGGTGACCCTCGGCGCCGCGTGTACGCCCGTGCGGTCGGTGTCGCGCCCCGCGCGCGCGGCGCTTGCGCTCTACGGCGTCGCGGTGCTGGGCTCGACGCTGGGAACTGCGCGGACCGCCACGCTCCGCGACGCGGCGCCTCTGCCGCTCGTGTACCTCGCCATGCACGTGCCGTACGGCTTCGGGTTCCTGGCCGGGTGTGGGCGCTGGGGACCGCCCCTGCGCGCGCTGATGCTTCGTTCTGGCATCCGTCGCCCCGTGCAGCGATGATCGCCGGATGAACGAGAAGCGGGTCGACGTCACCGTGCTCGTCCCGGTCCTCGACGAGGAGCATCATCTTCGCGCGGTGATCGCGGCGATGCTGGCCCAGTCGTTCGGGGGAACCGCCGAGTTCTTGTTCATCGACGGCGGCTCGCGTGACCGCAGTGGAGCGATCCTGCGCGAACACGCCGAAGCTGACCCACGGGTCCGGGTGCTGCACAACCCGACCGGCGGCATCCCCGAGGCGCTCAACATCGGCCTGCGCGCCGCGCGTGGCAGGTTCGTGGCGCGGATGGACGCGCACGCCCACTACCCGTCCGGATATCTGCAACTCGGGATCGAGCGTCTGGAGCGCGGCGACGTCGTGTCGGTCAGCGGCCCACAGCTCGCGGCGGGAGACGGACGCTGGTCCCGGCGTGTCTCCCTCGCACTCGCTTCGCCGCTCGGCGTCGGCGGGGCGAAGTTCCGCCGAGTCATGTCCGAGGAGATCGAGGTCGACTCCGGCTTCACTGGGATGTGGCGGCGCGCGGATCTCGTCGCTCATGGCGGCTGGGATGAGGCCTGGGCCAACGACGAGGACCTCGAGCTGGCGGCGCGCCTGCGCGAGGGCGGCGGACGCATCGTGTGTCTGCCGGCGATGGCGGCGTCCTACGTCCCCCGCGACAGCGTGCTGGCCCTCGCGCGGCAGTATTGGCGCTACGGCTTCTACCGCGTCAAGACCAGCAGGCGTCATCCCACGAGCCTGCGCCCGTCGCAGCTCCTGCCGCCGATGTTGATGCTGACCCTCGCCGGAACGGTCGGGCCGCTGCGCCGGATCGCCCGCCCTGCTCTTGCGCTGTACGGGGTCGCGGTTGCGGCGTCGACGGTCACCTGCGCGCGTCGCGCGGGCCTGCGGGAAGCCGCGCCGGTCCCCGTCGTCTACGCCACGATGCACCTGGCCTACGGCTCCGGCTTCCTCGGGGGCTGCATCCGGTGGGGCCTGCCGTCGCGCGCGCTCCTGGCGGTCCTGCGCTCGGTCGCGGGACGACGCGGATGACGCGTCTGCTGGTCTTCGAGGACTCCGTCTACGAGCGCGACGAGGACGGGGTCTCGACCGATCGGGCGTTCCTGATGTTCGCCGCCAGCCTGTCGCGACTCCTTCCGAGCGTGACCATGCTCGGACGGCTTGCTCCGCGACCGGGACGGTCGTACTACGGTCTGCCGGAGGCGGTGCGCTTTCAGGGGCTGCCCCACTACGAAAGCCTCGCGCACCCCAGCGCGATACCAGCCACCTTCCGGTCGCTGCGGACGGCATGGAAGGCGCTGGGCGAGACGGACGTCGCCTGGCTCATGGGTCCTCAGCCGCTCGCGGTTCTCATGGCGCTGCTCGCTCGCGCACGCGGTGTTCCCACCGTCCTGGGAGTCCGGCAGGACCTGCCTCGCTACGCGCGCCAACGGCATCCCGGGCGGCGCTGGGTGCACATGATCGCCGATGCGCTGGAATTCGCGTGGCGGCAGCTCGCTCGCAGCTCACCTGTCATCGCAGTGGGGCCTGACCTCGCTCGGGGCTATGCGCACGCCCCACGATTGCTCGAGCTCGTGATCTCGCTCGTCTCCCAGTCGGACACCGCGGAGGAGAAGCGGGTGGTGGGCGCTGCGTCCGACGGCCGGCTGCGCGTGTTGAACGTCGGGCGACTCGAGATGGAGAAGAACCCCTTGTTGCTCGCCGACGTGATCGCGCGTCTGCGGGAGCACGACCCGCGCTGGCACCTCGTCATCTGCGGAGTGGGCAGCATGGAGTCCGACCTGCGCGCGCGCCTGCAGGAGCTCGGACTCACCGACGCAGCCGACTTCCTCGGTTACGTCCCCGTCGACGCAGGTCTCATGGACGTGTACCGCGCGGCGGACGTCTTCTTGCACGTCTCCTGGACAGAAGGGCTTCCCCAGGTTCTCTTCGAGGCGTGGGCGGCCGACGTCCCGGTCGTCGCGACGGCTGTCGGCGGCGTGCCTGATGCGGCAGGCGACGCGGCCGTCCTCATCCCGCCGGGTGACGCCGACGCGGCGGCCGATGCAATCCTGCGCGTCCACGCCGATCCTGATCTGGCCGAGAAGCTCGTGCGCGCCGGTCGCGCGCGAGCGTCGTCGGCGACCTTCGAGGCGACGCTCGAGAGCGCCGCTGACTTCCTACGCGCGGCCGCGCGGTCAGGCGCGTCGTAGGCGACGTACCGCGGGCTCGAGAAGCCCGGTGTCGCGGGCGCGCCGTACGAGCGGCGAGACCTTCGCGCGGTGTCGCAGCCACGTCTCACCGCGGTACACGCCCACGCGCTGCACCCGGAGGCGATGCGACGCCATCGCCTGCGCCGGCAGGGCACATGCCCAGTGATACCCCGCGGCCTCCGTCTCCTCGACCACGCGCTCGTCGTGATCGCCGTACGGATAGGCCAGCGTATGGCAGGGAATGCCGAGGCGATCCTCGATGACGGCACGGGACGTCTGCAGCTCTCGGCGAAGGTCTTGGTCGCCGAGGGTGCTGAGGTGAGGGTGCGAGCAGGTGTGCGAGCCGATCTCCCACCCCGCCGCGGCGAGCTCCTGCAGCTGCGGCCACCTCAGGCATCGCATCTCCGACTCGTGCTCCGTCCCGACCCACTGGGAGATCCCCGGCCAGCTCATCGGGGGCGCCCGGTCGGGCCAGTCCGTCGGCACGAAGACGACGCCGGGCAGGCCGAGCGACACGAGCACGGGATACGCCCGCTCGAGCACCGAGAGATACGCGTCGTCGAACGTCACCACCACGCGCTTGCCCGACCGGGGCGCCTCCATGACATCGGTGAGCGTCGCGCCGCGGTAGCCGGCGCGCACGAGGCGCGTCAGCTGCTGCTCGAGGTCGTCGACGGTGACCGCGAGATCGGCGGGCCAGGTGTCGCTGACGGCGTGGTACGCCAGGATCAGGGCGTCATCCACCTCAGGAACCCTGCCCGGCACGTGGGTCCCAGTCCGTGCCGACCACGAGGAGACCGGTGGGGACGGCGCCCGAGCGCGTGAGCATCTCCGTCGTCGCCTCCAGCTCGGTCCGGCGGGTGTTCCCGAGACGAGCCACGACCACGACGTCGTCGACGTCGCGCGCCAGGGTCAGCGCGTCGCTGACCTGCCCGAGCGCCGGCGTGTCGATGACGACCCACTCGACGTCGCGCGACAACGCCCGGAGCGGCGACTGACGTCCGTCGCGCGTGCGGTGGTGAGTGGTGGGAGCGGCGTGGACGAGATCCCGCAGCTCGGCGATGCGCAGGTGCGCGACTCCCGGCACCCGCTCGCTCAGGTCGTGGTCGAGTTCCTCGACGGTCTCGCCGAGGGATCTCGGCCGCATGCCGAGCGCGTCGCGCAGGCGCGGCTCTCGCATGTCGGCGTCGACGAGGACCACGTCGGCTCCGCCCAGCGAGAGCTCGAGCGCCAGGGCGAGCGCGGCCGTCGTCTTGCCGTCGTTGCTCGAGCCGCTCACGAACATGACGGCGCGCCGCTGACGTCCGCCGTGCAGGTCGAGCTGGACGCGGACGCTGCGCAGCGCCTCGCGGACGCGGGGCTCGTCCGCAAGGGACGTGGCGGTCATGCTTCGCGCACGGCGGACGTTCGGGACCCTTGCGAGGATCGGCAGCCGCACCAGGGCGCGGAGCTCGTCCTCCTTGAGGATCCGGCCAGGCTGGCGCAGCTCGAGGACGAGCGCTGTCCCCGTGGCGATGACGACGCCCGCGAGCAGCGAGAGAATCACGATGAGCGGGGCCGGGAGGCCGACCCGGGCAAGAGGCACCGCCGCGCGCTCGGCGAGGGACAGACTCGGATCGATGCCGGCGGCCAGCGGTCGCAGCTCGCTGGCCCGAGCCTGGAGGGCCGCACGCGTCTGCGTGTCGGCGGTGGCGAGCGCGTCGATCTGGGCCTGCGTGTCGGCGAGCTGGCGCTGCGCCGCTTGCTGCAGGGCGCGTGTGCGCAGTGACGTGACTGCCGACGCGTAGGAGTCGGCGAGCTGGGCCGACCGCCGCGCACCGTCGCTCGTCGCCTGCACCACGAGGAGATTGGTCTGCCCCCTGGGCTCGATGGTGACCGCGTCCCGGACGGCTTGCGGCGTGACGCCGCCGCCCACGCGCTGTGCCGCCAGCCGCGCTGCGTCTGGCGTCTGCAGCAGTGCCGCAGCCGTCTGGGCCGTGCGCGTCGACTCGCCTGTGTCGCGGATGAGCGGCAGCCCGAGCAGATTGACATCGGTCTGCGAGACCGGCGTGATGAGGAGTTGCGCGTTCGCGCTGTAGGTCGGCGCCCTCACCTTGAGGATCAGCACGCTGACCGCGATCGCCGTGAGGACGATCAGCATGACCAGGCCGAGGTGCGAGCGCAGCGCGCGGCGGTAGATCGCGCCTGCCGACTCCTCCGGTAGGGGAGGGGGAGCGACCACGAGATCGCTCACTCTTGCTCTCGAAGGTTCAGCGGCCACAGCGTTCAGTGTCCTCTAGTCGGTGTTCTGCGAGCAACCGCGTCGAGCGCCGGCCCGAACGCGAGGAGGATCCAAAAGCGCTTGTCCACACCCGCGGAGATGAACACCGCGGCGGCGAGCATGGCGATGGTGGCGACGAGCACGGACTGCGCAAGCGCCTCGTTCGCGCGGTCGCCTCGGGCTCCGAACGTGCGTGCGGCGCGCCACCCCGACGCGAGGCATACGCCGATGAAGGCGAGGAAGAGGGCGAGGCCGACGACACCACCCTCGGCGAGCATCTGCAAGTAGGTGTTGTGAACGACGTGCGGCTGGTCGGCGACGAGCTGGACGTGCGTCAACGAGCCCGGCTCGCGGACGTAGCGGAACGCGACGGACGCGTAGTTGTCCAGACCCACGCCGAAGATCGGGTGGTCATCGGCGATGCGCCACGCGACGGTCCACAGATCGGTCCGTCCGTTCCCGCCGTTGTTGAACGATGTCACGCGTTCCCACGCGCCTGGCGAGAAGGTGAACCACACAGCCGCGGCGGCGACGACCCCGAGCGCGACCAGGCTGACCTGGGTGCGCCGGCGGCGGAAGCACACCATCGCTGCGGGCACGGTGAAGAGCAGTGCGATGGCTCCGCCGCGCGACTCGCTCAGAACCACGCCCGCGGTGAGCACGATGCCGGCGACGAGCAGGCCGAGCTTGAGGAGCGCCGAGCGGGTGCCGGCCGCGAGCCCGGCTGCGAGGACGATCGCGGGTACGAGTCCCGCGGCGAGGAAGTTCGGATCGCCCACCGCCCCGCCGAGCCTCGCGTCCGGCGCGCTGGCAAGCTCGGCCGAGGTCTGTGTCGTGTGGAAGTTGCCACCGAGGCTTCCGCCGAAGACCGAGATGATCGCGCCCACGACGAAGGCCATCAGCAGTGCGCGGAGGATCGGGATCGTCACCGCCGATGACGCCACGAGGCCGAAGAGCAGCGCCACGGCCACCCAATGCCACGCGTCGGCCAGCACGGCTCCTGCGTCCGGCGCCCAGAGCAACGACAGGCTGAGGTACGTGACCAGCAGGGCGCAGATACCCACGACACGGGGTGGCAGTGACTGGAACCAGGCTGGGCGCCGGTCGGCGCGCGCAAGCACACCGGGAGCCCAGGCGGCCAGGAGCACCAGGCCTGCGGCCTTGCCCGCCAGGTTTCCGGCCTCGACCGCTTCGAGGAAGACGACCGGAAGCCAGAGGATGATCGCGACCGGGAGGTTGACCAGCGCGATCGCGAGATATGTCCCGCCGATGAGCAGTCCGACCGCCGCGATCGGCTGGATCGCGGCCACGGCGCCGAGCAGCGCCGCGGCACCGAGAGCGGCGGAGAGCAGCGCAGCCGTGCGCTGTGGCGGAGCGGCGATTCGTGCCATGAGTTGAGAGCCGCAGACCGTTGCGGCACAAAAATTCTACGTGGACACGTCAAGGTTGCTTAGCATCGGGGGGCTGGCGATCGAAAACGACGGGGAAGGAGTCCCCGCCGCGCCGGCCGCGCCGAGAGGAAGGAAGGATCCGGATGCACAGAGCGCAGGGGGGAGGTTCCGTCGTCGCGGCACGGCCGCGACCGCGATCAGTCGCAGCGGATGAACCCGGCGCCCAGGTGCGTGGATCGACGTGGCTGCTCGTCGGCCAGATGCTGGGCATAGCGATCAACCTGGCGGCGCAGATCCTCGTCATCCGCTACCTGACGAAGGACAGCTTCGGCGCCTTCGCCTTCGCGCTCGCCATCGTCGCCGTCGGCGAGGTCGTGGCGACGTTCGGGCTCCGACGCGCTGTGAGCCGCTTCGTGCCGATCTATCTCGAGCACGGCGATCGGCGGTCCGCGGCGGGGGTTCTCGTGTTCGCGACCGCGGGCGTCACGATGCTGGGTCTCCTGCTGGCGCTCGTGCTGGTGGCGTTCCGCGAGCCGATCTCCGACGACGTCGGCGGGACCCACGCAGCGGCGGTGCTCGCCGTTCTCGCCTTCATCATCCCGGTGACCGCGCTCGAGAACCTCTTCGATGCGATCTTCGGGATGTTCCACAAGGCGCGGCTCATCGCGCTGCGCAGCTACGTCTACATCCCACTGGCGCGCATGCTCGTCGTACTGGCGCTCATCGTGACGGGGAGCGGCGTGGTCGTGCTCGCTGCGGGCTACGTCATCGCGGGCGCCGTCGGCGTCGCCGTGTACGGGTTCATGCTGCTCCGCGCGCTGGGCGCGAACGGGCTGCTCGAGCCGATCGTCCGTCGTCGCTTGGAGTTCCCCATCGGGGGGCTCGTGCGCTACTCGGTGCCGATCTTCACCCAGGATCTCGCGTCCGTGCTCATCTTCGCCGCGCCGACCCTCGTGCTCGGGGCGGTGGCGGGCGCGAAGGACGTCGGCGCAGTCCGCACGGTGATCCCCATCGCACTGACGATGCTGCACATCCGGTCGAACTTCTCGTTGCTGTTCGTACCGACCGCCTCGAGGCTCTTCGCGCGGGACGACACGGCAGGGCTCAACCGCCTGTACTGGCGCTCGGCGCTGTGGATGGCCATGTTCGTGCTGCCCGTCGTCCTTCTGGCGGTGCCGTTCGGAGAGCCCTTGACGACGTTCCTCTTCGGCGAGCGGTACGCCAGTTCGGCGCCGGTGCTCGGCGCGCTCGTGGTGGGCATCTTCATCTCGCTGGCGCTCGGGCCGAACCTGGATCTGCTGGCGGTGTACGCACGCGTCCGCTTCATCGCGTGGAGCAACCTGGCGAGCATCGTGCTCGTCCTCGCCATCTCCGCGTGCCTGGTCGGCTTCGGCCTGGGCCCGGCCGGCGCCGGCATCGCCAGCGGCGGCTGCCTCGCGCTTCTCGGACTGTGGTGGCAAGTCGGAGTGGCACGCTTCACCGAGGTCCGTCCCGTGGGGGGCGGCATCGTGCGACTGATCGCCCTCTCAGTCGCCGCCTGCGCCGCCCTCGCCGCGATCCATGCGCTGCTCGACCCGCCGTTCGCGGCGGACGTCGCACTCGTGATCGCGACGTGGACGGCGATCGTGTTCCTGCTTCGCGGGTCGCTCGAGATCGATGACACGTTTCCGGTCATCGGCCGGCTGCCGGGACTGTCGCGGTTGTTCTCGAGACCTGCGACGACCGCAGAGGCCTCGTGATCCACGTGCGTCGGTTCCTGGTGGTCGGAGGCGTGGCGGGCATCGCGCTCGTCGCCGGCGTTGCGGCCGGGTCGTCCGGGCCGAGCGACAAGCCGCCCGCGCCGCGTGTCGCGGCGACGGCGGCCGAGCCCGTGCACTGCGACCGGGTGGCCGCGCCGTCCGGCTCCGACCGTGCCGAGGGCACGCGGGCTCGGCCGTTCGCGAGCGCCGCGCGCCTGGTCGGCTCGCTCCACGCCGGGCAGACGGGATGCCTGCGCGCGGGCACGTACCGGATCGCCCCTGAGCTCAAGTTCCGCCGCGCGGGTACTGCGGACGCGCCGATCACGCTCCGCTCCTGGCCGGGCGAGCGCGCCACCCTCGAGGGTGGCACGGTCGTCGTGCGGCCGGAGGCCACGCACGTGGTCGTCTCGGGGCTGCGCATCGACGGCTCGAATCACCCCGACGTGACGATCTGGGTTCTCGGCGACGACGCCACGCTCGCCGACAACGACATCACGAACCGCACGACCGGGCTGTCCTGCGTGTTCATCGGCTCGGGCAACTGGCGCAAACCCCCCACGCTGCGGACGCAGATCCGCCGCAACCGCATCACAGACTGCGGCTCCGATGCCCACGACGACCACGACCACGGGATCTACGCGGCGCAGTCGCAGGACGCGGTCGTCGCGGACAACCTCCTGACGGGCTCCGACGGCTGGGGCGTGCAGCTGTACCCGCACGCCCTGGGCGCTCGCGTGCTGCGCAACACGATCGCTCGCAACGGCGGGGGCGTGATCTTCGCGGGCAATCACAGCGTCGCCTCGTCGGGGAACGTCGTGGAGCGCAACGTCCTCTCCGACCCACGCGATGCCATGCTCGTGCAGTCCTACTGGGAGGGACCGAGCGGCACCGGCAACGTCGCGCGGCGCAACTGCTTCGGCCGCGCGGCCAACGGCCAGTCGACCGGATCGGGATTCTCGATGGACCAGAACCTCATCGCGGCGCCCGCGTATCGGTCGGCGGGGGACGGCAACTACGAGCTGGGGGCGCAGACCGGTTGCTCAGCGGTGATCGGGTCACCGCCCGATCCCGGGGCGCCGGCCTCCGTCACGCGAGGACCGCGATGAGCCTGGTCCAGCCGCTCGCGCCGTCCCCGGTGCAGGTCGAGCGCGTCGAGGGCCTCGACGCATTCGGCACGGAGTGGGACGGGCTCGCTCTCGAGTCCGGCAACGTCTTCCTCACCCGCGAGTGGGCGCACACCTGGTGGCGCCACTTCGGCCACGGCGACCCCTTCCTCCTCACCTTCCGGGACCACTCCGGGCAGCTGGTCGGGTTGTTGCCGCTCTACCGCTCCGGCCGGGGGCCCGTGCAGATCGTCCGCTCGGTCGGCCATGGCCAGGCCGACCGACTGGGTCCCGTGTGCAGCCGAGCGGCGGTCCCGGCGGTCACGGAGGCGCTGCGCCGGTGGCTGCGGGGGCCCGACGTCGACTGGAACCTCTGGATCGGCGAGCGGGTGGATGCGGCCGACGCGTGGGACGGCGCCCTGGACGGTCGGATGCTCCGGCGCGAGGCGAGCCCGCTTCTTCGGCTGGAGTACGCCGACTGGGAAGGCCTGCTCGCGTCGCGCAGCCAGAACTTCCGCCAGCAGGTTCGACGCTTCGAGCGCCGGCTCGTACGTGAGACGGGAGCGCGCTTCAGACTCGCCGACGACCCCGAGCGCCTGACCACGGAGCTCGAGTCGCTGTTTCGGCTGCATCGCTTGCGCTGGGGCGACGAGTCGACCGGATTCGCCGACGAGGACCGCGCCTTCCACGCCGAGTTCGCCGCGGTCGCACAGGAGCGTGGTTGGATGCGGCTGTGGTTCGTGGAGACCGACGACGGCCCGCTGGCTGCCTGGTACGGCTTCCGCTACGGGACGTCGGAGTTCTTCTACCAGGCAGGCCGCGACCCCGCCTTCGACCGCCTCGCCCCCGGCTTCGTCCTGATGGCCCACACGATCCGTGAAGCCGTCGCAGACGGACAGCGCGTCTTCCACCTGTTGCTGGGGGACGAGTCGTACAAGGAGCGCTTCGCCGACGGCGACGCGCCCGTCGACACCTTCGCCGTTGCCCACGGCCCGGTGGCCGGCGTCGTCGTGGCGGCCGCGGGTGCCGTCGCGCGGTCGGCTCAGGGCCGCCACCTCCTGAGGAGGCTGACGAGCTGACCTCCGCCGCCCTCTCCCGGATGATCCCGACGACGCTGCGACCTGCCGTCAAGCGGGCGTATCACCGGATGCTCCCCCCGTCGCGTCGGCGAGCCGTGTACGCCTCGGGCTTTCGCGCCCAATCGCGTTGGTGCACGCAGCTGGGCGCGCCGATGTCCGGCACGCTTCTCGAGCGCGCCGCACAGGACATCGAGCAGGCGGGCGCGGTCTGGGACCTCCTTGCGGACCGTCCGCCGCCGCCCCCCGGCACGGACGAGGCGTTGGCCGCGAGGCTCCTCGCCGGCGTGCACCGGCTCGTGCTCGAGGACCGGCTGCCGGAGCTCGCGCGCTTCTATCCCTCGGTCGGCGGTACAGCCGATGGCGACCCGTTCCCCGCCTTCCGTGCCGCGATCACCGAGCACGCCGGGTACCTCCGCGGTCAGCTCGACAAGCCGGTCCAGACGAACGAGGTGAGCCGGTCGTCCGCGCTGATCGGCGGGTACCTGCTCGTCGCGCGCGAGACCGGGCTGCCGCTGCGCCTGCTGGAGACGGGCGCAAGCGCCGGACTGAACCTGCGCTGGAACTCGTACCGCTACGAGGAAGCGGGACGCGTCTGGGGCGATCCGGCGTCACCCGTGCGTCTGACGGGGGCGTTCAACGAGGGCGTCCCGCCCTTCGACGTCGAGGCGCGCGTCGTCGAGCGCCGAGGATGCGATCTCGCGCCGCTCGATCCGACGACCGAGGATGGGCGCCTGACGCTCACCTCGTTCGCGTGGGCCGAGGAGCGCTGGCGCGTCGACCTGCTGCGCGCCGCCTGCGAGGTCGCCACGCGCGTGCCGGTGCGGGTGGACCGGGCTGACGCGTGCGACTGGATCGAGGAGCACCTGCACCCGGTCGACGGTGCTGCGACGGTCCTCGTGCATTCGATCTTCAGGATGTACCTCCCCGACGCCGCCAAGGTCCGCTTCGACCGTGCCGTGAACGCTGCGGGGGCGAGCGCCACAGCGTCGGCGCCGCTTGCCTGGCTGCGGATGGAGTGGGACGTGGACCAAGTGCTCGTGCACCTGACGACCTGGCCGGGAGGCGACACGCGTCTGCTGGCACACACTGATCACAGAGGACGCAACGTGCGCTGGCTGGCGTCATGAGCTCGCTTCCGCGCGCGATCGTCGTGGACGCCAGCGACGGCGGACTCGTCGTCGCGCGCAGCCTGCGCCGCCGTGATGTGCCCGTCACGGTCCTCGCGCAGCCGCACTACGCCTGGACGACCCGCGCCAGGGGCGTGGACGGGCGGGTGCTCGGCAAGCTCGATGACTCGGGGCCGTGGCTCGCCGCGCTCGACGAGCTGGCTGCCCAGGGGGATGGGGTCCTCCTGCCCATCTCGGACCGCGCGTGTGAGTTCCTGGTGCGTGAGCGCGATCGGATTCCCGCCTCCCTGCGATCGTTCGAGAGCCCCACCAGCGCGCACATGCGCCTGATGGACAAGGCGTCCCTCTACAGCCTCGCCACCCACGCAGGGCTACGTGTCCCGAAGAGCACGCACGTCGCGCAGCGAGCGGAGCTCGCGCATGTCGCGGACGTCACGCCCTTCCCGTGCCTGGTCAAGCCGGTGCTGTCGCACCGGTTCCGCGGCATCATGGGCGACCGCAGGGTCCGCGTCGTCCGCGACGCCGCCGAGCTCGAGGCCGAGGCGGGACCCGCCCTCGACGCGGGTCTCGAGCTGCTCGTGTCCGAGCACGTCCCGGGACCGGAGACCAACCTCGAGGGCGCCGTGACGGTCCGACGCGAGGACGGCGCATTCGCGCTCGCGTACACCCGATGCAAGCTGCGCCAGCATCCGCCGTACTTCGGCGCGGGCTCCGTGCTCGAATCGATCGACTCCCCGGAGGTCCTGGCGTACGCGAGAGCGCTCCTCGACTCGGTGGGCTTCGTCGGCCTCAGCAGCCTCGAGGCCAAGCGGCACGTCGAGACGAACGAGCTCGTGCTCATGGAGATCAACGTCCGGGTCCCGCAGAACTTCGGTCTGAGCGAGGCGTGTGGCGCCGACGGACCGTGGCGCCTGTACGCGACGCTCGCGGGTCTCCCCCTCGGTCCGCAGCCGGTGCCTCGCGCGGGCCGCAAGACCATCGTCGCGACACTCGAGCTGCATGCGGCCCCCGCGTACCTCCGTGCGGGCGACCTGAC
>Ga0070665_100002863_pt1 | contig 18648 bp, 16 predicted proteins | sample KBSS13metaG_FD_65862 | JGI IMG/M metagenome (GOLD analysis project Ga0070665, IMG submission 65862) | Switchgrass rhizosphere microbial communities from Kellogg Biological Station, Michigan, USA - KBS S1-3 metaG | ecosystem: Host-associated > Plants > Roots > Rhizosphere > Soil ...
ATCGTGCCGCGACAAAGCCGTAGGAGCAACGACGATTGCTGCACAACTATCGGTAGCATCGCTTACCTAATGCTCGACCTGCACCGACTCCGGCTGCTGCGCGAGCTGCACGAGCGAGGGACGATCGCCGCGGTGGCCGAGGCCCTGCGGTTCACGCCCTCGGCCGTGTCCCAGCAGCTCGCGGTCCTCGAGCGCGAGACCGGGGTGGCACTGCTGGTGAAGGCCGGTCGCGGCGTGCGCCTCACGGATCCTGCGCTGGTGCTCGTCGCTCACGCCGACGCGCTGCTGGAGCGCGTCGGCGTGGCGGAGGCCGAGCTGGCCGCCGCGTCGGGCACCGTTGCCGGCCGGGCGCGGGTGGCGTCGTTCCAGTCCGTCGCGCTGCGGATCGCGCTGCCCGCCATGCGGAGGCTCGCGTCCGACGCCCCCGGGCTGCGCTGCGAGCTCGTGGAGGCGGAGCCCGAATGGTCGCTGCCCGCGCTCGCGCTCGGGGACGTCGACCTCGTGCTGGCCGACGAGTGGGAGCATCAGCCGCTCGCACGCCCCTCCGGCGTGGCGCGCCAGGACCTCGTCGTCGACCCGATGCTCGTGATCCTCCCCGAGGCCCATCCGGCGGCGCGCGGGGGTGGCCCGGTCGCGCTCGCCGGTCTCGCCGGCGACACGTGGGTCACCGGCCAGCGGGGCATGGCGTGGGAGGAGATCACGCGACGCACGTGCCGCATGCACGGCGGGTTCGACCCCGACATCCGCCACCGCGCGAACGACGCGGTGGTCAGCCTCGCGCTCGTCGCGGCCGGCCGCGCGGTGACGCTGCTGCCCGGGCTCGTGCAACCGGGGGCACATCCCGGCGTCGTCGCGCGCCCGTTCGTCGAGGGCAGCGTCGATCGCACCGTGTTCGCCGCCACCCGCGAGGCCGACGCCGAGCGCCCGTCCGTGCGGGCGCTGCTCGCGGCCGTCCGCGACGCGGCCGCGGGCCTCGACTAGGTCTCGCGGCCCACCGACTCGGCGGCGAGCACCGGAGGAGGCTCGGCCGGGAGCGCGGCCTTGCGGTCCTGCTCGGCGAAGTACTCCTCGCCCTCGATCGAGAAGTTCGGGAGGAGCCGGTCCAGCCAGCCCGGGAACCACCAGTTCGCGTTGCCGAACAGCGTCATCACCGCCGGCACGAGCAGACATCGCACGAGCGTGGCGTCGACCGCGACCGCGACGCCCATCCCGACCCCGAACTGCTTCACGGTCGGGTCGCCGTTGATGATGAAGGCGAAGAACACGCTGACCATGATCAGCGCCGCCGACGTGATGACGCGGCCCGTGTTCGCGATGCCGTCGACGATCGCCACGCGGTTGTCGCCCTCGCGCCGCCACGCCTCGCGGATGTGGCTGATGAGGAAGACCTCGTAGTCCATCGACAGCCCGAACAGGATCGCGAACATCATGAGCGGGACGTAGCTCACGATCGCGACCTCGCTGTCGAGGCCGACCAGGCTGAGGCCCCAGCCCTTCTCGAACACCGCGGTCACGACGCCGAACGCGGCGCCGATCGAGATGAGGTTCATGACACCCGCGGTGAGCGGGATGACGATCGAGCGGAACGCGAGCGTCAGCAGCAGGATGCTCAGCAGCACGACGACCGCGATCGTCAGCACGAGGCCGCCGGAGATCTCGTCGGCGAGATCGACGTACCCGGCGGTGGTCCCGCCGACGTCCGCGGTCATGTCCGCGTCCTTCGTCGCCCGCGGGATCGTGTCGTCGCGCAGCGTGCGCACGAGCGTCTCGGTCTCCTGGTCGGACGGCCCGGTGGTCGGCGTGACGGTCATGACCGCCGCCTTCGACGAGTCGCTCACGAGCGGCGGGGTGACCGAGGCCACGCCCTTCGTGCTCTTCAGGTCGTCGCCGAGGTGCGTCAGCCGCGGGTCCGTCGCGGGACCGGCGGGCTGGCCGTCGGGTGACGGCGGCGCCGCGGCATCGGGCTCCGCCGGCTTCTTGCTCATGTCGACCGCGATGAGCAGCGGCGCGTTCGCGCCGACCCCGAACCCGGCCGACATCGCGTCGTAGGCCTGCCGCGACTCGGTGTCGCTCGGCAGCGCGCCGTTGTCCTGCTGGCCGAGGTACAGATCCAGCGTCGGCCAGGCGAGCAGGCCGAGGATGACGAGCGCGGTGGCCGCGCTGGGGATGGGGTGCTCCGTGACGAACTCGCCCCAGCGTCTCCACCCATGCGGATGGCTGTCCACGCTCCGCGCCTTGTGGGGCAGGGCGAGACTGTCGATCCGGTCGCCGGTGATGGCGAGCAGCGCCGGAAGCAGGGTGATGGCCGCCGTCATCGCGACGAGCACGACGAGGGCAGCGGTGTAGCCGAGCGTCGTGACGAGCGGGATCTGCACCACGGCCAGCGAGAGCAGCGCGATGATCACCGTCGTCCCGGCGAACACGATCGACCCTCCGGACGTCGCGGTCGACCGGGCTATGGACTCCATCGTGTCCATGCCGTCACGTCGTTGCTCGAAGTGCCGCGTGACGATGAACAGCGAGTAGTCGATCCCGACACCCAGGCCGATCATCGTCGCCAGCGTCGGAGCGACGGTCGGGACGACGGCGACGTGGCTGATGAACGTGATGATCGAGAGCCCGGACACGAGCCCGATCAACGCGGTGATGATCGGCAGGCCCATCGCCACGACGGTCCCGAACGTGAACAGCAGGACGATCACGGCCATCCCGAGCCCGATGACCTCGCTGTCGTGCGTGTCGGGCTTGGAGACCTTCTGGCCGATGTAGCTGCCGAACGCAACCTGCAGACCCGCCGCCTCGGCCGGATGCCCGAGATCGACGATGCGCTGGGCGTCGTCGGTGGTCATGTCGCTCGCGCTGGTCTTGGGGCTGACCGCGATGTAGCCGATGGTCCCGCCCTTGGACACCTGCGCCGCACCCGCCGTCGACAGCGGGCTCGTCGCGGAGCGGACGTCCGGGTCCTTGCGCAGCGCCGAGACGGTGGCGTCGATGCCGTCCGCGTACTTGGCGTCGGTGATCTTCGCGCCCTTGGGGGCCCGGAGCGTGACCGGGGCGGTCCCGTTCGCCTGGTCGGGGAGCTGATCGTCGAGGAGGTCGGTGGCCTTCTGGCTGTCGGTGCCCGGCAGCGTCAGGTTGTCGCTGAGATCGGAGCCGAGGCTGCGTGCACCGACTGCGAGGCCGACGAAGACGACGAGCCAGACGGCGAGCACGACCCACTTGTGGCGGACGCACACACGGCCGAGCCGGTACAGCCCTCCAGTCACAGCGAACTCCTCCAGGCGATCCGGAAGCCGAGTAACGTGGCCGCTGGCCGCACGGGCGTGCTCGCGGTCCGGCCAACCCTACAGAGCACGAGCGCGTTGCTGACATCGACGCGCTGGCGCGTCTACGGTCTCGCGCCGTGCCCATTCGTGCTCGCGCCGTCGCCGTGGCGACCGTCGCCGCGGCGGTCGCCGCCGCTCTCCCGGCGGTGGCCGGTGCCACCGCCCCCGGCTGGTCCACGCCGCACACGACGTCGGCCACGACCGACGGCAGCTACGCCGCCGGTGCCAGCGGCGGCGTCCAGCTCTTCGGGACCGGCGGGGCTCCGACACGCACGGCGCAGCTGCGTGCGATCAAGCAGGACGCGACGCAGGGGACGGCGGTCGGCGTGAACGCCGGCGCCCCCGGCTTCGACATCGAGGACGTGTCGATCAACGACTCCGGCCAGCTCATCGGCGCCTGGTCGATCGACACGGAGAGCATCTCGACGAACGTCAACATCGGCGCGGCGCTCGGCGTGCGTACGTCGCTGCCGCGCACCGCGACCGTGCTGCCCTCGGGCGCGCTCATCGCCGAGGTCCAGACCGCCATCGACACGAACGGGACGGGCGTCGTCGCCTGGATCCAGTCGACGCCCGTGGGCCAGAGCGTGCAGGCCGCGACCCTGCAGACCGGTCAAGCACCGATCATCGCGCAGCTCATCGTCCTCCCGACGACGCTGGAGGTCCTGAACCTGGACGTCGGCTTCGACGGCAGCCATCACCCGGTCGTGACCTGGTCGGTGGGCCCCGACAACGCACCGGGTCCCGGCTCGATCGGCGTCGCTCGCGGCAACGGCCAGGGCGGCTTCGCGCCCGCGGTGGAGACGCAGGTCGACACGACGCTGCTCAACAAGCTCCAGACGTTCGTGACCAGCGACGGCGGCCTGCTCGCGCTCTGGGCGACCGGCGGGCCCGGGACGATCGGGACGACGGCGACCACGCCCATCAGCGTGCGCTTCAGCCAGGCGGGCCCGACCGGCCCGTGGTCGGCGGCGCAGACCGTGATCACCGGCGCCACCGGAGGCGCGCTGCCGTCGTTCGCCGCGAACGCGTCGGGCCGCGCGGCTGTCCTGTTCCCGCTGGCGACGAGCGGCGGGACCACCCTGCGCTCGGTGCTGCGGACCACCGCCGGGACCTGGGGCACCGTGCGCCTTCTCGGCCCCTCCGGCGCACGGAGGATCGGGCGCGCCAACGTGGGAGTGGACAGCACCGGCCGCGTCGTCGCGCTGTGGGACGACGCCGGCGGCGGGTCGAGCCAGCCCGCGCGCGTCCTCGCGGCGCGCTCGAGCTCCTCGAGCAACCCGCTGAACACGTACAACCAGGTCGCCCAGCGCAAGGGCGACCAGCGCTGCAACACGCCGAGCCTGGCGCCGGCGTCGACCGGTGACGGGCTGGGCTCGTGGTCCTGCTCGTCGTCCTCGACGGGCGCCGTCACGAGCCCGCGCCTCGCGCGGCTGACCGCACCGGGGAGCTGAGAACGCCGGCTGCGTGCTGCGGGCTCAGCCCTGCAGCACGCCGCCGAGCTCGGCGCGCAGCGTCGCGATCTCGGTGATCGCGACGCCGGTGAACGCCTCCTCGTAGGCGGTGATGTCGTCGAGCAGGTCGGCCATGTAGCCGGGGTTGGACGTGAGGCCCGCGACCTCGGCGAGCGACCGCTCGGCGTAGAGCTGGCGGAGGTGGTCCTGCAGCTGCGCGGCGGTGAATGTGGTCTCGATCTGCATGGTCGTTCTGCCCCAGGGGCGTGAGGCTCCGGCGAACACCCGTTCAACGCGATCGCACGGAACCGGTAGCGTCGCGCCGTGCTCAGGCCTCGCAGGCTCCTCCTCCTGTTCGCCCTCGGGGCGGCGTTCGCGGTCGTCCCCGATGACGCGATGGCGCAGGACTCCCTGGCGCCGGAGGGTGCGCTGCCGCACTGGATCCCGAACGACGACTGGGTCTACGAGCACTGGCTGCCGTACGACGAGACCCGCCTGTACCGGCTGCTCGGCACCGACCGCGGCGGGATCTGGCGCTACCTGCGCGACGACGCCGTGCACGATCTCGCCCAGCTCGCGCATCGGCGCGGCATGTCGGCCGGCGAGCTTGCCGACCGGCTCGTGGCGCCGCGCAAGGGCCAGGTCTCGGCGGCGCGGTTCAAGGGGCTGCGGGCGCGCGCCTACCGGATCGTCATCCAGGGTCACCTCTCCCAGCACATCCACTTCCACTCGCTGCACCAGCGGACGATCCAGCGCCACTCGCCGTCGATCTTCGGCGTCTCGCCCGAGCGCTTCCGCGACCTGCGCGTCGAGGAGCACAGCCCGCTCGACATCGGGCGGATGAACGGTCGCAGCGCCGTGTCGATGCGGCGCGCCTCGGCCGCGGCGCTGCGGCGCACCGTCGCCGGCGCGGTCCGCAACGGCTCGATGACGCGGGCGCAGGGCGCGCGCCTCCTGCGCCGCCAGCTCGCACAGCTGCCGCGCTGGCTCGGGCAGCGCCGCAACAACGGCCCGCCGCGGACGAGCGCCGCCGGCACGCCGATCATGGCGATCGCCGATTGGGCGAACCATCCGTCGATCTCCGCCGACGGCACGCGCGTGGCGTTCGACCAGTACCGCTCGACGATCCCCGAGGCGCGCAGCCTGGGCGAGATCCGCGTGCTCGTGGCCGACCTGACGGCCGGCGGCGCGCTCGCCGAGGCGAGCCACGCCGACGGCGTGATCCCCGGCAAGCCGCGCTCCGGCTACCACTCACAGCTGTCCGCCGACGGCCGCAGCGTCACGTACGAGCTGGCCGACGGCAACATGAACTACGCCAAGCGCTACGGGGAGATGCGCGTCGACCTGCGCGATCTCGTCGCGGCGCGGACCATCTCCATCAGCCACCCGCTGGGCGTCCGCCACGAGCCGTCGCGCACCGCCTACAACCCGACCGTGTCGGGCAACGGGCAGCGCGTCGCGTACGAGGCCGCGACACGCGACGGGTCGACGGCGCTGTGGCTGAGCGATCGCGGGACCGGCGCGTCGCAGCTCATCGGGCGCGGCAGCGCGGGCGCGATCTACGAGCCGCGCATGTCGGGCGACGGGCGGATTGTGGCGTTCAGCGCCGCGGACGCCGGGACGGACGGCCGCGCGCTCGTGTTCGTCCGCGACGTCGCGACCGGCGCGACGACGCTCGTGAGCCGGGCGGGCACCGGCGGCGCATCGGCCGACGACGACGCCTACGAGCCGTCCATCTCGAACGACGGGCGCTACGTGGCCTTCACCAGCGCAGCGGGCAACCTCGGCGCCGACGGGCATCGCTCGCGCATCTGGGTCCGCGACGTGCAGGCGGGCACGGTCGAGCAGATCAGCGGCCGCGGCTTCGCGTTCGACCCGTCGATCTCCGCCGACGGGCGGTTCGTCGCCTACGCCGAGCGCCCGACCGACCGTGGCGGACGGGCCGACCCGGGCAAGGCGACGGTGTGGCTCTACGACCGCGCCACGCACACCACGACGCTCGTGAGCCGCTCCGCCGGCGCGACGGCCGATCGCATCTCGGCCGAGCCGGCGGTCTCCTCCGACGGCACGCGGGTCGCCTTCACCTCGACCGCCTCGAACCTCGACCGGCGCAAGCCGGCGGGGCTCACCGGCGTCTTCGTGCGCGACCTCCGCACCGGGACGACGACGCTGCTCTCGACCCACGCGCCGCGCACGGTGCCGCCGGTTCCGAAGGGCGCGCGGGCGGCGTCCGTGGAGAGCGACGCCGAGCACGCGCAGATGCTGTTCTGCGTGCTCGACGCCTGATCGCCGCCCGGCCTCCACCCGTAGACCGGGGGTGACTCCGACTTCCACTTCCCGGGCCCCGAGACTCGCCGGGCGCCGGATCCTGGTGACCGGCGCGAGCTCCGGCGTCGGCCTCGAGGCCGTCCGCCTGCTCGCCGCCGAGGGCGCCCGCCTCGCACTCATGGCCCGCGGCGGCGAGGCGCTGCGCAGCGTCGCCGCCGAGCACGCCCCGGACGCCGTCGTGCTCCCGGTGGACCTGACCGACCGCGCCGCCGTCGAGGATGCGGTCGAGGCGGCCGTCGACGCGCTCGGCGGCCTCGACGTCGTCGTGTCCAACGCCGCCTCCGCGGTCTTCGGGCACGTCCTCGAGGTCCACCCCGACGACTTCGACCGCACCGTCGGCGTGACGTTCGGCGGCGCGGTCAACGTCCTCCGCGCGAGCCTCCCTCACCTGCGCGCGACACGCGGCACGATCGTCGCGACGGGGTCGCTCATGGCGCGCGTGCCGCTCCCGACCTGGTCGTCCTACAGCGCCGCCAAGCACGCGCTGCGCGGCTTCCTCAACAGCCTCGCGATCGAGGAGCGCGAGCAGGGCACCGGGGTCCGCGTGGCGATGGTCCACCCGGGCCCGATCGACACGCCGCTCTTCGCCCAGGCCTCGAGCGCGACAGGGCGCAAGCCGCGCGTCGCACCGGACGCCTACTCGGCCGAGGTCGTCGCCCGGGCGCTCGTGGAGGTCACCGTGCGGCCGCGCCCGGAGGTCGTGCTCGGCGGCGAGACGCGCCTCATCGATCTGGCGTTCGCGACGGTGCGCCCGGCGGCCGAGGCGGTGCTGCTCGGCATCGACCGCTGGTACCGCAGTGGGGTGGAGGACGCGCCGGTGCCCGGATCGCTGTGGGAGGCGCCCATCCTCCCCCAGGCAAGTGGCGGCATCCCGGCCCGCGACAGCCTCGTCGCGCCGCTGCAACTGGGCCGGCGCCTCCTGCCGTCGCCCGCGACGCCGTTGCGCGTCGCCAGGCATCTCGCGACCGCCGCGGATCGCGGTCTGCGCATGGTCCGCGACCTCACGCATCCGGTGCTCGAGCGCCCCCGGCCTGCAACCGGGCTCGCAGCCCGCGATGATGGCGTGCGACCGGCGCGTGCCGGGAAAGCCACCGTCTGAGCGGTACATGCGTCCACCCGGACAGGTGGTGCTTTAGCATCTCTGACACACCTGTTCCAGGTGTGATGACCATGCGGACCTCACCACTCGACATCGCAGGCGGCAGAGCAACGTGGGTCTCGCCCTCCCTGGAGGGCGGCACGTGGCTCGAGTGGGCGCACGACGGCGAGCCGCCCGCACGCGTCCCGTTCGCGCAGCTGCGCTGGTCCGCCGACCTCCTCGCCGGCTCCGACGGTCCGATCTGGGCGCGCGAGCTGCCCACCGTGATCCAGTGGTACGACGACGAGGAGTCGTGGATCTTCCACGCGACGCGCCTGTCGACGCTGCACGATCTCCCGTGCGAGCCGTCGGGCCGCTGGTCGGTCTACCGCTGGGACGGGGAGTGGGTGGTCGACTACCACCAGCAGGTCGCCAGCCACGGCGCCTCGATGCCGCTGATCGTCGCCCTCACCGCGGTCCTGGGCTGCGGCCCGACCGCGATCCGCTGAGCGTCGGTCCTCCGAGTCACGCCGCTGCGCTTACGCGCGACTCGTCGCAGGTAGACCTCGTGCCGTGAGTGACCCCGACGTCATCGTCGCCGGCGCCGGCAACGCCGGCCTGTGCGCAGCGCACGCCGCCCGCGAGCGCGGGGCCCGCGTGCTCGTGCTCGAGAAGGCCGAAACCGCGTGGTCCGGCGGCAACTCGGCGTTCACCGCCGGGGCGATCCGCGTCGCCCACGGCGGCCTGGAGGACGTCCTCGAGCTGCTCGCCGAGGAGCCGCTGCCGGACACCGATCTGGACCCGTACACCGAGGAGCAGTTCCTCGGCGACATGCGACGCGTGACCCTCGGTCGTGGCGATCCCGCGATGGCCCGCGCGCTCGTCGGCGACTCGCGCGACGTCGTCCGCTGGCTCGCGGGGCACGGCGTGCGCTTCCGGCTCATGTACGAGCGCCAGAGCTACGAGGCCGACGGGCGCCACCGGTTCTGGGGCGGACTTGCCGTCGGCGCCGTGGACGGCGGGGCCGGGCTCATGGACGGGCACCGCGCGGCGGCATCGAGCTCGGGCATCGAGCTGCGCCACGAGACGGCGGTCGAGGACCTGCTGCGCGACGCGGACGGCCGCGTCGCGGGCGTCGTGGCGCGGTCGGCGGACGGGACGCGGTCCGAGCTGCGCGCGCGGGCGGTGGTGCTCGCCGCCGGGGGCTTCGAGTCCGACCCGCGCCTGCGCGCCGCGCACCTGGGCCCGAACTGGGACGTCGCGAAGGTTCGCGGGACGCCGTGCAACACCGGGGAGGTGCTCGAGGCCGCTCTGCGCCACGGCGCGCAGGCCTATGGGCACTGGAGCGGCTGCCACGCGATCCAGTGGGACGCGGGCGCGCCGCCCACCGGCGACCTCGAGATGACGAACCGCTTCTCACGCCAGTCCTATCCCGTCGGGATCGTCGTGAACCGGCGCGGCGAGCGCTTCCTCGACGAGGGGGAGGACTTCCGCAACTACACCTACGCGAAGTTCGGCGCGCGGGTCCTCGAGCAGCCCGAGGGCGTCGCCGCGCAGGTCTTCGACGCCAAGACGATCCCGCTGCTGCGCACGATCGACTACGAGGCGCCGGGCGCGACGCGCGTCGACGCCGACACGCTGGAGGAGCTCGCGGTGGGTCTGGGGATCGACCCGGACGGGTTCTCGCGCACGGTCGCGGAGTTCAACGCGGCCATCGTCGACCGGCCGTTCGACCCGGCCGTGAAGGACGGCCGGCGCACCGAGGGGATCACGCCGCCGAAGTCCAACTGGGCGCTGGCGATCGACACGCCGCCGTACGCGGCGTTCCCGGTGACGTGCGGGATCACGTTCACGTTCGGGGGCGTGCGCGTCGACGACGACGCCGCGGTGCTGGACACGGGTGGCCGCCGCATCCCCGGGCTGTACGCGGCCGGGGAGCTGGTCGGCGGCCTGTTCTTCCACAACTACCCGGGCGGCAGCGGGCTGACGGCGGGCGCCGTCTGGGGACGCCGCGCGGGGTGGACGGCCGCGACCACGTGATCGCCCTCCGGCACGACGACGCGCGGCGGCCGGCGTCGGCGTCCCGCGGCGAGCCGGAAGCCCATCGCACCGCCCGCGATGAGCGCGGGCATGACGGTCAGGTTGTGGCGTGCCTCGGAGACGAGCACGGCGTTCATCGCGGTGAGGAGCAGCAGCAGCGCGGCGATGGTCCAGAGCTCGGCCCGGCGGGTCGCGACGAGGCCGATGGCGAGGCCGGTGAGCCCGAACGCGAGGAGCGCGAGGTGCAGCACGCGGATGGGCGTGCGGGTCCGTTGGAAGGTGCCGTGGGTGTAGCTGCCCCAGAGTCGCCAGACCTTCGACGCGAGCATGCCGGCGAACGGGCCCGGCTGGCCCAGGGCGTACTCCCGCAGGTTCACGAGGGTCTCGCGGCGCAGCGCCGCCTCCTCGCTGAGGCCCGGATGCCGGGCGGCGACGGTGCGGATGACGTGCACCTGGCTGATCTGGTCGGGCCGGTGGTCGCTCAGCCGCGGATAGAGGCGCTTGACCTCCGGGGCGAGCGCGCGCTTGGACCCGAAGATCGACCCGTCGCCGGGCAGGTAGGTGCCGACCCAGAGGTTCGAGGCGCCGCCGCTGGAGAGCGGCACGAGGTGGCCGGTGACGCCCGAGGCGAAGATCGTCCACGGGGTCAGGACGACGACGAGCGCCACGAGGACGGGGGCGACGGCGCGGGCGGACCGCGTGACGGCCGCGATCGCGACGAGCGCGACGAGCGGCACGAGGAGGAGGTCGGCGCGGGTGAGGACGGTGGCCGCGAGCAGCAGGCCCGCGACCGCGCCCACCGTCCGGGTGGGTCGTCGCATCGTGAGGACCGTCGCCGCCAGCGCCGCGGTGAGCAGGAGGGAGCCCAGCGGCTCGGACAGCAGGTCCCCCGAGGCGGCCACGAGCGGCGGGTACACGGCGACGAGCAGTGCGGCGAGCAGCGCCGCTGCGGGGCCGGCGACGAGCACGACGAGGGCGAACGTCGCCACGATCGTCAGCGTGCCCACCGCCGCCTGCCACGGGAAGGCCGCCGTGACCGCTCCGTCGTCCGTCACGGCGCCCGGGTCGATCGCGTGGGCCAGCGCGAACAGCGCCGGCGTGCCCGGCGGCCAGTGCATCGGGTCCTGCTGGCCATGACCTCCGCCGCCGAGGAGCCCGTAGGTGCCGTTGTCGACGATCCCGCGGGCGATCATCGAGTAGGCGATCGCGTCCCGCGAGTGGTACCGGCCGGGGTCGCCGGCGGCGTCGAAGCGGAGTGCGCCGCCCAACACGGTGATCGCGACGAGCGCGGCGATCGACCATCGCGGCAGGCGGCGCACCCGGGTCAGCCCACGCGGTAGGTGATGTGGGTGACGAGCTCCGAGCTCGTGACCTTGAGCTGCTCGAGCTTCAGGTCCCCGACGCCGTCGAGCAGGCGCTCGCCGCTGCCGAGGATGACCGGCGCGATGTGCAGCCGCAGCTCGTCGATGAGGCCCGCGCGCAGGTACTGCTGCACCGTGCTCGCGCCGCCGGCGATCGACACCGTCCGGTCGCCGGCCGCCTCCTTCGCGCGCTCCATGGCGGCCTCGATGCCGTCGGTGACGAAGTGGAACGTCGTCCCGCCCTCCATCTCCAGCGGCTCGCGCTCGCGGTGCCCGAGGACGAAGACCGGCGCGTGGTACGGCGGGTCCGCGCCCCACCAGCCGTGCCAGTCCAGGTCCCACTCGCCCCGGTCGGGGCAGAACATGTGGCGGCCCATGATGAAGGCGCCCGCCTGGACGATCGCCTCCCTCTCGGCCTTGTTGGCCTCGGGCTGCTCGAACATCCAGCGGTGCATGCGCTCGCCGCCCTTGCCGAGCGGGTTCTCACGGGTCTGGTCGGGCCCGGCCGAGAATCCGTCCAGCGAGACGCCGCTGTCGCATGTGACCTTCGTCATGGTGGCTCCTTCTGATCGCGGGGCTGTACCCCTGCGTCGGAGCCACGCCTGCAAGCTCGACATCACGCATCATGTGGGCATGAGCACGAGCCTCGAGCTGCGTCACCTGCGCGCGTTCGTCGCGGTGGCCGAGGAGCTGCACTTCACGCGCGCGGCGGCCCGGCTGCATCTCGCCCAGCAGGCGCTGAGCACGCAGATCCGCCAGCTCGAGGACGAGCTGGGCACGCCGCTGTTCCATCGCACGACGCGCCGCGTCGAGCTGACCGACGCCGGGCGCACGCTGCTCCTCCACGCCGGGCCGATCCTCGCGTCGGTCTCCGCGGCGTTCCAGCAGACGCAGCGCGCGGGCAGCGGCGAGCTCGGGACGCTGAGCATCGCCTACACGCCCACGGTCGCCGAGGAGACGCTGCCGCCGCTCGTCGCCGCCGTCCACGAGCGCCTGCCCGACGTGCGCGTCCGCACCTGCGAGATGTGGCAGGCGGAGATGGCCGAGGCGGTCGAGGCGGGGCGCTTCGACATCGGCCTCGCCCGGTGCCCGATCCTCCACGACGACCTCGAGTCCGCCGTCATCCGCGACGAGCCCCTGGGGATCACGCTCGCCGAGTCGCACGCGCTCGCCCGCAACCCGCGCGTGCGGATCGAGGACCTGGGTGCCGAGAAGCTGCTCATCTGGCCGCGGGTGCTGTCGCCCGGGTTCCACGACCGCGTCGTCGACTCGCTGCGCGCGCACGGGTTCCTCGGACCCGTCCAGGAGTTCGAGAACCTCAACCGCGACGTCCTGCTCGGCGACGCGCGCTCCCGCGGCGAGGTCGCCGCCGGCCGCGGCTTCTCGATCGGGTTCGCGTCGCAGGCGCCGTCGCTCCCGGCCGGCTTCGCGTGGCGGCCGCTCGACCCCGAGCCGCTCATCCCGGTCGACATGTTCTGGCGGCCGGCGGCGTCGCCGGTCGCCCGCACGTTCGTGCATCTCGCGCGGGAGGTGGCCGGGTCGCACGACTGGCTCGCGCGCTCGGTGATTCCGGCGCATTGACCATCGAGCGCTGTCAATCGGCGGACAACCTCTGTTGGAGGTGACAACCGTCCGTCCGTAGCGTGAGGGTCGACGCGGGAGGAGACCCCATGCGACTCGTGACGTTCCGGCGCTCCGGCGCGCCGGGTGCAGGCTCGGTCGGCGCGCTGTCGGAGGACGGCGTCGTCGACCTCAGCGCGGTCGCGGGCTCGATGACCGAGCTCCTCCAGCGCGATCTCGACGGTGCGCTGCAGCGCGGCGGTCCGCTCCTGGCGCTCGACGAGGTGGAGCTGCTCGCGCCGCTGCCGCGGCCGAACACGATCCGGGACTTCATGCTCATCGAGGAGCACGTGAAGAACTCCTTCGGCGAGGTTCCCGAGGCCTGGTACGAGATCCCCGTCTACTGGAAGGGGAACCCGGACACCGTGGTCGGCCCCGACGCGACCGTGGCCTGGCCGCACTACACGGCCAAGCTCGACTTCGAGCTCGAGGTCGGCGCGATCATCGGCCGCCGCGTGTGGAAGGCGACCGTCGAGGAGGCCGAGCGCGCGATCGCCGGCTACACCGTCTTCAACGACTGGAGCGCGCGCGACATCCAGTTCCGCGAGATGGAGGTCAGCCTCGGCCCCGGCCTGGGCAAGGACTTCGCGAGCTCGATCGGGCCCTGCATCACGACGCCCGACGAGTTCGACATCGCGACGGCGCGGATGGCGGCCCGCGTGAACGGCGAGACCTGGTCCGAGGGCGGTCTCGGATCGATGCTCTACACGTTCCCGCAGGTCATCGCGCACCTGTCCCAGGAGCAGCCGCTCCTGCCCGGCGACCTCCTCGGCAGCGGCACCGTCGGCCGCGGCTGCGGTCTGGAGCTCGACCGCTGGATCGAGCCGGGCGACGTCGTCGAGCTCGAGGTGCAGGGCATCGGGATCCTGCGCAACCCCGTCGGCGCACGGCCGGAAGTCGTGCCCGAGCAATCCATCATCGGGAGGAGCACGCACGCATGACCAAGGTGATCCTGCAGGTCTATCCGGCCCTCGGCGCCGAGGACAAGATGGAGGCGATGCGGCCGATCGGCCGCAACAACGACGCCTACCAGGACATGCTCGCGGGGCTGATCGAGGTGTCCAAGGCCGCCGACGACCTGGGGTACTGGGGGATCACCCACGTCGAGCACCACGCGCACACCGAGGGCATGGAGATCTCCCCGGCGCCGCTCATGCTCAACATCTACGCGGGCATGCACACGAAGCGCCTCATGCACGGCCAGCTGGGGCTCGTGCTGCCGGCGCACGATCCGATCCGCCTCGCCGAGGAGATCGCGATCGCCGATCACATGCTCCAGGGCAGGCTGTTCGTCGGCATGGCGCGCGGCTACCAGGCCCGGTGGCAGAACGTGCTCTGCCAGCGCTTCGGGGTGACGTCGACGGCCTCCGACGGCGGCGACGCCGACCAGCGCAACCGCCTGCTGTTCTCCGAGAACTTCAAGATCATGAAGAAGGCCTGGACGGAGGACCTCCTCACGTACGACGGTCCCACGTACCAGGTGCCCTATCCGTACGACTCGGGCATCCCGAACTGGCCGCCGGCCAAGACGATCACGGGGCCGTACGGCGTCCCCGGCGAGGTCGACGACGACGGCACGATCCGCGGCATGGGCGTCGTGCCGAAGCCGTACACGTCACCGCACCCGCAGCTCTTCCAGGCGTTCGGTGCCAGCCCCGGCACGCTGCAGTGGTGCGGCGAGGAGAACGTCACCCCGACGATCCTCATGGGGGATCGCCAGATCCTCAAGCAGCTCATGGAGATCTATCAGGAGGGCGCGGCGTCGAGCGGTCGCAACCCCGCGTTCGGCGAGGGCATCGGCGTCTGCCGGACGTTCTACGTGTATCCGAACGGCACGAGCCAGGACGCCGTCGACGCGCAGATCGCGCAGAGCGTGCGCAAGTACGAGGAGCCGGTCTGGCGCGGGTGGTACGAGCAGTTCGGCTTCATGGAGGGCGCGCGGCTGCTCGGTGAGGAGGGTCCCGTCCCGGGGCCCGACGAGAGCCTGAAGGAGCGCCTCACGAAGAGCGGCCTGCTCATCGGCGGCACGGTCGACGACGTCAAGCGTCAGGTCGAGTCGTTCCTGCAGGAGCTGCCGATCGACTACTTCGTCTGGCTCTTCCACTGGGGGATGATCCCCCGCGAGGAGGCCCTGCCGATGATGGAGCTGTTCGCGACCGAGATCATGCCCGAGTTCGGCATGGACGCGTCCTCGCTGGAGGCGGCCGCGGCCGGCGCCTGACGCGATGCCCCGGCTGATCGACCTCAGCACGGGCATCGAGCACCAGGCGGTGCACGAGCCCTGGAAGCCGACGATCGATCGGATCCGCCACGACGTCGAGGGCGTGGAGTGGATGGAGCGCTCCTTCGGCGTCGACCGGTCCCAGCTCACCCAGTCGGGCGGGCTGGGACCGGCGTTCGAGGAGGTCACGGCGATCACGCACTGCGGCACCCACGTCGACGCGCCCTGGCACTACGGGCCGACGTCGGAGGGCGGTGCCGTCGCGAAGACGATCGACGAGTGCCCGCTGGAGTGGTTCTACGGCGACGGCGTGCGGCTGGACCTGCGCCACAAGGAGCCGGGCGACCGCATCCTGGTCGAGGACCTCGAGGACGCCCTCGGCGTGATCGGCCACACGCTCTCGCCGGGGGAGATCGTGATGCTGTGGACGGGCCGCGACAAGTTCCTCGGCAGCGAGGAGTACTTCGAGCAGCCCGGGATGACGCGCGAGTCGACGCTCTGGTTGTGCGAGCGCGGGATCAAGGTCATCGGGATCGACGCGTACGGCTTCGACCGCAAGTTCGGCGACATGGCCGAGGAGGCGCGGGTGACCGGCGACGCGACGAAGATCTGGGAGGCGCACTTCGCCGGCCTGGAGCGCGAGTACTGCCAGATCGAGAAGCTCGTGAACCTGGATCTCCTGCCGCGCGCGACGGGCTTCCAGGTCTCGTGCTTCCCGATCAAGGTGGAGGGGGCCAGCGGTGGCTGGTCGCGGGTGGTGGCGTTCGTCTGAGGGTCAGACGTCCTCACTCCTCCACGAACGCCACGACCCGCGCGAACCCCGCGCTCGCGCGCTTGACCTTGATCGGGAAGCAGCTGACCTTGAAGCCGTGCGGGCGCGGGATCGCGTCGAGGTTGGCCAGCTTCTCGATCTGGCAGTACGGCGCCTCGATCCCGGCGAAGTGCGCCGGCCAGATCCACCTGCCGTCGCCCGTGCGCTCGAAGTCCTCGCGCATCGCGCGGAACGGCCGGTCGAACCCGAACGCGTCGATCCCGATGACCTTGATGCCCTTCTCCTGCACGAGCCACAATGTCGAGTCGCGGCCCATCCCGGGCTGCTCGAAGTACTCCTTGGAGCGCAGCTTGCGGTCGGTCCCCGTCCAGAGCAGGACGATGTCCATCGGCTTGAGCTCGTAGTCGATCTTCGCGAGCGCCTCCTCGAGGTCTGAGACCTCGATGAAGTCGCCCGGCTCCTTGTGCCGCAGGTCGAGGACGACCCCGTCGCCGTGGAACCACTCCAGCGGCAGCTCGTCGATCGACTTCGCGGGCGTGCCGTCGGCCGAGACCGGCCCGTAGTGGAACGGCGCGTCGACGTGCGTGCCGGTGTGCGACATGAACGTGAAGATCTCGTCCCCGGGCGCCGTGCCGCCTGACCAGATCAGGTCCTCCTCCGTGATGCCGAACGCCTCCTTGAAGAACGCGAGGCCCGCGCCCGTGTGCGAGCGGAACTCGATCTTCGGCGGGACGAGCTCGGACACAGCGTCCTGCTCGATCGTGACGCTCAGGTCGATGAGTCGCATCGGGGTCCTCTCAGGTCGCTGGGTGGTCGGCGCGCGCGCGGACGTCGAGCAGCGCGGCGGTGATCTCGTCGCTGCGGCGGGTGAAGCGCGCGGTCGGCGCGGACACCGAGATGGCGGCCGCGGCTCCGAAGGCGTCGCGCACGGCGACGGCCGCTGCGCAGATGCCCTCGGTGTACTCCTCGCGGGTCACGGCGACGCCGTCGCGCCCCGCGCGCTCGATCGCCGCCATGACCGCGCGGCGATCGGTCGTCGTGGAGGGGACGTGGGCGGCGAGTCTGCGCGGCACCATCGCCTCGCGCTGCTCGGTCGGCAGCGTCGCGAGCAGCGCGCGGCCGCTGGCCGACGACCACGCCGGGAGCAGCTCGCCCACGGCGGTGATCGCCTGCAGCGGGTGGTTGGCCGTGATCTGGTCGACGAAGCGCACGCCGTCGGTCTCGAGGACGGACAGGCCGATCGTCTCGTCCAGCATCCGGCGCAGGTCCTCGAGGTAGGGACGCAGCTCGGCCTGCAGCTCGCCGCGGCTGTGCAGCGCCAGGCGCGTGAGCTCCGGGCCGAGCCGGGTCCGGCCGGTCGCCGGCGCCCCCACGACGAACCCCTCGACGCCGAGCGCCGTCACGAGCCGGTGTACGGTGGAGCGCGGAAGCCCCGTCCGCTCCCCGAGCTCGGACAGGCTGAGGCCGCGGTGCTCACCGTCGAGCGCGCGCAGGATGCTGGCCGCCCGCGAGACGACCTGCATCGACCCCTCCTTCTGGCGTCCCATTCTCCGGGACCCTACTCCCGTCCACCGGACGGACGCTATAGGGTGCGCCCATGGGTCGGAGGCTGGTTGGCGATCCCGTCGTCAAGCACGACGGCGACGAGTACCTGACGGGTCGAGCGACCTTCGCCGGCGATGTCGTCCTGCCCGGGATGACCCACGCGGTGCTCGTGCGCAGCACCGTCGCCCACGCCCGCATCCTCGGGATCGACGCGTCGGCGGCACGCGCCATGCCGGGGGTCGTGGCCGTCCTCACGGGGGACGAGGCGATCCCGCTCGTGGAGCCCGTGCCGTCCAGCGTCGACCCGACGCCGATCGGTGGGCACCTGGCCGAGATCCGGTGCCTGGCGGTCGACCGGGTGCGCCACGTGGGCGAGCCGGTCGCGGCGGTCGTCGCCGAGACGCAGGGCGACGCCCTGGCCGCCGCGCTCGCGGTCCGGGTCGACCTCGAGCCCCTGCCGCTCGTCCTCGACGCCGACGAGGCGATGGCCGCCGACGCGCCGCTGCTGTACCCGGAGTGGGGGACGAACCGCATCGTCGGCGGCGAGATGGGCTCGTCGGCCGAGGAGGTCGACGCGGCGTTCGCACCCGCCGACCACGTGCTGGAGGGCGTCCTGCGCAGCCACCGCGGCAACGCCGCGCCGATGGAGACCCGCACGCACGTCGCGTCCTGGGACGAGACGACCGGCCGGCTCACGATGTGGGCCACGACGCAGAACCCCCATCCGCTGCGCTCGACGCTCGCGAGCGCGCTGCGCCTCTCCGAAGCCCAGGTCCACGTCATCGCGCCCAAGATCGGCGGCTCGTTCGGGCTGAAGATGTTCGGCAACCGCGAGGACTTCATCGTCCCGGTGCTCGCCCGCCTTGTCGGCCGTCCCGTGCGCTGGCACGAGGAGCGCGCCGC
>Ga0070665_100002864_pt1 | contig 18647 bp, 16 predicted proteins | sample KBSS13metaG_FD_65862 | JGI IMG/M metagenome (GOLD analysis project Ga0070665, IMG submission 65862) | Switchgrass rhizosphere microbial communities from Kellogg Biological Station, Michigan, USA - KBS S1-3 metaG | ecosystem: Host-associated > Plants > Roots > Rhizosphere > Soil ...
TACAGCCACGGGGTGACGAAGGGCACGGACGAATACGGCCGTCCGATGAGCTGCAGCCACACCTGGCGCAGACCGAAGAGATCGAAATGATTGATCAGGAAGGTCACGTACAACAGCAGCAGCCAGCCGAAGGCATACAGGCCGTACAGGAATTTCACGGCACCCGGCGATGTCACGCGCCAGACCTCGCCACCCATGGGCTGCCACAGCCAGAACAGCAGGATCAGCGCCAGCGACGAGAACAACACGTAGGTAGCCCGCTCGGCGGACTCGGGGATGATGCGCGTCCACCACCGCTTGAAGGCCGGCCGCGCCATGACGCTGTGCTGCACGGCGAACAAGGCCAGCAGCCCGAGATCGACGGCCAGCGCGGCTCCCAGCGATATCGCTCGCGGTGAATCCATGGTTTTGGGCACGCCGAAATTCCCGATGAATCCGACCGCATAGAGGAACGTGGCGAAAAACACGCCGTAGCAGGCGATGCCGTAGACAAAGATGGCCGCACGCTTCATGAAAGGCTCCCCTGGCGCCTTGTGTCGGCGCTTTCGATGTGCCAAAAGCCTACGGGCGCGCGGGACAGGGAATCCCGGGACAGCGCCGGGATTTAACCGGGATCTATGGCTTACACCTTCGGCAACTTCCGCTTCGAGCCCGCGAGCGCACGGCTGTGGCAGGACGGCACCGAGATCAAGCTCACGCGCAAGGCCGCGCAGGTGCTGGCGACGCTGCTCGAGCAGCCGGGCGAGCCGGTCTCCAAGGACGCGCTGTTCGCCAGCGTGTGGCGCGGCACGGTGGTCAGCGACGACGCCCTGGTCACCTGCGTGCAGGAATTGCGCAAGGCGCTCGGCGACGATGCCCGGCAGCCGCTGTACATCGAGACGCGCCATCGCCAGGGGTATCGCTTCGCCGCCCCGGTAGCTGGTGAGGGCGCGACCGCCGCGGACGATTCGATGGCCATGTCCATAGCCGTGCTGCCGTTCGCCGACATGAGCCCGGATCGCGACCAGGACTATCTGTGCGAAGGCCTGGCCGAGGAGCTCATCGACGCGCTGGCGCACATCGAGGGTCTGCGCGTGGCGGCGCGGACCTCGTCATTCCAGTTTCGCGGCAGCCACGACCTGCGCGAGATCCGCGCGAAGCTGGGCGTCGGCAGCGTGCTCGAAGGCAGCGTGCGCAAGGCCGGCGATCGCCTGCGCATCACGGTGCAGCTCATCGACGCCACCACCGGTTATCACAAGTGGTCGGAGAAATTCGAGCGCTCGGCCGCCGATGTGTTCGCGGTGCAGGACGAAATCGCCGAGACCGTCGCCGGCCTGCTGCGCGGTGGCGCACTCAAGGCGAGCGAGCGGCGCGCGCTGCATCGCCGGCCGACGGCCATCGAGACCTACGAATGCTTCCTGCGCGGACGTCAGCGCATGCACAACTGGCGGCAGCCGGACATGGACGAGGCGCGCGAGCTCTACCGGCGCGCCATCGCGCTGGACGCGGAGTACGCGCCCGCCTGGGCGGGCCTCGCGATGCTGCATGCACTGCTGTACGAATGGTGGGGCTCGAGCGACGAGGATCTCGGCCAGGCCGATCGCGCCAGCCGCATCGCCATGGAGCTCGCGCCCGAGCTGGCCGACGCGCACCTGGCGCGCGCTTACACCTTGTCCAATCTCGGCCGCTACGAGGAGGCGCGCCGGCATTTCGAAGCGGCGCTCCGCATCAACCCGAACCTGTTCGACGCGTATTACTACTACGGCCGCGCGGCCTTCGCGTCCGGTGACATCGAGAAGTCCATCGAGCTGTGGCATCGCGGCGCGGCGGTGCGGCGCGACGACTGCGAGTGTCCGTTCTTCGAAGCGCAGGCGCTGCGCAAACTCGGGCGCCACGAGGAAGCCCGTCCCATCAATCGCGAGTGCATCCGGCGCGCCGAGCGGCTGCTCGAGCTCAATCCGCAGAATGCGCGCGTGCTGTCGCTGATCGCCGGCGGGCTCATCTATGACGATCAGCAGGAGCGCGCGCACGAGTGGGTGACGCGCGCCGAGCAGCTGTTCCCCGACGACATGGCCGTGGTCATCAACTCGGCGTTGATCCACACGCATCTCGGCCTGAAGCAGGAAGCGCTCGACCGGCTCGAGCGCATGTTCGGCAAGGGTTGGGGCAAGAAGGACTGGATCGCCCACGATCCGGACTACGATCCGCTGCGCTGCGAACCGCGCTTCAAGGCGATGATGGAGCGGCTGCGGTAGTCAGGCCCTAGCTTAGATAGGCGAGCTCGCCCCGCGCGGAGTAATGCTCGTTGAGCGCGTTCAACCGCGCCATGTCCTGCGGCAGGATCTCGAAGTCGAACAGGTTGAGGTTCTCGCGCTGGTGTTGCACGTGATTGGCCTTGGGCAGAGGCACCACGCCGAGCTGCAGGTTCCAGCGCAACAGCAACTGCGCCGAGGTCTTGCCGTAGCGCGCGGCCATCGATGCCATCTTGTCGTCGCCCAGGCGCTTGCCGCGGGTCAGCGGGCTGAGGGCCTGGATGGTGATTTCGTTCTCGCGGCAGAAATCCAGCATGCGCGGGCTGTGTCCGAACGGCGTCCACTCGACCTGGTTGACCGCCGGCATCTCGCCGGTGCGGTACACCAGTTCCTCGATGGCATCGATGGAATAGCTGCACACGCCGATATCGCGCGCCAGTCCCTCACGCTTGGCGCGACGCAGTCCCTGCCAGGCCATCTCGCCGACACCGTGCTCGGGTGGTTCCTCGATCAACGCCAGGTCGACGTGGTCCAGGCGCATCTGGCCGAGGCTCTTGCGGATCGCCGAGTAAGCGTCTTCGCGGGGATCGATCTTGGTGACCACGAAAACGGCGTCGCGCTCGAAACCACAGGCGCGGATGGCGTCGCCGATGCCCCGCTGCGTGTGGTAGCCGGGCGCGGTGTCGATCATGCGGAAGCCGAGCTCGAGCGCGTTGCAGAGGGTCTCGACGGTGCGGACCGTCAGCTCCCAGGTTCCCAGCCCCATCAAGGGCATGCGGTTGCCGGACGGAAGGACCCGGCAGGTTTCCGGCGTGAGCGTCGTGGGCTCGTCGGAAAACCAGCTGCCCGGGCGCAGTGCATGCTGGGCCAGCGCGTTCATGAGACCAAAGCTACGAGCCCGCGCGCTTCGGGGCCATAGGTCCTTGGTCGAATCGGCGTGTGGGTGCGTTCCTATGGCATGCCGCGCCGCAACAGGGCCGGCGGCATCCCTGCCACCGGCCCGGTCCGGGTATCTAACTACTCGATCAGTAGTCGCGGCCGGGGCCGCCACCACCGTGCCTCGGGCCTTCGTCGGCCAGCAGGCCGGCGGCGAACCAGGCGCCCGGCGCGGCCGGATTGCCCGCCATGGTGCGGATCAACAACACGGGGCGATTGTCGACGTTGTCGCCGCAATCCAGCGGCGGGGTCGCGCCATCGGCATTGGTCAGCTTGCCGCGCACGTCGAAGTCGCCGTCCGCGTCGAGATCCACGGGTTCGGAATTGAACGGCGTGGTCTGCAGCGTTCCAGCCACGGCCGGCGGCACCGGCGCGTTTCGGCAGAACAGCGACAGCACCACCTGGCGCGGACCGGCGCGCGTGCCGAGCCCATCGGCGCCCGCCAGCAGCACACCTTCGCCATGGGCGCGCACGTCACCGGTCTTGCGGATGACGGCATCGAATGAGCGGATCAGCCAGGGCGCCCCGCCGGGGGCCACGCCCGCCACGGTGTTCAGCACCGGCGCGCCGGCGTTGCTGCGGAACGGCTGTACGCCGACGCCACCATCGAACTTGAACAGCACGTTGAAGGCGGGTCCGTGCGCGACCGCGGTCCCCGCCGCGGCCAGGCCGGCGACGGCCAGGATATGAGACATCTTCATTGGCATGGCTCCTTGCATTGTTGTGTGATTGCCCGATGGACAATGAGTGTCTCGAAAACGTGAACCGGTTCCTGGTGAGCCGCCGGACCTTCATCGTCGCGGCCGCGGCGCTCGCAGCCAGTCCCGGCGCGCTGGCCGCGGGACGTCGGCGCGGCAACTCCTTCGACCACGGCGTGGCCAGCGGCGATCCGCTTCATGATCGCGTCATCATCTGGTCACGTGTCACCCCCAAGAACTGGGAACGCGGCGTCACGGTGAAATGGCGCGTGGCCCGCGACGCGCGCATGCGGCAGGTCGTGGCCAGGGGCCGCGTCGAGACCGACATCCTGCGCGACTTCACCATCAAGGTGGACGTCACGGGACTCGAGCCCGCGCGGACTTACTACTACGAATTCAGCACGCACGGCGCGCGTTCCCCGGTGGGCCGCACGCGCACGCTGCCCGTGAACGCGCAGGCCGCGCGGCTGGCGACGGTTTCCTGCTCGAACCTGCCGGCCGGGTTGTTCAATGTCTACGCGTTGATCGCACGCCGCGCGGACCTGGATGCGGTACTGCACCTCGGCGACTATCTATATGAGTATCGGAATGGCACTTTCGGCGACGGCGCCGCGCTTGGACGCGTGCCGGTGCCGGACCGGGAGATCCTCTCGCTGGTCGACTATCGCCAGCGCCACGCGCAGTACAAGCTGGACGCCGACCTGCAGGCGGCGCATCGACAGCATCCCTTCATCTGCGTCTGGGACGATCACGAGTTCGCCAACAACACCTGGAAGGACGGCGCCGACAATCACAATCCCGAACAGGGTGAGGGCGACTGGCCGGCGCGCAAGCAGGCGGCCATGCGCGCCTACTTCGAATGGATGCCGATCCGCGCGTGGGTGCAGGCGTCGGAGCCGCGCATCTACCGCCAGTTCCGTTTCGGCGATCTCGCCGACCTGCTGATGCTCGACACCCGCGCGCACGGCCGCGACCACCAGTCGCGCGCCATGTCGGTGGGTCCCGACTTGGGATACCCGGCGGACGATCCGGCGGCCAATGATCCCGCGCGCACCTTGTTAGGCTTCGACCAGGAAGACTGGCTGGCCCGGAACCTGTGGCAGTCGCATGCGGACGGTGTCACCTGGCGACTGCTCGGCCAGCAGGTGTTGATGGCGCAACTCAGCCTGACCCGCGGGCAGTCACTGCTCAACTTCGACGTGTGGGATGGCTACGCGCCGGCGCGGCAGCGGCTGTTCGACTCGGTGCGTGACCCACGGATCGGCAATCTCGTGGTGCTCACCGGCGACATCCACTCCTCCTGGGCCAACGAACTCACGGCCAACCCTTGGGATCCGGCGACCTACGATCCGGTCACCGGCCGCGGCGTACTGGGCGTTGAATTCGCGACTCCCGCCGTCAGCTCGCCCGGAATCGCCGACCCGGTCGAAGCGGTGCGCAGGGCCGAGCGTTTTCGCAGCCTGTCGCCGCACATGAAATACGTGGAGCTGCACCAGCGCGGCTACGTGCTGCTCGACATCGATCGCCAACGCGTGCAGGGCGAGTTCTGGCACGTGGCCACGGTCGACTCGCCCAGCCGCGAGGAAACCCTGGCGGCCGCCTTCGTGAATGAAGCCGGCGCCAACCGGCTGCAACCGGTCGACGCCCCCAGCCCGACGCGCCGCGACATCGAGCCGGCGACCTGAAATCTCTGCCGATTCGCAGGCCCGCGGTAACGGACCCGTCACGACATATGACTGTGCTGATTGAACGGCATTGAAAAAGGTGCAATATCAGCGCGTGCTCAGGCCGCAATTCGCCGCACCCCTCGTCGTCGCCTTGTTCGCGAGCGGTGCCGTGTTTGCCGAAGAAACCGGGCTCGAGTACTACGGGCAACGCATCGACACCATGGCGCACGAACTGGTCGCCGACATCCGCCCCACCCTCACACCGCACGCGCAGGCAGTACTCGACGAGATCGTATTCCAGGCGCCGCTCGCATGGTCCACCAATGCCGATGCGCACCGTTCCTTCAGCGGACATCGCATCGTCGAATTCAATGCCGGCTTCCTGGCGGTGACCGACTGGCTGGCGCAGGCGATGATCGCGGACTGGGCCGGGCACGACGGTTGCCTCAACGAATACTCCAGCTACCTCGCCGAGAAGGTCGGCCACAACTCGCGTCGCTCGTCCAAGGGCAGGGAACGCATGCCGGTGTACGACTTCGAGTCGTACGCGGGCAGCACGCATGGGCAGTGCGCCGGCGCGATGGCCTCGACACTCGACGATGCGCGTCGCCAGCAGCTGCGCCAGGAAATCCTCGACGCGGTCACCGCGACGGTGCTGCTGCACGAGATCGCGCACCACGTGCTCGAACACGTCAGTGGTGTCGGCAACAATTTCATGCAGCGCCGGCTGCGCGAAGTCGACGCCGATCGCTGGGCCATCATCACGGCGGTGAACGCCAAGTACGAGCTGCGCACGGCCGTGCCGTTGTTCCTGTTCCTGGCGGCCACTGGTGGCGGCACCCTCGAAGATGAAATCCGCAGCAGCCATCCTTCCGGCCTGCGGCGCGTGCGCGACCTGCTGATCCAGACCCGCACGCTGCTCGACGAGAAGGACCCGGTGAACGCCCACATTCTCGATGCGTCCATCGACGATCTGAACCGTTCACTTCGCTGATATTCCCGCCCGCCCGGGCGCGGTAGGCTCGGGCGCATGAAGCTCAAACCCCTGGTCCAGGCCTGGGCGCTGCTACTGCTCTGCAGCGCGGCACTGGCGGCGACGGCGCCGCAACCTCAGCCGCCTTCGGTCATCTACGGCGATCTCTTCGACACCGTGCAGCGCCAGAAGGTGTTCACCGACAGCAAGACCTTCGCCGACGCGGTACCCAGGGAATCTCCCGCGGCCATCATGGCGGCCTGGAACCGCGAGAGGCGCGGCGCGGATTTCGACCTGCGCGGTTTCGTCGCGCGGTATTTCACGGTGCCCGAAGTGCGGGAGTCCACCTACCGCAGCCAGGCCGGTGAAGACGTCTGCGCGCACATCATCTCGTTGTGGCCAGTGCTCACGCGCCAACCGGATCAGCCCGTCGCGGGCAGCTCGCTGCTGCCGCTGCCACATCGCTACGTGGTGCCCGGCGGCCGCTTCCAGGAGATCTACTACTGGGACTCGTATTTCACGATGCTGGGACTCGAGACGCCGGAGCGGCGCGCGCTCGCCAACGACATGCTCGAGAATTTCGCGCATCTCATCGACACCTACGGCCACATCCCGAACGGCAACCGGACTTACTACCTGAGCCGCTCGCAACCCCCGTTCTTCGCGGCCATGGTGGCGCGCGCGGCGGCGCGTGACGGCGACGCGGTGCTCACGAAGTTCCTGCCGCAACTGCTGCGCGAGCACGAGTTCTGGATGGAAGGCGCCGACAAGCTGGCGCCGGGCAGCGCGCATCGCCGCGTGGTTCGACTGCGCAATGGCACGGTGCTGAATCGCTACTGGGATGATCGCGCCACGCCGCGCGACGAGGCGTATCGCGAGGACATCGCAACCGCGGCGGCCTCGAGGCGCCCCGCCACCGAGGTGTATCGCAGCCTGCGTGCCACGGCGGAGAGCGGCTGGGATTTCAGCTCGCGCTGGCTGGCCGACGGCCACACGCTCGCGACCATCCGCACCGTCGACGTCCTGCCGGTGGATCTCAACAGCCTGATGTACGAGCAGGAGCGCGCGATCGCGCGTGGCCTCGCGCTGAAGCAGGATCCGCAAGCCAAACGCTGGGAGGAGCTCGCCAAACAACGTGCGCAGGCGATGCGCGCGGTGTTCTGGAACGAGCAGCGTCATTTCTACACCGACTACCTGTGGCGCGAGAACCGGCTCGGCGATGCCGTGACGCTCGCCGGCCTGTATCCGTTGTATTTCGGCGTGGCCGAGGCCGAACAGGCGAAACAGACCGCGAGCACGCTGCGACTGACGCTGCTGCGACCCGAGGGCGTGGTGCCGACCCCGGTAGTTAGTGGCGAGCAATGGGATGCCCCCAACGGCTGGGCGCCCCTGGTGTGGATGACCATCGAGGGGCTGCGCCGCTACGGCGAGGCGGACCTGGCCGACTTCATCGCGCGCGGCTGGCGCCGCGAAAACGTGGATGTATTCCGGCGGACCGGCAAGCTGACCGAGAAATACGACGTCACCGGAAACGCGGATGCCCGCGGCGGCGAGTACCCGAACCAGGACGGATTCGGATGGACGAATGGCGTGCTGTGGCAGCTGGAGTGCGGCGCGGCGCGCTGATCCCAAAGCCCTGGAAAAACAGAGAATTCACGCGGTGGCGAGCTGTTATGTCGCCCAAGTACGAAACTCTTCGTTGACAGTACGAAATACTTCGTAGTAGCTTCGCCTCCCATGAAGCAGGAATCGAAGAACAACCCCACGCCGTCGGAGCTCGAGATCCTTCACATCCTGTGGACGCGCGGACCCTCGACGGTGCGCGAGATCCACGAGGTGCTGTCGAAGGAGAAGGACGTCGGCTACACCAGCGCGCTCAAGCTGCTGCAGATCATGACCGGCAAGGGCCTGGTCACGCGCGTCGAAGACCAGCGGGCGCACGTCTATACCGCGACGCAACCGGCGGAAACCACCAAGGAGCAATTCGCGGCGGACGTCCTGCAACGCGTGTTCCGCGGCTCCGCGAGCCAGCTGATGCAACACGTGTTGTCGGGCCGGCGCGGCTCGAAGAAAGAGATCGAAGAAATCCGACGCATGCTCGACGAATACGAGAGGAAACTTCCATGAAAGTTCTGGCCTGGACTCTGTTGCACTTCCTCTGGCAGGGCGCGGCGATCGCGGCGCTGGCCGGCGCGTTGATGACATTATTCCGTGCGTCCTCGACGCGTTACCTCATCGGCATCGGCGCGCTCGCGCTGATGTTCGCCTCGTTCGGCGTGACGTTCGCGCTGCTGAGCACCCCTCCTGCGGGCGGTGATGGGCTCACCGCCGCTTCGATGCCCATCAGCGCGGACGTCGCGCCAGCCCCGGCGGCCAACTTCATCGCCAGCGCCACGCCGGCACACGAGATCCCGCCCGAGCCCGACTTCGCCTGGGTGGCGCGCGCCTGGCTGGTCGGCGTCTGCCTGCTGGCGCTGCGCATCGCTCTCGGGCTGCTGCTGCTGGAGCAGCTGCGTCGTCGCAATCTTTCGGCCCTCCCTGTCGAGATCGTCGAACGCTGCCGCGCACTGCAGCAGCGGCTCGGGATCTCGCGCGTGGTGCGCTACTGCGAGTGCCGCATGGTCAACGTGCCCTCGGTCATCGGATTCTTCCGCCCCGTGGTGCTGCTGCCGATGCGTGCCCTCACCGGCCTGAGCCCCGAGCAGCTCGAAGCCGTGATCGCGCACGAATTGGGACACGTGAAGCGCTTCGACGTCGCGGTGAACTTCATCCAGGTGATCGCCGAGACCGTGTTCTTCTTCCACCCCGCCGTGTGGTGGCTCAATAAGCGCATCCGCGCCGACCGCGAGGATTGCTGTGACGACGTCGCGATCGCCACCTGCGGCCGCAACGTGAGCTATGCCCGCGCGCTAGCCACCATGGAAGGCTGGCGCGACACGCCGGAGTTCGCGATGGCGGCCACCGGCGGTGCGGTGTCCAACCGCGTCGCGAGGTTGCTGGGCTTCGAGCAGAAAGATGGCGCGCGCTCCGCCGGCGTGATCACCGCGTCGGTGGTGCTCGCAGCCGCGTTGATGGCCGGTGCCGCGTCGATCGGCTTCGCGCAGCCCACGGCGCCGTCGGCCGACCCATCGTTCGCCGCGCTCGATATCCAGATGGACGTGCCCCCACCCGCGATGGCCCCTGCCACCGTGGTCGTGGCGACGCCCGCGCCGGTGGCTGCGCCGGCCGTCACGGTTCGCGTGCCGGCATATGTGCGCGTCGCGGCCAATCCCAAGCCCGCTGCCGCTGCCAAGCCCGCGGCCGAAGCAGCCAGCGCCGCGAAAGGCACGACGCGCAGTGGTCCCTCGTACATCGACCAGATGAAGGCGGCCGGCTTCGACAATCTCGACGTCGACCAGCTCATCGCGCTCAAGGTACACGGCGTCACGCCCGAATACGTGCGCGCCATGCGCTCCGCGGGCTTCGAGCTCGACGCCGACCAGGTGGCCGCGATGAAGTCGCAGAACGTCACGCCGGAATACGTGGCGCAGGTCCGCGCGATGGGTTTCAAGCCTGATGCGGATGAGGTCGTAGCCATGAAAGTGCATGACGTCACGCCCGAGTTCGTGAAATCCATGCGCGACATGGGCATCAACGCGGACGCCGACGAGATCATCGCGCTAAAGGTGCACGACATCACCCCCGAGTACCGCCGCTCCATGGAAGCCGCGGGGTACAAGCTCGACGCCGAGGACCTGATCGCCGCCAAGGTCATGGACGTGACCCCGGAGTTCATCCAGTCGGTGCAGGCGCACGGATTCAAGAACCTGAGCATGGACCAGCTCATCCAGCTCAAGAACGCCGACGTTCTTTAATAGTTAGAGGTATTTCCCATGAAGAAGCTCGCTGCCACGGCCGCGATGGTGCTGTGCGCCTGGACATTGTCCGCCGCCACGCCCGCCGCCGAGATGAAAGGCAACTGGACGCTCTCGCCTTCCCGGGAAGCCGGCCAGGTGCAGTTCGGCCTGTACATCCGCAATGAGGGCAACAACATCCAGTCCACCTCGGACTGGCCGATCAGCGCTTTCCAGGGCCTGGACCTGGCCAACCGCGAACGACACGACGTCAAGTACGCCGTGGTGCGCGACGCTGGCCGCTTCGATTGCGACGGCTATCTCAACCAGGGCGAAGGCGCCGGTTTCTTCCGCTTCACTCCGGATGCCAAATTCGCGGGAAACATGCGCGCCATCGGCTTCGACGGCGTCGACGAGAACAAGCAGTTCGCCATGGCGATCCACGACGTCACCGTGGAGTACGCGAAGCAGATGAAGGCCCACAACCTCACCGGCCTGGATACCGACAAGCTCATCGCGTTCCGGATCTTCGACATCACGCAGCAGTTCATCCGTGACCTGCGCTCGGAGGGCCTGGCCGCCACCGACGCCGACAAGCTGATCGCGTTTCGCGTGCACGGCGTCACGCCGGCGATGGTGCGCGAGATGCGCAAGGCGGGCCTGGCACCCAGCGAAGATCAGTTGATTGCCATGCGCGTGCACAACGTCACGCCGCAGTTCATCGCGGATATGAAGGCGCGGGGGTTGAAGGATCTCAGCATCGACAAGCTGGTGGCGCTGAAGGTGCATGGCATCGATTGAGGCCTGCCGCATGAAGTAGCCGTCCGGCGTCGCCGAATTGCGGCAGCGCCGCACGCACGATCTTGCCGACTGGACGACCAGCCGACAGCGGGCTGATCTCGCCCCTCACAACGTTGTTAGCCCCGCACGGATCTTGGGCAGCGTCCACTTACCGCCAGGTAACGCGGAGGCCCTGAATCCAATTCGCGTCGCGAAAATCCGCCGCTCATCACGAGTTCCCGCAATCTCACCACTTGCTGAGAGTTTTGGCCGGGTCGTGACACATATATTGAGTCGATCTGGCTCAAGTGCCCGCAATTCAGGAGAGCGAAATGAACGAGGTGCCCCAGGATCCGGCCGAACCACTATTCGTGCTGTATCAAGCGCTCAACGCACCCAAGGTCATCGCGCTGATCGGCGCGATCGTCTTCGTCGCGACGGTCATCCTGACCTCCATCTACACGAACATTCTTCGCGACCAGAGCCTGGCCGCGAGCAAGCCGTTCAGCCTCGCCCGATCACAGCTCATGTGGTGGACTCTCATCATCGGCCTTTGCGTCATCATGTATGCCGGGGTGCACACGCAACCACCGGACATTACCGGAACGTGCCTGGTGTTGTTGGGCATCGGCGCCGCTACCACGATGTCGGCGCGCATCATCGACACGCGCCAGCGCGACGAGGCGAACGCCGCCGGAATGGTTCCGACACATCAGGACGAAGGCGCGCGCAACTTCTTCGCCGATATCCTTTCGGACGAGTCCGGTGTCAGCGTGCACCGCTTTCAGTCGTTCGCCTTCAATGCGATCTACGGCATTTCGTTCTTGTACAGCTTCGGACTTCGCAGCCAATTTCCGGAATACAACGCCGAGGCGCTGGCGCTGTTGGGAATCAGCAGCGCCAGCTACGTGGGGCTCAAGGCCTTCGAAAACAAAGGCCCCGCGACACCTGGCGCCGGACAGAATGATGAGCTGCTGGACGCCAACGCAACTCCTCCCATGATTGCCGCAGGGTGAGTGTCATGGCGCAAACATTTACCGTCACCGCGACGCTACTCAATGTGCGGTCGACGCCGACAATCGAGCCGGGCAACATCATCGGCAAGCTGGGAGAAGGACAGCAGGTCTTCGGCGATCCGACCTCGAGTGCGGCGTGGCTGCAGGTCAGTTCGAACAACTTGAGCGGATTCGCTTCGAGCGCCTTCCTTCGGCTGACTGGCGGAACCGCCCCGATCATCGTTCCGCAAGCGCCGATAGCACCAGCGGGCACGCTGCCGCCAGCGGTTCACTTTCCGGTGAACCCGAAATCCGCGCTGAACTCGACACTGGCGCGGCATACGCCGCTTTCCGGATTTTCTCCAAGACCACGGCTTCAGGGCCAGGCCGTCGACGTCCGCCACCAGGCTCTGAACCAGATCGTCACCGACCTCGACGTCACGCGGAGTGTTCGCTACACGCCGAACACACAGACGTTCTGCAACATCTACGCGTATGACTTCTGCTTCCTGGCCGGTGTCTATCTACCGCGCGTCTGGTGGAACTCGAAGGCCCTGATTGCCGCTGTCGGCGGCGCACAACTCGAGGTCATCTACGACAGGACAGTGCGCGAAATGACCGCCAACGCGCTGCATCGCTGGCTCGGCGAGTGGGGCGACGACTATGGCTGGCAGCGTTGCGCGACCATGGAAGACGTACAGCAACGGGCGAATGCGGGCGACGTGGGCCTGATTACCGCCGAACGAATGGACCCGGCGCGTTCCGGTCACATCGTGGTCGTCATGCCAGAAAGCTCCGGGCGGAGAGCGGCTCGCTCCCCTGCTGGAATCCTGGCGCCACTACAGAGCCAGGCCGGGCGGGTGAACAAATCGTATTTCACGAGCGTCTGGTGGGACAACCCGGTGCAGTATCGTGCTTCCGGGTTCTGGGCTCACTCATGAGACGGCAGGGTCACGATGAACCGGCTGCCACCGCCATCGCGCGATACGCACACGACCTCGCCGCCGTGCACGCGGGCGATCTGGCGGACGATGGATAGTCCCAGGCCGGTACCGGCGGATTCACCGCGCTCGCGTCGGCGGTAGAACGGCTCGAAGATCCGCTCGCGATCCTCGGGCGGTATGCCGGGCCCCGCGTCTTCGATGACGATGCTGACACCGCCATCCTGCCGTGATACCCGCACGTCGGTCGCGCCTCCCGCGTGAAGCCGCGCGTTCTCGAGCAGATTGCGGACCATTCTTCGCAGCAGCAGCGCGTCGCCCGAGACGGCAACGGTTTCACCGGACACTTCGCGGTCGAAGTGAGCGGCCTCTTCTCCGCACAAGGCCAGCATGTCCACCGATTCGATGCGGTCGGGCCGGCGCGTAACGTCCAGCCGGCTGGTCAGGAGCAATTCACCGATGAGCGCATCGAGCTCGGTGATGTTGCGCGCCAGTTCGCCGCCGGCTGCGTTGCCGGGCTCCAGCTTTTCGATGGCCAGCCGCATGCGGGTCAGCGGAGTGCGCAGTTCGTGCGAGCAATTCGCCAGCAACATCTGGTTGGCGCGCACCAGTTGCTCGATGCGCTGCGCGGAGTCGTTGAAGCTCGCCGCGAGCGCGGCCACCTCGTCCTGGCCTTCCACGGCCACCCGCGTCGCCAGTTCACCGGTGCCGAATTTCTGCACGCCCTCGTTGAGGCGAGCTAGCCGCGCAGTCAGGCCGCGCACGATCGGATAAGCCAGCATCGCAATGGATGCACCAAGCACGCCCAAGATCAGCACGATGTGCGTGCCGTGCAGCAGGAATCGGTAGCGGGAGTTGGACGTGTGCCAGATCCCGGCCGTGACCACGGTGAACAGGACCAGTACGCCCACGATCGTCAGATATAGCTTGAGATGCAGCCGTCGCATCGTTCAGCGGTCCTGGTCCTTCGCGAATACATAACCCGCGCCGCGCAGCGTGACGATTCGCCGCGGATGCTTCGGGTCGTCCTCGATGGCCGCGCGCAGGCGCGAGATGTGTACGTCGATGGAGCGGTCGAAGTCCTCGAGTGCCTCACCCTTGGTGAGATCCATCAGCGCTTCACGCGAGAGCACGCGGCCGGCGCGTTCCGCCAGTGCCAGCAGCAGCGCGAACTGGTGGCTGGTCAGCGTCTTGCGCTGGCCATCGAGCCGCACTTCGCGCGCGCCCTTGTCGATCTCGAGACGGCCGAATTGCAGCACTTGGGACTGGCCCTGCCCGACACGCCTGCGCAGGATGGCGCGCAGTCTCGCCAGCAGCTCGCGTGGCTCGAACGGCTTGGGCAGGTAGTCGTCGGCGCCGAGCTCCAGGCCCACCACGCGATCGAGCGGGTCGCCGCGTGCCGTCAGCATCAGCACCGGCATGTCCGACTTCGCGCGCAACGTCCTGCAGATATCCAGGCCGTCAGCGTCCGGCAGCATCAGGTCGAGAATCATGGCGTCGAAGGACTCTGACGCGGCCAGCTGCATGGCGGCCGCGCCCGAGGCGGCGCGCGTGGTGCGAAACCCGGCCTCACCCAGATAGTCGGCGACCATCGTGGCGAGGCGGGCGTCGTCTTCGACCAGCAGGATGCGGTTGGCGGTCATGCGTGCCGCATGATGCGCCAGGCCGACCGCGCGCATCTAGCCGCCGTGGTGCTTGCGAACCTCGGCCGCGAGCGCGGTGCGTTGCTCCGGGCTCAACACTTCCGCCGCGTCTTCGAAGGCTGTCACCATGCGCTTGGAGGCCTCGTCGAACGAGCGGATCTGCTCGGCCCGCACGGCCTCGATCTGCGGACGATCGACGCTCGGCGCCAGCAGCAACTCGTGCGCCTTGCCGAGCGCGTCGTGATGTGACCGCTGCGTCGCCTGCATCTCTGTGAACGCGCCCTTGAGGATGCCTTCGACCTGGGATTTCTGGGCGTCGGACGCGCCGATCTTGGTGAGCATGGCGCTCATGTGATCGAGGTGCATCTCCATGCTTTGTTCGGTCATCGGACCGTGGTGCATGCCGCCACCCTGGTGGGCGTAGGCAATCGCACCGCCGATGGCGATCAGGGGAATCGCAACGAGGGTGGCTAGTCTGGTTCGGGACATGGTCTGGCTCCGTGGGTTGGTGACGGTGCCAGGATGCACGCGTGGCGTTGCGCGGGTTTCAAGCGGATGTAAAGTTTTGTGAAGCAGCTCGGCCGGTGAGAAGGGTGCAGCTTGTACCCTGGTGGCGTAACGCAAAAAAAAGGCGCCGCGCCAACCGTGAACGGTCGTACGCGGCGCCCAGATCAACTGCGCTTACATTGTCAGCAAACTCGAATCGACACTCTTGACGCCCCTCACATTGCGGGCGAGCTCGATGGCCAACGCGCGCTCCGCCCCACTATCCATCTTGCCGGTCAGGGTCACGATGCCAGCATTGGTGCTGACCGCGATGTCCGAACCATTCACGTTGTTGGAGTACATGTAGGTTGACTTCACCTTGGTGGTGATCCAGCCATCCGAAATGTCGGTACCCTCGGTCTTGGCAACCGCGGCCGGCTTGCCTGCCTCGACCACCAGCTGGTTGTTCACCGCGTGTACGCCGTGGGTATTCATCGCCATTTTGCCCGCGGCATCCTTGGCTTCCTGGGTGTTCGCGGTGCCGGTGAGTTTCACCTTGCCGCGAGTCGTGTCGACATTGGCGCTGAGTCCATCGGCGTAACGGCTCCACAGCAGTTTCGATTTCACCGCCGAGGAGATCGACGCGTCGTCGACCACTTCACCGTAGCTGCGGTCCGCGGATTGCGCCGGGGCCTTGTAGTTTGGCATCACCGTGATGTTGTTCTCGACGGACTTGATCCCGTCGACGCCCAACGCGATCTGCTTGGCGAGATCCTTGTTGACATCGTCGGCCACATGGCCCGACAGCGTGGCCTTGCCCTCGTGCACCGAGACCTTGAGGTCATTGGCACGCAGGTAGGGGCTCAGCGCGTAAGTGGTCCAGATCTGCGACTCCTGGCGGGCCTCGACAACTTCCTGTGAAGGCTTGGCATTGGCGAAGGCGACGCCGGCGATTGCGGCGACGACGGCCGAGGCCAGCAGCAAATTACGTTTCTGATTGAACATGAAAAGATTCTCCGGAAGCGAATACTGATTCGATGCGAATGGGTGTCAGGGTTGGGGTTTTGCGGGCGGGAGCTTTGCCAGCCCTTTGCGGGTCAACATTTGCCACGCGATTCTCGCGGAGCTTGCGCGCCGCCTGTACTGCGCCCTGAGTGCGTCGACAGTGCGTGATGGGTTGTTCATGTTGGCCTCTGAACCCTGCGACCCGCAGTAGCGCGGGGGACCGGGTTCGATGTAACTCGCCAACATAGCCCCTGTTGTTTGCTGCGTCCGTGCGGTACCGCGCTTATGGATCGCGGGTCGTTAGTTGCATTGGCACGGAGGAATGCGCGTAGCATCGCGCCATCCAGGGACGGGTAGCTCTCCCCTCCAAGAACTCCAACGCCACAAGGGCAATCCAATGAAACTCATCAATCGCCTCGCCGCATTTGCGGCTCTCTCCGCGCTCGCCTTCACCAGCGTGAGCGCATTTGCCGACGATCATTCGTACACCGAGGGACCGGTCGTCAACGTGGCGCGCATCCGCACGGTGGACGGCAAGTTCGACGACTACATGAAATGGCTCACGACCACCTGGAAGCCGCAGCAGGAGGCCGCGAAGAAGGCCGGATATCTCGTGAGTTATGAAGTGATCGCGGTGGAGCCGCGCACTGCGGACGATCCCGACCTGTTGTTGATCACGCGTTTCAAGAACTGGGCTGCGCTGGACGGCGGGCTCGAAAAATCCGACGCGATCGCGAAGCAGTTCGAGGGCTCGGTGGCGGCCGCCAGCCAGGCGCAGTACGCGCGTGCCTCGATACGTCGCGTGCTCGGATCGTCGACCATGCAGGTGCTCGATCTCAAGTAACGCCGGGGATCGCCAGGCAAGGCAGCATGGAAGCCGGGCCCAGCCCGGCTTCCTGTTTTGGCGGCGCCGCGTCGATGCGGCGGTCAGAATGGAACGCTTTGCTCGACCTTCGAGTCCGGATCACGCAATGAAGCCGAACGTGGTGCACCCGATTCCTCCACGGGTTGCAGCGTAGGCACCGCTCGTGCGCGAGCGCGCGCCGATTTCAGCGTTACGAAGATGAGTGCGGCGCCCAGCGCGATTCCGAGAAGTACTTTCATGGGGAGAAACTACGCGCAGCATCCATGCGCCTGCTACGGAAGTTCAGGCTGTGGCGCCGTAGGTCTTGTTCGCCAGTCTCAGCGAGGCCTGCTCCGACCGGGCTTGCTCCGCCCGATGGCGGGCACCTTCGGCAACCCCGTGTGCTGCGTCTTGAACGGCCGATGCACCGATCCGCCCCGCTTCCCTTCCGCCGACTCGCCCGTGCCCGCGGGCTGGAAGCTGGGCACCAGCTGCTGCTTTCCATTTCCGATGAGATCCGCGCGCCCCATGCGCCGCAGCGCCTCGCGCAATACCGGCCAGTTGTTAGGGTCGTGGTAGCGCAGGAACGCCTTGTGCAGGCGCCGCTGCTTCAGCCCCTTCGGAATCGTCACCTCTTCGCTCTCGCGCGTGACCTTGCGCAGCGGATTCTTCAGCGTGTGGTACATCGCGGTCGCGGTGGCCATGGGTGACGGCAGGAACGCCTGCACCTGGTCGGCACGGAAGCCGTTCTGCTTCAGCCACAACGCGAGCTCCAACATGTCCTGGTCGGTGGTGCCCGGATGCGCGGCGATGAAGTACGGGATGAGGTACTGCTCCTTGCCGGCGGCCTTGCTGTACTTGTCGAACAGCTCCTTGAACTTGTAGTAAGCCCCGACGCCGGGCTTCATCATTTTCGACAACGGGCCTTCGCCGATGGCCTCGGGCGCGATCTTCAGATACCCGCCGACGTGGTGCTGGGCGAGTTCCTTGACGTACTCGGGCGATTCGACGGCAAGGTCGTAGCGCACGCCGCTCGCGATCAGGATCTTCTTCACGCCGGGCAGCGCGCGCGCCTTGCGATACAGCTGGATCAGCGCGCTGTGGTCGGTGTTGAGGTTCGGGCAGATGCCGGGGTAGACGCACGAAGGTTTTCTGCAGGCCTTCTCGATGTCGCGGCTCTTGCAGGCGATGCGGTACATGTTGGCCGTGGGGCCGCCCAGATCACTGATCACGCCGGTGAAGCCGGGCACGGTGTCACGCACCTTCTCGACCTCGCGCAGGATCGAAGCTTCACTGCGGCTCTGGATGATGCGGCCCTCGTGCTCGGTGATCGAGCAGAAGGTGCAACCGCCGAAGCATCCACGCTGGATAGCGATCGAGAACTTGATCATCTTGTAGGCCGGAATTTCGGCCTTGCCGTAACTGGGATGCGGCACGCGCGCGTACGGCAGCTCGTACACATAGTCCATGTCCTTGGTAGTTAGTGGCACGGGCGGGGGATTCAGCCACACGTCCAGATCGCCGTGTCGCTGCACCAGCGGGCGCGCGTTACCGGGATTCGCCTCGAGATGCAGGATGCGGCTGGCATGTGCGTACAGCACGGGGTCCGCGGTAA
>Ga0070665_100002865_pt1 | contig 18642 bp, 14 predicted proteins | sample KBSS13metaG_FD_65862 | JGI IMG/M metagenome (GOLD analysis project Ga0070665, IMG submission 65862) | Switchgrass rhizosphere microbial communities from Kellogg Biological Station, Michigan, USA - KBS S1-3 metaG | ecosystem: Host-associated > Plants > Roots > Rhizosphere > Soil ...
CCTCGCCCAGCTCGCGGCGGATGGACTCCATCTGCTTGCGCAGGAAGTACTCGCGCTGCTGCTTCTGGGCACCGGACTCCACGTCCTCGCGGATCCGCTTGCGGACCTGCAGCTGGGTCAGCCGCTCGCGCTGGAAGTCCAGGGACTTCTGCAGCCGCTCGGTGACGTCGAGCTCCTCGAGGAGCTCGACCTTCTGCTCGAAGGTGAGGTCGGGGGAGTAGCCCGCCGTGTCGGCGAGTGCGCCGGGCTGCACGACGGAGCGCAGGAACGCGGCGACGCGCTCGTCGGCACCGCGCAGCTCGAGGATCTCCTCGACCACGGCGCGGTACTCACGCTCGAGCGTCCTGGTGCGGCCGTCCACCGGAGCGTCGTCCTCACGCTCTTCCGTGGCGACCCTGAGGCGGCCGAACGAATCCGAGCTCGCCGCGCCGAGAACTCCGCGCGACTCACCCTGGAGCACCGCGCCGCGGCCACCGCCGGGGATGCGCACGGACTCGACGACGCGGGCGATCGTGCCGACCTGGGCGTACTCGCCCTCGTGGCGCGGGACGAGCAGAACCTGCTGCTCACCGTCCACGTCGATCGGCAGCGTGACGTCCATGGTCGGAAAGACGACCGTGTCGTCGAGAGGGATGAGAAGAAGGTCTGTCATGTCGAGCCGAAGATTCCTTTGCGCTGACAACTGATGCACGTGCAATGATAGCGCGTGCGTTGGTCTTTGCAAGAGGATATCTCAGCCGATCCGGCTCAGATCTTCTTCATCACATGGTACGCGGCAGGACCTCCACCCAGATGCTCGTCGCGCGGCGCTGGACCACCGCGACGACCTCCCAGGCCGCGACCTCGCGACCACCACGGACCGTGGGCTCCGCATCCGGGGGGATGTGGACGATGGCGGTCATGCACGACGACCGGTCCTGCGCGGGCGCGAGCTCGGCGCGTGCGAGCTCCACGCACTCGGCTGCGCAACCGGCGACCTCGGGCGGATCGACCAGCGGGTCCAGCGGCAGGTCGCGCGGGCGGTGGCAGCGCAGGCGGACGTGCCCCCGAGGCGACCCCATCTCCGCCGGGATCGTCACGGTGACGCGCACGGCGTCACCGGGGCGGTAGGTCGCGCGATCCACCCCGACGACGGGAGCGGGTCCGCGGCGCAGTGCGAAGGGCATGGTCGACCGCAGCGTGGCGCACCCGGAGTCGAGAATCAAGCTCGCCCGTGCCGCCCGTCGAGCTCGTCGTGCGCGGGTCGAGCCGGTCAGGTCGACGCGACGGACGCGAGGTAGCGCACGGCCGCCTGGCGCCAGTTGAGCGTGACGTGCGCGGCGACCATCTCGACGTCGCGCTTCGCGCGTGAGATCGGGTGCCCGGGGAACCCGGCCTTCGCGCCGACGAGGGCGTGGATGCGGCCGACCTCGCGGAGCGACACCCGGGTGACCAGCGCGTTGTCGCGGTGCAGCTTCGCCAGCAGCCGCTCGTCCGGGAGCTCGTGGCGCCCTGCGTACTCCGACGCCTCCCGGCTGTCGCGCGCGACGAGGTCCCAGGCCATGTCCAGCTCGCCGGACGCCTCGGCGAACTCCGTGGCGACGTAGTCCTGCTCGACGAGCCGCGTCGTGCCGCCGAGCGCGTGCGCCACGCGGGTCAGCGACCCGCTGGACTCGCCGAAGTGCTCGACCGCGCCGACGGCGGCACCGACGGCGGTGGCGGCGAAGGGGAACCGCCCGTGCGACGGCCATGGCACGAAGGTCGCGTCGAAGGTGGGATGCAGCGAGCGGCGCTCCTCGAGGCGGACCGTCGTGTCGGCGGTCCGCATGACGCGCCGATCGGGCACGAACACGCGGTCGACGCGCTTGGAGCGGCTCCCCGTGCCGCGCATGCCCGTCGGCCACCAGTCGTCGATCGTCTCGGCCTCCTCGCCGGCGACGATGAACATGTGGCCCTCGCCCTCCTCGCCGACGGGGGCGTTGAAGATGAGCCACTCGGAGAAGTCCGATCCGCTGCAGTACCCCCAGGTGCCGCTCAGCCGGTAGCCGCCGGGCACGCGCTCGACCTCGGCCGCCGGGTTGAGGTTCGTGTTCCCCGCGAGCGTCGCCGAGGGGTTCGCGCCCCAGATCTCCTCCTGGGTCTCCTCGGGGAAGGAGCAGATCGCGATGTTGTCGGAGTCCAGGATCGCGAAGACCCAAGCCGTCGACGCACACCCCTTGGCAAGGGTCAGCGTGACCATCGCGTGGTCGTGCTCGGTGAGCTCGAACCCGCCGTAGCGGCGAGGCTTGAGGATGTTGAACATCCCCGCGTCCTGCAGCGCGCGGTACACCTCCTCGGGGATCGCCCGTCCTTCGTCGATCTCCGCCGCGCGCTCGCGCAGGAACGGGATCAGGTCCTCCGCCGTGCGGACGACGTCCGCGCCCGTGGGCGCTTCAACAGGGACTCCCATCGAGGGCATCGTGCCAGCCCGGGGCTGCACGGCCAAGCATCGGTTTCCGCCTATCCTCCACGGTTCTACCGAGGAGGCGCCGTGGACCTGGATGTGTGGGGCACCCTGTCGTTCCGCCGGCTCGCGCACTTCGTCGCCGTCGTCGAGGCAGGCACGATCAGCGGCGCGGCGGATCGGCTGTTCATGTCCCAGTCGGCGGTGGCCGGTTCCGTCACCGAGCTCGAGCGCGCGCTGGAGGCAGACCTCCTCATACGCCGCCGCGGCCGCGGGGTCTCGCTGACGCCCACCGGCGCGGAGGTGCTCAGCCGGGCACGGTCGCTGCTCGCGGGCGCTGCAGAGCTCAACGACCTCGCGCATGGCCAGGGGACGGAGCTCGCCGGCCCCCTCGCGGTCGGATGCTTCGTGACCCTCGCGCCGACGGTCCTCCCGCGTCTGCTCGTCGAGTTCGAGGCCCGCCATCCGCGGGTCACGGTCTCGTTCCACGAGGGCTCGCAGGACGCGCTGCAGCAGCAGCTGCTGGCCGGTCAGCTCGACGTCGCCGTGATGTACGACATGGACCTGACGACGTCCCTGAACCGCGTTGTCCTGTACGAGCCGCGCGCGTACGCGCTGTTCGGCGCCGGCCACCGGTTCGCAGCACAGCCGAGCGTGACGCTGGAGCAGCTGGCTCCGGAGCCGCTCATCCTGTTCGACACGACGCCGAGCACGAGCTACGCCATGTCGCTGTTCGAGCGCAGGGGGCTGCAGCCCAGCGTCCGCCACCGGACGCACGGCTACGAGCTCACGCGGTCGCTCGTCGCGCGCAATCCGTCCTTCTACGCGATCCTCGTCCAGCGGCCCGAGATCAAGCAGAGCTACGAGGGGCTGCCCATCATCGAGCGGGAGCTCGCGCCGGCGGTGCCACCGTGCCCCGTCGTCCTCGCGTGGCCGCAGGACAGCAGGCTGTCACCGCGTGCGCGCGAGCTCGCCGAGATCGCTCGCCGCCACTACGGTCAGCGCTCCCCGGCCGCGGGGCAACCGGGGGCGCCGGTGGCCGACGCCACGGCGTCGCGGACCGCCGCCGCGATGACCTCCGGCGCCATCGCCGACAGCACGAACGGGTCCGCGGGCACGTCGCCCGTCGCGGCGCAGACGACGAGATCCCCGTCCGCGGCGGTGGCACTCGGCGCGATCGATCGTGCGACACCGGCGCTGCCCGCCCGCGCGACGAGCCACGCCTCGCGCTTGTCCAGCCGCGCGTCGGTCACGAGGCAGACGAGCGTCGTGTTCTCGCGCGTCGCCGCGCGCGCCGGCGTCTCGCCGGCCAGCAGGAGGTCGGTCGTGCGGGCGTACCCCGCACCGGTCCAGACGCCCGCCGCGACGGACCCGTCCTCCGCGAGGACGTCGCCGAACGCGTTGACGGCCGCCAGCGCGGTGACGGTCGCGCCGCCCACCCGGAGCGTCGCCGCGCCGAAGCCGCCCTTCGTCCAGCCGTCGACGCCCCGCAGCTTGCCGACGGTGCAACCCGTCCCCACGCCGATGCTGCCGCGGGCCACCTCAGTGCCGGCCCCCTCGCACGCCGCGACGGCGGCGACGTCGTCGGGCCGCACGGAACCGTCGCCCAGCATGAGGTCGTAGACGACCGCGGCGAACACGAGCGGCACCGGGCCGCCGGGGATCGCGTAGCCGATGCCCTTCGCGGCAAGGTGCTCCATGACGCCGTGGGCGGCGCTCAGCCCGAACGCGCTGCCGCCGGTCAGCAGGACCGCGTGGACGCCGGTCGCGTTCGCGGACGGCGTGAGCAGCTCGCTCTCACGCGTGCCGGGGCCGCCGCCGCGAACCTCCGCGGCGGCGACGGTGCCCTCCGGGAGCAGAACGACGGTGCACCCGGTCCAAGCCTGCAGGTCGGTGTGGTGACCGACCGTGACGCCCCGCGGCAGCGTGATCTGCACGCGGGGGATCGTAGGAGACCCTCCGGGGGCCCGCCTCCGGCGACCTTTACGACCTTCGGAACGCCTAGGTCGACGGCCGCCGTCGCCACCCCTCAGGCGGCCTCGCGGAGCCCCTGCGCCTCGGGCAGGTGGCGCAGGCGCCGGAGCGCCTCCTCCTCCAGCGCCCGGATGCGGTGCGGCGTGAGCTGCAGCGCCTTGGAGCACTGCGCGACGCTGTGCGGCACCTCGCCGAGCACCCCGTAGCGCAGCTCGAGGACGCGTCGCTCGCGGAGCGGCAGCAATTCGAGCGTCGAGCGCATGGCCTCGACGGTCTCGGCCGCTTCGACGGCGTTCGACGGCAGCTCGACCTGCTCCTCGGCCACGAGGTCGCCCAGCTCGGTGTCGCCCTCCGGCCCGACGGGCGTTGCGAGCGAGATCGTGCTGCGCGAGATGGTGCGAAGGTCCTCGACCTCGGCGACCGTCGTGCCCATCTCCAGTGCGAGCTCCTCGGAGGTGGGTGGTCGGTTGTGCACGAGCGCGAGCGCCCGATCATGACGCTCGAGCAGCTTGACGCGGTCCACGACGTGGACCGGGAGGCGCACCGCGCGGTTCTTCTCCGCGATGGCCCGCGCGATCGCCTGACGGATCCAGAGCGTCGCGTAGGTGGAGAACTTGAAGCCCTTGCGGTAGTCGAACTTCTCGGCCGCCCGGATGAGCCCGATCGTCCCCTCCTGGATGAGGTCGAGGAACGTCAGCTCGCCGCCGGCGCGGGGATCGCGGCGGTAGCGCTTCGCGTTGTGCACGACGAGGCGGAGGTTGGCCTCGATGAGGTGGCGCTTCGCGTCGAGGTCACCTCTCTCGATGCGTTGGGCCAGGTCCACCTCCTCCTCCTTGGTGAGCAGGCGGACGCGCCCGATCGCGTGCAGGAACGTGTCAAGCCCGTCGTCGCCGGGCTCATTGAGACTCTGCTTCGGCATGGACGGAGAATCGAGCCCGACCCTCAAGGCCAGGGCAAGCGCCGCCTAAGAACTCGTTAAGTCTTGCCGGTGCGCGGCTTAATGACGCCCGGGCGCCCGCAACCGCGGCCCGACGCGCGTGTTGCGCGTGGGCAGGTTGCTGGGAGTTTCCTAGTAGCCGAGGCGAGCGAGACGCTCGCGCTCGGCGGCGCGCTTGGCCTCGCGCTGCGCCTTGCGGCGCTCGTCCCGCTGGCGACGGTCCTCCTCGTCGTCCCCGACGATGCGGATCTTCGTGCGCAGGCCGCCGTCGCGACCGAAGTTCGCGACCTCGCCCGGGCGGGCGCGACCTTCGCTGCCCCACTCGCCGGGACGCGGGGGACGGCCACCGCCGCGCCTCCCACCGCCGCCACGGCGATGGCCGCCGCGGGGCTCCTCGACGATGCCGAGCATGTCGTTGACCGCACCGCGGACGTCGCGGACGGGCGTCGCCGCGAGGCGCACCCAGGCCGCGAAGGCGGGATCGCCCGGCTGCAGGCCGCGAGCGGAGTCGCTGCAGACCTGCGCCCACTTCAGGCGCTCGCCCTCCTCGTCCTGCTTCGGCGCGAGCGCCTCCTGGACGACGTCGGGACCGCCGACACGATCGATGGCGGAGATGAGACGGGGGCGCGACACCTGCGGCGGCGGCGCGGAGCGCTGGCCCTGGGGCTGGCGCTGCTCCGCCGGTGCCGGCTCGGCAGCCGGTGCCTCCGCAGCCGGTGCCTCCGCTGCCGGTGCCTCCTCTGCCGGTGCCTCCTCGGTCGGCTCGGCCGCGGCAGCCTCGTCGGGCTGCGCCTCGGCGGCGACCTGCGGGACCTCCTCGGCGGTGGTCTCCGGCGTCGCGGTCGGCCCGTCCTCGGTCGCCTGCGCCTCCGGCTCGGGCGCCGCGGCCGCGGCAGCCTCCTCCGGGGACTCCGGCGGCTCGCCGTCGCCCGAGTCGGACGCAGCGGCCTGGCGCTCGGAGCGACGGAGCTCGCTCAGGCGCGCGAAGAAGACACCGCGATGACGCTCGGCGGCGGACCGACGCCGACGACGGCGCGGCTTCTCGCCGTCACCGCCCTGACCGCCTTGGCCGCCCTGGCGTCCACCACCGCCTCCGCCTCCGCCGCGCGTGCGGCGGGACGTGGAAGGCTCCTCGGTCCCCGGGGGCGGGGCCTGGGCGATGATGACCGGGCCGATGGCCGGACGCTCGGGCTCCGAGCCTGACTCCGGCTCGGGCTTGGCCTCGGGCTGCGCATCGGACTCGGCGACTGCCTCCGAGACGGGGCCGTCCGGCGTCGCCTCGGCGGCGGGCGGCGGTACCTCTTCCTTCACCTCCGGCTCTGCCGGCGGGGCCGTCGAGCCATTGGCCTCCGGGGCCGGCTCGGTGACCTTGGTCGTGGTGTCGGTGTCGGACCTGTCGTCGCCCTCGGGCGCGCGGTCGTCGTTGTTCTCGGGGGCGTCTGTCATACGGGCCAACTCGGGGACAGTGGGACGGGGCGCGAACGCGCAACGGGCGTCCTGTCACACAGGGTAGCCGTGCAGGCCCCTTCCCTGTCGTGCCACCGAGGTTCCCAGCCTGCACGGGGCAGAACGGCGCGGGGTGGCATCCTCCGAGCCTCGCCCGATGCTCCGCCCGGCGCTCCGTCCGAGACCACGCCCTGAACGGACTTTGGCATCCTGGGGACCGTGATCGCCGGCGAGCGCGACCTGAACCGCGCGGCGGCGGAGCTGGCCTCACGGGTGCCCGAGCGCCTGGGGGTGCTCGCCCGCCTCGCGTACAACTACCGCTGGTCCTGGTGGCCAGGCGGCGCTGAGCTGTTCCACGACGTCGACCCCGACCGGTGGGAGCGAGCGGGCTACAACCCGGTCCACCTGCTCCAGGAGGCGTCGACGAGCGCGCTGCTGCGCGCGGCGTCCGACGACGGCCTGATCGCACGGGCCGAGGAGGTCGAGCGGGGGATCGCTGCCGAGATGGCGGCGCGCCCCGACGTCCGCCGCGGCGGCACCGTCTTCTTCTGCGCGGAGTACGGCATCCACGCGTCGCTGCCGATCTACTCCGGCGGCCTCGGCGCGCTCGCCGGCGACATCCTCAAGGAGGCCTCCGACCAGGCCGCGCCGCTCGCCGCGGTCGGCCTCCTGTACCGCCAGGGCTACTTCCGCCAGCGGATCGACGCGACGGGCATGCAGCACGAGTACTGGGTCGACACGGACCCCGACCGCCTCCCGGCCGCGCTCGTGACGGGCGACGACGGAGCCCCGCTCACGATCACGGTCCAGGTCGACGGCATCGATCTCGTCGCGCAGCTCTGGCGCGTCGACGTCGGACGGATCCCCCTCTTCCTCCTCGACGCCGACCGGCCCGAGAACCCGCTGGCCGCCCGCTGGACGACCTCGCGCCTGTATGCGGGCGACCCCGAGGTGCGGCTCGCGCAGTACGTCCTGCTCGGCGTCGGCGGGATGAAGGCGATCGAGGCGGTCGGCATCGACCCCGAGACCGTGCACCTCAACGAGGGGCACGCCGCGTTCGCCGGGCTCGAGCTCGCCAACTCGATGGTCCGCCGCGGCCTGGACGCCCACGAGGCGCTCGAGGCCGTGCGCCGCCGGACGCTCTTCACGACGCACACGCCGGTGCCTGCCGGCAACGACACCTACCCGGTCGACCAGGTCCGCGAGGCGCTGCGGCCGATCTCCGAGCAGCTCGGCATCGATCCCTGGGAGCTCGTCCGCCGCGGTCGCACGAACCCCGACGACGACCACGAGCCGTTCGGCGTCACCCAGTTCGCCCTGCACAGCAGCCGCGCCGCCAACGGCGTGAGCCGCCGGCACGGCGAGGTCGCGCGCGGGATGTGGCGCGACCTCTGGCGCGACCGCGAGGTCGACGACGTGCCGATCACGCACGTCACGAACGGCGTCCACCTGCCCACCTGGGTCGGCGGCCCGATGCGCGGGATGCTCGACCGTCACCTCGGCGACGGCTGGTTCCACCGCGCCGCAGACCCCGAGACGTTCGCCGCGATCGACACGATCCCGGACGCCGAGATCTGGGCCGTGCGCGAGCAGCAGCGCGCCGGGCTCATCGCCTACGCGCGCGACCGCGCGGTGGTCGACCGCCTCGGCCGCGACGACCCGCGCAGCTACGCGCGCGCCGCCTCCGATGCGCTGGACCCCGGCGTGCTCACGATCGGCTTCGCCCGCCGCCTGGCGACGTACAAGCGGCTGCACCTGCTGCTCCAGGACCGCGACCGCAGCTACGGCCTGCTGTCCGGCGACCGGCCGATCCAGCTCCTCATCGCCGGCAAGGCCCATCCGCGCGACGACGAGGGCAAGCGCCTCGTGCAGCACCTGTTCGTCGGCAAGGACGACCCGCGCGCGGCCGCGCACATCGCGTACCTCGACGACTACGACCTCGCGAGCGCCGCGCGCCTCGTGCAGGGCTGCGACGTCTGGCTCAACGTCCCGCGCCCGCCGCTGGAGGCGAGCGGGACGAGCGGCATGAAGTCCGCCGCCAACGGCGGCCTGAACCTCTCCGTGCTCGACGGCTGGTGGGCCGAGGGCTACGACGGCACGAACGGCTGGGCCATCTCCGGCGACGCCGACGACGACCACGGCGCGCAGGACCACCGCGATGGCCTGGAGCTGTACCGGCTGCTCGACGAGGAGGTCGGGCCGCAGTTCTACGCACGCGGCGAGGACGGCCTTCCGCGCGAGTGGATCGCCCGCGTCCGTGCGTCCCTGCGCACGAACCTGCCGCTCTTCTCGGCCGCGCGCATGGTGCACGAGTACCGCGACCGGCTGTACGGAGGCGACGTCGTCGCCTCCGTGTCCCGGTAGAGAACCCCAGGGGGCCCGCCTCCGGCGGCCATTACGACCCTCGGGTCCGCCGGGTCACCTGGCCGCCGTCGCCACCCCAAGCCCTAGAAGAGCCGACTCGAGGCGAGGGCCGCGCCCTCGGAGAGCGACGCGAGCTTCGCCCAGCAGATCGTCGGGTCGATCGGGCCGAAGCCAGACCATGTGCCGAAGCCGCAGTCGGTCCCGGCGACGACGCGCTCCGGGCCCACGATCGCGGCGAACGTCTGGATGCGCTGGGCGATGAGCTCGGGGTGCTCGATGTAGTTCGACGTCGACGAGATGACGCCCGGCGCGAGGATCTTGTCGTCGGGGATCGCCGCGTCGCGCCACGCCGTCCACTCGTGGGCGTGCCGCGGGTTGGCCGCCTCGAAGAGGATCGTCGAGGGCTTCGCCTCGAGGACGTGATCCATGATCGCCTCGACCGGGATGTCGAGGTGGTGCGGGCCCTCGTAGTTGCCCCAGCAGACGTGCAGGCGCACCTGGTCGCCGGGCACGTCGGCGAGCGCGCGGTTGATCGCTGCGACGTGACGCGCGGTCGCCTCGACGAAGACCTCGTCGGGCTGGTCGCGGTACATGATGTGGCGCCCCATCGCGAGGTCCGGCGCGTCGATCTGCAACTGGAAGCCCGCGTTGACGATGCCCTCGTACTCGACCTTCATCGCGTCGGCGAGGGCGTCGAGGTACTCGTCGAGCGTCCCGTAGAACTCGTTGGGCTGGAAGAGGGCGATGACCCCGGGCGACGGGGCGTTCATGAACCCGCCGGTGACGTCGGCGGCGTCGACGGCCGCGCGCAGGTGCGCGAGGTCGCGCTCGAGGGGCTCGCGATGCTCGTAGAGGATCGGTCCGCGGCAGATCGGGCGCTTGTACTTCGCCGTCACCCCCGCCTTCGCGAGCCGGTCGCGGAAGGACGGGTACGCGTCGAGGTCGGCGGGCGTCGCGCGAGGGACGTCGCCGAGCTCGAACCCGCTCAGGCGGTGGCGGATGTAGGTCGCGTAGCCGATCTTGCTCATCTCGCCGTCGCTGACGAGGTCGACGCCCGCATCGGCCTGGTGGCGGACGCGGTCGGCGACGGCGCCGCCGATGACGCGGTCGTACTCGGCGGGGTCGACGGCTTCGCCGTTGTCGACCTTGAAGACCTGCTCCACGACGTCGTCGGGCCGCGGCAGGCTGCCCACGTGCGTCGTGAGGATGCGCCCGTTGGGGGACATGTGCTCGTTCTCCTTGAGGTGTCAGTGCTTCGGAACTACCAGACGCTGCGCAGGATCGTCAGCGCGTCGTCAGCGCTCACGGGCCGCGGGTTGGCCTGCGTCGCGGGACGTGCGGCGCTGAGCTCGGCGACCTCGGGCAGGTCCTCCTCGGGAACCCCGTGGTCGCGCAGCCGGCCCGCGCCGAACAGGGCCGAGAGCTCCTCCACCCGCGCCGCGGGATCGTCGGCGCCGAGTGCGTCGGCGAAGGCGTGGATCGCCGGGGCGGTCGCGGGGTCCTCGAGGTTGAAGCGCAGGACCGGAGGCAGCGCGATGGCGTTCATCGTCCCGTGCGGCAGGCCGTAGCGGCCGCCGAGGACCTGGGCGATCCCGTGCGCGGCGGCCATGCCGGCGAGCATCGCGGCGCCCGCGTGCGCGGCGCCCTGCAGCAGCTCGAGGCGGGCCTCCCGGTCGGAGCCGTCCTGGATGACGCGGGGCAGGGCGGAGGAGATCTTGCGCGTGCCCGCGAGCGCGTGCTCGTCGGTGTCGGCCGTCCGCCCGGACGCGTAGAGCGCCTCGGCCGCATGGGTCAGCGCGTTGAGCGCCGTGCCGCCGCTGGGCTCGGTCGGCAGCCCCATGGTGAGGCCGACCTCGTAGACGATGCCCTCGACGCGCGCATCGAGCCCGGCGGGCTTCGTGCGCGTCTCCGAGTCGCGGTTGCCGTACCAGTGCGTCCACTCCGCGCCCGCGTACGTCGTCGGGACCGAGACGATCGGCACGTCGAGCTCCTTGGACACGGCCTTCGTGGTGTCGATCACGCTGCCGCCGCCGAGCGCCACGAGGCCGTCGGAGTCGCCGGCGATCTCGAGCGCCGCGCGGACGCCCTTGAGGTCCGCGTGCGGCTGTGCGCCGTGGAAGCGCCGCTCCGTTCCCGGCAGCTCGACATCGGCGAAGACCTCGTCGGTGATGACGAGCGGACGTTCGATCCCGAGCCGCGCCAGCACGCCGGGCAGCTCCCCCAGACCCCATTCCACGATCACGCGCCGATCATGGCAGACGACGCCTGCGAGACTGCCGTCCATGCCGACCGACCATCTCCCCCTCAGCGATGCGGGCCCGGCGGTCCGCGACGCGATGATGCTCCAGCCACGTCCGACGCCCGCGAGCACGACGCTCGCGGAGGCGCGCGAGCAGTTCTCCAACCCGCGGGTGAAGCTCCTCCTCGTCACCGACGACGGCCGCTTCCTCGGGACGATCACGCGCGACGACCTGCCCGCCGAGGGCGACGGCGAGCTCGGCGACTTCGTGAACGCGGAGGCGCCGCGGATCGACCCGGAGGCACCCGTGACCGCCGCGGTGGACATGCTCGAGGGCACCGGCGGCAACCGGCTCCCCGTGGTGGACGACGGCGGCGCGCTGCTCGGCCTCGTGTGCTGGGACAGCAGCGGGCAGCAGTTCTGCGTCGACCCCGGGCGCGTGTCGGGCGCCGCCTAGGAAGGTCGGGTCGTCGAGCGCCGCCGCGACCCGGTGCGCAGCGCGGAGAGCCCGCATGCCACGGGTGGAACTGTGGCAACTACCGATTCCCCCGGCCGCCCGCGCTGGCAGCATGGGACGCGATGTCGAACCTGGGTCTCGAGGGGCGCAGTTCATGACCGGCGAGGTCATCTCCATCGACGGCGGTGCGACCTCGCTGAACCCGGCCCGACCCTCGGGCCAGAAGGTGGGTGGCGGATGAGCACGACCGAGGTCAGCACGGAGGAGCTCGTCGCGCGCGCGGCGGGCCTGCGCGAGCAGCTCCACGCGGAGTCCGACGCCGCGGAGGAGCGCGGCGGCTACTCGCCGGAGATGCACCAGGCGTTCGTCGACGCCGGCTTCTACCGGATGCTGCAGCCGCGGATGTTCGGCGGCTACGAGATGGACCTCGCCGACTACTTCCGGGTCATCATCGAGATCGGTCGCGGCGATCCGCAGACCGGATGGGCCCTGTGCCTCGCCGCCGGGCACGCGTTCCAGATCGGCGCCTTCTTCAGCGAGCGGGCGCAGACGGAGATCTTCGGCATCGACGGCGACGTCGTCATCCCGTCGCGCGCCGTGCCCGGTGGGACCGCGACGCGCGTCGACGGCGGCTGGCAGGTCGACGGCACGTGGGACTACTGCTCGGGCGCGACCTACGCGACGCACGCGCTGGTGCTCGCCCTGACGCCGCAGCCCGCCGGGCCGCCGGAACGCCGCATGGTGGTCCTCCCGCGGGCGGACTTCGAGATCCTCGACGACTGGGGTGGCGGGCGCACGCTCGGCCTCGGCGGCACGGGTTCGAACTCGATCCGCGTCGAGGGGCGCTTCGTCCCCGATCACCTCGCCGTGACGTACGACTGGAAGGACTACGTCATGCCCGAGGGCGGGACCCTGGGCTACAAGCTCCACGGCAACCCGCAGTACACGGGGCGGTCGCTGACCTTCTTCTACGGCGAGCTGAACTGCACCCAGGTCGGCGCCGCGCGCTGCGCGCTCGACGTCTACACGGAGGCAGCGCTCGAGCGCAAGACGAGCTTCCCGCCGCCGATGCCGCGCTCGGAGTCGGCGGACTACCAGCGCTGGCTGGGCGAGGCCGCGAGCCTGACGGACACCGCCGAGATCGCGCTGCTCGGCGCGGCCGAGCGCTACACGGCCGCCTGCCACCGGTGGGCGGACGGGGGCGAGCCGTTCACGGTCGCCCACGATGCCGCGCTGCGCGACGTCTGCTCGCAGGCCGGCAAGCTCGCCTGGAACGCCGTGGACCTCATGTTCGCCACCGGCGGTTCCACCGCGGCCAAGCGCGGATCGCGCCTGCAGCGCTGCTTCCGCGACGCGATGATGTTCCGCACCCACATCGGGGCGCAGTACGACGTCATCTCGGGGTCGACGGGGCGCGTCCTGCTGGGTCAGCCGCTGACCCACTGATCGCCGCCGCAAGCGCCACGCGCGAGGTGATCCCCAGCCGCGTGTAGATCTTGTGCAGGTGGTACTCCACCGTACGCACGCTGAGGAACAGCTGCGCCGCGACCTCGCGGTTCGTCGCGCCGCCGGTCACGAGCAGCGCGATCTCGCGTTCCTGCGGCGTGAGCTCCGCCAGCGCGCCGTCGTCGACCGGCCGTGACATGCCCTCGCCGCTGGCCCGCAGCTCGGCCCGCGCCCGCTCCGCCCACGGCTCGGCGCCGACGCTCTCGAACGTCGTGAGCGCGGCCCGCAGCTGGTCGCGCGCGTCGAGCTTGCGGCGCGCCCGCCGCAGCAGCTCGCCGAAGTGCAGCCGCGTCCGCGCGACCTCCAGCATGGGCTGGCGGTCGGCGTCGCGCAGAGACTCCACGAACTGCGCCTCCGCCTCGTCGGAGGCGGCCATGAGCGCCCGCATCCGCGCGGCGACGCCCGCGCCCCACACCGAGCCGGTCCGCCGCTGCCAGTCCTCGAAGCGCCGCAGCGACGGCGCCGCGAGCTCCGGGCGGCCGCCGCGGACCGCCGCCTCCACGAGGTCCGGCGCGGAGAGCAGCGCGGGGATCGGCGAGGCGAACCCGTCCCGCGGCGCGGCGACGGCCAGCAGGTGCGACAGCGCGTCCTCGGGGCGTCCGAGCACGACCTCCAGCCGGCCGAGCGCCCACAGCGCCGCGGACGCGGGCAGGCCCAGCCCGCGCGCGACCGACGCCTCGAGCGACGCCAGCGCGTGCCGTCGCGCGCGGTCGCCCTGGCCCTGCATCGCCTCGATCCGCGCGAGGACGGCGAGGGCGTGCGCCGCGATCGTGTCCTGCCGGTTCTCCGTCGCGAGCGCGACCGCCTCCGCCGCCGCGCTCTCCGCCACCGACAGCCGGCCCTCCCACGACTCGAACGCACCGAGCTGCTGCAGCGCGAAGGAGAGCTCGGCGAGGCCGCCCGACGCCCGCAGCCGGCTCACGGCGGTCCGCGTGGCGGTGAGGCCGGCGGACACGTCGCCGAGCCAGACGGCGACGATGCAGGCCAGCAGCTGATGGCGCGGCCGGGGCAGCGTGCTCGCGAGGGCCAGGGCGTCGCGCAGCTCGGAGGCGCCGCCCTCGCCCTCGTCGCGCAGCAGCTCCCCCACACCGCGCAGCAGCGCGACCATGAAGGCCTCCTCGTCGCCGTCCCCGGACGCGACCTGCGCCGCGAGGCCGCCGAGGTCCGCGAGGCCCTCCATGCGCCCGGACATCCAGCTCGCCTCGGCCGCGCGGGTCAGCATGTCCAGCGCGAGCATCGGATCCTCCGCGGCCGCCTGGCGCGCGCCCGCGAGCAGCACGTCGTAGGCCTCCACGGGCGAGCCCGCGTCGAGCTCGGCGGTGCCGCGCAGCATCGTGGCGGACGCGCGGCCCTCCGGGTCGCGGGGCAGCGCCTCGGCCTCGGCGAGCAGGAGCCCGACGCGCTCCGTGCGTCCCGCGAGCCACTGCGCCTGCGCGGCGGCGACGAGCCGCCGCGCCCGCGCCGGCCCGTCGGGCGTGAGCTGCGCGGCACGCTCGAGCATCGCGCCGGCGGTGGCGTGGCCGCGGCGGCGCGCGGCGCCGGGCGCCTCGTGCTCGAGCTCGCTCGCGAGCGCCTCGTCCGGGGCCTCCGCCGCGAGCGCGCGGTGCCAGGCGCGCCGGTCGCCGTCGAGCAGATCGGCCAACGCGAGGTGCGCCTCGCGGCGGCGCCGCGAGGTGAGCCCGGCATGGACGGCGGCGCGCAGGAGCTCGTCCATCTCCACGCGCCCGCGCGCGACGCGCAGCAGCCCGGCCTCCTCGAGCTCGTCGGCCCCGTCGGGATCGCCGGCCAGGATGGCGGGGTCGCCGCTCCCGTCGAGCGCGGCGAGCACGAGGACGCCGGGGAACGTCTCCGGGTACATCGCGCGCACGCGAGGGCCGACCGGCAGCGGATCGGGCAGCGGCTCGGAGCCGCCGAGCTGGGCTCGGGTGAGCATCGTCGGCAGCTCGTCGAGGGCGAGCGGGTTGCCCGCGGCGAGGGCGACGATCGCCTCGCGGACATGCGGCGCCGCGTCCGCCGGCACGAGCTCGCGCGCGACCGCCTCGGGCAGCGGCGCCAGCTCGAGCTCGGGCAGGTCGGCCAGCGACGCCGGGCCGCCGGGTCGCGCGGCGAGGAGCACGGCGACGCCGGCGTCGTCGAGGCGACGGGCGACGAACGCCAGCGCATCGGCGGAGGCCGTGTCGAGGAGGTGCGCGTCGTCGACGACCACCGCCACCGGGGCCTCGGCCCGCAGCAGCTCGAGGAGCTCCAGCGACGCGGCCATGCGCTCCTCCGGCGCCAGCGGGTGTGCGGCGAGCGCGCGCTCCAGCGTCGCGCCCGTCGCGATCCCGACGAGGAGCTGCTGCAGCCCGGCGTAGGGCAGCGCCGACTCCGCTCGCGTGCCAGAGGCGCGGAGGACCCGCGGGCCGCCGGTCTCCGCGAGCAGCGCGGTCTTGCCGCTCCCGGGCCCACCGCGCACGACGAGCGCGCCGCCGTCGGCGAGCACCCCGCCCATCAGCTCGAGCTCCCCGTCGCGACCCAGCACCACGGGAGGAGTCTAGGTCCGTCCGACCGGGCCGGGATCGTTCCGACGAAGTGCGCGCCACCCTGAGGGAGCCCTCCGCGCTGCTGCTCGCCGCCCAGCTCGCGGGCATCCTGCTGTACCCGTTCATGGAGGGCAACGAGGCCGGCCGTGCGCTCTTCAGCATCTTCGGCATCGCTCTGCTCGGCCTCGTGGTCCTGACCGTCCGCAGCACGCCGGGTCTCACGTCGGTCGTCATCCTGCTCGGCACCCCGGCCACGGCGCTGCTGCTCATCCAGGCCGTGACGCGCAGCGACGACCTGCTCCCGTACTCCTCGGCTCTCGAGGCCGTCCTGTACTTCTACGCGGCGGCTGCGCTCATCGCGTACATCCTCAAGGATCACGACGTCACCCGCGACGAGCTGTTCGCCGTCGGGGCGACGTTCACCCTGGTGGCGTGGGCGTTCGCGTACACCTACGTCGTCTGCCAGGCCATCTGGCCCGACAGCTTCACCGCCGCGGTCGACCCGAACGACCCACGCACCTGGATGGAGCTGCTGTTCCTCAGCTTCACGACGCTCACGAGCACCGGCCTCAGCGACGTCACGCCGATCCGGCCGTTCGCGCGAGCGCTCGTGATGATCGAGCAGCTCGCCGGCCTCGCCTACGTGGCGATGCTCGTGTCGCGCGTCGTGGCGCTGACGGTCCTTCGCAGGGCGAACTAGCCGAGCTGGGCGTCGACCGTGGCGGTCCCCAGCACAAGGCCCTCCTGGAACGCCGTGACGCCGAACGCCTGATTCAGCGCCGCCGCGGCACCCGCCGTGAGCGTGCCGACGACCCCGCCCAGCTGCAGCGTGCCGTCCTCGCCCTCGGCGATCGTCAGACCGGAGAGGTCGAGCCTGAGGATGTCGACCCGATCGCCGCCGAGCTTGGCGCTCAGCGTCGGCGTGTCGTCCAGCGTGATGACGAACCTGCGCAGCTCGACGCGCGCGTGCGCCGAGGAGAGCGCGATCCCGCCGCTGTGGGAGATCGTCCCGGTCAGGGCCGCCGGCTGCAGCGTGCCGCCGGTGATCGGGAAGCTCAGCGCGCCGTCGTCGCCCGCCGTCGCCGGGCCGATCGGGCTCACGGACACGCCGAGCGAGGTGAGCGCCGCGGCCGTGCCCGGATCGAGGGCCAGGGAGGTGGCGCCGCCGGTCACCGCGATGTCGGCCGGAAGGGCCTTGACCGCGACCGTGCCGACGGGCGTGCCGCCGCGGAACAGGGACACGGAGAACGTCGCGTTCAGGGCCTTGGCCGCCTCACGCGTCAGCGACGCGTGCACGCCGCCGACCGTGGTCGCCGCGCCCTCGCGCCCGATCGCGGCGTCCGAGAGATCCAGCTTGAGGAACGGCACCTGGGCGTCGCCGACCGTCGCGGTCAGCAGGCCGCGGGCACCCTCGGCGTGGACGACGTAGTCGGTCGCCGTCAAGCGCGCCGCGCCGGCCGAGAACGTCAGGCCGCCGGTGTGCGTGATGTCGACCGCGTCGCCGAGCGACCCGCCGGTGATGGGGAAGGCGATCGAGCCGTCCTCGTTCGCCGACGCGGGGGCGACGGGAGCGGCCGCGACGCCGTTGTCGGCGAGCGCCTTCGCGAACCCGGCGTCGAGGGTCAGCGTCGTCGCGCCCCCGGCCAGCGGCGTGCCGGACGCCGGGGCGGGCGCCGCGCAGGGGTCGCCATCACCTCCTCGCGCGAGTGCTCCTGCGGGCAGCAGCGCGGTGACCACCAGCGCCGCCACGATGGCCAGGCCGGAACGCTTGGAGCGCGAGACAGGACTCATGACGTGTTGCACCTCCGGGGTGCGAGACGGGGATTCCCCCACTAGTCCGTAGCCGCCGCCGTCGCGGTTTTCCTGCCGGCGCGAATTGGCGCGTCAGCGTCCGACGACGGCGGCGTACCCCGCGGGGTCGGTGGGTCCCTCCGTCGCGAGGAGGAGCACGCGACCCGCGATGCGTTCCTCGCCCGCCGCGACGCGCAGCGCAGCGAGCGTGGCCGCGCCGCTGTCGCCGATCCGAAGCGCATATCCGGCCAGCTCGCGCATCGCGGCGTGCGCCTGCGCGTCGCTCACCGTGACCGTCGCGTGGATGCCCGCGAGCAGCGTCGGCCACGCGGCGATCGAGACCTCCGCGCAGTCCAGTCCGGCCATGGTCGTGCCCGGCGTGGCCACGCGCGTCGGCTCCCCTGCCGCCAGCGACGCCGTCAGGCATGCGGCGGTCTCCGGCTCGACGGCGACGATCCGCGTCCCGGTCGCCGCGCCCCACCGCGCCGCGGCCGCGGCGAGCGATCCGACGCCGGCCGGCACGAGCGCGACGTCGACCTCCTCCTCGATCTCGGAGAAGAGCGTGGCGTAGCCATCGATCACCCAGTGCGCCGGGCCCGAGTCGCCGACGTCGGCGATCTCCGCGACCCCGTCGCGCGCGCCCTCCGCCGCGGCCTGCGCGACGGCCTCCTCGTAGGTGCCGTCGACGACCACGACGTCCGCGCCCTCCGCTGCGATCGCGGCGCGCCGGGCGGGTGAGGACCGCGCCGGGAGGTGGATCCGCGCGGCGAGCCCCCGCTGGGCTGCGACGTGCGCGACGGCGCGGCCGTGGTTGCCGGCGCTCGCCGCGACCAGGGTGTGGACCCTGCGGTCCTCCCGCAGCGTGCGCTCGGCCGCCCAGGAGGCGCCTAGCACCTTGAAGGCGGGCAGCCCGAGACGGTCCGACTCGTCCTTCAGCACGACCGACGCGAGGTGGAGCTCGGCCGCGACGGCCGGGAGATCGTG
>Ga0070665_100002866_pt1 | contig 18642 bp, 13 predicted proteins | sample KBSS13metaG_FD_65862 | JGI IMG/M metagenome (GOLD analysis project Ga0070665, IMG submission 65862) | Switchgrass rhizosphere microbial communities from Kellogg Biological Station, Michigan, USA - KBS S1-3 metaG | ecosystem: Host-associated > Plants > Roots > Rhizosphere > Soil ...
GCCGGAGAATTACTATCATTTTTTTGCTTCTTATTACTTACTTCTACCTTTTGTGTTCCCGTAAACTGTATATTTAAAATTACTTCAACTGCAAAAACTTTCCTCAATAACAATTGCCACGTTGCCCGACTTCCTTCCAACCATTCTTGAAAAAGAATAAAGTCTTTAGATAACTCAACGAAAATTTGACGCTTATCAAGCTCATAAGAAATAAATTTTGCTTGCTTAAATATGGAATACAGCAAAGGATCATTAAGAGACTCAACATTCTTTACAAACTGTTGCCATTGTTGATCATAATTAATAACATAATCCTTATCACTGGCCTTATCTTCAATCGTATGGTTAGAGATATCATGCTCATTATTTATCACAATATCTAAAACTTGTGGGGCCGATCCATTCCCATCATCAATTTTTTTTTTATCTTTAAAGCAAAGTCCAAATAAAACCATTTCTAAAAAAATATAGCGATTGGGTGTTCTTAAAAATAATTCTTCATTAATATACAGAGCTTCTATCATTCGATGTAAATCAGCTAATGTACACCAGCGCGCAGCATTTTCAAGCAATTTAATTGACGCAATAATTTCCTGTGGTTGCACATCATATTTAATCCATAACAATGAACGTAATAATATTATCATGCGCTGCCATATAAACTCTGCTTTATTATTATCAATATTTAAGGAATGCAACAATTGCACTAATTCTTTAACTTCACCGTGCATGGTTAAATGTATAAGTTTTATAATATATTGATCATCAATATGACCCAACAAACAAAGAACAGCCTCTTCATTAACCATAGAGCTTGAAAATCTAACTTGTTCAAGCAAATTTAATGCATCACGAGCTGATCCTTCAGTATGCCTTACAATTAAATCTAACGCATTATCAGTATGTATAATTTTTTCTTGCTTACATATAAAGGTTAAATGGTTTTTAAGTGCTTCATGAGAAATAGAGGTAAAAAACAACTGAAAACAACGAGATCGCACAGTATCAATAATTTTATGTGGATTAGTTGTTGCTAAAATAAATAAAGCCGTTGCAGGAGGCTCCTCTAATATTTTTAAAGCTGCATTAAAAGCTGCTTTACTTAACATATGAGCTTCATCAATAAGATAAACTCGCTTACGCCCTATCGTTGGCAACAAAGAAGATGATTCAATAATATTACGAATATTATCAACACCGGTATGAGAAGCTGCATCTATTTCAATAAAATCGGGATGATTTCCTTCTCGCATAGCAATACATGATTCGCATACCAAACAAGGAATAGATGAATTTTTTGGATTTTTTTCAAACAAAGGTAGCGCACTACAATTAACAGCAGCCGCAAAAATACGAGCCGTTGATGTCTTACCACACCCACGCTGACCAGCATATAAATAAACAGGAAAATAATGCCCCAAATAAAGACTATTTTTTAGAACGCGAACAACCAGATCTTGACCAACTATTTGATTAAAATCTTGAGATCGCCACTTTCGGCTTAAATTTAATACAACAGCACTCATTATTTGTCTTTACCTGAAAAATACATTATAAAAAAGGGGAAAGTATCTACAAGAAAAAATTACATCCTGCTGCTTCTTCTCAGACCTGACAGATTATGCAGTTCATTTCTTTATCTACTTTCCCCATACTTTTGATATCAAAATGGCCAACCAACTAATCCTTTACTTAACAACAGGAAACGTTGGTGGAGAGAGAGGGATTCGAACCCTCGATGCCTCTTTCGAAACATACATGATTTCCAATCATGCTCCTTCAACCACTCAGACACCTCTCCAAAAAAGATGACTGTTTTTAATTTATCAAAAAACTATTCTTGAGCCGCTAATTGCTGCAAAGCTATTTCAACATCACTTGGCGCATCTTCTTCAGTAACTACTTTATCCTTAGCACCTTTTTTAACAACCTGAGCTTCATTAGTATCTTTTGTTCGTGTATTTTCTCTACCACGAGCAACTGCATCAGCTAATAAATTGCCAATCAAACTAATTGATTGTACAGAATCATCGTTTGCAGGAATAACAATATCAATATTTGATGGATCAGAATTAGTATCAACAATACCAATCACTGGAATACCCATTAATGCCGCTTCTTTAACCGCTGATTGCTCTTTGCTGACATCAACAATAACAATAGCGCCAACTGGTAATACAAGTTTTCTAATGCCGCCAACTGTTTTTTCCAGCTTATCAGCAGTTTTTCTATATAAATTTAATTCTTTTTTAGTATAAAAAGGATTTGACTCGGATTTTATCAAAATGTCTTCATAATGAAGAAGTCTAGTAAGAGATTTTTTTACTTGGCTCCAATTCAGCAAAGTTCCACCCAACCATCTATGATTTACGAATGGTTGCCCCAAACGATTACCTATCGCTTCTATAGTTTTTGCTGCAGCTTTTTTAGTTCCAACCCATAAAACAGTTTTCCCCTCTGAAGACACATTTTCCAAAAACTTTTCCGCAGTTTCGATACCTTTTGCTGTTTGAGCAATATTAATCAGATGAACTTTATTCTTCTGACCCCAAATATATTGCTTCATTTTAGGGCACCAACGAGATTTTTGGTGTCCAAAGTGAACGCCTGCTTTTACTAACTCCCCAAATAATTCTTTAAGATCTCTCATCCAAACATCCTTTATACTTTTATTTCATTCATAGAAAGTGTAACAAAATAGAAGAAAAATGCAATTTATACTACACTCTTTCTTTTATTTTCTTCTTCAGAGCCTATAACTTCATTATTTGTAATCGCTTGCTCAAATCGACGACCCAATAAAAACGCTACAATAAACCATAATCCTACAACCCCTGCAAAAAAGAATGAATAAACAGACAGCATACTGCCCGTACCTATCTTTTCTGCAAGCACATTGAACATAGAACCTGAAACTTTAGCAAATTTACTGCCAAATGCATCTATCCATGATTTAGATTTAAATTTAATTTCTTTTATCGTCGGCAAATATAAACTTTCTCTTACCGGTGCAAGGAATGCGTAATTCAAAGCCGTAAAAATAACAAACGCATTTTTAAGACCTTCTGGAGATGTTTCAAAGATAAGATAAAAAAGAATACCTCCCATAGAAAAAGGTATTAACATTAAACAAACTCGTGTTCCAAGACGAGAAAGTAATGATTGCGTACCTATCAATGAAATGACAAATCCCACAAGATGAGCTTTAAATGCTATTTCAAATAACACCTTAGACACATCAGAGATTGAGCCCGCTCCAGCCTCAGCAACCCCCAGGCGCAAATATCCAAGTACCGTAGAAACTGTTTCATAGAAAAAAATCATACCAAAAATACCCAATACATACGGATATTTTGCAAACATTTCAAGCCCCGCAAACATACTTGGCTTAGACGGAACTTCCGCATCACTTTTATGCTTTTCAAGTTGATAAGCCGCTTCATAACCATGCATCAAATAACCGGGTACTGTTCTAATAAATAAAACAGATACAAGAGGTACTAACGCCAAAAAAGCCGTGGATATAACTAAAATGATTTGGTGCGCTACCACATGATTTAAAAATGGATGAGTTAATTGTGCACTTAATCCAAAAATATACCATGCTAACGCAGCCGCTACCATGCCCCCAAATTTTGAGCCGGCAACCATATATCCATAATTCCTTTTTGCTTCAGAAGGATTATTAACTGAGTTAGCCAATGCCCAAAAAACACTTACCACAAAAGGCGAATATCCTTCCACAAAGCAATAAAAAAGCCAACCAAACAAACGGGTCGGCTGTGCATCAGTATTTAAAATACCAATGGTAGGATGTCCTATGTAGTAGGCAAAAATCAAATTTATTATTCCAAAAAGAGTACTATAAAAAATCAAAAGCTGATACCGACGAATTCTATCAACAAGTCGTGAATAGAAAAAAATAGCTGGCACAAGCGTGATCATAGAAATTACTCTTACCCACGGTACATATTCTTTCCCAACCGTCCCCAAAAAAATCGCACTTTTAAGATCTCGTGTCATTGTATAAGCACCAACAACAAGAAAATAAAGTAATGATAAAAAAAAGAGCTTCATCCGCTCTTGCGGTTCAATATCAAACAGTCCACGCACCATCTGTTTAATTTTAGATCCCATTGCTAACCAAAGCCTTTCTGTAAATCTTTATGATGTTTCTAAAAAAGGTCTTCTAAAAATATTTCTTAGAAGACCTTTTTTTATTCTGTTACTTTATAAAAACATTAACATACTATACGTTTTTCTTTAATCGCTTTGTCATATGTTTTAGCTACATAAATTGCAACTAAAAGCCATACTCCAACCAATCCAAAAGAAATTATAGAACTAAACATCAAAAAGCGCGCAACCCCATCAATAGCTCCATGATGTGCTACCAACGGAGCTCGGAAGGTATTAATATAAGATCCACTTCCTTTTGAAAGACGCCCACCAAACATTTCAATCCATGCTTGTGCTTTATATTTTGTATCTTTTGATGTTGGAATATAAAGTTGTTTTAAAGTTGGTTGATTTAATGCATAGTTAACAGCTTTTGAAAACACCATAATCCAGAATCCAATAACTAAAGATTGCGGATTAAGCTTAATCAAAACTACTGCAGCTGCAGTTAAAACAGGAAGCATTAATAACGATGCTCTCATTCCTAAAATACGTTGAATGCTATTAATACCAAACAATACACACAGCGTTGAAACAACACCAGTCATTGTTGCATATGATGCTAAATAAGCACCCACTTCAAGCTCATTAGTATATGCGGTAGATACGCTCATTTTAAAATGATAATCGAGCACGGTTACAATAACTTCATAAATAGTGATAATTAAAAATAAACCAAGCAGATACCCACGTGTTACTAATAATTTAAGCCCTTCAAAAAATCCTGGTTCACTCTCAACTTCAGATTCCTCATCTGAATGATATCCTTTTAACTGACTCGCCGGAGTCACATGCATAAAGGCCCAGAACATAAACCCTATCACAAAAAGAAGACCTGCAAGTATCCCAACTACCGGGGCACTATTGGAAAAACCTAACATTTTAGCATTTAAAAGCCATGGTCCAACCATGTTTCCTACTTGACCAAAAAGCGCTATAAGAGGAAAACCTCTTTTTGCTGATTCTGGAGAGGTAATATCAGTAACAATAGCCCAGAAAAGAGCCACCATTAAAGATCCAAAACTTTCAACCCAAACGTACCAAACCCAGCCTAAAATACGCATAGGACTTTTAGCCGTATTGGCCAAACCAATTGAAGAGTCAGAAAAACAGAAAAACATGATAAGCGCTATTGCGCCATATAAACCGGTTAAAAAATAAAATACTTTATGACGAGGAAAAGTATCTACCAATTTACTATAAAGAATAACTATAGGAAAAATAATCGCTAAAGAAAGAATTTTTGCCCACGGTTGCCATTCCATTCCAACCATTGCATTAAAAATACTATCTTTCATTGGACGCAGCGCCCAATAAATTGCAATGATCCCACAAAAAATAAGAGCAAGAATACCAAACTTTTTCAGTTCTTCCTTACTTTCAAAATTTCCCCAAAGCATTGTAGCCAGACGTTTTAACATCGAGCAATCCTTCCCAGTAAAAATAATATTGTTACTATAAAAACCTACTTTACCACATAAATCTAGCAAAGGATTAATGATTTGTAAAAATTATCTTATATATTCATGAAAAAAGCTATGTTATAAATAAAAAAGACCTGCACTTTAATTGTTTACCGGTATTTTTTCTTACTATATCTTTTTAGTAATGAGATTTTAATCCAATTAAAAAAAATATATTATTCTGTTTCTTTTGGAGAAGGTTGGTGATTATTTTGATTATAAATCATCCATGCGACAAAAGGGTACATAAGCATTGCAGAACTCATCATAGTTGCATTTATGTTTGCAATATCTATTACATCGGCAATTCTACCAAAAACCTTACTCAACACGGGGTATTGATAAAAACCCCTCGATGTTGAATGAATTTTTTTAGATATCATAGGAACTATCACCGGCAAAGCTGCTACTGCACCAATCTTACTCAACGCAGAAGCAACCCTAGAATCTTGGGGACCCAAAGCTCCTTTCGCCACAAAAGACGCCAGAGATAAAGCTCCAAATAAACTTCGAGTTATTTGCATACCAAGATTATTATAATATAAATCGTCCAAGTTATAAAACGCTGACCCAAAAGCAAGCTTCTTAAATACATACTTTGAAATGAAATCGAAACTTTCCTGATCAATTGCTCTCATACGATCTTCTTTTGTTTGCTCAATGGGAAAACGCTGTATTTCCCCATCTAAGCCAAGGGCAGATGAAACATTGATTACAGCACCTATAAAAATTATTGTTTTTATCAAATTAAAAGAATAATTATGCATTTTCACAGCTTTCCTTAAATTTACTATAAGCATATCATTGGTTTTCTTAGTTTCTTTATTTCTCTTGCATTTCCAATTCTTGCGCAAATTGCTGTAGCTTATACTTTGTTACAATATAAATTTGTTTGAAGCAATTTATATTTTATTGTTCAGATAATTCATACTGTTTTTGATACCACTCCTGCCCTTCTTTAGCCTTTTGTTTTTCCTCATGAGAAGTTTTAGGTGAATCTATTATTTTTTGATAAAATTCTATCCATTCTTTAGGCCCTTGGAAATATTTCTTCTCGGCATATTTATTAAAAGGAAATGTCAATGCATACATACCAATGTGGGTTGCTATATGTATTACATCACCCATTCTACCTGCAATTTTACTTAATACAGGATACTGATATAAATTTTCTGAAACTAAGTGCATAACACCTGAAGTAATTGGAAGCAACAATGGTAACGCTGCCGCTTTTCCCAGCGATCCCAATGCAGCAGCTAATTTAGGATTATAGTCTCCTACCATTCCTTTTGCCATAAAAGCCCCTAAAAAAGTAGAAGATAACATTGTCGCCAAAAATGCCTCTTCCTTAAAAGCAGAGCCATACCTGGTAGGGCCATATCTTTTAATAAAGTTTTTACTATCTTCATTAATTTTACGAATAGCATCTTCTTTTTTTTGAGTAGAATTAGCTATTGTGGTGTTACTCATGCTATTTATATCTACTATACTCATGCTAATAAGCAGAAAAGCAGCTATTTTAATGCCATAAAAAAGACATTTATATTTCTTCATAGTATTTTGCAAGCCTTTTATTTAAAATAAAAATATTTCTATTATAAATATATCTAAATAGCGGTTTTTTTACAAGAAATATTCTAGCTTTTTCCCTATAAACACTTTCAACATCCAAAGAAAGCAGCTCTTCAAGCGCATTCCCTTAAAATTGACAATTAGAAACATATTATTTAATTGACAAAAAACACCAATAATTTACTCTTAAATAAAAGTAGTGTTACCAAAACATAAAGATGAAATTTAATATTTTGATAATCTAACCACTAGAATTATCATTCACAGGGGGAGATGCTATGCAAAAAGAAAAAGTTAAATCTCTAAGAAAACAATCACCAAAGGCCCAAAAGGTCTCTCTTCCTCTTTTGCCTCTAAAAAATGTAGCTATGCTTCCAAAAAGCATTATACCCGTTATTGTTGGCCGCGATATATCGATCAAAGCCGTTGAGCATGCCCTTAAAACGGATCGAATGCTTTTTATTTCTGCTCAAAAACATGCTTCTACTGAAACGCCTACAAAAGATGATGTCTTTGTTTACGGTACTCGCTCAACTATTTTACAAGTAATGCGCATGCCAAATGGGCCGCTAAAGATACTTGCTGAAGGCCTTTGCCGAGCAAAAGCAATAAAATTTGAAGACCAAGAAGACGGTTTTATCAGCGTTATGTGTCAAGACCTTCCAACACCAAATACTGAACTTTCTGTTGAATTAGAAGCAACTTGGCGTGAAACAGTAAATTTATACACTATATACGCAGGATTAAATGATAAAATCCCTTCTGATCTCATTGCCAACGTAAAAACTGTTCAAGACATGGACTACATGGCTGATACTATAGCTGTTCACATTGAAAGCCTTTCTCTTGAAAATAGACAGGAAATTGTTGAGCTGTCTGATCTTAATCTCCGTATGCTTAAACTCTGCTATTTCTTAGAAAAAGAAATCGATATCTTGCAAACAGAGCAACGGATTCGAGGACAAATTCAAACTCAAGTTGATAAAAACCAACGTGAATATTATTTGCATGAACAAATGAAGGCTATTCAAAAAGAGCTTGGAAAAGAAGATCAATCTGAAGAGCTTTCCTCTATTAAGCAAAAAATTAAAACTATAGGTCTTTCAAAAGAAGCCAAACAAAAAGTTGAAAATGAATTAAAACGATTAGAACAAATGCCAGCGCTCTCATCAGAAGCTGTTGTCAGCAGAAATTATATTGATTGGATTCTATCGTTATCATGGCAAAATGTAAGTCAGGATACCATTAATATCACCGACGCTGAAACCATTTTAGATAAAAATCATGCTGGTCTAAAAAAAGCAAAAGATCGTATTATTGAATTTATTGCAGCCAAAAAGTTTTCTAAAAACTTACATCGCTCTCCGGTAATTTGTCTTGTTGGCCCTCCAGGTGTGGGTAAAACATCCTTAGCGCGCTCGATTGCTGAAAGTATGGGTCGCGAATTTATTCGTATATCATTAGGTGGCGTTCGCGATGAAGCTGAAATTCGTGGCCATAGACGGACATATGTGGGCGCAATGCCAGGAAAAATAATTCAAGCAATGAAAAAAGCTAATGTGCTTAACCCTGTCATTCTTTTAGATGAAATTGATAAAATGTCACGAGATATGCATGGGGACCCTGCTGCAGCTCTTCTTGAAGTGCTTGATCCTGAACAAAACAAAGACTTTGTCGATCATTTCCTTGATACAGGATACAATCTATCTAAAGTAATGTTTATCGCAACAGCAAATGTAATGGATCAAATTCCTTATCCACTCTATGACCGCTTAGAAATTGTTAGTCTTTCTGGGTACTCTGAATATGAAAAACTTGCCATAGCAAACCAATTTCTTATTCCAACAAATTTAAAAGAATATAATCTTCCGAAAAAACAATTTACTATTACTGATGAAACTATCTTATTTATCATTGACGAATACACCAAAGAAGCAGGCGTACGTCAACTTGAACGTGTCCTTACAAAGCTAATGCGCAAAACTATACAGCTTATTCTTAAAGATGAAAAAATGAAATCTCATACTATTACTAAGGAAATTGTTACACAATGGCTTGGTAACTCAACACACAAAAAAACAAGTATGAGCCAGAAGAAAGAACGTATTGGTCTTACTACTGGTCTTGCATGGACTGAAGTTGGCGGTGATGTTTTGGAAATTGAAACAACTGTGTTAAATGGTAAAGGTGGACTTACCCTTACTGGACAGCTTGGTGAAGTAATGCAAGAATCGGCATCAGCAGCTATGAGTTATATTAGAGCCCGGGCAAAAGATTTAGGATTAAAACCAAATTTTTATTCTGCAAACGATATTCATTTACATATTCCTGAAGGCGCTACCCCTAAAGATGGCCCTTCTGCCGGTATTACTATTTGCACTGCGCTAGTGTCTGCATTAACTAATATACCTACAAAACCAAATCTTGCTATGACTGGTGAAATTACCTTACAAGGAAGAATTCTTTCTATCGGTGGACTTAAAGAAAAACTTCTGGCCGCAAAACAACATAATTGTACAACCGTGATTATACCTAAAGAAAATAGTGAAGATCTTGATGAAATCAAAAAAGAAATGTCACTTGATGATCTTACTATTAAATTTGTAACTAATATGGATGAAGTTATCGCCATAGCATTTGTTAAAAATCCTTTTGACAAAAAAACAACCCCTGCCCGTAAAAGCCTGGATGAAAACACAAAATCTACGAAAAAACGAACAATTAAAAAAGAAAAAACAACATAAATTGTATTCACGAAAGTTATTATGAACAACAAATATGCTTTATTAATATGCATTATGGTACTCGCACTTGCTCCTGCATGCAAACGTAGAAAAAAAACTGTCCCTCGACAAGACATTAACACAACTATAGAGATAACTACTTCCACTATAGAATCTGAAGAATATGACAATCTTAAGATTTCAGTCGAAAAGTTTTAAGATTAAAATAATAACATAACAATAAAAAAAGCTTTCCTGGGGGAAAGCTTTTTTTATTGTTGTAAATATTCTTGATAATTACTTAGAATAAAATAAGATTTCAAATATAAAAAGGAGTAAAAAGTGAAAAAAAAACTAATAATTATAGTATGTTGCTTATTACTTCTACCTTTTACCAGCTGTAGAAAAAAAAGCAAATTAGAAAAACAACGTGAAAGAGATCTTAAAGCTCGGATAAATAAACGCTAACAATACTGATCATTTTGATAACGGTTTGCTCTATATCTAAAAAGGAATTATCTACAACAATAGCATCTTGAGGTACTATTAAAGGAGCTATTGTTCTATTTTTATCCCGTTCATCCCGTTCAGTAATAAATCTCACTGCTTCTTCTTGAGAAAGATAGTTATTATATTTTTCCTGATCTTTGCGCCATCGCTCTGCACGAGCTTGAATAGATGCCGTAAGAAAAAATTTTACCTGCGCATGAGGAAACACCACGGAGCCCACGTCACGACCCTCGATCACAATATTATAATCGTGGGCTATCGCATGCTGAATAGTTGTTACCGCATTACGTACATATTTATTAACACTGATTAAAGAAGTAGCCTGATCAATCTGCTTATCTTTAAGATAGGGGGTAATATCATGATTATCAAAAAAAATATGCTCCTGAGAACCTTCATTATATTCATAACGCAATCTCGTAGAATCAGCACACTCTTTAATATCTTCTTGTCGCAAATTAGAAAGCGTTTCTAATCTATAGCCATACTTATTAATCAAATTATAGGCAATTGATCTATAAATTAAACCGGTACTTAAATAATAATAACCTAGTCTATGTGCTAACATTCTGGCCACCGTAGACTTACCACTCGCGCTTGGCCCATCAATGGTAATAATCATACATTATCCTTAATTGCTATATCAACACCAATTAACTCAATATTAACCCGATCTTGCCAATGGTTTTCCGATACACGTGCAGCTAAAATAAATGTTTTTTCATACTGTTCATTAAATAGTTCAAATAACTCAGGACGATTAAAAAATATTACTGGTTTAATAACGCCATCTGCAAACATAAAACATTTTACGTGCGCGCCTTTTAATAATTGTGGTTTTTGAACTTGTACCACATTATTCACATAAAAAATTGGCTGATCATTACTATTACCAAATGGCTCCAGATGCTCTAAGTCATCAATAAATTTCTTATTTAAATCAGATAAGTTAACTTCTGCATCAACCTTAATTTTTGGCTGTAAATCAAAAGGAGTTAATTGTTCTGCAACTAAAGCTTCTAACCTCATTTTAAGCTGAGATAAATCTTCCACTCTTAATGATAAACCAGCCGCAACTGAATGTCCTCCAAATTGTAAGATCAAATCTGATGAAGCGGTAAGTGCATCAAACATATTAAATTCTGCAATAGATCTACACGAACCTTTTGCGATCCCATCCTTAGTAATATGAAATAACAAAGTTGGCTTACCATACCCAGCAACAAATCGTGAGGCTACAAGACCAATAACACCTGCGGGCCAGGTTTTGCTTGCAGCAATGATGACGTTTTCTTTTTCTATATCAATATGTTTTAATCTAATTTGCTCTTCTATTTCTTCAACAATTGCTTTTTCTATTGTTTTACGTGCTTCATTCATCTCTAAAAGCACACGTGCAACATTTTCTGCATTTTCAACATCAGAACCTATTAAAAACTTTACCGCTTGACGAGGATCTTCTAATCTACCAAGTGCATTAATTTGAGGCGTAATAGAAAAACCAATATCCGTTGCAGAAAGTTTTGGCTTAGTGACTTTACCATTAGCTTTTAATAACTTAAAAGAAACACTTTCTATTTTATTAATATAGGCCAATCCATGACGCACCCAAAATCTATTTTCACCAATTAAAGGTACCACATCTGCAACAGTTCCTAAAAGTAATAACTCATAGGCTTTAGGGGGAAGTTCTAATCCTTTTTTTTCATATAATAATGAAAGCAATTTGAATGTTACTCCAACACCCGCTAATGTTTTATGAGGATAGGAACAATCGATTTGATTGGGGTTAACAATAGCAAAAGCATCAGGAACTGCACTATGAGGCCTATGATGATCAGTAATAATAAGATCAATGCCGAGCTCCTTTGCACGCTTTGCTTGATCAATAGCCGTAATACCATTATCAACCGTTACAATCACCGTATAATTATTTGCTGCTGCGCGTTCCACAATTTTGGTGGACAGCCCATACCCATCACGAACACGATTTGGTAAAAAATAATTAATTTTTGCACCAAGAGGCAACAAACAAATCATCATTAATGATGAAGAGGTAATTCCATCAACATCATAATCACCAAAAACCAAAATCTGTTCTTGTTTTTCTATTGCAAGAAGCAATCGCTCCACCGCTTTTTCAGCATCTTTCATAAGACGTGCATCTGCCACATTAGCTTCAAAACTAGTAAATAAAAATGATTCCAGAGCAGTTTCATCAGTAAACCCACGAGAATAAAGTACTTGTGCAACAGCAAATGATAAATTATATCGTGATGCAATAACTGCAATTTTTTGTTCATCTACTAAGGGAATTTTCCATACATATTTTTTGCCCGAGATTATCTGATTATTCATAAGCTTTTATTTAAAAATTGTTGTAATGCTACACATGTATATTTAGATTAATATATATTTCACCCAACAACAATCTCTTACATTTAAATAAATTTAAGCCATAACAGAATTAACCACTTTTAATTTATTATAAATTTACAATAAACCACTACAATCAAGCCACAAATGTATCATACAAAATAAAGTAAACCCACAAACAAAAGCCATTACTTTTAAAAAATATCTCATTACTACCCTTTAAAAAACTCACCTCTTTTTACAAATATCCTAACTAAAAACATCCTTCTGATGCAACATAACAACTACTTATAATGTAAAACAGTCATAAAAAATAGTATTTTAGCTAGTAAATTACTAAAAAACAACACTCCTCATCTTTTCTTGACGATAAAAATCAAAAATATATAATCATTAAGTATACATCTTTACAAATACTATAATTTTTAACTCCACGGTAATTACAAATATGACCAACAAAAAAGGGATTTTTTATTTAATATTATCTGGATTATTAAATATCTCCTGCAACCAATTTGCAAGTGACTCCTTAACTCCAAAAGATTTTACCGAGCTACAAAAAACATTATATGTGCTCTCGATACAAACAGAACGTTATGAATTTAAACAAGATGGTACATTCGAAAAACCCTCTACCTTTGAATTCAAAACACTACATTGCCTATATGCCGATCCCATAAAAATAAATTCTGAGTATTATTTTATTTTGACTATATTAGATAAAGAACATAGGTTAACATTAAGTGAGCAACAAGCAAAACAAATTCTACAACGAAAGGTATCTGTTTTTTTTACAAACAATGACCAGGATTATTGCGTATGCCCCAATAAAACATTAACTCAAAATCCAGATGCTAATGAATCATCAAATAAAACTACGCTAGAATCGAATAATAATAATAAAACAACTACTATTACAAGCTATTGGAATTGGAAATCTCTACCACATCTTGCTCTCGAAGGTACTATAGTCATCATTATTACTTTTCTTCTCATTGCTATGAAAAAAAGAAATTTTTATGTTCTTTAAAATACAATTTTTTTGCGGTTACTGTTTTATTAACTTCTTCATGAAATACTTGAAAATCATCCTTATTCATTTGACAAAATTGTTCATTCGTATATTTTTCTATACACTGCTGATAAATTATTGTTTCAATATTCAAACGGTAATAATGATTTATAATAATATTAACAACATCATTATCTACAACATTCATTTTTAACATCAAATAAATTTCATGGGGAGAAATAATATCTCGTAAAAACTTAATATATGCTAAACTAATATCTCTATTAGCGTTGCTCATTGCATAATGAATTGGAACGTAACCATCTCCATCTAAACTATTGCTATCCAACTTTTGCGGATTTTCCTGAGCATGCCGTAAGAGCACCTCCAAAACTTGTAAACTATTCATCTTACAAGCTATATGCAGTGGCATCATGGAACAATAATTATCTATATGTTTACTGTGATAAATAGAACCATCCTCTGTTGGGCTATTTTGATATACTGTCTTAAATGGTGAAATATTTTGTATATAGTCATATTTCAATAATAACTCTACTACTTTTTCTTTATTGTCAATTGTATGCCTTTTTAACCACTCGTCTCGACGGGAAGTAAAAGTAAGTTGATAATTTTCAGGACTCTTGAGTAATTCTTTCCAAAAATTATTAGGATTATACTTATAATATTTGTTAAGCAAGCTTACAGTTGTTGGTTTAATTAAAAAATCAATAAAAAGAAATTCTTCTTTTTTTATTGCATCAAGAATAACTTTGAATATAGTATATTCATCTGCAGATTCATATTCATTTTCTTCAAAACACTGTTTTTTTTTCGAAAAATGCTCCTTTCTCCCTTGCTCTATTGCATCACAAATCAAAATAATTAATGAAGATTCTGTGTGTATATTTTTGTAATTATCATTAGATTGCAATAAATCAAGAATCCACCTACTAGAAAAAGCATTTTCTTTTGACACCAAATCCATAACAACTCTCTTTTGAAATGTTTTTATATCGGATATTTCTTCATCCTTAATGGCATAATTTTGCATTAAACAATCATGCTTTACATTAGCATTCCAATGTATTAGCGCAAGAAACTTCTCGCTCGAGTAGGTTACAAATTTTTTCATCAACCATTTATAGAGAAACAAATTATTTCTATCCAGGATAGATTGAATAAAAAAAACATAATTTTTCCCTATGTTAAAGGAAGCTTCTACATTATCTTTCTCTATTTTTTTAATTAATTTTTCTATTCTCTCACGATTATTGTTGTATACAACCTCAACAGTTCCCTGGACAAATTCTAACCTATCGACTTCGTTTAATTTATGATACACGTGCCAAAAAACCAAAAACCGTACATCCTCATTTTCATATTTGTACCTATCATCTAAAGAATTCATAGTATGTTGCATAGTACTTATACATATACCTTCCACATAATTATATTTCATAAGCAACCTTGCCATTAAACCTCTATAATCTATAAATCTACGCCTGTCTGAACATCTAACACGCTCTCTCATTTCAGGTGATAAAGGAATAAGAAATTCATCGCAATTATTGATTATATATTTCCATAAACTATTAGGATTATATTGATAGTACTCAGCTAAAAAAGCTACCGTTATTGGATCTATTAAAAAATCGATAAATTTAAGATTGCCTTCTTTTAATGCTTCGATAACCATCAAAAGCATACAATCTTTACCATTAGATTGTATGTTAAAATAATTATTACAACATTGCTTTTCTTTGGCACAGTATTTATCAATCGAAGCTATCAATTCTTTATTGGCTAGATTGAATACATAAACTAAATCACCATAGCAAGAAGTCAATTTTGTCGTTTGATACTCATTTTTGATAAAATTATAATCATATAATAACTTAACAGCATATTGCATCGGCACTTTTCTAAAACAAAATTTTTTACATTTTTCATTTAACAAATCAAAGCTGCGTTTAAAAATTTTTTTTTGAGAAAGAGAATCTAACAAAGCCGGACAAACAACCTTGTTTTGGCTGTTTTCCAACACACTTACTTGATAATATTTTTTTATAATTAGTTTTACTTTGTTATGATATCTGTTATATACTTTTCTATGTCGTTCCTTATCAGACAACATCATAGTAAATAGACTTTGACTATAAAAAAAGGCTATCGTCATTATTGTTATTTTTTGCACAATTGTTATATATGTATAATGCAAATTATATAATTATTCTTTTATACGCAACGTTGGAAATAAAATTACATCACGGATTGATGGCGCATTGGTCAAAAACATAGTTAATCGATCAATTCCAATCCCTGAACCAACAGTAGGCGGCAATCCATATTCCAAGGCTGTTATAAAATCTCCATCATAAAAATGAGTTTCATCCTCTCCATCTGCCCGTGCTTTTGCCTGATCATGAAAACGATCTGCCTGATCAAAAGGATTATTTAACTCTGAAAAACCATTTGCTAATTCCATACCCGCAATATACAATTCAAAACGGTCAGCAAAATCATAATTGTGTGCATTACGTTTAGATAAAGGGGAGACTTCAATAGGAAATTGTGTAATAAATGTTGGCTGAATTAACGTTGATTCTACGAGCTCTTCAAATAATATATTCAGTTTATATCCCCATGAAGGATTTGTTTGTTCAAGCTTAAGAGCATGTTTTGCAAGAAACGCATCAATTTTGTTTCCTTCAAGATCTTCAACATTACATCCAATAACACGCGCTACCGATTCTTGCATAGTTAATCGTTCAAAAGATGCGCCAAAATTCAATACATAATCACCAAATTGCACTTCCATCTTTTCACACACAGTATGAACAATATGCTGCAATAATTGTTCTGTGAACATCATCATAAATATATAATCATGATGTGCTATATAATATTCTACGGTAGTAAATTCAGGATTATGACGAATAGATAAGCCTTCATTACGAAAACAACGATTAATTTCATACACACGATCAAAACCACCAACAACTAAACGCTTTAAATATAATTCTGGTGCTATGCGTAAAAATAATTCCATATTTAATGCATTATGATGAGTAGTAAATGGCTTTGCAATTGCCCCACCAGGAATTGGATGAAGCATTGGTGTTTCCACTTCTAAAAAACCATGCTGATTAAAAAATGCTCGCATTGCGGCAACAATTTGCGAACGCTTATAAAAGCGCTCTTTACTTTCTGTATCAGTAATAAGATCTAAATAACGTTGACGGTATTTAATTTCTTTATCTGCTATACCATGAAATTTTTCAGGCAAAGGATGTAAACATTTACTGAGCAAGGTAAATTCTTGCGCTTTAATAGTTATTTCACCTGTTTTGGTGCGAAACGAATGCCCTTTACACCAAATAATATCACCAAGATCAATGTAATCATTTAAAAAAGTAAAAGCTTGTTCTCCAATAATATCTTCACGCAAATAAAGTTGTATTTTTCCCGAACGATCTTGAATAGTGAGAAATCCTGCTTTACCATGCATACGAGAAGTTAGCACGCGACCAACAACTTCATAAGAAGGTGATTCTTTTTCATCAGAAAATTCAGCTAAAATTTCTTTACTGGTAGTATTTGGAGCCTTAAATGCTGGCCATGGATTAATCCCGGCGGCTTGCATTTTTTCAACTTTTTCTACACGAATTTTATATTGCTCATCCCCTGAAATTTCAAGTAAGCTATTTTTTAATTCCATAATAAATATCTAAAAAACCCTTCGACAAGCTCATATTTCCGTTCGTCCTGAGCCTGTTAAAGGATACGAACAAAAAACAATCAAAAGTGCTTCAATTACCTATTTTAGTATACTCTTATACGTATTTTTCTCAATAATTATTCTCATATAGGCAAGAAAAAAGTATAATGCTTTATCCTTTTATTTTAGCAACCTTCTTTTTAATACCAAGTATTATAATGTCCATGTAAAATAATAATCCTAAAACAGTAGCTGCTAGAAAAGCGGAGCAAATGATAGGTATTAAAAAAACAACTGTAGCAATGGAAACGACAACTGGTCGTGGAATACATAAATTGCCTAATAAAACAACATTGCATACATAGTGTTTAAACATAATTGGACTACCATAGCAAATAAAATTGTACTTAACCCACAAAACCATGCTTCTTGATATATACATAAGAAATTTTTAGCTAAAAGACTCCATACGGATGGAATTATTTTTGGAGGAACTTTTTCTCCCAACAATAAAAGCGTTTGATTCTCTGTTAATAGCAGTTTCGGCAACATCAATTTTATTGCATCAGGAACATTGCTTTTATATAGTGTCGTTGTATCTTGATCTAATGAAATAATAGAATCACTCGGTTGAGTAATAATTTTATATAATATGATCATTCCTAACCATTTATTTTCATCAAGACCATTCTGCTTGACATTCAAATATGATAAAGCCTCTTTCATATTCTTATCATACCAGTTCACTACATTTTTTTTAGAAGATCTATAAGACTCGTGCTCTACTATTAATTGTCCATTGCAACCTGAATTAATAAGAAAACTACAATACTGAGGACTACGTTTACTCCAACACTGCTGAGTCGCTGGACAATAAAAGACATATTTATGTTTTGAAGAAGAACAAACATATGGATAGTTTTTATATTTTACTGCATAGTTACATTTTAAAAACAATAAATTATCGTCACTACTCCATTGTACATTGGAAACACTTTCTAATCGTGATTCTTTTCTGGGCAACATATCACTCTGACCTTGCAAATGTCGGCTACCTTGTAATTTTTGAGGAATGTCTATCAAAAA
>Ga0070665_100002869_pt1 | contig 18622 bp, 18 predicted proteins | sample KBSS13metaG_FD_65862 | JGI IMG/M metagenome (GOLD analysis project Ga0070665, IMG submission 65862) | Switchgrass rhizosphere microbial communities from Kellogg Biological Station, Michigan, USA - KBS S1-3 metaG | ecosystem: Host-associated > Plants > Roots > Rhizosphere > Soil ...
TTCGGTCCCTTCACCTTGACGCCGTAGGCTTCGTACGGCGGATGCGGCGTGTAGATCGCGTGCGTGAGATCCCGAACGTACTCGTCGAGACTGTTCACCGACACGGACAGGCCGGCCTGATTCCGATTGCGATAACCGAGATCGCTCATGCGCAGGCTGGTGGCATACGGCTCGTACAGCGTGCCGGGCGTGAGCTCGCGCAGCCCGTCGGCATCGCGCCCGCGCAGGAACGACTTGCACACCACCGGCGACACGCCGAAGAGATACAGCACGATCCAGCCGTAGCGACGGTAGTTGCGCAGCAGATCGAAGTAGCTCGCCGAGATGAACTTCTCGCCGGCATCGCGCGACTCGCGCACCGCTGCGTACGCCTCCCAGAACTTCGCCGGGAACGAATAGTTGAAATGCACGCCGGAAATGGCCTGCATCATCCGGCCGTAACGCAGGCCGAGACCATTGCGATAAATGGTCTTCATGCGCCCGACGTTCGACGTGCCGTACTGGGCCAACGGAATCGCGCTATCGCCGCCGTTGATCGCGCACGGCATGCTGGTGGCCCACAGCAGCTCGTCCTCGAGATGGCGATAGACGAACTGGTGGAGATCGAGCAGGTACTGCAGTAGCTCCCAGCTCTGCGTGAACGCCGGCGTCACGAGCTCGATGAGCGCTTCGGAGAAATCCGTCGTGATGTGCTCGTTGGTCAGCGCCGAGCCGAGCGCGCGCGGATGCGACGAGCGCGCGAGGTCGCCCTTCGACGTCACGCGCAGGGATTCCTTCTCGACGCCCTTGCGTCCCCCCTGAAGGATCTGCGGCTCGCCGCTGTTGATCAGGGCCGAGAGGCGTCGTTCGAAGACGCGATCTACGCTTGCGCTGGGCATCTGGGCGTTACCAGCGCAGCTTGCCGGTCAGCACATCGCGGAGCATGGTGAAGTCCCCGCGCAGGCTGTAGATCGGGTGGCGGAAGGTGGCCGGCCGGTTCTTCTCGAAGACGAAGTGACCGACCCAGGCAAACAGGTATCCGGCGAGCGGCACTGCCCAGAGCAGACTCCACGTCCGTGTGACGAGCGCGACGATCAGCAACACGATGGCAAGCGCAGTGCCGATGACGTGCAGGCGGCGTGAAGCGCGGCTGCTGTGCTCGCGCAGGTAATAGGGATAAAAGTCATTAAAGCTCGCAAATCGCTGCGTGCTCATCCTTGAATCGCCGAAGCATTTGATCGATTGGGCAAAATCGCCCCTTCGAGGCCCGGCATCTTGCCGCCGGGCCTGGCTGTGCGCAAATCCAGCAAGAGGGAGAGATCAAGGGTTGGGCGGGCGCCGGGTCGCTCCGGCGGTATTCGTCGCGGTGGCGGGGCGGTCCGTCTCGGCGTGGGTGCGCAGGCCGCGCATGAGGTCGGGCAGGTCCCGTCTGAGCATGTTCCGCATCATCCAGCGCGGCACGTAGAACGCCGGGGCGACGCGGACTTCGTAGGTCACGAGGGTCGAGCGCCCGTCGTCGAGCGGGGTGAAGGTCCAGACGCCGCGGTTCTCGCGGAAGTCACCGCGTACGTTGCTGAAGCGGATCCGTGAGTACTGCTCGTACTCGGCGTGGAACACGTAATTGGCGCGTGGCACGAGCCAGCCGTAGTCGACCGTCTGCTCGACGTTCTGCCAGCTGCCGTCGAGCGCGGTCTCGATGACCCGGCAGCGTTTGAGATGGGGCACGAAGCGGAGGGCTCGCGAGCAGTCGGTGAGTGTCTGGAAGACCTGTTCGGGCGTCGCAGCCACCTTGACCGCCGCGCGTGCGTCGGCGGCGGGGCGGTCGGTGGCCACATCGCCTTCCGTGACGATCGCGCCCTTCTCCACCTGCTCGAGCTGGGACTGGGTCAACGTCCAGTCTGCGCTTTCGCACGTAGCTGGCAGACTCATGGCAAGTATCGAGGCCAGCAGCGGTATGAAAGCGGCGACAGCGCGGCTCATGCGGTTTCCCGCTCGCGACATATTGGCGGCAATCGATGCTTCTCTACCTTTCCGTTCATTGTCAGTTCGTCCAAGGAGCGCTACGGTTGCAGTCATGAACAAATGGACCCTCGCAGTCGTGCTCAGTCTTGCCGCGGCGAGCCCTGCGTATGCCTTCCGGTGCGGCAGCCACCTCATCACTGAAGGCGACCCACGCTCCAAGGTCGTCGCGTACTGTGGGGACCCCACGGAAGTCCAGAACACCACCTCTATACTGCGCAGACCCATCACTTGGATTAACGGCCGACCGTATACGGTTGGCGACGGCTTCATCGAAATTCCGGTCGAGGTGTGGGTGTACAACCTGGGCCCCGGCAAGCTGATGCGGCAGATCCGCTTCGAAGGTGGGCGCGTGGTCGCGATCGACACGCTCGGCTACGGGTACTACGAGCCGAACGCGAAACCGGCTCCGGACCGCGAGTAACCAGACCGCCGGCGATTGAAATTCGCCCGCCGGGCCTTCACTTAGGACCCATCCAGCACTCACCGCATTTATCGCGCCCGAGGGTCGGGCGTGGCATCCTTCCGACCCTCTGTGTCGCGGGAGGGTCACCATGCTCGTAGGTTCCGCAATCCGACGGGTCGCCATCGTCGGCGGCATTCGCATCCCGTTCGCCCGCGCACACGGCGCATACGCCTCCGTCGGAAACCAGGACATGCTGACCGCCGCCTTCAAAGGCGTGGTCGACAAATACAAGCTGCAGGGCGTGCGCCTCGGTGACGCCATGGCCGGCGCCGTCATCAAGCACTCGAAGGACTACAACCTCGTTCGCGAGTGCGTGCTCTCCTCGGGGCTCGATCCGCAGACGCCGGGCGCTGACGTGCAGCGGGCCTGCGGCACCGGCCTCGAAGCCGCGATCGACATCGGCAACAAGATCGCGCTCGGCCAGATCGACGCCGGCCTCGCCGGCGGCGTGGACACCATCAGCGACCCGCCGATTGTCTACCCGCGTTCCTACCAGCAACTCCTGCTGAAGAGCTTCCGCGGTCGCTCGTTTGGCCAGCGGGTCGGCCCCTTCTTCGGCTTGCGCCCGAAGCACTTCAAGCCGGTGATGCCGGGCGTCGTGGAGCCGCGCACGGGCCTCTCGATGGGCCAGAGCACGGAAATCATGGCGAAGAACTGGAAAATCTCCCGCGCGGAGCAGGACCAGCTCGCCTACGAGAGCCACAGCAAGGCGGCGGCCGCGTGGAAGGAAGGCTTCTACAGCGACCTCGTCATCGACTATCTCGGCCTCAAGGTCGATAACAACATCCGCGCCGACACCTCGCCCGACAAGCTCGCGAAACTGAAGCCGACGTTCGACTTCAGCGGCGCCGGCACGCTCACGGCCGGCAACAGCACGCCGCTGACGGATGGCGCGTCCGCCGTGCTGCTCGCGTCGGAGGAGTGGGCGCGCCAGCGCAATCTCCCGGTGCTCGCGTACCTGCGCTACGGCAAGCAGTGGGGCGTCGATTTCGCGAGCGGCAAAGAAGGCCTGCTCATGGCGCCCGCCTACGCGGTGCCGGCAATGCTGAAAGACGCCGGCCTCACGCTGCAGGACTTCGATTACTACGAGATTCACGAAGCCTTCGCCGCTCAGGTGCTCTGCACGCTGAAGGCGTGGGAGTCGCCCGATTACTGCCGCGACGTGCTCGGCCTGTCCGGCCCGCTCGGCAGCATCGATCGGTCGAAGCTCAACGTGAAAGGCGGCAGCATCGCCGTCGGCCATCCGTTCGCGGCAACCGGCACACGTATCGTCGCAAGCCTCGCAAAGCTGCTCTCGAACGACAGCAGCGCGAAGCGCGGCCTGATCTCGGTGTGTACCGCGGGCGGCATGGGAGTTACCGCCATCCTCGAGCGGTAGTCCGCATCGCACGGTTCGCACGTGGAAGACGACCTCCCCGAGCAAACCGTCACCCTGCGCTCGGACCTGCGCACGGTCATTGCCGCACTGCCGCTATTTCAGGGTCTCAATGCGGAAATCCTGAGCGCAATCGCCGCGGAGGTGGAGTGGCTCTCCCTCCCCGGCGGCAGCGTGCTGTTCACCGCCGGCGAGCCCTCGGATTCGATGTACGTGGTGCTGAGCGGCTGCCTCGGCGTGTATCTCGCGCCCGGCAGCGATCGGCGGCGCTTCATCGGCCGCATCGTCGCGGGCGACACCGTCGGCGAGATGGGGTTGGTCTCCGGGCGGCCTCGCAGCGGCACCGTAGTCGCTTTGCGTGACACCGAGCTCGCGCGTCTCTCGCAGGAAGCGTTCGATCGCGTCTTCCGCCGGCACCCGGACGCGATGCTGCGAATCGCGCAGATCACCGTCGACCGCCTCGAATCGAACCAGCAGCGTTCGCGCGGACGGGCACCCGGCGCGCGCACCTTCGCGATCCTGCCCCAGTCGATGGACGTCGATGCGGCGAGCTTCGCCAGCGAGATGGTGAAGGCGCTCGGCCGGTTCGGCCGCGCGGAGCTGGTGTGGAGCGTGCGCGGTGCCGCCCACACGAGTCACTGGTTCAGCGTCATCGAGGCATCGAACGATTTCGTCGTCTATGTCGGCGAAGCCGGCGTGAGCAACTGGACCAGCCTCTGCGTGCGCCAGGCCGATGCGCTGATGCTGCTCGCACGCGCCGACAACGCGCCCGGTGAATGGGCCGCGCTCGCGAGCCAGCGGGATGCGACCACCGCGCCCCAGCGCGCCGAGCTCGTCCTGCTTCACGAGGGCCGCATCACGCCCGGCGCCGCGGCGCACTGGCTCGCGCAGAACGCGGGCGTTCCTCACCATCATGTCTGCGCGCCGGAAGATGTCGGCCGCATCGCCCGGCTCGTCACGGGCCAGGCGATCGGCATCGTCTTCTCCGGCGGCGGCGCGCGCGGCTTCGCGCACATCGGCATCGTCAAGGCGCTGCGCGAAGCCGGCATCCCGATGGATCTCGTTGGCGGCACGAGCATGGGCGCGATCATGGGTGGCGGCGTCGCGCTCAACTGGAGCACCGAGGAGATGACGGATCGCTTCCGTCGTTCCTTTGTGGACGTGAATCCACTTCGGGACTACACGCTCCCCATTTTCTCTCTCGTCACGGGTCGCAAAGTCAGTACACTGCTGCACAGGGAGTTCGGCGACGTAACGATAGAAGACCTGCCGTTGCCCTACTTCTGTGTCTCATCGAACCTCACCACCGGTCACTCCGACGTGCACCGGCGGGGAACCTTGTGGCGCTGGCTCCGTGCCTCGGTTGCGATACCGGGCGTGCTGCCTCCAGTAATGAACAATGGCGAAGTACTTGTCGACGGCGGCACCATGAACAACCTTCCCGTGGACGCGATGCGTGAGCTCGGTCGCGGGCCGGTGATCGGCTGCGACGTGGGCGGCGCCCGCGCCTTCACCGCCGACGGGCAGGACATAGACGTGCCGTCGCCCTGGGACCTCATGGGCTGGCTCAAAAAGAAGCACGGCCGCCCGAATATCTTCCGCATCCTGTGGCGCGCCGGCATGGTGAACAGCGCCGCCACCTCCAACGCCCATCGAGAAAAGACCGACCTGCTGCTGCAGCCACCGCTCGCGCAGGTCGACATGCTCAACTGGCAGCACTTCGAGCGGGCCATCGCACTGGGCTACGAATACACCACACGGCGACTCGCCGAGCTCCCGAGCGATGCGACGGTGTGGAAGCACGCTTCCCGTGGGAGACCCTGATGCCGACCGAACAGGAATGGCGCGACAAGTATCGTGACGTTCTGAGCCGCCTCGCCGCGGAAGAAGCACGCTGGTCCAAGACCCAGAACGTGCTGAAGCTGCTGATCGGGCGGCTGTGCCTCGCCGCGCAGGGGCGGGACGATCGGCTGGACCACGAGATCGCGCGGGTCGCGGACGTCGCCCGCAAGCAGATCGATGTCGATGCGCTGGATCTCTTGATTGCGCCGTTGTCGGCAGCCGTCGCGGCGCTCGATGGTGCGGACCCCGCCGGCTCCGGCGTGCGTCGCGCGGCGAAGGCCGAGCACACCGGCGCGTCGGACACGACCGACGGCACGGGCTCATTACCGGCGCGGCACGCTGACTCCGCGGATGGCGCGTCTTTCGCAGCCGCCACCGACGAAGCCTTCGGTGCCACCGCCGTGCTCGATCGGCTCGCGCTGCTGCCGGAACTGAAGCCCGTCGTGGGCGAGCTCCGCAGCCGCAAAAACGATCACCTCGGGATTCACGAGCTCGCAGATCTGCTCGAGCGGGTCACGCGCTTCGCCACCGAGCAGCGCACGCAGGTCCAGAAGGAAAAGCTCGAACTGCAGAACATCGTGCAGCAGCTCGCCTCGCGACTCGAAGAGATCAGCCAGCACATCTCGGGCGAGCTGGCCGAACGCAACGCCGGGCAGGACGACTGCGAGCAGCTCAATCTGCTCGTCACGGACGAAGTGCAGCAGCTCCGTCTCACCGCTGAAAACGCGAGCGACATCGCGACGCTGCGAGACCAGCTCTCCTCACGCCTGGACGTGATCAGCAGCCATCTCACCGACTTCCGGCTTCGCGAAGAGGCGCGCGTGCGCACTTATCGCGATCGGGTTACGCGCATGCGCACGCGCATCGCCGTGCTCGAACGTGAGAGCCGCTCGCTGCACGAAAGCCTGCGCGAAGAACAACGCATGGCGATGATCGACGCGCTCACCGGCATCCCCAACCGCGCGGCGTACGACGATCGCATCGAGCAGGAGCACAAGCGGTGGAAGCGTTTCGCGCGCCCCGTGAGCATCCTTGCGTGGGATATCGATCGCTTCAAGACCATCAATGATGCGTACGGGCACAAGGCGGGTGACAAAGTGTTGCGCGTCATCGGGCAGCACCTGGCCCGTCACGTGCGCGACACGGATTTCGTCGGCCGTTATGGCGGTGAGGAGTTCGTGATGTTGCTCGTGGGCACGGACTCCGACGAAGCGCGAACCGTGGCGGAGAAGATCAGGCTCGAGATCTCGCAGCTCGGCTTCCACTTCCATGACCGGCCGGTGTCCATTACCGCCTCCTGTGGAATCACGGCCTTCCAGGGCGACGACACGCCCGATGCCGCGTTCGACCGCGCCGACAAGGCGTTGTACCAGGCCAAGGAAGCCGGCCGGAACTGCTGCATCGTCGCCTAGTTCCGTGACTCGCATTTTTGCATGTTTCCAGCGCGAATGCAGATCGCGCCAATCCGACGTTGGACATACTCTGCGTGCGACAGAGAGCTTCGTTCTCTGAGGCGGCGCCCGACGGTGCTATGAACACCGCCGAGCGCCTACACAAAGGCCAACACTTGGAGTTAGCCCCTATGTCCCATTCTCTTCCCGAAGCAAAAGGCGGCTCCGTCGCCAGTAAACTCACACTCACCAAACCCGTGGCGGTAGACCTCCTGCCGTTCGAACTGCGTGAGCATCTTCACCGGCTGCATCTCATTCTGGGGGATCGCGGAAGATCGCTTCGCTCGATGCATTTCTGAAGCGCTACAGGCTGATCGAGGCGAGCCCGGAAATTGCGAATGTCGCGGGTGGAGTACACGCGTGTTGCGCTCAGGTGGGTCGCGCGCTGTCATGGCCCGACGCATGGGCCGCGGCAACAGCTCTCTGGCTCGGCGAGAGAGGCCGATGGTCGGTATGCGCGGGGGTGCATTGAGCTTCAGTGACTGTCGTCGCTGAGTCGCACAACGCGATACCGTTAGAAAAAAGCCCCGCCACATTGCGCAGCGGGGCAACTCTCATCACGTCGTACGATCATTGCGACTGCTCTCTATCTCAAGCCGGCTCCTTCGGCGTTTCGGCGTCCCGCCGTCGGGTCAGTCCCGAGCTTCGCGTGGCCTTCGTCGTGTAGCCCATCGCCGCGCCTGTGACATGCGCGTCGTGTCGAGAACGGAGTCCGCAATGGATGCGAACAAGTTGTCAGCGTCCGAAGTCATCTACGCAACGCGCGCCAACCGTGCGCGGCTGCACATCGAGGAGCCCCGGGTGCGCGGGTGTCAGGCCGACGTGCACAGAAGCGTCTCGTCGCGGAGAGATCAGGTGACGCGCGTGCGCAGAAGCCACACGTCGCTGGAGAGTTGCAGCACACGTGTGGGACGAGACGGCACACGGCTGCACCCGAGCAGGACACACTTGTACATCGACATCCCGCTGATGTACTGACGACGCCGCGGCCAAGCGGTTGAGTGCAAACGGGAATTCGCCTGTCTCGGCCGGGCTGCGCAGAGACATCCCACGCCTGCACAAGGACAGTCCACGTCTGTACCGAGAGATACACGGCTTGCGCCAGTTCATGCACCCGGCGCGCGGAGGCAGATCCTGCGTGGACGAAGACTAGTCAGCTGTGTGCAGGCCGCGATCCAGGGTGTGCAGAAGCTTCTCTGGTGCGCGCTCGGCCAGCGTACGCGCGGCTCGAGCCATATCCCGCGCGCACATGGCGATCTCCAGCGTGGTGCTCACCATCCTCGAGATGCGCATCGGCATCCGTAATAAAAAGGGGGCGGAGGCGCACGCGGCACCTCCGCCCCCTCGTTGTTCGCGCTTACTTCTGCTTCCAGGCCCCGCCGTCCTGATACCAGGTACCAGCGTCAGCCTTGGCGATCCAGCGCTTCGCGAACGTGTTCTGGATGTCGGCCTTCCACTCGGGGTGGCCGTTCGCCTTGGCGACCTCGGCGTAGAGCGCGTCGCGGTCGCGGTTTTCGTCCGCTACCAGCGACTTCACCTTTGCGCGTTCTGGCAGCGGGATCGCGTTCTGGTCGCGAACATCCACGTGGCCGTCGGCGGTCAGCCCGATGGCGCCTGACGCGAAGTACGCCCGCAGCTCGCCGTTGCGATTCGTCAGCGAGCCCACGATGGCGCGCACTTCAGGCGTGCTGATGTCGAGGTTCGCGCTCTGAGCCTGCGCGACGGGGATCAGCGCGTTGAGCGCCGTGCCGACGGCGGCAACGAGCACCGAGTGCTGCGGCATGATCGTCGAGCCTTGCGGCTTGGGCTGCGACTGGCCCTGAGGCTGCGATCCCTTCGGCCCCTGCATGATCGTGTCGATGACTTGATCCGCGGCCGACTGAGCCGCGGCGGCGGGGAAATAGACGTTGACGGTAACGCATGCGGCCAGCAGCACGGCCAGCAGCAGCTTCAAGGGGAGGACCCGACGCATGGTGTGTCTCCTATCGACGCGGAGGCGCATTCTTCTAAACCAAACATGAACGAAATCTGAACCGCACCCAGTTTAACAAAAGCGCTCGGCCCGACCCGCCGACCGGCTCACTGAAACACCGCCCCATTCTTGATCCCCGACGAAATCTGCGACACGAGCTGCGGCCACGCTACCTCGCCCTGGTTGCCGATGACGTCGATGCGCGGCACGCCGCGGCCTTTCACGAGGTAGTAGCCGGTGCGCGCGGGCTCGATGCCGCTCATCGTGCAGACGTCGTTCTCGAGCCGGCAGGCGACGCCGATGCGCTCGTAACGGTAATCGTCGAAGAACTTCAGCACGCCGGACTGCAGCTGCTGGATTACCCCCGCGCCGCCGCCCGCGACTGTCGAAATGCTGCCAACGGCCTTCGCGCTGATCAGCTTCTTGGAGTCATCGCCCGGCGTCGAATACAGCCGCGCGTCGAACTCCACGGGCGACCAGTTGAAGAGCTCGAGCCCGAGGATGTCGGCGTCCATCCGCCCTGTGATGCTGCCGACCTCGAACGTGCTCGTCACCAGCGACAGATCGAGCCGCCGGGCCGTCACATCCGCATGCAGCCGCGGCCAGGGCCCGAGCGGGTTTTCCAGCTTGAGGCCGCGCGCGACCACGCTGCCGTCGAACACGCTCGCCGCGATGTCACCGTCGACTGTGAGCACCTTGTTCCGATAACTCAACCCGGGGATCGTGCCCGACAACTGCCCATTGAGCTCCGGCCAGCCGAACGCCTTGCTCAGTCGGCGCATGCTGATCGGCTCGATCGTCGCGTCGAAATCCAGCTCCATGTCGTCCAGGCCGACCTTGCGCGTATCGAGGCGTTGCACCTGGATGGCGCCATCGAACACCGGCAGCCGCGCCGGCTTGGTGAGCTCGAACGTGCGCCCCCGAGTGCGGAACTCCAGTTGCGTGGCGCCCCCGCTCAGCCCGTAAGCCGTCGCCGAGTTCCACGAAAGAGTGGAAGGCGTGACCTGGATGCTCTCGTCCTTCGACCAGTGCAGATCCGCCGCCACGCCCTTCATCGAGAACGCGCTCTTCTGGTCGTCGACATTCATGCCCGACAGATACAGCGCGAGCTGCGTGACGCTGTTGTCGTTGATGTCGAGGCTGCCGTGAACCGAGCCCGTAGTCGTGAGCTGGCCAAAGTCCGTCGAGGCGAGCGCGATCTGCATGTAGCTCGTATACGCCGCCGGAAACTGCAGATTCGCGAGATCCACGTGTGCCAGCACGACGCGCGGCTCATCACCCAGTTGCACGCGCGCCTGTCCGCGAGCCTGCGAGAGGTTCTTCTGCGTCAACGTGATGTCGCTGAAGTTGAGCGTTTCGCCGCTGAGCTGGCCGCGCGCTTCGACCGCCAGTGCGTTGGCGTTCAGATCGAGCAGCACCGGTCCGGCAAGCGCCTGCCCGCGTGTGCCCTCCAGCCGCCCCTGAATGTCGAAACCCGAAGCCGTGCGAGTGGCGTTGCCCCGAAGCGCGCCGACCACGTTCTGCGCGATCACGGTGCCCGCTTCGTTCTGCAGGTTGAAGTCGGACGTGGTGATGTCCGCCCCCATCTGCAGTCCGTCACCCCGATCCGAGGCCTGCCCGATGACCTGCACGTGCCCCGTGAACTGCAAGCTCTCCGGTGCCTTGAACCAAGGCAGCACGAGCGTGCGCACCTGCGTGATATCGAGCGTTTCGGCACGCCCCTCAACGGACCAGCCCTTCTCGTCGAAGGACCCCGAGAACTGCGCCAGCCCGCCGGCCAGCGCAAGCTCGGAACCGCGCGCAATCACCGCGCGACGCTCCGTGTCGTATTCGCCCGAAACCTTCAGCGCGATGTTCTTCGTCGGCCCGCCATCGGCCGTGAGCGTGCCCTCGCGACAGGCGATCTCCGGCTCGCGCACATACACCTTCGTGCACTCGAGCTGGACGTTGCGCAGCGGCCCGATCGGCTGAGGCACGGCAACCTGCCCCACGCGGACGTGCGCGACCGGCTCACCCCGCGCCAGATCGAGCGTGACGGACGTGCCGGCCGCCTGCGTCGCCGGCGAAGTGATCTCATCGACCTCGAGCACGATGCGCTCGACCGCAAAGCTCGCCGGGCTCGCGAGCAACGTCACCCACAGCAACGCCGCAGCCGCGCCGAAGCGCGCCCAGGACGCCCCGGCAGGGGACCGGGATTCACATTCAACAAAAGGTGTCATCTAACGCAGTCTAACGAGGGCGCGCGGCCGGGGCCTTTTCCGATGCCAGTGACGGGTAAACGTGAGGCAATTCACGCAAAGCGCATTGTAACCCCAGGTGGCAACAAAACATTCACGTAGCAGTCATCGTGCCGACGCGGGTCCGGCCGAGACTGCCAGCCTCGAAAGTAGTCGCCCCATGGGCGAGTCATTCGGGCCTAAGGACCTGCGAGCGACATGAAAACCGCACCTCTCAGCGCGCTGTTCGCCCGTATCGATGCCGCGGAGTACGGTCTGTGCCGCCGGCTCAACCGGGGCGCCTCTCACACCGGCCTGCGTAACACCTTCCGCATCGCGAGCCGCCTGGGCGACGGCGTCATCTGGTACGCGATGCTTGCGCTCCTGCCACTGCTCTACGGTCGCGCGGCCGTCCGTCCGATCATCGTCATGGCGATCACCGGCGTGGTCGGTGTGCTGCTCTACAAAGTGCTGAAGAAGGTGTGCGTGCGCGAGCGCCCGTTCATCACGCACAGCTCGATTTCGCTCGCGATGCCGCCGCTCGACCGCTACAGCTTCCCGTCGGGCCACACGCTGCATGCCGTCGCCTTCGCCTGGCAGGCGATCGCGGCGTTCCCGGAGCTGAGCTGGGTGCTGGTGCCGCTGGCCTCGCTCATCGCGGCCTCGCGCGTCGTGCTCGGCCTGCATTACCCCACGGACGTGCTCGCCGGTGCGGCGATTGGCGCAGGACTCGCCACCACAGGTCTGACGTTCGTCTAGCGCGTACCGCGTCACATCTTGCGCGTACTGTTCATCTCCGACGTCTACTTCCCCCGCGTCAACGGCGTCTCCACCTCGATCCGCACCTTCCGCGAGGATCTCGCCCGCTGCGGGGTGGAGACGACCCTCGTGGCGCCGGAGTACGGCGTCCCCATCGACGATGACGACCCGAACATCGTGCGCGTCCCCGGAGCCGGCGTCCCGGGCGATCCGGAAGACCGCCGCATGCGCTGGGGCGCGCTGAAGCGGGCGCTACGCTCGCTGTCGGGGGATGACTTCGACCTCATCCACATCCACACCCCGTTCGTCGCGCACTACGCCGGTGTCTGGTACTCGAAGCGCATCGGCGTTCCGTGCATCGCTACGTATCACACGTTCTTCGAGGAATACCTGCACCACTACCTGCCGATCCTGCCGCGCCGGATCGGTCGCTTCATCGCCCGGCACTTCACCCGCTCGCAATGCCGGGACGTCCGCGGGCTCATCGCCCCGTCCGAGCCGATGCGCGAGGTGCTCAAGGCCTACGGCGTCGCAACGCCTATCTACGTGCTGCCGACCGGTCTGCCGGCGGATCGCTTCCTCGCCGGCCAGCCGGCGCGCTTCCGCGAGCTCGAGCGCCTGCCGCCGGACCGGCCGCTCGTCACCTACGTGGGGCGTGTGGCGCACGAGAAGAACATCGAGTTCCTCGTGGACGTGTTCGCCAGGGTGCGCTCAGAGCTGCCGAAGGCGATGTTCATCATCGCGGGTGAAGGCCCGGCGCGGGAGTCCCTGCGTCAGCTCGTCGCAAGGCGGGGTCTCGCCGACGACGTGCGTTTCGTGGGTTACCTCGACCGCAACACCTCGCTGCTCGACTGCTACGCCGCCGCGAACGTGTTCGTATTTGCCTCCCGCACGGAAACGCAGGGACTCGTGCTGCTGGAAGCCATGGCGCAGGGCACTCCGGTGGTGTCCACGGCCGAGCTTGGAACGAAATTCGTGCTGAAAGACGGCGCGGGCGCGCTGGTGATGCCCGAACGTGTGGAAGAGTTCGCGGCAGCGGTCGTGCGAGTGTTGGAAGATCCCGGCCTGCACGCGATGCTTGCGGAGAGCGGCAGAGAGTACTCGCTCACCTGGTCGTCGCTGACGCTGGCGCAACGTCTGGCCGAGGTCTACCGGTCAGTGGCAGGCGTCGGCGCCGTGCGACAGTCGAAGCGCCCTCGAACGCATCGTGTGCGAAAGCTGGAACGCGGGTTTATTTCCATTAAACTGCCGACCGACCTGGATTCGCGGAGCACGCATGGGAGCCAAACGCGCATTGATCGTTGACGACTCGAAGTCGGCGCGCGTGTTCCTGTCCCGCATTCTCGAAAAATACGAAATCGACGTCGACAGCGCGGAGAACGCGGAAGTCGCGATCGAATATCTGGGCACCCACCGCCCCGACGTCATCTTCATGGATCACATGATGCCCGGCATGGATGGCTTCCAGGCCGTGCAGGCGATCAAGAACAATCCGCGCACCGCCACCATCCCGATCATGATGTACACCTCGCAGGAAGGTGAGCTGTACCTCGGTCAGGCGCGCGCGCTGGGTGCCGTTGGCGTGCTGCCAAAGCAGATCAAGCCGGCGGACGTGTCCAAGGTGCTCTACCAGCTGCATCTCGTGACGGATCGGCGCTCGAGCGAGCAGACATCGTTCAAGCCGGTCACGCTGGAGACCATCGAGGTCGCGAGCGACGAGGCGCCGCCGCCGGCGCGTCAGGTGACGGACTCGGTGCTGAGCGACCGGTTCGCCGAGCTGCGCCGGGCGCTGATGGCGAGCATCGATACCCAGTCCGAGCGCATCACCTCCGACGTGCGCCTGATCATCCGGGATGCGCAGCTCTCCGCGCCGCCTTCCGACGCTGGCGCGCGTGAAGGCCGGGCCGCCTGGATCATCGCCAGCCTCGCGCTGACCATCGCGCTCCTCAGCGGTGCGTTGTGGTGGCGGGAGGCCAACCTTCGCCAGGATCTCGTCAGCGAGCTCGCCGCGCTCAAGAGCGCACAGGCGAGCGCCGCGCCGGCGAGCCCGGGGGCCTCGAACGCCGCGCCCGTCGCGGGCGGTGAGGATGAAGCCGGGGCAGGGGTCGTGAGCGCCGCGGCGAGTCCGGCTGCGGCTGCCGCGGCTGGCCTGACGCCGGACGGCAAACCCGTCGTCGTGCAGGTTCCTTACGGCGAACACATGCTCGCGGGTCCGCGCATCGAGGCGCTCCGCCAGATCCTCACGCGTCTCGCGGATCGGAACTACACGGGCATCGTCGAGGTCCGTACCTACCCAGGCCGCTTCTGCCTGGTAGGAAATGCGACTGAAGGTTACTCCGTGGCGCCGGACGAGCTCGCTTTCTCCCGCTGCAACTCAGTGGGCAATCCGCACGAGGACACGCTGGAGCCCTCGCAGCGCGAGTCGCTGGGCTACGCCAACCTCGTTGGCGAGTTCCGGAGCGCGACGAAAGGCGCGTTGGACGTGCGCCTGACTCAGGGCGATGTGGCGACCACCGCGGCGGCTTATCCGCTGGTGGCGTCGACTTTGACCGCCGGCGAGTGGAACCGGGCGGCCGCTGCGAACAATCGGGTGGAAATACGTTTGCGGTGATTGTCGACGACAGTTTCAATCCGCCGTGGTGGCTGAAAAACGCACACGTGCAGTCTTCGCTCGTCAGTCTTCCTGTGCGGCGCAACTTCGTCGAGCGACGCGCGGCGGCGCTGATCGCGGCGACCACGGAGCATCTGCTCGACTGCGGTGACGGCGTCACGCTCCAGTGCTTCCACTCGAGTCCCGCGCAAACGACCCAGCGCGAACCGATTGGTACTGTCGTGCTGGTGCACGGCTGGGAAGGCAGCTCCGCGTCGCTTTACATGCTTTCGCTGGCGCAGAGCCTCTTCAATGCGGGGTTCGATATCGTGCGGCTCAATCTGCGCGATCACGGCGAAACCCATCACCTGAACCGGGACATCTTCCATTCGTGCCTGCTGCCTGAGGTGGTGGGCGCCGTCAAACGGCTGCAGGACATGTTTCCGGCGCGACCGCTGTCGCTGGCCGGCATTTCGCTCGGCGGCAATTTCATGCTCCGCGTCGCCGCGAAGGCGCGCGAGGCGGGACTGCGCATCGCCAAGGTGGTAGCGATCTCGCCGGTGCTCGATCCGATCGAGACGCTGCACGCGCTGGAGGACGGGCATGAGCTGTACCACTGGTACTTCATCCGCAAGTGGAATCGGTCGCTGGTGAAGAAGCAGGCCGCCTGGCCGGAGCATCACAACTTCGAAGAGTTCATCCGGCTATCGAGCCTGCGCGACAAGACGGCCGAGATGGTCGCGAAGTACACGCAGTTCGCGAGCCTCAACGACTATCTGAACGGGTACGCGATCACGGGGGACTTCCTGTCGACGCTCTCGTCGAACGCCACGATCATCACCTCGCTCGACGACCCGATCATTCCTCATGGCGGGCTCGAGCGGCTGAGCAAGTCGCCTTACCTGAAGGTGACGTTGACCCGCCACGGCGGCCATTGCGGATTCTTCGACACGCTGTCGGGGGAAACGTGGCTCGAGCGGCGGCTGGTGACCGAGCTCAAAGGCGAATTGCCGAGCACCGGCGCGCAGCCCGCGTTCAGCGCATCAACAGCGTCTCGGGCCTGACGACCGTCGAGGCATCGCTGCTCGCGGTCGCATCCTGCATGCGGGCCTGCGCGGCGGCGTGAGCCTTCATCGCATCGCCGAGTGAGCGCGGATCGCGCGTCGACACGAAGTCCGCGCCGCGCGAGGCCAGATCGAGCGCATCGTCGAGCGTTGCCGCCGCGCGGATCGCCCAGCGCCACGGCCCTTTCCAGAGCGCGCCTTTCGGCGGCAGCGTCGCGAGGTCGCAGAAGAGGTAGTCGGGCTGCAGTGCCTCGTATTTGAGGCGGGTGTGGTTGTCGTACGCCTGGATCTCCCAGCCGATCTGCAGACCCGTGAGCCGGCGCGACCGATGGATTGCCGGCAGATCCGACGACACGACGATGCATCGTGTGCGAAACGGCTTGATGGTCTCCACCACCTGCGCCACCACCGAGTCGTGCCCGAAACGCCCGAGGCTCGCCCGACACAGGTTCACGAACACCGTGGTCTCAGGTCGCTTGGTGATGAGGCTCAGCACGTCGACCAGCCGGGGAATGCAGGTGCCGTTGAAGCGCTGGCCGAATCGATGCGACGCGCTGGCGTCCACCAGAGCGAGCTCCGCGGCGGTGAGATCGCTCACCGAGAGCAGCACGCCGTCCATCATCACGTCGTCGCCGCGCACGGCCATCGGCACGCCGTTGGACGAGAGCTGGACGTCCACTTCCACGAAGCGCACGCCGAGGTCCAGCGCCGCCTGGAACGCCGGCACCGTGTTTTCCGGATGTCCGGACGCGTCGCCCCCACGGGCGACGAGATGAAGGAAACGGGTCGATCTCATGGAGAATGCGATTGTCGCCGGTTGCAGACATCCGACGCTGCACCTCCTTGTGCCAGGTTGCGGTCAACTTTAGGGGCTGGCGCGCTCCGCGTCCATCGACGTCCGCACGGATACGGCGCGTATCACTTATGACACTGGCCGGGAGTAGTCGCCGGTGGTCGCGGGGCGTTAAGCGGTTGCCAGGCGCGCGTGGCGCTTTTCTTCGAACTCGACGACTGGCTCGCCGCTCGTGATGGTGACCTGGCCTTCGATGACCGCGCCTTTCGCGACGGCGATGCTGCGCGCGCTGACGTCAGCGCGAATCACCGCGGTGGCGCCAATTTCCAGCTTTTGCTCGATGACCAGCTTGCCGGTGACCTTGCCGGCGATGATGCCGTGTTGAGCGTGCACTTCGCCCGTCCACGAGGCGTTGGCCGCCATGCGCAGCGCGCCGCCGATGCGCCCATCGCCGCGCACGTGTCCGCAGACGACGATCGCACCATTGGTTTCGAGGTCACCCGTGAGGACGGTGCCATCGGCGACGAAGGTGGGTGAGGTGCCGATTTCATCCAGCAGCCGGCGCCTGGGTGGGTCGCGATCGCTCATTGGGACTCCCTGAACAGGTCGCATGGATTATGGCATCGCCGGCTAGAATGCTCGTGACGTGTGCCGCATTCCCGGTCTTCGATTTCCTGGGGGACGAGTATGAGAAGAAATACCCTGATGATTACTGCGACGCTCGCAGGCCTGCTCGCACTCACCACGCTCGCGGGCTGCAGCCGCGAGAAGATCGACTGGAAATCGGCCGAGGCTGCCGACACGGTAGAAGGCTACGATCATTTCATCGAGCGCCATCCCGATAGCGCGCTCGCCACACAGGCGCGTGCGCGCGTCGCGCAGCTCAATGAAGACCGGGATTGGAAAAAAGCCACCGGCGCGGACACAGCGGAAGCGTATCGGCAGTTTCTGGCGCAACACGAGAACGGGAAGTGGTCGGAAGAGGCGCGCATTCGCGTGGAGAATTTCGCGCTCGATGGGACGGCGGGGCCGGCGCAGCCGGGGTCTGACGCCGCACCGGCCGCGTCCGCCGCGGCAGCGGCGCCAGCAGCGCCGTCGGCAGGCGCGGCAACTGCGCCCGCTGTAGCAGCAACGCCCGCGACGACCCACGGTCCGCACGACGCTGTGTCGCCACCGGCTACTGCAGCGACCGCGCCAGCAGCGGCGCCCGCCAAGCCGGCCACGATTCCGGCGCATTCCGCGGCCGAGCCGAAGGCGGCGAAGCCCGTGCATGTTGCCGCCGCGACTCCCGCGGCCAAGCCTGCCGCGGCAACGCCGGTGGCCGCCAAGCCCGCTGCCGCGCCACCGGCCACGCCGGCCAACGCATTCGGCATCCAGCTGGGCGCCTTCCGCTCCCAGGACGCTGCATTGAAAAACTGGAAACAACTCCAGGTGAAGTACGAGGCGGATTTGCACGGCCTCTTTGCGCATGCCGTCCCGGTCAAGCAAACGGCGGGTCAGCTCTTCAGGCTGCAGGCCCCGGTGGGCGAGGAGACCCGCGCGCGGGCGATCTGCGCCTCGCTAGCCAAACAATCCCAGCCCTGCGTCGTCGTCCTGCCCCAGCCCTAGGTCTCAACGTCTAGGTAATCGCCGCACGGAATCGTCAAGCTTCGAAGCCCCCCGTCCAAAGGTGACAATTCTGGTCACGGATACGGAGTTCTCACTTCGCCGCTAAGTCATTGTTCTGTAAGAGCCTGCTTGGCTGGCACACCCTTTGCTCTACGTACTGCGTGCCGCCGGCGACGCCGCGGCAAGGTTGCAAAGGCGAGGCCGTTACCCCGGCCGCGCTGGTTCGAAGCCGACAGAATTGCGAACAACTTCCCCGGTGTTCGCTTTTAAACGCCGCGCGCGATTTCCCCCGCACGCGGCGTTTTTTTATCTTGAAATGACCCTCCGGGGCCTGACATCGGAAGTCCAGCCCCTGCTCTGGCACCGCGGCCGCGCGCTGTGTCAACCGCCCGAAATGTGCGACCGCGAGGCTGGGCCTGCCCCCTCCGGGCCGCCAATATGCTGATCAGGACCCGATGAACGCCATACCCGCCCCCACCCACGCCCCC
>Ga0070665_100002872_pt1 | contig 18615 bp, 17 predicted proteins | sample KBSS13metaG_FD_65862 | JGI IMG/M metagenome (GOLD analysis project Ga0070665, IMG submission 65862) | Switchgrass rhizosphere microbial communities from Kellogg Biological Station, Michigan, USA - KBS S1-3 metaG | ecosystem: Host-associated > Plants > Roots > Rhizosphere > Soil ...
GCCTACTGCACCAGCATGGGACGCATCCTGCTCGCCTATCTCCCCGCCGAGCAGCTCGAGGCCTACCTCGCCCGCGTCGTCCTCACCCCGCACACTACTCGCACCGTCACCTCGATCGAGAAGCTCCGCATGCTCCTGCGCAACGTGCGCCGGAACGGCTACGCGCTCTGCGATCAGGAGTACGAGGTCGGCCTCCGCTCGCTCGCCGTCCCCGTCTTCGCCCCCAACGGACGCGCCGTAGCCACCATCAACCTAAGCGGCAATGCACCCCGCATCTCCGCACTCGAGATGCAGACGCGCTTCCTCCCGCACCTGCGCAACGCCGCCAACGAACTAGCCGTCTTCCTGCGTTAGTAGAGACGACCTCAGTTCTATAGAACGTGTCATCCTGCGGTTCGACCGTCCGGGCTACGACGTTTGCGCCGGAGCCACACACCGCACAAACGTAGCTCCCTCCTCCGCCTCTACAACCACCTCACCCACGCCCTGCGGAATCACCACTGCCTTCCCGGGCTCCAGTTCCACCTCATCCCCCGGCGTGATCACCCAGACGCTCCCCTTGATTCCCACCAGGCACCCCGCACCATCCATCGCGACGCGGCGTTCCTGCATCTCGCCCAGATCAAACCGGTCCACCACAAAATACTTCTGCTCGATCAGCCGTGTGAATCCATCCATCTCCTTCGGCGCAACCTTGCCTGCCGCTGTCTTCGGGCGAATCACCTTCAACCCCTGTTCCAGATGCAGTTCCCGCGGACGCCCATAGTCATACAGCCTGTACGTCACATCGCTTGTCTGCTGCGTCTCCAGCAGAACCACACCCGGCCCAATCGCATGCACAGTGCCCGCGTCGACAAACAACATGTCGCCCACCGACACAGGAACCTTCTCCACCAACGATTCCATCGTGTTATCGGCAACCGACGCCGCTAGCATCTCTGCATCCACGCCAGGCTTTAACCCCAGCATCACTGAAGCACCCGGCTCAGCCTCCAGCACATACCAGCACTCCGTCTTGCCTCTGGCTTCGCCCGCAGCCTGCGCCTGCGCATCATCCGGATGCACCTGCACCGACAACTTCTCATTTGGAAACAGTAGCTTCACCAGCAGTGGAAACTCGCCACCCAGCTCGGTCGTAAGGGAGCCCAGTGTCTTCCCTTCCAGCTCCCCCTCTTCCACCTCGCACTGTGGTCCTGTCAGCCACGCCTCACCTACAAGCTGCGTCGTGCCCGTCTCCGCATACCACGGCAGCAAACTCTTCCTTCCCCACGGCCTCTCGCTGAACCACGGCCTCAATCGAAACGGAGCAACACTAGTCGTCATCGTCATCTTTCTTTGCCTTCTTCCTCTTCTCCAGCAACATCGCCGGAACAGGCTTCCCGCCCATAGCGTCTTCCCATAGGATAACGTTCAGCTTCACCGGATCGGCACGGTCCGCATGCTTGAAATCCATCTTCATCGACGCCTTCGCTCCCGGAGCGGTCGCTGCGTTCGCCGTATACATCAGGCCATTTCTCTCATTCGAATAATCCGCAGTAAACGGCTGCTGATCTCCATCACCTGTAAACAGCGACCCAATCATAGAACTGAACGCATCATTGTTGTTCATCGGAGGCAGACCCAGCAACGTCTCCATCGTCCGGATCACACTTACCGTCGAATAGAACCTGCTGTCCACAAAAGCGGCGCCATCCTTCGCCCGCGGCGCATACTTGCTGATCACCAGTGCCAGGCTGCGATGCGCGTCCACGTGGTCCGCGCCATTCTGTGCATCGTCCTCCAGGATGAAGAACGCCGTATCGTCCCAGTAAGCCGAGTGCGACACCGCATCCACCACTCTCCCAATCGCAAGATCGTTGTCCGCTACCGACGACTTCGGAGTCGGACCTCCCGGCGTCGTCCCCGCCGTATGATCGTTCCCCATTCGCAGGATGATGAAGTTCGGCATCGTATCCTTACCCCCCGCGCGCTCCTTCACCCAGCCATCAAAGTGCCGCAAAAAGATATTCGCGCGAATCTGCTCCGGAACCCGCAGATTGAAGTCCGGCGCCTCCGTTGCGAAATGCCCCACCAGCTCCGGCTTCGTCGCAATATTCTTCGAGATCATCGGGATCGCCCAGGGCCACTTGTTCTTCCCTCCGCCCCACTCCGCCGGAATCCCTTCACCCGGCCTGATCGCGGGACGCGCACAACTCTCCCCCTCCCACATCGGCCCCTCTTGCGGATTCGCCGTCTTCTTCGCATCGCAGAACTTCGACGAGATGTACTCGCCAAAGTGGTAATACGTCTTCCCATGCCGTGCCAGGTTTCCCCACAGGTACCCGCTCCACGGCTCATTCACATCCGGAATATTCTGAAGCAGCGGATACCCCTCTGCCACCACACCCTCGAAGTCATACGTCCTCTGCGACCCGCGATAGCTCTGTTGCCACGTCCGCTCCAGGTAATCCGTGCCGATCGCAGCCATCGACCAAACATGCCCGTCCCCTGAAACCTCGCCGGAGTCGTAAAAGTTATCCAACACACCAAACTGCAGCGCCATCTTATGTTGGTTCGGCGTAATGTCCTTCCCGTACATCGTCAGACTCGAATCGCCATTTCCAACACGCTTGCCATTCTGTTCCAGGTCGCCGAAGACCTGATCGTACGTCCGGTTCTCCTTGATGATGTAAACCACGTGCTTGATGCGGCTGTCTGAACCATCCGCGAAGCGGACCTTCTCCTCGCCCGCCTTCATCCTGTTCGACTCCAGCACCTCACCCGTCCACTTCGGAAGCTCCTTCTCCATCGCCGCCACATCCAGCACCGCCACCGACCCATAGATCAGCGTGCCAATATACGTCGAAGTCGACTTCCCATACCGCGACACCATCTCCGGGGTCTGCCTCTGCCTGAAGTTGTTTGGCCCCGTTCCCTTGCCTTTGCCCGTCGCAACATACAGCTTGCCGTTCAGCATCGTCATCGCCGTCGGCAGCCATTCTGTCGGCAGGAACCCAGCGGGCTCGATCATTCCGTGAGTCGCAGCCTTAGTGTTCAGCTTCGTCGTGTCCATTACCGCGACCGCATCCGAAGCCTGATTTCCCACATACAGCCGTTTTCCATCCGCCGACACCGCTAGCGCATCTGGCTCCGCTCCGAAATATGTCTGCCCCGGCAGTCGGGTATCGAAGTATCCCTTCACCGCAAACTGCTCTTTATCGAGGTTCACTGCGGCCACCGCATCGCGGTTCGCCAAAGCCACATACAGCGTCTTCCCATCAGGAGCGATCTCGAGCACGATAGGATGCGTTCCAGCAGCCGTTGCCACAGTCGGCTTTAGCAACGCAACCTTTCGTCCGACGGTCCCCGTCTTCAGATCTAACTCCACCACCTCGCTCGCATTCCACAGCGCCACAAACGCGCGCGACTCATCCTTCGTCACCGCCAGCGCCACCGGATACACCGAAGGCACCGCATTCGTCTCTGCCAGATCGAATCTCTTCTCAATCGCACCGGTTCCTGCATCCATCAGCCAGACATCATCTGTCAGATTTCCCGCCACCAGCAACTTCTCCGCGCCACCTTTGCTCAGCACGGTAATTGCCGCCGGAAACGGAACACCTTTGTCTCCCTCCATGCCACCAACCAGCAGCGTCTTCCGCCCCGGAGCCAGCTGCTGCATCGGAATCTTCAGCAGCTTCTCGCGCGTTACCTTCCCGGCGTCGAATCCATAGACGATCACACCGCTGCCCATCTTCTTTGCGCCATCACCCAGCGGGTCCGTCTCTGACCCCAGGCTCGCGTACAAGTGCTTCGAATCCCCACTGAATGCCAGCCCCGAGTACAGCGTCTGCTTCGCTCCAATCAGCGTCCAGTTGTCCGGAAAGTCCTCGACCTTGCCCGTCTGCGTATCCAGCACTGCCAGCGACTGCATGTAACGCGACTCATACGTCCCATACCCCGCATTCACCGTAACCACGTAGCGACCATCCGGCGAAACCGCCATAGACATCGGCAGGCTGTTCAGCCTCTGCGGCCCACCCGGGACCGGCCGCGCAATCTCTTTACTCGTCGGAAGATCAATCGCCTGCCCCGCTACGCGCTCGCTCATACCCGCAAGCACAACCTGACTTATGGCCGCAGCCGCCACCAGACTCCGCACTTCCATCCTCACCTCTTGTTTTTGTGATTTCGTTTCGCCCGAGGGCGGCCCGTCCCATCATCCCGCACTTAAGCCTGCGGAATTGCGTTTTTCCGCGAAAATCCCGTGTCAAGCCCCTCTTTTTAATAAACAGCTTTGAATCAGCAGGATAGACCTGATTAAAAGTGCCGATCTATTTCCTTCCATTCGCTATACTCGATATAGAAGATTAAACCAGTGCAAAGGCCCGGATCTGAGCTTCAGCTCCGGGCCTTTCTCCTTTATTCTCAACATGATGCCCAGGTCCTTTCTTTTCAGGACTTTGCCCGGCAAGTCCAGACCTAAACCATATCGTTTCAGGACTTTGCGCAAAATCGGGGGGGTAGGGACGCCTACCGGCTCGATGCCTTCCGCAGCGTATCCGCCGCTGACTCAGGTGTGATGTCCCTCTGCGGTGAACCGAGCAGCTCAAACCCAACCATGAACTTCCGCACCGTAGCCGACCGCAGCAGTGGCGGATAAAAGTGCAGATGAAAGTGCCACTCCGGGTGCTCCACGGAATCGTAGGGCTGCGGATGCAGCCCCATCGAGTAAGGAAACGGAGTGTCGAAAACCTTGTCGTAGGTAGAAGTCACCGACTTCAGCATCGCCGCCAGGTCATCCCGCTCCACATCCGTCATCGCAGCCAGCTCCGTCACATGCCGCACCGGAAGAATCATCACTTCAAAAGGCCACACCGCCCAGAACGGCACTAGTGCAACAAAACTGCCATTCGAAACCACAACCCGCTCACCCAGCTTCACCTCAAGCTCGCGGTAAGCGCACAACAAACAGCATCCATGCTCGGCAAGATAGGCCGCCTGCGCCGCCTGCTCCAGAACCGCCTCATTCGGCACCGAACGGCTGGCCCAGATCTGGCCATGCGGATGCGGGTTGCTCGCACCCATCATCGCGCCGCGATTCTCAAACACCTGAACGTAACTGATGTCTGCGCGGCCACTCAGCTCCTGCGTCTGAGCATCCCAAAGATCCACGACCTTGCGGATGTCCGCAACATCCATCTTGGCCAGCGTCAGATCATGACGCGGCGAAAAACAGATCACCCGGCAAACCCCGCTTTCGCCCTCGGCAACCAGCAGCCCCTGAGCGCCCTCGTCGTCGAGGAATCGGGGAGCATCCGGCCTCAGCGCAGCATAGTCGTTCTCAAACACATACGTGCTCGCGTACTGGTCTGTACGAGCGCCACCGGCACGCATGTTGCCCGGACACAGATAGCATTCCGGGTCATACTGAAGAACCGCCGGCTGAGCCGTCTTCTCCACCTGTCCCTGCCACGGCCTCTGCGTCCGGTGCGGCGAAACCAAGACCCACTCACGCTTCAGCGGGTTGAACCGTCGATGAGGATGCTGCTGCATCAGAGGATTCAAGCCGCACCACCCTTCGCCGCCAGCGCCAGCGCACCGTCCGAAGGCGCGCAGATAAAGCAGTCAGCCTCAATCTTCATCACCCGCGAGTACTCGCGCCGGACCGCCCCCACAAACTTTTCCGCCTGATCTGAACTCACAACGTTCACCGTACATCCACCAAAACCGCCTCCCGTAATCCGCGCTCCCAAGCAGCCCGGCTGACGTAACGCAATCTCCACCAGCGCATCCACCTCCTCCGCGCTGGCAGCAAAATCATCACGCATGCTCGCATGCGCCTCAACCATCAACGCACCGAAACGCTTCATGTCGCTCGCAAGCAAGGCCTCGCGCGCCTCAAGCACCCTAGCATTCTCGGTGATAATGTGCCTGCACCGCAGAAAACTCGCCTCAGACATCTGGGCGCGACAAGCCTCAAGGTCTGCAACCGTGGCATCGCGCAGCAACGCAATTCCCCGCTCACGGCGTAACACAGCCTGCCCAGCCTCAACCTCGTCGCTCCGGTTGCCATACTCGCCGGTCGCAACGGCATGTTTCACCATCGAGTTCGCAATAACCACGCGAATTCCCTCAGGCAGCGGAAGCAGATCAAACTCGAGCGATCGCGTATCCAGCATCATCGCCCGATGCTCCACAGCACCCGCAACCACAAACTGGTCCATGATGCCGCTCTTCGCTCCGACATACTCGTTCTCAGCGCGCCGGCACAATGTCGCGACGGTCTTCAACGGAAGCTTCACCCCGGCAAGCGAAAGCATCGCCACCGCAGCCGCGACTTCAATAGAAGCCGACGAACTTAGGCCAGCACCCAGTGGCACATCGCCTTCTAACGTCATGCTGAAGCCGCCTACGTTGACGCCCTCCCGCCGAAGGCTCCACAACACGCCGGCAGCATAGTCGCTCCAATGGCCGCGAGGACTCCGTTCGAGAGTCGTCGTCTCGAAGCAAATCTCCTCACCATAGTTCTCGGAATAAAACACCGCGCGTCCATCGTTCCGCGGACTGACCGAAGCAACCGTACAAAAGCCGATCGCCATCGGCATCACCAGACCACCCGTATAGTCCGTGTGTTCGCCGATCAGGTTCACCCGAGCAGGCGCGGAGTATGCACGACCGGTCGCTCCAAATCTCTCTCGGTGCGAACCAAGCACCCTGTCCTGTAACGTCATTTACTCAACCAGATTAAGGAATTGCAGACCCTACAATCCTACAGCCTGCTACTCCTCGCGCAGCACTTCGAGCGGCTTTTGGCCCAGCACGCGGAAGCTCGCAGCCCACCCCGTCGCGACCGTAACCGCAGCCGTAGCCAACAGCGCGGCCACAGTCCAGCTCAAGTGAAAGTGGTAAGGCACCGTCATCCTGCCAAGCAGCGTCCGCGCAATCAGGTTTGCAAAACCGATTCCAACCACGCCGGCCACCAGCCCCAGCACCGCGAACTCAATCGAGAAGACCGACGCGATTCTCGCCCGCGTAGCGCCCAAGGTTTTCAGCACGACCACTTCGCGAACCCGGCGATAGCGCGTCCCAGCGATGGCACTTGCCAGAATAACGATGCCCGCAAAAACACTGAACGCCGCAAGAAACTGAATGACGTAGGTGATCTGAATCACGACCGAGCGCACGGTCTCCAGCGCCTGCGCCACGTTGATCACCGTCACAGTCGGAAAGTCTTTGTAAAGGGCGCGCTGCACCTCACCCACGCGGTTCGGGTCCGAGTGAACCCCGCCGTACCAGACAACGGGAAGCCCCTTCAGCACCACGGGCGGGAGAAAGAACTCAGCTCGTGAGAACGTGTGTTGACCATCGGCTTTCGTAAGAGCAACCACAGTGGCGACGATCTGGGCATCCTGCGCCGCGAACGTAACCTTCGAACCGACATGCACGCCAAGCCGCTCCGCCTGCCGCTTTCCGATGGCAACGACTGGATGAGTCTCGTCGGCCTTCCACCACGCTCCTTCGACCACCATGGTGCCCGGAGGCGCACTGGCGAACGACGTTAGCGAGATCGCCTGCAGCATCCGGCGAGGGAAGTTCTTGAGCTTCACCTGGCTCGCGGGAACTCCATCGATCGCAATGATCCGCGACGAGACAACTGGCAGAAGCTCCGGGTCCGCTGTAACGGCAGGCTGCGCCTTGAGCAGGCGCCGAACGCCCTCCACTTCATTAGTCGCAATGTCTACCAGAAATACATTCGGCAGATTCGGGGCACTGGATATGTGAAGCTCCGACACAACCGCCTGCTGTACCAGATAAACCGACATGATCTGCATCACGCCCATGCCCACCGCAGCAAGCAGAGCAGCCGACGGATTTCCCGGCCGATAGAGGTTTGCCAGCCCATGTCGGACCGCCGATGGCAGCTGCAACCGTGTCCGATTAAGAAACCAGCGCAGCCCTGCCAGCAAGCTTGCACAAGCAGCAAGCAGAACGGCTAGTACCGCGACGAGGCCAATGGAAAACACCTTGCCTACCGTTGCTGAGTCCGACAGCGTCGTCGCGATCACGGCAAGGCCGCCGAGGATCAGCGCAATGGCAATGATCTGAGAAAAATTCTTCGTGATCTTGCGGAACAGCGCGCTCACGAACGGATCGTTGGAGTCCTCGACTGCGCGGCGGAAGATAAGCACCGGCCTCACCGCGCGAATGTCTAACAGCGGAGGTAGCGTGAACAGCAGTGTGGTGAGAACACCCGCGCCGAGTCCAGTCAGAACCGTGCGCATCTGTATGTGAACCGTCGTTGGTACGTTCAGCAGCCTGCCCAGCAGGTAGGGAAACGCCAATTGCACCCCTGCTCCGAAGGCCACGCCGAGGACTCCGCCGAGAAGCCCAAGCAGCAGCGTCTGGATCAGGTAGATCCGTATGATCTCGCCCGAGTTCGCGCCAAGAGACTTCATGATCGCGATTGTGTCGAGTCGCTGCTCGAGGTGCGCACGCATCGCCATCGCAACGCCCACTGCGCCGAGAACCAAGGCCACAAGGCTCATCAAGGAGAGAAGGCTCGTCGCTCGATCGAGCCCCTGCGTCAGCGCTGGATTCGTCTCGCGATAGTCGATCACCTGCGCTTCAGGAAGCAGCTTCTCCACGCGCGTCTTAAGGTTGGCGACGGCACTCTCTGAGATGGGCGCACCATTTGCGGGCTTCGGAACCTTGAAGAGGTATCTCTGCCCTGCATGGCTCCCAGGCGCAAGAAGGCCGCTTGCCTCCAGCCCCCCACGCGAAATGAAGACGCGCGGCCCGGCAGCGAAGTTCCCTGAGAGACGATCCGGTTCATTCACTACGACCGACGAGATGCGGAAGATACGATTGCCTATCTTTAGCGAATCGCCCACATTGAGACGAAGCCGCACAAGAAGATCGTCGGCGACTACCACGGTGTCGTCTTTCAACATGTCTTTCAAGCTGCCAGCAGGCTGGAGCTCCACCTCGCCGTAAAACGGATAGAACGCCGAATCGACAGCCTTCAGCGAAACCAGAAGCGGATCCAGTGTCTTCGCAGAGCTCGCCATCGAGAGCAACTCAGTCACAGGCGTGATCTGGATTGACTCATCTTCGATCGCCGAAAGCCCCTTCTGCTCCTCGGGCGTCGGCTGCTGAAACATACGGGCAGAAAGATCGGCGGCCATGATGGATCGCGCGCGATCGAGCAGCGCGCCACGGAAAGACGAAGAGAAACCTCGAACACCCGTCAGCGCGGCAACACCAATCGCAACCGAGAGCACGACGAAGAAAAACCGACCGCGGGACGAACCGATCTCCCTCACGGCGATCTTCAGAGCGGAGCGGTATGAGAGCGACGCCATACTAGCGAACCATCGCAGGCTGAGCTGCCTGCTGGTGTTCATCGGAGATAACCAGCCCATCGCGCATCACGATACGCCGGTCGGCATAGCTCGCCAGCGCGGGATCGTGCGTCACCAGCACCAGGGTCGTCCCTTCGACGCGATTCAGGTTCAGCAGCAGCTCGAGCACATGCGCTCCGTTGGTTGTGTCGAGGTTGCCGGTCGGTTCATCGGCCATAACGATTGGTGGCCGCAAAATAAATGCGCGCGCCAAAGCGACGCGCTGCTGTTCTCCGCCCGAGAGCTGCACCGGATAGTGATCAAGCCGGTCACCGAGCCCGACATTTGTGAGCAGCTCGCGAGCCCGTTCCAAACCAGCCTTCTCCGAGCCCTCAGTATTCAACTCATATGGAAGCAGCACATTCTCAAGTGCCGTCAGCGTGGGGACAAGTTGGTACGACTGAAAGACAAACCCAACCGTCTTGCCGCGAACCTTCGCCAGCTTATCTTCAGGCAGATACGAGATGGCGGTTCCGTTCAGCCGCACATCTCCTGCGCTTGGGGTATCAAGCCCTGCAAGCAGGCCAAGCAACGTCGACTTTCCGCTTCCCGAGGAACCCATCACTGCAACAAACTGGCCGCGCGGCACCGCAAAACTAATCCCCTTCAGAATGTCCACCGTACGCGTCCCATTACGGATTGATTTGTGCAGATTCTCCACCGCAATCATCGTTGCTGCTTCGGTCACCTTCCACTCCCCTTCGGCCCCGCGCTCAAGCATTTTGATAGATTCGTAGCAGATGCGGAGAGTCGCAATTCTTCCTATAGTAGCGGTTCTTGTAGTGCTGACCAGTTGCCGGACGAGCGAACCCTCGCCTCCGGCCGCCACCAGTACCGAAATCCCTGCGACAACGCCAGACCCCAACCCGTCGATCCCCGTGAATGCGACGGACGACACAGCACAGAAAGATCCTCGCCCGCGAATCGTTTGTTTTGGCGACAGTCTGACGGCCGGCTACGGCACCGAATCCGGACAGGCCTACCCGGACTATCTCCAGACCGAGCTTGACCGCCGAGGTTACACATACCGTGTCATCAACGCAGGCATCAGCGGCAACACGACGAAAGACGGAGTCGCCCGCGTACAGTCTGTGGTCGCTATGAAGCCCGCGATCGTCGTGGTCGAGTTCGGTGGCAACGACGGCCTCCGCGGCCTGCGCATCGCCGACACCCGGGTTAACCTCGACCGCATCGTATCGACGCTCGTTGCGAGCGGGACCAAGGTAGTCCTGGCCGGCATCACGCTCCCTCCCGACTACGGCGCAGACTACATCCGCCAGTTCAATGAGAACTACGACCTGCTCGCCAAAAAGTTCCACGTCCCCATGCTCCCTTTCCTTCTTAAGGGAGTCTTTGGAGTCGACGGCATGATGCAGCCTGACCGAACCCATGCCACTGCGGCCGGGAACAAGGTCGTTGCTGACAATGTCTTTAAGCTGATCGAGCCCCTACTCAAGAAGGAACCGGCTACCCCATCACGACGATAGGCTGCATCAGGGTGCCAGCGATGCGGCGTCCTATGGCCAGCATGTCGACTGGCGTTGTAAATATCTTGACTAGCGAGGCGGTTGAGAAGTCAGGCAGATTCACCTGCATGCCGTTGCGAATCTTTCCCGCTGTCTGGTCGTCGACCGTGATGCTCGGCATCTCCGGCAGAAGAGATCGTGGGTGTGGCAGACGAGCTTCGATCTCTACGGTGGCGAGGCTTTTGAGGTCCTCGACGCTGATTGCCTGGTCAAGCGTAAAGGCCCCTGCACGCGTGCGCCGAAGCGCTGAGAGGTGAGCCCCGCAACCGGCAAGCTGACCAAGCTCATGCGCAACGGAGCGTACGTAACCGCCAGCCGAAACATGCATCGCAAACGATGCCTCATCGCCTTCCAGGGCAAGCAGCCGAAAGTCGTGAATGGTGATGCGAGCAGCCTTGACTGGAACCACCGCACCAGCACGCGCAAGCTTGTACGCAGGAACTCCCTGGATTTTCTTGGCTGAAAAGGCAGGCGGAACTTGGTCGATCGTGCCGTGGAAACGCGAGGCCAGCTGTCGAAGGTCTTCAAGCAAGCAGGTCAGCGGCGCTGGGGATGACGTCGCGGTGCCGTCAGCGTCGAAGCTGTCCGTCGCGAATCCGAAGCGAATCCTGCCCTCGTACCACTTCTCCGATTCGCCGAAGAACTGGGCCAGCCGAGTGTACTTGCCTATCAGCAGGGGAAGCACTCCAGTAGCCATCGGATCGAGTGTTCCCAAATGACCAATCGATCGCTCGCCCGTTACACGCCGGACAATAGCAACTACATCGTGCGAGGTCATGCCGCCGGGCTTGTCTACTATCAGAAGTCCATTCATTCCAACGTCTAGTTTAGACGCTAGAACCCGCCGTTACGACGTACTAGGGAGAGGAACTCGTTGCGCGTCTGAAGCTGCGTCTTGAAGACACCGAGCATGGCCGAGGTGACGGTGAAGGAGTGCTGCTTCTCAACGCCGCGCATCATCATGCACAGATGCTGCGCCTCGAGGATGACCGCTACTCCCTGAGGATTGATGGCCTCCGTGATCGCCTCGCCAATTTGTTTTGTCAGGCGTTCCTGAACTTGCAGGCGTCGCGCGAAGACATCGACAAGCCGCGGAATCTTGCTGAGACCGATCACTTTGCCGTTAGGCACATACGCGACATGCGCCTTACCGAAGAACGGCAGTAGATGGTGCTCGCACATGGAGAAGAACTCGACATCCTTGACGATGACCATCTCGTCGTAGTCCACGTCGAACAGGGCCTCGTGCAGGACAGCGGTAATGTCCATCTTGTAACCGCGCGTCAGGAAGGCCATCGCCTTCTCCATCCGCTCAGGCGTGCGAATCAGGCCGTCGCGATTCGGGTCTTCCCCGATGCGGGTAAGAATCTCTCTGTACAGGTCCTGCGTGGACACATCGGAGAGTGGGGCGGCTTCAAGCGTGCTGTTTGTCCTGGCCATTTGGTGGGCCTTTCCTAAAGTCTTCCCGCGGGTGATTTCGCATCGCCCGCATAGTCGAAGGAGTTGTTGCTGGTCTCTTCGACATGAACGCGCTCAAGATGAGCGGAACGAAATCTCGCAAAGATGCCGTGAATCTCTATAGATAGATTCTCCGTCGTTGACACACGATTCGCAAAACAGTCGAGCGTGTTCAAATTCATATGGTCAAATCGGTCGATCAGATTCGTTCGAGCGAACGAGTCTAGTTCTCCGAGGTTGCAGACCATCCCGGTCACCGGATCGACCTTGCCGCTCAGCGTGACCTGCACGGTGTAGTTGTGACCGTGTCCGTGAGGGTTGCTGCACTTTCCGAAGATTTCGCGGTTCTGCGCATCATCGTACGTCTCCGAGTAAAGCCGGTGCGAGGCGCTGAAATGATAGCGGCGGGAGAGATAGGCCTTCATGTCTGCTCTCCATAGAAGTCGGCAAAGAGATCCGGCATCTCGTAGACTCGAACGCGATGCAGCTTAGCGTTCGGGATCTTGCCGTCGAGCCGCTTCCAGATTGCTACGGCGATGTTCTCAGTAGTCGGGACGCTCGTGCGAAACTCCGGCACCTCGAGATTCAGGTGGCGATGGTCGTACACGCTGACGACCTCTCGCTCGAGAATGTCCTTCAATTGCTTCAGATCGACTACGAAGCCCGAGACCGGATCAACCTCACCGGCGACGGTGACCTCAAGGGTGTAGTTGTGGCCATGACCGTTGCGATTGGCGCACTTGCCGAAAACTCTCCGGTTTTCCTCTTCCGACCAACTATCAATCCAGTAGTAGTGCGCGGATGAGAACTCGGCTTTGCGGGTTAGAAAAATCATAGTTGTCTCTTCAGTTTAGACGTTTGGGGAATCGGCGCGGATGCACCGGCTGTCAGCGGCTGGTTCTGTAGCTTCTTCCCTTCCATTCAACCGCGTTCCTTAAGCGGTGATGCACTGTGCTGCGAATGAGAAGGTAGATAAACAAGGGTACTCCGAGGATGGAGAGCGCGACATCGACCGCTGGAAAGTTCGATCGAGCAACGCGAGCGTAGAAACGCCACAACGTCCTGGCCCAGAGCAGCATCAGCGCCGCTCGTTGCCAGCTAACGAGCCACCAAACTCCGAAGGCAAGCACAGGCAGGCCGAAATAGAGCACCAGATCCAACAAGCGCCAGGCCGCGAGGTACAGTGGCCGCGGAAAGAGCAGCGCCAGATTTTTGGTCCAGCCCTCAATCATCGCGCCGGTGCTGCGATACATCCTCGTCGACAGCGCCTCGGGAGCATAGCGGAAGCGGATTGTCTTGCGGTTGCGCTTGAAGTTTTCGGCTAGCGCAACATCCTCAAGTACCTCGGTGCTTACGGCGCGATGCCCTCCGACGGCGAAGTAAGCCTCGCTCTCGACCAGGAGAAACTGGCCATTCGCTGCGGCGATGCTCCTTTCAGGATCATTTACTTCTTTCATCGAGTACACGCTTGCAAGTTCGGAGTACACCAGCGGCATCACCCCGCGTTGCCAGAAGCCGGTCACGATCTGGCGCGGCGAGTAGGAGAGCAGCGTCGCATGATGGCGCTCGGCCTCGCGAATCGAACGGGAGAGGTCGTTGGGCTCGTGGACCGTGTCGGCATCCGTAAACAGGAACCACTTGCCGCGAGCTTGTTGCGCCGCCGCCCAGCAGGCGTTGTTCTTGCCGGTAAACCCTCCTCGGTCGCTGAGGTCGAGCGGAGGGGGTTTGAGGACTGTGATTCCGCGGTACTTGGTGGCGAAGTCCGTTGCGATCGAACCCGTTTTGTCGGTCGAGTCATCGTTGACCACGATCAGTTCCCAGTGACGGCCAAGTTCGAAGCCCGGCTCAGACTGGCTGACAAGCGAGGCGAGGCACGCCGGCAGAGATGCCTCCTCATTACGCGCCGGGACGATCACCGAGAGCTCAAGTTCGGCTTGTCCGCTGGTCTGGCCTGCTTCGTGGGTCACGACTTCGTATTATAGGAAGGTGAAGCATATGGTGCGGAGAACGTTGGCAAGTGTTGTGTTGATGCTGTTGGCTGCGGGGTGCGATCGCGGTCAGCATCCTGAACAAGTGAATAAAGTCGCACCTCAGTTTTCGATCACTGATGGATCACAGTCGGCAGACCTATCGAAGCTCAAGGGCAAGGTGGTGCTGTTGAACTTCTGGGGATCGCGATGCGCGCCGTGCATAGAGGAACTTCCGTCCTTGATGGACCTCCATCGCCGGATGCCGCAGGTAGCAATCGTCGCGATCAGCCTGGACGAGGACCCCGAGGTTTACCAGCGGTTCATTACAAAGAATCACATCGATTTGCTTACCATCCGAGACCCTACTCAGAAGATCCAAACCGCGTACGGCACGGTACAGATTCCTGAGACTTATGTCATCGATCGACAAGGCATGGTCCGTCGCAAATTCGTCTCTGCCCAGAACTGGACGAGTCCGGAGATCATGGAATATCTGGCGAAGCTATAGCTTTAGTCCGTGCGATTGTCGCATCGGCGACCAGACCTGGCGAATGTCGTAGGCGCGCATTCCAGCGCGGCGCGCGGCCTCGAGACCTTCGTCGGAATCTTCGAAGACAACCACTCGATCCGCGTTCACCCTCAGGCGGCTGGCGGCCTCGATGTAGACGTCCGGGGCGGGCTTGCCGTGCTCCACATCGTCGGCAGTGACGAGGGTGTAGAAGAGCGGACGGAGGCGCGTGGCAATGAGGGTCGCTTCAACGTTCTTGCGGACTCCGTTGGAAGCGATGGCCATGGGAACCTTGCCGAACCACTCACGGGCGACGTCGGCGACGACCTTGATCTCCTTGATGAGGTGAACGCCGGAAAGGTAGGCTTGGTTGACGCGATCATAAAAAACGTCGCGGGCCAACGATCCCACTTTAAAGTCGGCCTCATAGGCGTCGAGGAGGTCCTCGGGGCCGAGGCCGTGGCGCGGGTGATACCACTCGGGCGTCATAGTTAGACCGAGTGGGGCTAAGGCCTGCTGGAGCGAGTAAAGGTGCGCTTCTGCGCTGTCGACGAGCGTGCCATCGCAATCGAAGATGAGTGCGTCGAAGGTTCCTTTCTCTAGCGGGAAGGCCATGGCTTGATTGTATGAACATCGGGGGTCCCCCTCCCCCATTTTGGTGCAAAGTCTTCGAAGCAAATAAGTTAAGTCTGGACTTCCATGAAAGCCGATGATTGGCTGTGGAGGTCGGCGACACAATTCACAGGTTTGACCGTTCTTTAAGAATAGCAAGTCGAAGGTAATTAATCGGCACTTTTTATCAGCTCTATTCTATTGATTTCTAAGGCTTTGCTAAATTGAGGGGCTTGACAGACTTAGCACGAGAAGGAGGTTTCACACTCCAAGCAAAAGCCGGGGCTTTTTGCCCCGGCTCAGGAACGACGTTGTGGAAAACTCTACTGATTGACTCCGCTGGCGAGGAAACCACCGTCGACCACGAGAATTTCGCCTGTGACGAAGGTAGAGGCGTCGGATGCGAGATAGATCGCTGCACCGACCAGCTCTTCGGTTTTGCCGAAGCGGCCCATGGGGGTGCGCATCAGGAGTTCCTTGCCGCGCTCGCTCTCGTCGAGCAGCTTCTGGTTGAGGGCGGTGCGGAAGACTCCGGGCGCGATGCCGTTGACCGTCACACCGCGAGAGCTCCATTCGACGGCAAGGGATTTGGTGAGGGCGGCGACGGCGGCTTTGGAGGCAGCGTAGGCGGTGACCTCTTTGAGCGAGACGAAGGAGTTCAGCGAGGCGATGTTGATGATGCGTCCGTAGCCGCGCTCAAGCATGTGACCACCGAAGATTTGGCAGGCGCGCAGGGTGCCGGTGACGTTGGTGTCCATGATGTCGTTCCAGGTCTCTTCGGAGACAGTGAGCGTTGGCTCGCGCTTGATCTTTCCGGCGGAGTTGATGAGGATGTCGACCTTGCCGAACTCCTTCAGGGTTCCGGCGAGCACAGTTTCGAGGGAGGCGCGGTCTCCGACGTCGGAGGTTAGACGGAGAGCGCGGCGGCCTTTGGCCTCGATGGCCTGGGCGGCCTCTTCAACCTGCTCGGCGCGGCGAGAGGTGGCGACGACGTCGGCTCCGGACTCGGCAAGGCCGACCGCCATTGCCAGGCCGATGCCTGAGGTTCCGCCTACGACGACTGCCGTCTTGCCGGTGAGATCAAACAGAGAATGCGCCATGAAAAATTGTTCCTCTCCTGCTGTGTGATTGCTGCTTGATGAGGGTACTAAGTCTTTTGTGCTTCGGGAATCTTTTTGAGAATGCTTTCGACGACCTGTTCCGGATCACGATCATTCACTATACGCAAAGCATCGGCCGGTGGCTCCAGCGTGTCGAACTGGCTCTGGAGCAGGTTGGGATTCATGAACTCATGATGACGCGCGGCGAGCCGCTCCGCGATGATCTCCTTGGGAGTGTCCAGCCAGACGAAGGTAATGGCTGCCGGCGGCATATCTGCCGCGAGCGTGTCCCGGTACTTCTGCTTGAGCGCCGAGCAGGCGAGAATGCCGCTCTTCCCTTCGCGAAACCAACGGAGCATCAGCTTATTCAGAGTCTCGAGCCAAGGCTGGCGATCGTCGTCGTTGAGGGGGTGGCCGGCAGCCATCTTCTGTTTGTTTGCTGCCGGGTGATAGTCGTCGGCATCTGCAAAAACGGCTCCTGCACGCTCGGCGAGCAGCTCGCCGATGGTGGTTTTGCCGGAGCCGGTGACTCCCATCAGGACTACGATCATTCGTCTCTTGTTCCTTCTTCCAGGTTCCCGAAAACTATGATCCCAGAAAGACGGGCCGGATGTGTCGATCAAAGAGATTCGTCGTCACATTTCGCGCGACTACTTCCTCATTGGCTTCGAGCGCGTTGAGATAACGGTCGCCCATCTTCGCAGCAACCTTGAAGCCGACGTGAAGAAGCTGGCGAAGGCTGGGATTGTAGGCCGGGTTGGACTGATCGTGACGCAGCGCGGAGACGTACTGCTCACTGGACCAGCCATCGACCGCATCCGGCGTGGGAAGCTTCGCCGCGTCGATGTCGATGACGGTGGCGTAGGGAGCACAGAGCTCTTCGCGGTGTCCGTAGGCCTCGCGGTAGACCTCTTTTGCGATGGAGAGGCCCGATCCGCCAGCCTCGGCGAGGCCGATGAGTTCTTCGAGCCAAGTGGTCCCTGCGGTCTTAAGGTGCAAGCCCGCTCCGGTAGCCTTCACGGTCTCGTAGATGGGTTTGTAGATGGAGAACTTGTCGGAGCCGGAGTGCACGCTGAGTTTGAGGTTCGCGGGCAGGCCATAGGTTTTGACGGCGAAGGCGATGGCGGCGATGTCTTCGCGGAACTCGCGGGCGAACTGCGGGACGTCGCCGACGTAGTCGACGCCCTTGTTGAAGCGGCCGGTGAACTTGGGAGCAATGGTCTGGATGGGAATCTTCTCGTCGGCGATAGCTGCGAGGATGATGAGCAACTCGACCGGCGTCTGCGGCGAGTCGGTCTCGTCCATCGAGACCTCGGGGACGAAGTTGCCGGCACCTTTCTTTTCGACTAACGAGCGATAGATGCGACCTGCGTCCTGCACAGCGGCGAGGAACTTGTTGGCGACGACGGTGACAAAGGCCGCGTCGGTCTTGAACGGCTCGCTGATGCCGGGGATGGTGACGGTGCCGATCAGCTCAGGGTGACGGGCGACGAACGCCTTCACGTCGGCCTCTGCGGCGGGCTTGCCAATCATGTCGGCGACGTCGAGGGTGAAGAAGTCGCAGGGAGCGAGGAAGCGCTCGACCGTGGTTAGGTTGATGTGGTCGGCGTCAAGAAAGTAGGGCTTCGTCCAGCCGAGTTCCTTGACCGCGGCGTCGGCAGCCTTGCGGGTCTGTGCCGGGTCGGAGCCGATGATGTTGTGCTCGCGATTCGACTTGTTCCAGACGGGAGAGACTTCTACGCCAGCCTGTCCAGCCTGAACGCAAGCCGCGAGCTGGGCCTTCGCCTGATGGGCAAAACGGTCGCCCACACCGATGGAAAATCTTGGAAGTTGCCTGGTCATGCTGTCACCCATTTACTTTTTGTTTACTAATATTGGTCCAACCACTTTAGGGCCCGTCCCAGCATACTCAGATGCGGGTGACAGATGCAACTGGCTATAGAAAATGATCCTAATTCGAAGTAGCTAGTCATCCTAATTCGAAGTAGCTAGTCTTTGAAGCGGCCCCGATAAGCCCAGAGGCCGAGGCCGGGGTTGGAGATGAAGAATATCTCCTCG
>Ga0070665_100002875_pt1 | contig 18606 bp, 22 predicted proteins | sample KBSS13metaG_FD_65862 | JGI IMG/M metagenome (GOLD analysis project Ga0070665, IMG submission 65862) | Switchgrass rhizosphere microbial communities from Kellogg Biological Station, Michigan, USA - KBS S1-3 metaG | ecosystem: Host-associated > Plants > Roots > Rhizosphere > Soil ...
GGTGATCACGGCTTCCTCGCAACCTCTCGGGCTCGACACAAAGCGCTACCTATCCTCGGACAATCCAGTATCCGCCCGCAGGCGATTAAATTAGCCCCGGCGACCTGACACCCAATTTAGTCCGAGATGGCGTTAGAGTCCGCAGGTAAGAATACGCGTTCATCTTTCTTGGCCTGGTCTGTCGCGAACTCTAGCGGCGTCCGATTGCCAAGCGAGCTGTGCGGCCGCTCGGTGTTGTACTCGAGGCGCCAGGCTTCGATGATTTCGCGGGCTTGGGCTAGGCTGATGAACCAGTGCTCGTTCAGACATTCGTCGCGGAACTTGCCGTTGAAGCTCTCGATATACGCATTCTCGTTGGGTTTTCCAGGGCGAATGAACGACAGCTGGACGCCAGTCCGATAGGCCCATTGGTCCAGCACTTTGCCGTCGAACTCGGGGCCATTGTCGACGGTGATCGACTGCGACAGGCCGCGAATGTCGGCGAGGCGATCCAGCACCGCCTGTACCCGCAACCCCGTGATCGAAGTGTCGACCTCGATGGCCAGGCATTCGCGGGTGCAGTCGTCGACGATGGTCAGGCAGCGCAGACGCCGGCCGCCGATGAGCCCGTCGGCCACAAAATCCATCGACCAGCTCACGTTCGCGGCGGTCGGCTTGGGCAACGGCTTGCGTTCGAACATGCCGATCCGTTTGCGTTTGCGCCGCCGAACGGCCAAGCCAGCCTCGCGATAGAGGCGATAGACGCGCTTGCGATTGACCTCCCAACCTTCGCGACGCAGCCGCAGATACACCCGCCGATAGCCATACCGCCGCTTGATCGCGGCAATCTCCTCGATGCGAGCGCGCAGCGATCCGCTGTCCGGTCGCCGGCTGCGATAGCGGTACAGCGACCGCGAGATTCCGATCAGCCCGCAGGCACGGGTCACCCCAAAGCCACGCTCGGTCATCAGTACCACGACCGCTGCGCGCTTCGCCTGCGGGCCTACTATTTTCGGCCGAGCAGGTCCTTCAATGCGGCTTTGTCGAGCTCTGCCTCGGCCAACAGCCGCTTCAGCTTGCCGTTCTCCTGCTCAAGCTCCTTCAGCCGGCGCGCTTCCGACACCGTCATCCCGGCGTACTTGGCTTTCCAGTTGTAGAAAGTCGCATCCGAGATGCCATGCCGACGACAGAGATCCTTCGTCTTGGCACCGGCCTCCGCTTCCTTCAACACACCGATGATCTGCTCTTCGCTGAACCGCTTCGTCTTCATCGTCCGCTCCTGGTGGGGCGGACTCCAATCCTATCGCGTACTAATCTCGGGGGTCAGGTCGCAAGGACTTAGCGCACTTTCCGATTTGGCCGAAACTCCCCGCGCACAGCCCGCGCACAGTTTCGGCGGAAGTGAAAATGCGCGTTCACAACCCGGTGGGGAGCGGCGGCGCGTGGCGTCGCGGCCGGCGCGCTCTAGAACGCTCCTGCCACGAGCGCGCGCATGTCGCAATGCGGCATCCACGGCTTCCTTCCGAGCAGGGACGCCTAGGCCTGGATGCTCGTGTCCGCCACCGGATACCCACGCGCCTTGGCGCGATGCTCCTCACAGGGCAAATGACGCGAGGGATGTACGACAAGCCTCGATGAGTGAAGTAGAATCTCGTGTTGCGGCGCGGCAGGAGACGCCCCGATAGACCTGAAAGGGAGGCTGGCATGAGCAAGGACCAGATCTTTGCCGAAAAAACGCGGGCCGTCGGCGATTTCAACTTCGGTGAGAAGACCGCCGAAGTGTTCGAGGACATGCTCGAGCGTTCGATTCCGCTCTATCGCGAAATGCAGCGGATGCTGGGCGAGATTGCAGCGGAGTTCGCCGTACCGGGCACCAACGTCTACGACCTGGGCTGCTCGAACGGCATCACGCTCGAGACGCTGGGATCGGCCATCTCGACAGCCGGGAAGAACGTGCAGCTGATCGGAGTGGACTACTCCGAGCCGATGCTCGAGAAGGCGCGGCAGCGCTTCGCAGGCGGCAACCTCTCGCCGAAGCTCGTATGCGGCGACCTGAACGAGGGTTGCGCAATCGAGAATGCATCGGTTGTCGTGCTGAATCTGACGCTTCAGTTCATCCGGCCGCTCTTCCGCGATCGGCTGATCCGCGCCATCTTCAACGGCATCAACGAGAATGGCTGCGTGATCCTGATCGAAAAGGTGCTCGGCAACGACTCCCTGTTCAACCGCCTCTTCATCAAGTTCTATTACGACATGAAGCGGAGCAACGACTACTCGGATACGGAGATCGCGCAAAAGCGCGAGGCGCTCGAGAATGTTCTGATCCCCTATCGAATCGACGAGAATTTCGAGCTCCTCAAGCGCAACGGCTTCGGCAGCGTCGACATCTTCTACAAGTGGTACAACTTCGCCGGCCTCATCGGCGTCAAGACGGCGCGATAGACGATGCGACATCTTGTTCCGTTCGGACAACTCCTGTTTCGCTTTCGCGGCTGGGTCTTTCCCGTCATCGTGGTCCTCGCCCTGGTCGTTTCCAGGCCGCGTCACCTGCTCGGCGATTCCGTGCTGGACGGCTGGATGGACGCCCTGGGCGTGTGCGTCGCGATATCGGGCCTGCTCGTGCGCGCGGTGACTATCGGCTACGAGTACATTGTCCGGGGCGGGCGCAACCGGCGGGTGTACGCCGACGACCTCGTGCAGGGCGGCATCTACGCGCTCACGCGAAATCCCATGTACCTCGGCAACGGCCTGCTGATCCTCGGCTGCGCTCTCATCCTGAATGCGCCGGGCTTCTATTTGGTGGCGCTGCCGCTGATGCTGCTCGCTTACGCCTCGATCATTGCGGCCGAGGAGGCCTACCTGCGCCAGAAGTTCGGGGCGCAGTTCGACGACTACTGCCGTCGAGTGAATCGTATCCTCCCGCGGCTTACCGGTTTCCGCGAGGCGATCGCAGGAATGAGGTTCAACTGGCGCCGCCTCGTCACCAAGGAATACAACACGTTTTTCTGGGCGATCGTCCAGATCACGGTGCTGTGCTCGCTCGACGACTACCTGATCAATGGGGGCGAAGCGGTTCCCGCGCGCACGTTGCTGCTCCTGGGTGTCTGGATCGCGCTCTATCTGGTTGTCTGGGGGCTGAAGAAAAGCGGACGGCTGCATGCCCTTGCCACAGATGCAGGCGCAGAAAAACCACCCCGGACCACTTAGCTGTCCCGGGGGGCGGATGCCCCTCGGTTCGCGCTCGTTGGAAGCCGGCACGTAAGAAAGGTCTGACGCCGCTTTCCCGGATTGCCCGGATATCGGGGCGTGCCGTTGTCATATACGATAGAGCAGCTTCTGGACCCAGGCACAGATCTGGCGCCAGTGGTCGCTGCACCTCGATCGAACCATGGCAACTATCCTCATCGTCGAAGACAATCGCGATCTCGCAGACGCCACCGGCCAGCTGCTGACGGCGCTCGGCCACGACGTGACCATCGCTCGGGACGGCGTGGAGGCCATGACGGAAGCCGCGCGCTCGCGGCCCGAGACCGTGCTCCTCGACCTCGGTCTTCCGCTCGTCGACGGGCTCGAGGTCGCACGCCGCCTGCGGCTTGCCTATGGAAGCCGGATGCGGCTGGTCGCACATACGGCCTGGTCGGATATTGCGATGCGGCGGAGAGTGATCGACGCCGGTTTCGACCGGATGATCGTCAAACCAGCACAGCTCGAGGAGCTCGTTGAAGCCGTAGCCTGAGCCCCGCAGGGACCGCCGCAGCACGGGTGTCGACGGTGGTCCTACCCAAAAATGCGACACCTGCCGATACGCGGGTGGCCCCGGAAGGCGGACGATGCAATCGTACTGATCCCGTGCCGTCACCTGCCACCGGAGGGCGTAGATCATGGAACATGCACTCAAGTCGCATTACTTCGCCACCAATCCCGATAGCCATTCTTATTCGATGGACGAGGTCCGCGGCGTTGTCTACAGCGTGGGGATCTCGCTGGCGGTGGTGTGGCTCCCGGTCATGCTGCTGATTCTGCACTACAGTTGACCACGACAGACGCAGGGCCGGCAGCGGCGGAAATATCCGTCGCCCGCCTGCCCTGTTGGTAGCTTCTAGCGACGTCCGCCCGGCATCGAGTTCTGGGCCAGACGCGCAAAATCGCCCATCACTTTCTGCATCTGGTCGAAGGCCGATCCACCGGAAGACACGACGCCCTGCATGGCGGAAACGACCTTCTGCATTTGCCGAAGGTCGGGCATCATCGCCATCGCGGCCTTCGCTTCCTTGACGCCTGGCACGCCCGACATCTGGTCCTCGATCAGCGCGAACAGGCGCTTCTGGATCTCGACGATCAGGTCGAACATCTCACTCCAGTAGTGCATGGATTTTTCCATCGCCTCCTGGGCTGCGCCCTGCGACGCCGCCATCAGCGATTGCGGATCTTTCGCTTCGCCGACCGATCTCGCGGCACGCTTCTGGAATGCCCGCACTTCCTCCTCGCCCTCGAATTGCTTCTTGCGTAGCTGGGCGGTGCTCTCGATCGCGGCGTTGACAATGTCGAGCGCGAGCCGCGCATTGGTCTTGTAGAGATCGATCGCCTGCTCGGGCGTCATCATTTTCGCCATCTTCGACATCTCGGCGAAATCGGGCATCGCGGCGGACATGCGCGAAGTCGTCGCGCCGGACGATCCAACGGACGCGGTACGTTTACGCGCGGCGCGCTTCGCGGTGGACTTGCTCGCGGCCGGTGTTGCGCTTGCGGGGGCTTTACGGGCCATGCTCGCTCTCCTGTGTCGGGGGTGGATGCGACAGGCGCATCAAACGCCTATTTCCCCATCCCCGTCAAGACGGCGGGATCTGCCCGGACGGCGCTCCGGACCTTTACAATCGCGGACACCCCGAGATCAGCATGCCTGGATTCGCCAACGCCAAGGAAACATGGAACGCGCGCTTTGCGCGGGACGACTACATTTTCGGCCGTCAGCCGAACGCATTCGTCGAGGCGCATGCGCATCGCGTGGCGCCGGGCAAACGGGTGCTATGCGTGGCGGACGGCGAGGGCCGCAACAGCGTCTGGCTCGCCGAGCGCGGAATGGTCGTCACCGCGTTCGATTTCGCCGGCAATGCGCTAGTGAAGGCGCGCGCCCTCGCTGCCGAGCGCGGCGTCGTGGTGCAACTGGCCGAGGCGGACATCCTCGGCTACGACTGGACTGCTGCGCGCTACGACGCCGTTTTCGCCGTCTTCATCCAGTTCCTGTCGCCTGAGGAGCGCCCCGCCGTCTTCGCAGGCATGAAGGATGCCGTTGTGACCGGGGGACTCTTCTTTCTCGAAGGCTATCGGCCGGAGCAGATTGCACTCGGCACGGGCGGTCCGGGCAAGGCATCGCACATGTACACGCGCGAGTGGCTGCTGCAGGAGTTTGCGGGCTGGGATATCGAGCACCTCGCAAGCTACGAAGCCGAACTCGACGAAGGCGCCGCGCACAAGGGGCCGTCTGCCGTGATCGACCTCGTTGCACGCAAGCGCGGCTGATAGACGCCCCGGACGCTGGTGGTTGACCCGACGTACTCGAGCAGCGTCGGCGTTGCTTCCCGCCCGTTGACCACCGCCTATCGAGCTTCCCCCCGCACACCTCGCGCTTTGCAAACCGGGCGCACCACCTGACGACAGATCGAACGGAGAACCGAGAACATGGCATTGAGCGCGTTGCGACAACGATTCGGCCGCCCGTTGCGGCTCGGCATCATCGGCGGCGGTCCGGGATCCTGGATCGGCGACATCCATCGCGGCGCCGCGCAACTGGACGGCGACTGGCAGGTCGTTGCGGGCACTTTTTCGAGTGACCCTGCGCGTTCCCGCGCGGCTGGACCAGCGGTCGGCGTCGACGCCGCGCGAAGCTACGGCAGCGTCGCGGAAATGCTCGCGGCCGAGCGCGGTCGCGCCGATGGCATCGACGGGGTCGCCATCATGACGCCCAACGATACGCACTATGCGCACGCGCGGGCTGCGCTCGACGCCGGCCTCGACGTCATTGCCGACAAGCCGGTCACGCACGACCACCGCGAAGCACTCGATCTCCTCGCTCGAACGCGCGCCAACGCGCGGCTCTTCGCGGTCGCGCATGGCTATTCCGCCTATCCCATGACCCGCTATGCGCGGCATCTCGCGCGCTCGGGCGCCCTCGGCGATATCCGCCTCGTCCAGGTCGAATATATCCAGAGCGGTCTCGCCACACGGCTCGAGGACGCTCCGCCGAGCAATCGCCTGAACTGGATCCTGGATCCGGAACGAAGCGGGCTGTCGCTCGTGATGAGCGCAATCGGATGTCACGCCCAGCATCTCGCCTGCGCTACGATCGGACGTTCGATCGTGCGCACCATGGCCGACGTCGGCGCTCTGCTCCCCAAGCGACGGGTGGTCGACTACACATCCGCGCTGCTGGAGTTCGAGGGCGGTGCACGCGGCACCTTCACCGTGACGCAAGCCGCCGGCGGCGGCGAGAACGACATCCGGTTGCGCGTCTACGGCGATAAGGGAATGCTCGACTGGTCGCACCGCGACTGCGGATATTTGCGCATCGCCATGCAGGGCGAACCGGCGCGCGTCGCCGGTCGGGGCGACCCAGGGCTGCCACCCGACATCATCGCGCTGGGGCGCACGCCTCGCGGACACCCGGAAGGATTACGCGAAGCGTTTGCCAACATCTACAACGAGATCGCGCACGAGCGGATGGCGATCGCGCTCGGTGAATCCCCGCCCGCCGTAGCGTATCCGCGCATCGACGAGGGAGCGCATACGATGGCGTTCATCGAGGCGTGCTTGGCATCGCAGGCGCGAGGGGCGTGGGTCGAGGTCGCGGGAAACGATCCCGCATGAGCTGCGTCATCGTTCCCGGGCGCGCGCCACATTGATTCCAGAAAACGGCCGCCTTGCCGCTGCGATTTTGCGATGACATGATCGAACGCGTTGCGCTTCCGAGCGGCGCCGGACCCCGGCGCGATGAAGCGTGCATGCTGCCGTCACGACGCAACGCGCGCGGCGCGCCGACGGTACGCGAACCGCCGTGTCGAAGCCATCGATGGAGCGCCATGACCTGCCTTTCCAGACCGCGCCGCGGCGCGCGCTTCGCGGCACGTTGCCGCAACCCGTCATCGCGAGCCGCTCGGCGGGCTGGAACGGCATCAACGTCGAGCTCTACCGCGCGCGCGATGTCGATGTGCTCGCGGAAACGCCGGATCACCTCGTCACGATCGTCACCGGCGGGTCGGTACTCCTGACGCAGCGTCGCGACCGCCGCACGTTCCGCTCGCGCGTGCAGCCGGGCGACGTCGTCATCACACCCGCGGGATCTCCGAAGCTCTGGCGCCACCGGCGCGAGCCTGGTACCACATTCAAGCAGGACGTCGAATACATTCTCGTGCGGCTCGCGCCGACGTTCCTGCGGCATCTGGTCGAAGGGGGGACTGGCGAAGGACCACGCGAGCTCTGCGAGAAGCCGGCGGTGCGCGACACGGAAGTCGTGCGCATGGGCAAGCGCCTGCTCGCCGAATGCTGGATGAACGGCCTGGCGGGGCGCACCTACGCCGAAGCGATCGCAACCGAGCTCGGCATACATCTCCTGCGGCGCTATGGCGTCCCGGCGCATGCGGCGCATGACGAGCTTGCCGCGCTGCCGCTTCACAAGCTGCGGCGCGTCACCGAGTTCGTCGAAGACAACGTCGCGGACGACCTGTCTCTCGAAAGAATCGCCGGCGCAATGGCGATGAGCCCGTTTCATTTCGCGCGCGCGTTCAAGCGCGCCACGGGGATTACGCCTCACCGCTACGTGATCCACGCGCGCATCCGTCACGCGATGTCGCTCCTGCGCGAGACCGACGACTCCATCGCCGACATCGCGGGCCGCGTCGGCTTCGCGACGCAAAGCCACTTCTCCGTCACCTTCCGCAAGACTGCCGGCGTCGGGCCGCGACAGTACCGGCTCGAGCGTTAGATCCATCTCGCGCGACGCGATGTGCGCTGCCGTCGCGCGCCATCGCGCAGCGCCGCATCGCAAGCGTTCTTTGCACGTGGCGACGATTCGCAAGATTGCGAATTTGTTCGCAAGGAAACGAAAGCATGCGATCGGAAAGTGTCGATAGACTCGCTTCGCGGTTCTGTCGCGCAAATGATGCTTCAACGATTGCGTCGACGCGCGGAGCGCATCCCGGTCATCGATCACGAGGAGGAATTCGAACATGAAAGCCCTGTCGAAAAAGATGGTGGGCGTGCTGGTTGCGCTCACCCTGCCCTGCGCGTCGGCGGCGTTTGCAGGCAAGTACGATCCGCGCAAACCGGAATCACAGGACATGCGCCTGGTCGGGTACAACGACCTGCAGGGTCGAAGCGCGTATCAGCCGATCGCAGAGCAGCAAGGCAATCGCTGGATCGCCTACGTCGGGCACCACGGAGGCAGCGCATTCAATCCGCTCACCGGTCAAATAGAGCCGAACGGAACGTCGATCGTCGACGTCACCGATCCCAAGAGGCCGGTCTATCTCAAGCACATTCCCGGGCCGCCGGGCGCCGGCGAGGCCGGCGGCGCGCAGATGGTGCGCATGTGTCCCGGCACGCAGCTGCCGCAGGGAACGCCCGGGCGCTACTACCTGCTGCGCACCAACGGCACCGAGGGCCATCAGGTCTACGACGTGACCGATCCGAAGAATCCGGTGCTCCTGAGCTCACCCATCACGGGACAGACCGACACCCACAAGAACTGGTGGGAATGCGACACCGGCATCGCGTATCTCGTGGGTGCCGCACCCGGCTGGCGCACGAGCCGCATGACGCAGATCTTCAACCTCGCCAATCCCTCCAACCCGCAGTTCATCCGCAACTTCGGCCTGCCGTCGCAGGAACCGGGCTCGACCGGTCCGGTTGAAGTGCAGCTCCACGGCCCGTACCGCCTCGGGAATCGCGTCTATTTCGGCTACGGCACGGCGACCAACGGCATCCTGCAGATCGTCGATCGCGACAAGCTTTTGAACGATCCGTCGCTCACTCCCTCAACGCGTCTCGCGCCGACGGTGGCGCAGCTGGTGTATCCGCAGATCGCGCGCTACGATCAGGGGCCGACCAACGGCGCGCACACGGTGTTCCCGATCATGGGCGTGGCGCCGCCGCCGTTCAAGAGCTTCACGCGCGGAGCAACGCGCAACATCATCGCGCTCACCAACGAGTCGACGAGCAACGAATGCCGCGAGAATCCGCAGCTCACGTATTTCGTGGACATCACGACGGAAACGGAGCCGTTCGGCGTCGGCAGCTACAAGGTCGATCCGTTCGAGGACAACGAAGGCAAGAAGGACGTCGACTTCTGTCAGCGCGGCGGTCGCTTCGGCGCCCACTCGTCGGACGAGCGGATCAGCTCCCTCTACTACGGCAAGGTGCTGTGGATCGCGTATTTCAACGCCGGCATCCGCGCCGTCGACATCCGCGACCCATGGGCGCCGAAGGAGATCGCGTTCTACATCCCCGCGATCACCGACAAGACGGACGTGCGCTGCGTCACCACCGACGGCGTGGAAACCTGCAAGACCGCGATCCAGACCAACAACCTGGACTCGGACAACCGCGGTTACGTCTACGCGGTCGATCGGGCCAATACCGGCATGCACATCGTGGAGCTGACCGGCAAGGCGAAAAAGATTCTCGATTGATCGGCCGACAGGCGCTTAGGTATGCGTGGGGGTTCCCGCGAAGGCGCCCCCATGCTCTTTCGCGGAGGCGAGGATGAAGATTTGCCTGCTGCGGTGCCTGTTCGGTGCCGCGTTGCTCGGCATCGGCGCGCCGGTCGGGGCGCACGGATGCGAGCCGCTCGACAAATATCTGATCGGGCATTATCACGGCGACTGCGATACCGAAACCGAGCTCGCGCAAGGCAAGGGCGAAGCCAAGGGCGCCGATACCTACGTCGGCGAATTCGTCAAGGGCGTGCCGAGCGGCAAGGGCAAGTACGTGTGGGAGAGCGGTGCCCGCCTCGAAGGCACGTTCATGAACGGCAAGGCGCACGGCGGCGGCACCTTCGTGAGCGCCAAGGGCGCGCGATACGAAGGCCAGTTCGCCGATGGAAAGCTTGCGACCATCAAGCGCGCCGACTGTCCGACAACCCCGGGACCCCTCACGTGCTGAGGAGGTGCCGTCGCACGGCACGGACATGAATATCCCGCGTCCGACGATTCGTGCGATCGACGCCGGCGCCCGGGTGTGGTGGGGCGTGCCTCTGATCGCGCTCGCCGCGCTTGTCGCATGGGAAATGCAGCGGGGCAAGGCACTCGATGCGAGGCTTGCGGCGCCTCCGGCCGTCATCGCGGACTCGGTGGTTGTCGCGCTCCTTCCCGAATATCGCCTCGCCGGCGAAGCGGCCGCGCTCGATCAGACCGTGAGCCGTCCGTTGTTCACGCCGACGCGCAAGCCCGCACCGCCCCCTGGGGCCGCGGCACCTCAGATGCCGGTCCGGCGCTATCTGCTGCTCGGCACCACGCTCTCGCAGGAAGGACGGTTCGCCTTTCTCAAGGATGCCGCCGGTCCCCGATCGCGCCTGGTGCGCAAGGGCGATCAGATCGACGGCGTGATGGTGGTCGAGATCGAGCCCGATCGCGTCAGGCTCGCCGCAGGCGGTCAGGCGGAGGAGGTCCTCCTCAAAGGCTTTTCAGGGCAGCGCCCGGCGGCCCCGGCCGCGCCGGTTCAGGCGGTCGCGTCCGCCATAGGGCCTGTCGCTCGGGCGCCCCCGCCGAATCCGCCCGAGGCGGCGATCCCCTCCCGCCGCCCTCAGGGGGAATCGGCGCGCGGGGACGAGGCTTCCGATAACGAGTGACAGACAGCTTCCTGCATCCGGAACGCGGATGTTCGCTCGCGTTTTTCGGATCGTCGCTGCCACCCGGCGTTTTTGCGCCGGGTTTTTATTGCCTTGCGGAAGCGCCCTCCGAAGGCTCGTTGATCGGGATGACGCGATCGGCTGCGAGCATTGGCGATCGCTTTTCAGCAGGGGTTGACCCGCCGCAGGCAGCGTCTATAATTCGACTACCGCATGTTTATACGGTATCCGCAAATGCCTCCCCGTTCCCGCACCCCCTTCAACCTGGCCGAGCCCTCCACCGTTGCGTCACCGTTGCTGACGCCCCGGCAGCGCCAGATCCTGGACTGGATCCGCGGCCACCTCGAAACCACGGGTCGTCCGCCGACGCGGGCCGAGATCGCAACCGGCCTTGGGTTTTCCACCGCCAGCTCGGCCGAGGATCACCTGCGTGCGCTCGAACGCAAAGGCGTTCTGGAAATCCAGGCCGGCGCATCGCGCGGCCTGCGTCTCAAAGCGCAGCCCGGCGTGCCGGTGCAGGGCGTGCTGCCGCTGGTCGGGCGTGTCGCGGCCGGTGCGCCGATTCTCGCGGCGGAGCACGTCGAGGCGGAGTATCGCGTCGATCCCCATCTGTTCACCCCGCGCGCCGACTACCTGCTGCGGGTACAGGGGCTGTCGATGAAGGATGCCGGGATCCTCGACGGCGATCTCCTCGCCGTGCACCACACCGCCGAAGCCCGCAGCGGCCAGATCGTCGTCGCGCGGCTCACCAGCGCGGCCGGCGACGAAGTGACCGTCAAGCGGCTCAGGCGACGCGGTCGCGAGGTGCTGCTCGTCGCGGAAAATCCGGCTTTCGCCACGATCGTCGTCGATCCCCGCCGCACGTCATTCGCCATCGAAGGCGTCGGTGTGGGCATCGTGCGGCGGAACAACGGATGGTGATCAGCATGAAAACCCGACTGCGGTTCCTCCAGGCGCACTGATTCTCCCGCCTGGCATTCCCCGGCGCGCTTCGCTCGCGCGTCGCCTTTGTTCGCCGTTCCTGAAGGAGTGCACATGGTCAAGCCCATCCCCGATGGCTATCACACCGTCACCTCTTACCTCATGGTCCGCAACGCCGCCGCCGCCATCGAGTTCTACAAAAAAGCCTTCGGCGCCGTCGAGCTGATGCGCTTTCCGGGCCCCGACGGCAAAATCATGCACGCCGAAGTGAAGATCGGCGATTCGCCGGTGATGCTGGCCGAAGAGATGCCCGACAACGGCTTCGTCGGCCCGCAGTCGCTTGGCGGAGCGGGCGTAAGCCTGTTGCTCTACGTCGACAACGTCGATGCGAGCTTTGCGCAAGCCGTCGCTGCCGGTGCCACGGTCAGGCGCCCGGTGCAGGATCAGTTCTACGGCGATCGCAGCGGCACGCTCACCGATCCGTTCGGGCACGTGTGGTCCCTCTCGACGCATATCGAGGATGTATCGATGGCCGAAATGAAACAGCGGATGGCGAAGATGGCCCATCCGTAGCGCTCCTTGGCTTTCGAGCTTTCCCACCCAACACGCAGACACGACACGCGATGACGCCTTCATTCCCTGCTGCTGCGGCGCTCGAAATCCGCGCACTCACGCCTGCCTCGAGCGCCGATTACTTCGCCTTTTTCGACGGCGACGCCTTCGCCGACAATCCGCGATGGGCTTCGTGCTATTGCCATTTCCTGTGGGCGCCGACCGAGGTCAAGCCGTGGGGCGAATGGACCGGTGCCGAAAATCGCGCAGCCGTTGCCCGCCTGATCGAAACGCAGAATCTGCGGGGCTATCTCGCTTACGTCGACGGCAGGCCGGTCGGCTGGTGCAACGCCACGCCGAAGGTGCGCATTCCGGCGCTTCTCGATGACAGCGGACCCGATGCCGCGCAGGTCGGCGCCATCGTCTGCTTCGTGATCGCCAAGCCGTATCGCCGGCAGGGCATCGCGCGACGGCTGCTTCAGGCCGCCTGCGATGGCTATCGCCGCGAGGGCTTCGCGTTCGCGGAAGCCTCCGCCCGTCTCGACGCCACCACCGACGCCGCGAACCATACGGGTCCGCTGCAACTTTATCTGTCGTCGGGCTTTGCCATCCTGCGTAACGACGACGATGGCAGCGCCCTGCTCCGCAAGACCCTTTGACCGGTATCCCACCATCGCATCGAGGAAAGGATCACCCATGCTCCACCAGGGAAGCTGCCACTGCGGCCGTATCGACATCGAGGTCGAAGGCAAGATCGACCAGGCGATGGAATGCAACTGCACGATCTGCAGCCGCAAGGGCTATCAACTGTGGTTCGTGCCGCAGGCGCAGCTCAAGCTCAAGACACCGGAGAGCGATCTCGCCACCTACACGTTCAACCGCCACATCATCCGGCATCATTTCTGTCCCACCTGCGGCTGTGCGCCGTTCGGACGCGGCACGATGCCGTCGGGCGAGGCCATTGCGGCGATCAATCTTCGTTGTTTGCAAAATGTCGATCGCTCGAAGGTCAGGATCGTGCCGTTCGACGGGCTCAGCAAGTAATGTCGCGTCGACGCCCTGCTCGCCCGCGCCCACTCGCGGCCGTCTACATCTTCGGTACGCGATGAACACCGCGCTTGCGACGCTGCTCGGCAATCCCGCGATCTGGCGCGGCGACGATTGCGCGCCCGAGCCCGCTTCGCTGCCATCGGGTTTCGCGCGGCTCGACGCCGCGCTGCCAGGCGGCGGCTGGCCACAGGGTGCGCTCACCGAAGTGCTGCTCGAGCGCGAAGGCATCGGCGAGCTGCGGCTCACGCTGCCGGCCCTCGTGCGGCTGCAGGCCGCCGGGCGCGACGTCGTGTGGATCGCGCCGCCGTATCGCCCGCATGCGCCGGCCCTCGCGGCCGCCGGGCTCGATCTCGCGCGCTTTCATGTCGTCCGCTGCCGCGAAGCGAAAGACGCGCTGTGGGCCTGTGAGCAGGCGCTGCGCGCGCCGGAATGCGGCGCCGCGTTCGCGTGGCTCGGCGGCCACGACGAGCGTGTCATCCGTCGCTTGCAGGTTGCAGCGCGAGACGGCCGCACATGGGGCGTCCTGTGGCGGCGTCCCGGTCAGCGGGCAGTAGCCACCGCTGCGCCGCTGCGGCTCGCGCTCGCGGCGCGGCAGGGACGGCTCACGGTACGCGTACTGAAGCGGCGCGGCGCCGAGCTTCCCGATCCCATCGTGGTCGATCTCGATCGCGCACCCGGCGCATTGCTGCCGGCAGATTCCACCGCGATGCGCGGGCCGCGCGTCCCGGGGCCCTGGCACGATGCTTTCTTCCGTGCCTCTTCACCCGACGCTACGCCGATTGGCACCGCCCTCGTGCGCGTCGCAGGTACGCATTGATCATGCGTTTCCCGCTGGCGCATCACCTAGGCACCATGGCTTACAACAACGCCTGGTCGAATCATCGGCTGCTCGTCGCATGCGGCAAGCTGTCGCATGCCGATTTCGTCGCGTCCCGCACCAGCTTCTTTCCGTCGATCAAGGCCACGCTCAACCATATCGTCACGGTCGACTGGTATTACGTCGACGCGCTCGAGCGCGCGTTCGATGGGCGCGAAGCCAACCGCGAGCCCGATCGCTTTTTCATGCCGGAAGAGCCCTTCGACGACTGTGCGGAACTAGCGGTCGCGCAGCGCCACGTCGACCGGCGGCTCGTCGCCTTCTGCGTGGCGCGCACCGACGGCGAGCTCGAGCGGCCGGTGCCGGTGATGCGCAGCGCCGGATTGCAGAGCGAGCCGGCGGTACGCCTCCTCGCCCACCTGTTCCAGCACCAGATCCATCACCGCGGACAGGCGCATGCGATGCTCGCGGGGACGCCCGTCGCACCGCCGCAGCTCGACGAGTTCTTCTGCGCCAACGAAGCGCATCTTCGCGCCGCGGAGCTGGCCGAGCTCGGCTATTCCGAAGCGATGATCTGGGGCGGCAAGCGCCCGTAGCAAAACGGTCGAGCCTGGACGATCGCTCGGTGTGCGTCCTGCCTTCGATCTCATCCGGCGCTTTCTCTGCATTTCCATCCTGCGTTTTCATCTGCCCCCTCCACTTGCATGTACTGGGCCGCGCTCTTCCTTCCGTCGCTGGCGCTCGACGTTTTCACCCGTGCATGGAGCAGCGACGATGCCGCGCAGCGCTTCGTCGTCGCGAGCGGCGGCAAGGCCCCGTTGGTCGTCGCCGCCAGCGCTGCAGCGCGGGATGCCGGCATCGGCCCCGGCCAATCGATCACGTCGGCACTCGCGCTCGCGCCGGACATCGTGTTGCGCGACCGCGATCCCGATGCCGAGTCGCGCGCACTCGCCTCTCTCGCCACCTGGATGCTGCGCTTTACCCCGCAGGTCAGCCTGGCGCCGCCCGACGCGCTCGTCGCGGATATCGGCGGCAGCCTGCGGCTGTTTGGGGGATTCGCTCCGCTTGTCACGCGAATGACCGCAGGGATCGAGGCGCGGGGCTTCGCAGCGCAATGGGGATTCGCACCGACGGCAAGCGCGGCACTCCTGCTGGCGCACGCGGGCGATCCGGCGCCCGTGCGGCAGCCACGCGATCTCGAGGCGATCCTGCGGCCGCTTTCGCTCGAGCATCTCGGCATCGATCCCGCAACGCTCGCCATCCTTGCGGCTGCAGGCATCGGCACGTTCGGACAGGCCGCCGCGCTGCCGCGGGATGCACTGGCGCGCCGCTGCGGGCAGGCGCTCGTCACGAGCCTCGATCGTGCGCTCGGCGCCTGCGCGGACCCGCGCGAGCCGTACCGGCCGCCGCCACGGTTCGAAGCGCGGCTCGAATTGCCCGTACCGGTCGCCGACGGCGAGGCACTGGGCTTCGGCGTCAATCGTCTCGTGCACGAGTTGTCGGCGTGGCTCGGCGCGCGCGGCCTGGGTGTCTCGCGGCTGACGCTCACACTGACGCACGAGCGCTATCTGCGGCAGCGCGGCATCGCGCCGACGCTCGTCCCCTTCACCCTCGGCGCACCGGCCCGCGCACCCGCGCATCTCACCGGCGTGATGCGCGAGCGCCTCGCGCGCGTGACGCTTTCCGCGCCGGTCGAAGCCATTGCGATGGCCAGCGACGAAACCTCGCCGCTCGCGGGCTTCAATCTCGGATTGCTGCCGGGCGACGAAGCGAGCACGGTCACCGTCCCGCTCGTCGACCGGTTGCGGGCCCGTCTCGGCGACGAGGCGGTGGTATCGCTGTCGCCACATGCCGAATATCGTCCGGAGCGCAGCGACCGCACACAGCCGGCGCACACTGCGGCGGCCTCATCGTCGCCGCGAACGCGCAAGCACGTTGCGGCGCCGCTGCCGCTGCCCGAAGCGCCGCGACCGATCTGGCTCTACGACGCGCCTGCGCCGATCGGTGAGCGGATGGAAGCGGCACCGTGGGTGCTGAAGGACGGTCCGGAGCGCATCGAATCCGGCTGGTGGGACGATCACGATGTTCGCCGCGATTATTTCGTCGCCGAAACCCCGGACGGCGAGATTGCGTGGATCTATCGCGATCATCGCCACGGCATCGACGACGGCGAATGGTTCCTGCACGGCCTGTTCGCCTGAGACTGCATCACAAAAGCTCGCGGCCGCGACCGCCGCGTCCATGTCGGGCACCCGCGCACCGCGCGTCGTGCCCGATCGCAACCACGCCGGGATCAGATGCCCGCGTACCACTGGTAGCCCTGGTCCTCCCAGTAGCCGCCGTTGCCGCCGGCGATGCCGGCGAAGCTCTCCACCAACTCGATGCGCATGACGTACTTCGCATGCTTGTAGCCGAGCTGGCGCTCGACCCGCAACCGGATCGGCGCGCCGTTCGCCACCGGCAACGCCTTGTCGTTCAGCTCGTACGCCAGGATGGTCTGCGCATGGAAGGCATCGTCCATGTCGATGCTTTCGTAATACGGCGATCCGCCGTCCTCGTCCATCGGATCGGCGCAATGGAACACCACGTAGCGCGCGCCGGGATCCGGGCGCACGGCGTCGAGCACCGCCGAGAGCTTCGCGCCCTTCCATTTGCCGATGGCGCTCCAGCCTTCCACGCAATCGTGTCGCGTGATCTGGGTACGCGCGTCGAGCGCGCGCAACTCCGCCAGCGAGAAACGGCGCGGCGAGGCGACCTTGCCGCCGACCTCGAGCCTGTAATCGGCGAAGCCCTGCGCTGCCAGCGCCTGATATGCGGGATTGTCGGGCAGCGCGGTGCCGTTGCTGCGAAACGTCGGCGAGAGATCGGCGGCGGTGAATTCCTGGGCCATCGCCTTGCGTCCGACGATCAGCGTGCCCGCCGCCGCGCTGGCACGCTCGCCCAGCGCCAGCACTTTCGGAAACCATTCGCTTTCCGACAGCTTCTGGCAGCCGGACATCACAAGCACGCCGGCGGAGAGCGCGACGCGCATCAAGAAGCGCCGGCGCGGGAGATTTTCGAGCTCACTCATGGGCAGCCTCCGGCGGCACGCGATAACGGCCCGTGATCATCGATCGCAGGTTGTTCCAAAGGCCCGTGACGATGACCTGGAACACATGGATCGCCACGAATGCGACCAGCATCCACGCGACCGCGAAGTGGATCGTGCGCGCCGACTGGCGTCCGCCGAACAGGTCGACCCAGCCCGTGAGGAGCGCGTCCATGCGCGGCGACATCGCGAGTCCCATCAGCACCACGAGCGGCAGCAGCACGAAGATCACCACGAGATACGCGAGCTTCTGCAGGACGTTATAACGCTTGGCGGCCTCGCCGGTCTCGTGGCGGAATCGGAGGTGATCCGCGATCGATCGTCCGATGGTCGCGAGCTCGCCGCGGGACGGTGCGAGGTCGCGCGTCAGGTGCCGGCTTGCAATCGAATAGGCGAGATAGCAGAGGCCGTTGATGACGAACACCCACGCGAAAAAGAAGTGCCACGAGCGCGCCATCGAAAGCCATTGGCTGTCCGGAACGGTGATCCAGGCGGGAAATGCGCGTGCGGCCAGGCTGCCGTCCGGTCCGCGCGATAGCCCCAGCACGCCGGTGGTGTTCCATTCGCGCCCCAAAATCCGCGTGTAGCCGACCGGCCCCTGATCACCGCGATCCACCGCCCCGATCTCCATCAGCGCCGGGCGCCCGGTGTACGAGGACTTGCCCCAGTAGAGCGCCGGATGCGCGTTGAAGATCTGCAGGCCGCTCATGAACAGCAGCGTCAGCGCCACGACGTTGATCCAATGCATGATTCGCACCGGCAGGCGATGGCGGTAATACAGATAGCCCACCGCCGGCAACCGGGTCGCGATGGCGGCGCTTGCGTCGTTCATGACGTCACTCCACGAATGCCCCGGCTTCCACGGCCGCGATGCCTGTAGTCGGCCAGGCACTCTCCAATCTTACGCGCGCGGGCGACGTGTCTGCGGGTCAGTTGCCGAATGCGAAGGCCGCCGTCATGTCTCCTGCGTTGGACCGCGCGCCGGGCAGCGGTTCCAACGCAAAGCGCTTCGTGATCAGCTTGATGATGGACGTCGTGTCGTAAGGCGTGTGATCGACGTAGCCGCGCTTGGCGTAGGGCGAGATGATGATTGCGGGAATGCGCGTGCCCGGTCCCCAGCGATCGCCTTTCGGCGGCGGCGCATGATCCCAGAACCCGCCGTTCTCGTCGTAGGTGATGACGATCGCCGACGTTGCCCACAACGGGCTCGACCTGATCTTGTCGACGAGCTCCGCGATGTGAATGTCGCCCGACAGCACGTCCGCGTATCCCGGATGCTGATTGAGCGTGCCCTGCGGCTTGTAGAAGACGACCTGCGGGATCTCGCCGCGCTCGATGCCCGCGACGAGCGCCGTGTAG
>Ga0070665_100002876_pt1 | contig 18604 bp, 16 predicted proteins | sample KBSS13metaG_FD_65862 | JGI IMG/M metagenome (GOLD analysis project Ga0070665, IMG submission 65862) | Switchgrass rhizosphere microbial communities from Kellogg Biological Station, Michigan, USA - KBS S1-3 metaG | ecosystem: Host-associated > Plants > Roots > Rhizosphere > Soil ...
GAATTTCAATCTTTGTGAACAGCCCAGCTCACTTCCTGACCGCACAAATTCCCCCTGACCTTTACTCCGAGGGAAAACAGCTGAAGGCAAGACTCTATCTACTCTCTAGAGAACAGATAAAGCCCTGCCTTCTATTCGGACGCCATTCAGTCCATCACTGTGGGAGAAAAGCGACGAAGAAATATTACTCCGGCTTCTTTACTTGTATACGAAGCGAATCAAGCTTAAAAAATCACGTGAACGTTTTCGAGGAACATACCGTATGCCACAGGGTTGCACGTATCGCCTGCTGACTCTGGCCTAAAAAGATAAACATTAGCTTCGTGGGTATGGTTAAGAGGTAGGAAGCTTGTACGATCCAGGGGAATATTTGCGGTCCAAAGACCGTTGTACTCCCGTGATCTATCCGAAGCCCATCCGTCGTTCTGGGTTGTCGTCCTATCGACAAAATAAGTAGAAACGGTGCACCCGGCTTCTACGTTAGGGTTGGAAAAAGTAAGCGCAATGTAGTTCATGTCAGAAGGGCTGAGTCCATTGGCGACGCCTGTGATCGGGCAAAATAAGCCGATGGTGCCGGAAGCACCTGGAGCAAAGCTAACGGAACCACTTGCATAATCGATCTTGCTTGGTGCCGAACCTATCGAAATCTGGCAAAGTGAGGCAGGTGAATTCCAACCTACGCTCTCAGAAGGTGGAAATTGATTGATTGCGATTGGGTTTTTTTGTTGGGCAACCATCTGTTCGGTCCCACCCACGATAAATATTGCCGTCAAGAACGCAAAAAACAACTGGGCTTTCATGTGTTTCTCCTTTTCAACATAACAAATTGAGGCTCATTCTGGATAGAGGGCATAACCCCTATCTATATCCAGGGCAAGAGAGTGATGGATGAGTCATGGGTTAAAAACAATATTGCCCACAACGGAGAGTTTGCTTTGGATCATGTCCCCCTGAACCTCCGTAACCTCAAAGTAAGTAGTCGTTGTCTTTCATTAGCCGCGCCGATACTTCGAGCGCTCTCGACAGGAGACTTTACTCTTGAACTCGAAGGGTTACAGAGTTACACGAGTACGAGAGGGCAAGTATTGCCATAAAAGGGGAGGTATCTTTGAGCCCCCTTCCGGCAGAAACCGGCCCTCAAATTGTTCTTTCTATCGCGACTAGCAGCTGCGTTCACTGTCGACCGCAGCTGCTGAAATGGTCCGCGCTTAAAAGAGGATGTAGTAGTCGGTAAGAAACATTCCAAAAGCCACTGGATTACACGACTCTCCGGCTGTTTGTGATCTGGATAGATATACATCGACATCGTGCGTGTGATTGAGTACAGGAGGCAGTACAGGGGGGCCCACGGTCTGACTTATTGGAAGATTGGCAGTCCAAACTCCTTGAAAGTTCCCTGATTTGAGTTTCTCTCCTGTAGCTGCCCCGGTCGTCCTGTCTACCATGTAGACCGAGACATCACATCCCGCCGGAGCATTCGGGTTAGAAAAGGAAAGAGCCAAGCCTGTCATTTTTTTAGGATCCACTCCATTCATGACACCTGGCATGTGGCAGATCAGGCCAATTGTGCCGGATGCGCCCGGAGCAAAACTAACGGCACCCACCGCATAGTCGACGGAGCTTTGTGCAGAGCCTGGCATAGTTTGGCATAGCGAAGCAGGCGAGTTCCATCCAACGAGGCCCACCGGTGCAACGATTGGCTCAATATCTTGAGCGTTGGCCTGATTGACAGCTGTCAATCCGACTGTGATCGCAAGGACAGAGAACAGTAACTTGATCTTCAATGGTTCTCCTTATCGGAAATCGAAATTTAGGGTATGGCGGACGCTCTACCGTAATTAGGGGAACGGAGAATTAGCCGCCGTCACTTGGGTTATTAGCAGCGGTAATCTTCTTTACGATTCCGACTGAGCTAAAAACAGTACCCACGAAATGGCTATATCCCTGAAAGCCTATGCATTTGACTTTCAGGATCTACTACTCGCAAGAATGGCTCCTTTCCTGTGACATGTTTGCTCTACGCGATCGTAGTCAAATTCTGTTTTGTTGATGCATTGGAATTGGTGACAACGAACATCTCCTTGGACAATCTAGGTCATGCACGATGAATTTGGACCAAAGCATCTTCTGTATGCGTTAACTGAGTCCCTCGATTTTTATTCACTCCAGTTGTAAACATTTTTTAAGCTTTCAAGATAGCTTCTCGTGTTCAACTACGAGCCTTCTTGAAACCTGTGTCTCGGCGGAATGTCGACTCCCGGAAATGTGCCTCCATGCCGTTATGCGGACAATCCGCTCGGGTCCAAAATTACTGCGCGGGAGTCAATCTCTGGTCACCCAGTGTCGGGATATAGCAAAATGGTAGGTTATCGAAAGCGATGACGGGCAGACCACAAGGAGACAACTTACACTCGAATCCCAACCCCCGCTATATTTCGTGACTGCAACAAGAAGTTCGTCTTCCCCGGGTCGAGATTGATCTCGGCGTGATCGGTTGTTCGTTGTATTTGCGGATCTGATCTGTGGCTGATCACGGCGTGCCACTGCTTCTGGTTCTCGTAATCCTTCGCCGTCGCGGAGAGTCCAATGCCAGTGTTACCCCACGGATCCTTGTAGCGCATGGCTCCCCTGTAGCTTTCTATTCCGACAAGCACACGGTATTCCGCGTCAACCGGGAGGCTAAAGGATGTCCTAGTGTGACCCAGTTCGGCGTGCTCTTGCGGAGCTGAACATCGAGATCCTCTCCGCCGACTCCAGCCAAGCTAAAGGCTGAGTCGAGCGTGCGAATCGCACATTGCAGGATCGACTTGTAAAAAGAACGCCGAATGGCTGGAATCAGTGATATCGCTGCGGGCAACACGTTTTTACCGGAGTTCATGAAGCACTTCAATGAACGGTTTGCAGTTGTGCCAGCAAACCTTATTAATTTGCATCGCCCATTCCAGATCACAGCGAATCGGCTAAGCGACATCCCCTGCCATCGTGAACAACGTTATGTTGGTGCACAACTGACGTTCCACTATGACAGGAAGCAGTTTCATCCTGGAACAGACTGAACTTTCAAAGGGGCGGCCTAGCCGATATGCCGAAGTCTACGACTTCTCCGAGAAGCCCTCGGAGATCCGGTGGCAAGGTCATCTACTTCCCTATCACGTCTTCAAGAAGGATCAACGCGTCAGTCCTGACGCCATCGTCGAGCACAAACGGCTCAGACATGCACTCTCTTTGTCAAAGCCCAACAGGATCGCAGGCCGGCCATCAACATTATGACCAACGCGAGAAGATCGGATACAAGGAGCTGCCACGCCGCATATACAGTCCCATGGTCATCGTTGATGCTAGATACGGTATTTCGTTCTCTGGATATTTAGAGCGGGGTCCGGGAGAGGACAGACGATACAGGATGAGCTTCCGCGTGGCGAACTAGCTCGTAAATCCCTACCTCCGAGCTTTGGTCAAACATCAAGAAACCGGGGGCGCCTTCTGCCTTGAGGAACGATATGGATGATGCGACATTCCATGCGTCTTTCGAACTCTCCGCTGACCAACACAGCTTAACTTTGTACGGATCGTGATGGCGAGGTGAGTGATGTGGAGCTAACTACTTCGCCTCAATATAAGAAAGGCCCCTTTCGTGTCTTATCGCTCTTCCGATCGCAGTGGGAGATCGCCCGTAGCTCACGTACGTTGGCTACGATGACCTCGTGCCCCGACTTTGTGTAAGGCACTGGAGCTGTCACTTTCAGAGTTATTTGGCGTAGTTTTTCAGAGCTATTTGGCGTAGTGTCGATGCATGCAGAAGCTGAGCGGGGTGTCCGAGGCGGCTCGGAATCGTGCGCTGGCGCGCTTCCGCCTGATCCAACCGTATCTAGAACAGCGGCGTTCCCTGCAGTTGGTCGCCTCCGATGCCGACCTCTCCTTTCGTACCGCCCAGAGATGGGTAAGCCAGTATCGGAAGCTGGGACTAGCAGCGTTCGTGCGCAAGGAGCGTGGAGATCGCGGCTCCAGAAAAATCGTATCGCCGAAGATCAAGGCAGCAATAGAAGGCCTTGCGCTTGAGAGACCACCCCTTCCGATCAGTTCCATTTGCCGGCAAGTTAGGGAGTTTGCCGAATCCACGGGCGAGCCTATGCCTCAGTACGGCACCGTTTATAGTCTCGTCCGGGAGGTCCCAACCGGATTGCTTACTCTGGCGCATCGGGGTGGTAAAGCATATAGCGAAGGCTTTGATCTGATTCACCGACGTGAGGCAGCTAGATCGAACGCCATCTGGCAAGTGGATCATGCTCAGTTGGGTATCCTCCTGATTCGGGAGGGTGGGGAGGCCGCTCGACCTTGGCTGACCATCGTAATAGACGACTACAGCCGCGCGATCGCCGGTTATTATCTGGGCTTCGATCCGCCCTCGTCGATGAGAACCGCTCTCGCGCTTCGGCAAGGTATATGGAGGAAAGGTCATCCGCACTGGCATATCTGCGGCATCCCAGAAGTTCTTTATACAGATAATGGTTCGGATTTCACCTCAAAGCACATAGAACAAGTTGCCGTAGATCTAAAAACGCGCCTCGTATTCTCAACTCCGGGCAAGCCCCAGGGCCGAGGCAGGATTGAACGATTCTTTCGTACTGTAAATCAGATGTTCCTTTGCGAACTCGACGGTTACATCAAGAGAAAACGACGTAAGCCCAGCCTGACACTCGATCGGTTCGAAGAGCACTTTCGGACGTTCTTACTTGAGACGTACAACCGCCGCACCAGCATCGAAGGAAGACCAGCTCCTTCGGAACGCTGGGAAGCGGGTGGATTTATACCGCGCATGCCCGATTCGCTCGAGCAACTTGACCTCTTGCTGATGCAGGAAGTTCGTGCCCGCAAAGTGCGCCGCGATGGCATTCACTTTCAGGGCCTGCGCTATCTGTCGCTCACTCTAGCGGCGTACGTAGGAGAAGAGGTGACACTCAGATTTGACCCGCGGGACATGGGTGAGATCCGCGTCTTCTATAAGGATAGATTCCTTTGCCCAGCGGTTTCAGCCGAACTTGCCGGAGAGACAATCCCTCTGCGCGACATCATCCGGGTTCGCAATCAACGTCGGCGCGAATTGAGCTCGGCTCTCCAAGATCGACAACGAGCGGTCGATTCGCTTTTGCAACTAAAAAGAGGCACCGCTCCCAAGGAGATTCATGCAAAAGCCGCCGTCTTGCCCGTATCCGGAGTTCGCATCAAAAGGTATCGAAACGAGTAGACGCGCTTTCGTCGAATACGCTGAAGAATTACGCCAAATAGCTCTGAAACAGAGCGCCACTTACCGATGAAAGCTACAGTCTTGAAGTGGCTAACCATGCCGCGACCTCTGTAACCTGGAAGCTCCTCTATGCATCAGAATGAGCGTGTTAGAGGCAACCAAGCAAAGTCGATGGATAGCGGGTAGACTCGGCTCTATGCAACCGTCTACTACAACTTCGTACGTGCGTTTGGAATCAATAAACTCGCAGATTGAGTCGATCGTGATGCGATTGAAGGGTTTGCGGACTGATGGAAGACCTGGCTCCATCGGACCTGTCGAAGCATCCATTCTCAACATCGAACTTGCCGAGCTCCGGATCGAGTATTCAGGCCTGGTATCCAGGCTACCTATGTAGATTGACCTAATGCTGACACCTTCGTAGCGCAGGAGATACGGGTCGGGGACATCGTCTTACCCCGAGTATCCTTCGCCACTCTCCGGCGGGTAAAAGGCGTATGCTTCAAACAAGGTAAAGGCGATGCAGTGCAGGATTTGTATCCAGTTGGAACAGGCTGCTGCGGAGGCAGTTAGATCGGACCCGCCCAATATCTTGCTTGGACTCAATGAAGCTGGTATACGCAACCGCGCTCGGCAAAAAGAAGAGCGGACACTCAAGGCAGAGGCAGACCTTGAAAAGCATCAGCGATCATGCGCCAAGAGGACAGACGGGTCGGCCTTTTGATTGGTGCTGCGTAGCGACTTCAGAGTGCTCGGCATATCGGTTCACTCAACCCGCATCGCTGTGGGTGAGCTTCCTGAGCTCAGGCCCGTATCTCATGAACACCGGAGTATTGTCGAACTGCGGTTTTTCTCAAAACCGAATGCTCACCTAATAGAGTAGTCAGCAAGCCGCAGCCACTCTAACGAGAGAACAGCCTAGGGTCCCAAATCACTGTTTCTGGAGAAGTCGTCTTGATGCGAACAAAGTCTGAATGATCGGGATTTATGAGAACATTCAATTCCCTGCCTTGCAGGACAACACTTGGCACGAGAAGAACTGCCGAGCGGCGTTCGTCGAGCCATTGATCGCCGAAACGCCGACTCACAATGAGATCATCCGCAGCCCACCCTTCAAGTTCATCGCCGGCGATGGTTTCAATCGAAACATTCTCAGGTATGGAGATTTCGACGACAGCTTGGGTTTTGGGGATAATTCCAAGATTTGCGTGTACTAAAACTTCAAGCAACGCCCCGGCGTAGGTTTGGGCGGCGTAGATGACGCGCTTTCCTGCTGAGTTCCACCTGCCGCCATTGAGGAAAGCACCAGTCGGATCAAAGATGGAATGCCGGCGATCAGCAATGCGAAAGGCAAGCATTAGACAGGTAGGCCGTAGAAGAGTTTATCCAAAACTGCTTCAACGGCACGCGCCCCTAGTTCAGTCGTTGCGACTGAAAGCGGAGTCCGGCCTGCGAGCTCTGAGTGGGGCTGATTCATCCAGGTCCGCGCTTGATCCGGATCGTCCCAAGTATATTCTGCTGCCGCCATGACGCGCGCTAAGCGTTCAGTGCGTTCGCTGACTTGGATTGAAAGGCGCCCCTTTGTCCGTTTCCATGTGGCTGACGGGATGACTTGATCTCGCAGCGCCCGGGCGGCTCTATCGTTCAATGCTATTCGGGCCACAACTCGTACAACGGACTGCTTGGAGAGACCGCGGGAAACAGCACCATCTAAATCAGCAACTGTATGGACTTCACCTTGAATTCCGAGAATGTTTGCTATCGCTTCGGGCTCGATCATGAAATCCTCCACTGGGATCATTATACCCCCAAGTAAGGATCAAGTGAGCTATGTTCGCTCGTCTCAACGTCCATCCTCCGCAATGACGACTAGATCAGAGCCCCAAATTATCATTCACCGCAACTGCGATCTCCTGATCAGAACCCAGATACCTCTCGGTCGTCTGGATCGAAGAATGCCCGAGCAGGAATTTGATCTGCTCGAGGTCCCCGCCATTCTTCCGGCACAGTTTGGCGCAGGTACGACGAAGGTCATGGGCTCCAAAGTGCTCGATTCCGATCTGCTTCGATGACTGTTCAACTACTGACCAGACGGCCCAGTCGCTCAAGGTGTCGCGATTGACCTTCCCGCTCTTCGAGACCGACCGGAGGAGCCGACCATCTTTGATTTCAGCCGCGGTCATCCAGGCATCGATTCCCTTCTTCACCCAGATCGGGATGGCCACCGTCCGGATCCGCCGGCCTTTGCCCTCGAGGTCCGCCAAAACCCACCTGCCTTCTCTTTGCTGAATGGTCTCGACATCGAGCTCGGCCAATTCGTTTCTTCTGAGGGCACAACCGACCAAAAGAGCCAGGATCACATAGTCGCGCTTTCCTTTCAGGGTCGAGCGGTCGGGCACGGTCAGCAGATCCTTGGCTTGCTCCCGGGTCAGCCAGTTTCCCAGCCGGGTTCCCTTATGCCGGATGTTGGGGATGTCGGTCAGACTCGCTGCCTCCTCCCGGCCGATCATTCCGGCCCGGCGAGCTTCGCCGACCATCTTCCGGGCCGCAGAGAGCCGGACATTAATAGTAGAGGGGGACAAAGATTCCAGGGTCGAGCGCCATTCCATGAGCAGCTCCCGGGAGAGAGGTCGGCTGGCACAGAATCGGAACAGGTCATCCAAAGCCTTGGCGTAGTTCCGTCGGCTATGAGGGGAGGAGACCGAGTCGAGTACCATCTTCCGGAGCAAAGTCTGGGCCGGGGTCAGGGCGAGAGGTTCTTCTTCCCTGCTTTCGGGTGCCGAAGCGGCCAAAATGAGCTCAGAGGTCATGAACCGATATTACCCCGACAATCGACATTGTCGGGGGCTATAAACACTGATTCGGGATGGTTTAGCGCGATCCTTGATCCTGTAGTCGCAGGAAAGGCTCGCTTCTCAGGCTCCGTTTGGACCCCAAGATAAGTCATTGGCGACAGAAAGTTATGCCGGAGCACCTTAAGTGCTGCCCAAAATAAACCTGCCGAACCTACTCTCTATAGCTTTTGAAGGCGGCGCCGTGGCGTTCTGGTCCTGTAACAGTTCCCAGAATGGCTAACAGAAGACTTATGAGCGATGTTCCGGCCATAGCCCAGGCATAACTGATATGGGTGGCAAGAAGTGCTTCAACATAAACGACACAGCTGGAGAGAAGAACGCCGCATTGGTATCCGAATCCCACGAGGAAGCCTCGTACAGAATTGGGGGAGAGTTCGGAGAGATGAGCGGGAACAACTCCCATCGCTCCCTGAATGAGAAATTGCATGCCGATAGCTCCAAGAATCAGACCCAGCTTGGAGGAGCTAAACGCCCATAATGGGATGATAGAAATGGCCCCGCACATGGCAATTACAATCATCCGACGGCGACCCAGACGGTCCGATAAAAAACCGAAAAGAATGCCCCCGATGATGGCGCCGACCATTGAAATCGCAGTAATCCAGGCGCGGACGCTAGGCCCATAATGCCAGTACCGCTCTAGGAAGGTCGGATACATGTCCTGGGTGCCATGTGTAGTGAGCTGCATGCCAGCCATAAATAGAGTGATGTAAAGGAAAAGCTTCCAATGCAGAGCGGTGACTTGGACAAGATCTTTCCATGACTCCTGCCTTGTCTTTTTCCATACGTCAGATTCAGTCACACGGAGACGGACAAAGAGGGCAAGCAACGCGGGCAGTCCGCCTATAAAAAAGAGAGGCCTCCAGCCAAACCGCGGAAAAACGAAAATATAGCAGACCGCCGCCAGAAGATACCCGGCGGGATAGCCTTGCTGCAGGATACCCGACAGCAGGCCGCGCTTCTTTGCAGGAGCGGCTTCCATGGCGAGGGATGCTCCGATTCCCCATTCCCCGCCCATGCCAATGCCGAAGAGCCCTCGCAGGATAAGGAAGCTCATATAGTTCGGAGCCAATCCTGATAGAACTTCAATCAAGGAGTAAAAGAACAACGCAAGCATTAATGGCCTTCGGCGACCGTACTTGTCGGCGAGAGCTCCGAATATGAAAGCGCCTAACGGTCGAAAAGCGAGGGTGAGGGTGATCGACAGAGCGATAGCATGATCGGTTTGATGAAATTCGCGGGCGATGGCGGTAAGGCAAAAGACGACGAGAAAGAAGTCGAATGCGTCCAGCATCCAGCCCAGAAAGCCTGCAAGAACTGCTGTTCTGTGGCCGGCGTTGTCCTCCGTTGCTGATTCCAATAAATCCAACTCGAGGCCATCAATTGCTTTCGCCATTCGTTTTCCCCTTCGCAGCTACCGTGGCTGACGTTCTATGAGCCGTCTCACGCAATTAATGTGATCACTAACTTCTCAAGCGGGCGATGCAATCAATCTCGATCTTGCGACCACTTCGAAGCACAGCCTGAGTGGTCGTGCGTACCGGTCGGTCCATTGGAAAGAACTCTTCGTATACAGCATTCATTCCATCAAAATCCTCGAGATTGGCAAGATGGATGCTTACTTTCACAACGCTCGCCAAGTTGCTGCCCGACGTCTCCAAGATAAATGCAATATTGGACAGTTCTAGGCGGGTCTCCGCAGTAATATCGCCTAGCCGAAACTCTTGGGTAAGTGGGTCAATTGGCGCTTGACCAGCGACAAAGACGAACCCGCCTGCCACAACTGCATGTGAGTAAGGACCGAGTAGTCGGGGAAATTTATCGGAAGAGATGACGCGACGGTCTGATATGTGAGATTCAGTCCCCCTAAGCGGCGCCAAGAGTTCCTGTGGCTGGCCGTTTCCGTCCAAAGGATTCTCGCTCATGATGAAATTCCTTATGAAAACAATTTTTTGATTAGCACGTGGATCGACCACACCCCGGAATAGAAGTTGAGAGGAATCGCCCCAGAAAGATGACGCGTTGAAACTAACTTTATTCTGAGTGAGAAAACAAGGCTACGTTTGGAACCGATAGGACCCTGTTATGCCTGAAAACCTGGGACTGTTACAGGAGGTTACGAACCTTTTGGCCTTGGAAATGACGTTGACAGCGGCTTTAAGGATACGTAACGATCGCGTATGACAACCAACACACCTGAAGTTGGCCCTATTGCCGCCGTTGATGAAAAAAGGCGCGTTCAGGTAGAAGCAGAACTCCGTCGCATTCTTATCAGCCCGGGGTTTCGAACCTCGAAACGGTCACAGGAGTTTCTACGTTATATCGTCTCCACGTCTCTCGACGGCCGGTTTGACGAGCTTAAAGAGCGGGTAATAGGCATTAGGGTCTTCGAGCGTCTGCCGGACTATGATACCGGTGAGCATTCCATCGTTCGTGTGAAAGCTAACGAACTGCGGAAGCGTCTGGCTCAATTCTATAGCGAATCCAATGAGCCCTCCGTCGTAGAAATCCACCTACCTAAGGGTTCTTACACGCCAGAGTATCGATGGACCAATATTGAAGAGCCCAAGCCTGTTTTAGGCTCGGAGCAATTTGAGCAAGACCAACTAAAAGAACAGAAATCCGCATATTCTCTGTCGTGGTCTGCTGGAGCTGTCGCTCTTCTCTCTGTCCTCTCAGTAATGGTGTGGTATTTCGTACACGACGGCCTCCCCAAAAATGCAGTGGAACAGTTCTGGCAGCCTGTTTTGCACAACGAAAATACGCCCCTGCTTTGTATCGGAAGTCCCGAGATATGGAGGGTGAACGAGTCACTATTGATACAAGGATCTCTACCGGCAACGATTCCTTCCTCTGCTGTTTTTCACGACGTAGATCACTATGTGGGTTGGGGAAATGCCGTAGCACTAACGCAACTTGGAGTCTTTTTCGCAAGACACGGTAAAGAAGCCCCGGTTCGGCTCGCCGACGATGTGTCTTTCTCCGAATTGAGCCTTTCCCCTGTCGTGCTCATTGGGGCTCGATCCAACGCCTGGACGATGCAACTGGCTAACGGTATGCGGTTCTTTATTGATCGTTCGGACCAGACGAGCGTTATTAGGGACAAAACGACCGGAAAGGAATGGAAGTATCGGTCAGGCGCCCCATCTATCGATTACGTAGTCATATCTCGTATCTTCGAGTCGAAAACTGGAAGAATGATTGTGCTAGCGGCGGGGCTTTCCCATTACGGGACTCAGACGGCCGGGAAGATTCTAACGGATCCCGTACTTCTCCAGAAAGCATTGCAAGGAGCCCCAAAGGATTGGGCTAAACGCGATCTTCAGCTTGTATTCCGTGTTGAGATTTTTGGCAGAACCGCAGGCGAACCAAAACTTGAAGCAAGCAACTTCCGGTAACTAACTTTGCTTTCGAGTAACCTTGTCAAATAAATGAAGAAGATTACCTCCCCAGAATTTGTCGATGCGTTGTTCCGAGTAGCCACGGCGCAACATTGCGTCGGTAATCATGGATAAATCTCGGGTATCGCGCATGCCGCGTGGAAGATTGGGCCCCCCATCAAAGTCCGTTCCCAGTGCCACGTGATCTTCTCCGATAATATGGATGGCCTTATCGACGACTGCGACCCATTCATCTTCTGTCATTCGCACTGAATCTGGTACATCTGGGCCCACGCGGGGAAACTGAGGCCCAACAATTTGATCCACCTCGTAGATTGTCTTTCCTTTTACTTTTTCCGAGACGGTGGATGTATCCCAAAATGCATGTTTTTCGTGCTCTGTCTGGTAAGCATACTCTGTGGGACTATGAAACTCATTTCCAATCTGAAAGCCAAAGACTCCGCCTTTTGCCGCTAAAGCTTTCAAAACATCGTCCGGCATATTTCTTGGAATGTTTATAGTGTTGCGCATTCCATTATGTGTGGCGATGATGGGTTGTGAACTCGCATCAATCGCCTGCAAAGTGGCGTCCGGAGACGCATGAGAGACGTTGATTACGATACCTAGGCGATTCATCTCATGAATTACTTCTCGGCCGTGGGCAGTGAGTCCACTCCATTGTGGCTTAGAACAGCATGCATCTGCGTAATTCTGGTTCCAATTGTGCGCCGAAAGCTGCGCAGACCGCACCCCCAAGCGATACATCTGTTCCATAACACCGAGATCGCCATCTAGATCATAGCTGCCTTCAATATCAAGAATCGCCGCTATCTTACCCCGCGATCTAATCCTCTTTATATCGCTTGCGTCGAGAGCAAGCTCGACCTGATCGTGATTCCGCTCCAATTGTTCGAGGGCGTGATCAATCCGACGTAGCGCCTGCTTGGTCTCGAAACGACTGGGATAGTACTCCTCAGGTATATAAATCGACATGAAGAAAGCACCTACGCCGCCTTCTCGCGCACGTGGCAAGTCCCAATAGCCATCATCCTTCTGTACGCCCATGCTTCCGCCCTTGTAGAATTCACGATCTAGAGCATGCACATGACCGTCGAAGACAAAAGCTCGCTTATGAATGTTAAGAGCTTTCGCAGAGACTGCTGGCGCAGGTAATCGAGAAGGAAGGTTTGGACCTTCCTGAGCTGACATTACACGCAGAAAGGAAGGTGCGGTAAACACGAGCGGAACTAGAGCTGCGCGATTAATAAAACGACGGCGTGTATACATCAGTATCTCCGACCTCGACGGTCTATCCCCTCCGCGCTAGGTTCTAGCATAGAGTGACTCCGCAGGCGCTTGATATCGAACCTCAAGGTGTGGCGTTTCTATTTTTCGATTCTCACGCAACCGAGAAGTTAGGCATGCCTCCAGCATTCCGCTAGTCAGCAAGGTCCGTTGTATGGGGTAGGGAGCCTTGCGCGTTGTATACATCTGCTCGATCTTTGACGCGAGGCCGGCGGAATAACTTACGTTTGGCTTGGGACCTCGGAAGAACTGCGTTGCGATCTTCCCATGCCCTGTGACCCGCGCGGCGAAGGTAAAGTCTGCATCAGCTCCATTCAACATTAGTAATGTCGCCCGGGTGCCATCGTTGTATTCAAGGCAATAGGCTGCAGGGTCGCGGACTAATTGAGGTAATACCCCAGAAGCCACCAGGTTTTGTGGGCGACCATCCATGATAGTTAATCCTTGAAGGGCGTCGCTTCGAGATTGTGCAGAGCTGAGAAGCTCCTTTGACCATCGTCCAGAATCGCCCGCGGCCCAAACATCATCTCCTTCTAAAAGTTGAACAGATTTGACGCCTGTCTCCCCCCCTTTGCGACGCTCCATCATGCACTGCAAAGCTTCAAGCGCATTAAAGTCTGCGTGATCCATGCCGCCAACTCCTACCATTACAGCTTCCTCGATCTGAGCGCCGAAGGGTATATCGATATCAGGAATGCGCCAGGTCACAGGGAGCGACGAACCAGCCATTAGCGGAAAATTGAGACGTTCCGCGGTGCTGACCATACTCTTAGCCTCTTGGAAACTAAATGAGAGGCTATCGTGGTTGAAGTAAGGAACAGCTCGCCCGTCCGTTTCAAATACTTGCACGCACTGCTGAAAATAGTCGTAACGAGGGTAGAGAATTTGCCCTTTATGATTGAGAGGATAATTTCCTTGCTCCACAATCGAAAGCACTGCATCCACAGCAAGGTGGTCGCCGCCGCAACGCAGTGCTTCAGGAATGTTTCGGCAAATGCGGAAGTTAAATTCGTTTGCACGTCCTTCTGACAGAACATCGCGCTCTGTTGAATGAGGAGCCACACGGCCAGGGCCGTATGCCGGGCCAACCTCTGGCGCAGGTTTAGGCTCAATGTACATTGAGACAACTTGAATATTTGGGACGTGCCAATCCCCTTCCCACGGATAGCCGACAAGAAAGCGATCGGTAATAGTTTGTAATGATGATCCCAGCTGAAAGGTATTTCCCAACACCGCGATTTTGACTGTCGGAAGCGATGAATCGCGTGCGGCCTTCGCAGGTGCTGCTGAGAGTAAGGGACGGTAGACCATCATTGCAGGAGTAAGAGCGGAGTAACCAAGAAAGCGCCGTCGCGTTAGCATCTATGTCCTCCGGAGAGTGGATTGGCCAGGTTGATAATGGATGTCGAGTTGTGGAGTCTGGAGTCGCTTCTCCCCTTGGCGAAGGCTATCGAGGCCAGCGCATAAGATCCCATTTGCCAGCAGAACCCGATCCACTGGGTATTGTTCTTTGCCCGTAATCATGAACTGTTCAATGTAGTAGGCCAGGGGATCGAAGTATGATTCCAACGTAGCCAATTCTCGTCCGCGTGAAAGATACATCATGCAAGAGAAAGGCTTTTGCTCTCCAGCAATCTGTGCCGAAAAGTTGAAGTCCTCTACGAGGCCATTTAATAACATGATTGTTCCGCGGGTACCATCCTTGTATCGATAGTGATAAGCAAGCGGATCTTTCACGAACGCCTTCATCTGATCGAAGGTTGGATAGACATCCGTGTAGCCATCGCGGATTGGTGCGAGTGTATGGCTACGACACAGGGCCGCCTTGAACGCGGCCTGCGACCACACTTCCTCCTGATGAGCTTTCCAAAAGTTGTCACCCTTATAGGCCTGCAGCCACTCTACTCCGGTCTCGCCGCCTTTACGCCTTTCGACCATACATTGCACGGTCTCTATGGCATGGATGTCATAGCTATCGACTCCACCGAAGGCAACGCACATCGCTTCCTTCACGGGAGCATTCAGAGGCATCTCGACCTGGGGAATGCGCCATGTAACTGGAAGACTGGAACCTCCCATGATCGGGAATCCCATCTTCCGCGCGGTGTCATACATCTCTCGCGCCCATTCCCATTTCCACGAGAAATGCTTATCAGTGTAGTAAGGTACGACCTGTCCGGTTCTAGTAAACGTCGCAACGACTTTTTGAAAGAACTGATAGCGCGGATAGGGAATGAGCCCGAGCTCATTTTTCGGATAGTTGCCTTGCTCACCGATATAGATCACGCCATCGACGACTAGCTTATTTCCTCCGAAAGTCAGAGCCTCGTCGACGCTATCGCAGATTCGAATGTTGTGCCGCTTTGCACGCTCAGGGACGAGATCTCCCTCACCGCGTTGTTCAACGTAGATCGATACGACATTGAGAGCGGGCTTGCGAAACTCGGCTCCAAAGTCATATCCCTCGAGAATGCGATCAATGATGTGCTGGGTGTGCAGGTGAGTTCTATAGATATTTCCAAGAACTGCGATTCGGGGACGTTTTCCTGTGGTTGCACTCTGAGCCATAGCCCAAAATCTCCTTGTAGCGAAGTTAGAATACGATGCGTCCCATGAACTCAAAGATCCGCATGTTCGTGGCGGTCGTCGTGATATTTCCGAACGTTGCGGCCGCTGACCAGTTACCGCTTGGCGGCCCCCAATTGACATGATTGAAGGTGTTATAAGCATCTGCACGGAACTGAAAAGCCAGACGATCATGGATCGGAAAGGTCTTCGCCAGAGCCGTATCGAAGTTGACCAATCCCGGGCCATAAAACGGATTTCTAGCGGAGTTTCCGTAGGTATATTGCGCTGGTAGAGCGAATGCATTCCGATTAATGCAGTTCACTATCACTTCGCCACATTTGCCATGGATGGAACCGACGCGGTTGGGTCGCTGACTCGATTGACCTGTGTTGGCTTGGTCCTGAGTGATAGTTATGTTCACGGGCAGCCCGGTTTGGATTGTTGCGATACCGCTTAACGACCAACTACCGAGCGCCGTTCGCACGAAGGCGTGAGAGTTCGCTGTGAAGAAGGGCAAATGCCACACGTAGTTGCCAACAAGCCGATGTCTAATGTCGTCACTTGAATTACCGTAGTCTGAATCGATGTTGTAAGGATTTACGATTTGCCCGCCACCGGTTGAGTACAGGCCCATATCCAGACTGTGCGACCACGTATAGCTGACTTGTCCACTTACACCGTGATTCGTTCTCTGAGTGAAGACTACATTGAATCCGTCATAGTTGGAGACTGACCCGTTGTAAAGATTGCGAATATTGCCAAAATGTTGATTGGGACGCCGTGACTGGATTGTCCCCGGGCCTGGCTTAGGTGCATTGACTTGCAGGCTGGTGTCGAGATGATCCGTGCGATTACCCACAGCTTGAAAGTCGATACCGGCATTCTTCCAAAGACCTTTTTCAACGTCGAAGCTCCACTGAGTCATCATCGCTGACGGGAAGTACCTGCTTAGCGTGATGATGTCAGGGACTGGAGTTCCACCCACTGCCGAAGATGGATTAGGATTTCCAAAGTTGATTACGGGATTTGCATGCGAGGCGTTATATGTAAAGTTTGTGCTAAATGGAGGATTGAGGGAAAGGATCGTAAGAGCATTCATCGTCGCCGGACTGTAGTAAAGTCCTGCCCCGGCTCGGATGACCCAGTCACCCTTCATACGATATGCAAGCCCCAGGCGTGGCGCCCATTGATTCCAGTTAGTGTCGGTGAACTTGTAATTTGGTGTTGTAGTGGCAGGGACAAGCGAAGCTCCGTCCGGACCAAGGACGTTTGCAATCCCACTTGGGCTGTAGGGAACCTTCGGCAGTTCATAGCGAAGACCGATATTGATACTCAGGTCATGTCCAATGTTCCATTTGTCGAGGACGAAGAAGTCATTTCGCCATTGTTGCCCTGCGGATTCCAGCTGTATCACCGGAGTTGTGTCGCTCGCGATCAGGCCCCGCATAAAATCGGCACCTCCATCGCCGGTCATTATTGCCGTAAAGTTGAAGCTTCCACGAGGACTGTTCGCGGCAAAACGAGTTGTGATGTTTCTCGAGACATCCATACCGGTGATGATGTTGTGAGCGCCATGACTCCAACTCAACGTGTCGGTTCCAGTCCAAACCTCGTCGGTCTGGAGTGAATTCCGTGCGGCGCTTCCCAGAGCTTGGTAGCCGCTCATCGTTACGTTCGGCTCTCCGGGATTACCTTCTGGGTTTTGATATCCAGGAATCGTTAGTGCCGAAAGCTGATTCTGCAGAGCAGGATTGACGAAATAGCCGTTGGCGCTGTTCAACGAGACTTGATTGCGGCCGATGAGAAACTGGTTGATCAGGTTTGGAGTAAAAACCTGTGTATATCCCGCAACGAAATTGTTCTGTGTGCTCGGGCTGTATGTTGTGTCCGGAATGAACGGAGCGCCCGAAAATGGGCTCGCTGTTTGGTATGCGTAGCGAAAGAACACGCGAGTTTTTTCGTTGACGGTATGGTCAATTCGGGTAATGTACTGGTCAAAGTTGTTTCCACTGCTGATCGCTAATCTCAGGTTGTTGGATTGTCCGGGCAAGTTGGGAAGCGGCGGCATGAAGTTCAGATATTCCAGGGAATGCGGGTCGATGCATCGCTGCTGAATGACATTGCCCACGATACAGGTTGGATCAACCGGATCGGATAGGTGGGTCGACAGTGCGCTAAAATCGCCTCGTCGCTCAGCCGCCGTGAGGACGGTGAAGAGTTGTGATGTTGACGAGATTTGACGGCGAGCCTGATAGTCAAACATAAAGAAGCTCTTATCCCTGCCGTCGTAGAGATGAGGCAGCAGAATCGGACCGTCAATTTCGGCGCCGTACTGGTTCTGACGCAAAGGAGTTTTTTTAGACCCGGGCGCATCAAACCGTCCATGAGTATTGAAAGCGTCGTTGCGGATGGCTTCACTGACCACACCATGAAGCTGATTGCCACCACTCTTTGAAATCGCATTGATGTGGACGCCTAAATAGGTGCCATATTGAGCGGAATAGGTTCCTGTTTGGACGCTGACTTCTTGAATTGCATCAGGAGATGGTGGGAAATTGACGGTCCTATGGATCGTGTTCAACATGGTCACACCATCGAGGGAAACATCATTCTGCTCGCCGCGTTGCCCTGGACCGGCGAAGGATTCTCCGGGAGGATCGCCGACAGTGACATCACCTGATTGAATAACTCCTGCGGTGGTAAGTGCGAGCTTCAGGGTGTCGTGGCCGGCAACAGGAAGAGAAGAGATAGCCTCTGTTTCGAGAGTCTGGACGATTGCGGCGTCATCTGTCGCAATAGGAGGTGCGGCGCTTGATACAGTGACCTCTTCAGTTACAGAACCCAAGACGAGGTTGAAGTCTGTCCGAACCGTTTGGTTTATCTGGACCTCAATCTCTGTCCGCGTGAACTTCCGGAAACCGGAAGCTTCAACTGTGATAGTGTAGATACCGATATCAACGTAAGGCATGGAATAAGCACCAGTTGCCGTCGTAAGCCCCTTGTAAGTAACCTTGGTCGCGTTTTGGACCGCAACCACAGTTGCATTTGAGACGGCAGCACCCGAGTTATCAGTCACCGTTCCTACAAGAGTGGTCGCCGATGCAGCCTGCCCAAATGCCTCATGCAACGGCAGTACAACCAAACACGGAAGAAAACATAAAAGGAGTGCGTACTTCATGAGTGGATCCTCCTGAGAGACTTCCCAAAAATGGACGGAAACGGATCGAACAGTCACCGGAACTTTCCTGGCA
>Ga0070665_100002880_pt1 | contig 18593 bp, 20 predicted proteins | sample KBSS13metaG_FD_65862 | JGI IMG/M metagenome (GOLD analysis project Ga0070665, IMG submission 65862) | Switchgrass rhizosphere microbial communities from Kellogg Biological Station, Michigan, USA - KBS S1-3 metaG | ecosystem: Host-associated > Plants > Roots > Rhizosphere > Soil ...
CGCGGCTCCTGGATGTTCACGTCGGCGAGGTATACCTGCATCGCACGCGTGAGCGCGGTGGTGTCGTCGGCGACGAACGTGTTCGGACTGAACATGGCTTGCGCGAAATTGTTCTCGTACAACTGGAACGTCTGCTGCTGCGTGTAGACGCGCGAGATCGCGTACGCGAGCTTGGGTTCCACATACGACAGCGCCTGCGTCGCGAGCGCGAGATCCCACGCGGTGTGCTCGAACACGACCGGCTGGACCCCCCGAAAGTCCGTCGCCTGCTGGAAGCGATCCATCGTCTTCGGCCCCTCCGCGGCGAGGAACGCCTCGATGGCCGGCGCCAGGCGATCGTGGTAGGCGCGTACCTCGCCCACCGCCTTCTGGTTGACGCGGACTTCTTCCACGAAATTGCGCAGCGCGGTCGCGGCCAGCTGCTGGTGTTCGCGCCCTTCGCGCCACTGGTCAGCGAGCAGTGCGAGGAACACGCCCGCGCTGATCAGCGCGAGTTCGGCCAGCCAGCCGAGGATCGAGCGGCCGAACAGGTGGGCATCGAGTCGCATTGCGCAAGGCCTCCACCGGCCGACGGGTCGTCAATCGCGCAATTGTATCGGCAGCCCGACGCCCGTTGGGCCCCAGGCCTTGACTCACGGCGTACCGCAACACCGAGCGGGGCAGCGATCGGGCGCGCCAGGTTGACCGTTTTCCATCGCCGAAGCGATCATGCGGTGCGGGCGCCATCGCCGCGCTCTTTCCTGCCCGGGGGTCTCGATGAAACAGCTGTGGATTGTGCTGCTGACAATTGCGATTTCGGGCTGCTCATCCGGGGCCGATCAGGAGGCTGCGAAGAAGGAAGCCCTCGATCACGCCGACCAGGTCGCGCAGGAGGCCGAGGCGCAACTGCAGAAGGACGAGGCTGAGCTGAAGAAGAACATGCGCGTGATGCTCACGGCACTCAACAAGTCGTGCGACCGCGTCAAGGAATTCGAGCAGGTCTCCGATACCCTCATCAAGATCACATGCAGCTACAACGGCGACACCTTGCACTACGTGGTCGACAAGTCGACCAATACCGTCGAAGAACGATAGCCGGCAGGCTGCCGTGAAAAGTCCGCGCGCCGCAAATCCGGCGCGCGGACCGAAGTCTCAGAGAATGCAGCTTCCGTGCGGGATCGACTTCTGGCTGAAGGCGAACGCGCTGATCGAAGCCGACGAATGTCCCGGACAGGTCACCGAGGCCGATGCCGACGCGGTGCAGGCATTGTTCGGATTCGGCGCCGAGGCCGATGCGGACGCCGCCGTGAATGCATAGTTGGTCGAGCTCTGGCTGCTCGTCGTCGTGCCGTCGCCGCGCTCCGTGCTTGCGGAAGCCCTGTTGGTGGTGTTCGTGTAAGGACTGAAGTCGCTCGTCATCACCGCGTAACCGCTGGCGGTCTGGCCACCCGAGGACGTCGCGGTCGCATACAACTGTGGCTGTCCGGTCCCGCCTGCGCCGTTGCAGTCGCCGGTGACGGAGTTCTTCGGTTCGACCACGCTGAGCTCGGCGATCGCCGAGTCGATCACGCGCAGGGACGCCTTCTCCGAGTTGCCGAGGCGTGCTTTGATGTCGCGCAGCTTGTCGAGCAGGGCCTGCTGCCCCGCCTTGTTCACCGCAACGTAGGATTCCGAGTTCGCGGTCTTGTGCGCATATAGGCCGTTGCTCACCTGGGAAAGACCTTCATCCTGCGTCAACACCTCGTCGAGACTGCGCGCGTTCGCGCCGCTGGCGCCCAGGAGGCCCGCCGCGATGGCGAGACAGAGTGCCGCAACTGACATGTTCATGGTCGTGTTCCTCGGTTGCCGGGGCATTCCGGCCCGCCAAGCTATCTCCACCGAAGACGCGCGCACTGTGATGACCGTCAAGGAACATCCATGAATACACATTAATAAAATGTACACAATAACTCGGCGTGGCCATGACATCATTGCGCTCGCTGAACGGCGGACAACGCACGGCGATCCGCGCTTCGCCGTGCCCACGCTTCCGGCGGGTCCGGACAAGGTGCACCGTCGAGCGCGCGAGTTTCCATCGCGCGCCCGCAGTGCCGTTCGACCGTGAAATGATGGAGCGTTACCGCGCCTGTCAGACGGTCGCGATGTCGATGACGAAGCGGTATTTGACGTCGCTCTTCAGCATGCGCTCGTAGGCCTCGTCGATCTTCTGCACCGGGATCATCTCGATGTCGGAGACGATGCCCTTGTCGGCGCAGAAGTCGAGCATTTCCTGCGTCTCGGCGATGCCGCCGATCAGCGATCCGGCGATCGCGCGTCGCTTGAAGATGAGGTTCGCCACGTTCGGCGTCGGGTGTGGATGCTCCGGCACGCCGACCAGCACGAGGGTACCGTCACGCTTGAGCAGTTCGGAATACGCATCGAGCGAATGGCTCGCGGCGACGGTGTCGAGGATGAGGTCGAAGCTGCCGCGATGAGCGCGCATCTGCGTGGCGTCACGCGATACCACGACCTCGTCTGCGCCGAGCTGCAGTGCGTCCTGGCGCTTGCTCTCCGAGGTCGTGAACGCGACCACGCGCGCGCCCATCGCATGCGCGATCTTGACGCCCATGTGGCCGAGCCCGCCGATGCCGACGACGCCGACCTTCTTGCCAGGCCCGACATTCCAGTGCCGCAGCGGCGAATACGTCGTGATGCCGGCGCACAGCAGGGGTGCCACCGCGGCGAGCTGCTCCTTCGGATGACGGATCTTCAGCACGAACTTGTCGTCGACGACGATGCGCTGCGAGTAGCCGCCGAGCGTGTGCCCCGGCGCATCCTTCGTCGGTCCGTTGTAGGTGCCGACGAAACCGTTCTCGCAATACTGCTCGAGGCCGTCCGCGCACGAGGCGCAGCGCTGGCAGCTGTCGACCAGGCAGCCGACGCCGACGGTGTCGCCGACCTTGAAGCGCGTGACTTCCTTGCCGACCGCGGTCACGTGTCCGACGATCTCGTGTCCCGGCACGCATGGATAGCGCGTGCCACCCCATTCCGAACGCACCGTGTGCAGATCGGAGTGGCAGACGCCGCAATAGGCGATGTCGACCTGCACATCGTGCGCACCCGGCGCGCGGCGCTCGATGTCGATCGGCTCGAGCGGCTTGTCGGCGGCGTGGGCGCCGTAGGCTTTCGTGACCATGGAGTTTCCTTCTGCGGAATGTAACGATCAGGTGTCGGCCCGGCAACGGTGACGCCGCGCTCGCGCATGCAGCACGGCCGACGCCGGACAGGATTGCCGGGACGAACGTCGACATGGGGCCGCTCGCGTCCAAATCCACTCCAGCGCGCCGGTGACGGTGCGCCCCGGAGTCTTTGCACATCGGACGCCGCGACGTGCCGCTTCAGAGATAGCGCTTGGGACCGCCTTCGGGCGCGCGCCGCACGTCGTCGCCGATCGGGATCACGTCGAGCACCTTCACCTCGCCCTGCTGCTCGCGGAACTTGGCATCGTAGGGATTGTCGCTCTCGCGCATCTGGCGGTACGCGATCGAACCGTCGACCGCACCGCCACCGGTGATGCCGAACGCCGTGTTGGTGCTGCTGTTCGCCTTCGCGTCGTGCGGGCTGTTCGGATTCGACACGACCGTCATGCCGGACGAGTCGCGCCCGCCGACCAGCACCGGGCCGGTGCCGCCACCGATGTGCGAACCGGTCGCCTCGTTGCGCACCTGCACCCAGCGCTGCTTCGCACGCTTGAGGGCGGCTTCGTCGGCATAGTTCTTCTTCAGCTCGCGCCAGATCTCGTTCGCCTGCGCATACTCCGCATCGGTCATGCGCGAATAGGCGAGATCACGCGCGGCGGTGTAGTCCTTGTCGCCGCGCTCGGCCGCAAGGGCGAGCCAGGCGAGACCGCGCGGCTTGTCCTCGGGTACGCCTTCGCCCTTGGTGTAGATCACGCCGAGGTTGTATTGCGCGGGCTTGTACGCCCACGACGCCGATACCTCGTACATGTTGACCGCGAACTCGTAGTCGTTCTTGCGCACGGCGGTGACGCCCTTGGCGAAGAACGTCTCGCCCGGTCGCGCGCTCTCGCGCGGCGCGGTGCCACGCTGCATGTGGGCGCTCGCTCCATTGTTGAGCATCGGATCGAATGCGGTCGCCGGGTGCGGCATCGCCGCCGCGATTGCGCAGCCGGCTAGCATGGAGAGCGATAGCATGCGCATGACGGACCTCCGGAGCAGTGCGATAGTCCCGGAAATTACGCCGCACGGAGCGTCCGTGCAACGCCCTCGGGCGGCCCTCGCGCGGGAATCTTCCACGGCGCCGTGGATGGCGCATACTGCGCCCGCTCATCGCGGGAAAGGGGGTCCCATGATTCGCGTCCGCGTGTATGCGGCACTGGCCGTCTGCCTGCTGTCGTATGCGGCAGGAGCCTTGTACGCCGCGGCAGCTGGACCTGCCCGCCACGACCAATCCGCGACATCGATCGCCACCAGCGCCGACCGTGGCGTGTGGCACGCGTTCGGCGGCATCGGCGATGGCTGCGCGGGCTCGATCACGTCCAGTGCGATCGCTTCGAATGGCGACCTCTACGTCGGCGGCTCGTTCCTGATCTGCGGCGACGTGCCGGCCACGTCGATCGCACGCTGGGACGGCACCCGCTGGCATGCGCTCGGGGGTGGCGTCGGCAACACCGTCCAAGCGATCGCGATATCGGGCAACGATGTCTACGTCGGCGGCCAGCTCGGCAGCGCCGGTGGCGCGCCGGTCAGCGGCGTCGCACGCTGGGACGGCAGCCAGTGGTCGGCCCTCGGCGACGGCATCAGCGGGTCGACCGGTTACTACGAGGTGCATGCGCTCGCGATCGCCGGTGACGACCTCTACGTCGGCGGAATCTTCGACCGTGCCGGCGGTGCACCGGCGAATTCGATCGCGCGCTGGAACACGTCATCGCACACCTGGTCCGCCCTCGGCAGCGGCATCGTCCGCAGCGCACAGGCCGGCACCGTGAATGCGCTCGCCTACAGCGCAGGCACGCTGTACGCAGGCGGCACCTTCGACCATGCCGGCGGTGGCACTGCCCGCAATGTCGCCGTCTGGGACGGCAATGCCTGGCTGCCGCTCGGCGCCGGCATCGTCGGCGAAGTCGACGCGCTCGCGAACTGGAACGGAGCGCTCTACGCGGGTGGCAGGTTGCAATCGTCGAATGCGGTGCCGCTCCACAACCTCGCGCGCTGGACGGGCAGCGCATGGGTCGATGTCGGCGGAGGTACTCTCGGCGACGTGACGGCACTCACCGGCACGCTCGCCGGACTGTTCGTCGGCGGTGGCTTCGACACCGCAGGCGGCAACGCGCATGCGAACCTCGCGATCTGGAACGGCAGCGCATGGAGCGACGTCGGCGGCGGCATCGATGCGCCGGTCGCGTTCAACGTCGTGCACTCGATCGCGGCGGGGGTCAGCAACCTGTTCGTCACCGGCGAGTTCTCGAGCGTTGGCGGCGGCGCGGTCAGCGCGCATTTCGTCGCCGCATGGAACGGCAGCGCCTGGTCGAACCTTCCCGCACCCGCCGGCGATGGCCTCTATTCGTTCGTGCAGGTCGGTGCCGCGGTGGATTACGACGGGCTGCCGTGTTTCGGCGGACTGTCGGAATTGCGCCCAGAGGCGAGCAGCATCGCCTGCTGGACCGGCAGCACGTGGACCCCGCTCGGCGGCGACATCGCGAACAACCTGCCGCTGTGGGTCGATGCAATGCTGGTGAGCGGCACGGACCTGTATGTCGGCGGCTACTTCAACCTCGGCAACGGCTGTTGCGTCGGTCGCTGGGACGGCGTCGCATGGAATGCGATCGGCGACGGCATCCAGACCGAGCCGATCACCATCGCCGTCGACGGCGACCATGTATACGCTGCGGGCTATTTCAACGAGGCCGGCGGCGTGCCGGCGAACCATGTCGCGATGTGGGACGGCAACGCGTGGCAGCCGCTCGGCGACGGCATCGACACGCCGCCGAACGCGCTCGCGGTGTACGGCGGCAAGCTGTACGCAGGCGGATACTTCTCCGATGCGGGCGGCGTTGCCGCGAGCTATATCGCGGCATGGGACGGCAATGCCTGGGCCCCGGTCGGCGACGGCCTCGATGGGCAGGTCAACGCGCTCGCCGTCCATGCAGGATCGTTGTACGCCGCTGGCAGTTTCAGCCAGGCCGGCACCCTCGCCACCAACAGCATCGCACGCTGGAACGGCACGCAATGGTCGGCGGTGGAAACGCCCTCCGGCAATGGCGTCACCTACCTGGGATTTCCGGGCTATGTCGCCACGCTCGCGGAGACGAACCTCGGGCTGTTCGTCGGCGGCTTCTTCGACGCCGCGGCGGGTACGCCGGTGAACCAGGTCACGCGTCTCGACGCGGATGGCTTCCACGCGCTCGGCGCGAATCCACTGGACGGTATCGATGCGAACGGTTACGTGACCGCGATCACCCTGCACGGCAACGATGTCTACGTCGGCGGCGTGTTCGGCATCGCGCATGGACGGCCTTCGGCCAATATCGCGCGCTACGACACGGATGGGATATTCGCACATGGATTCGAAGCGAGCCCCTGAAGCATCGGTCGCCACGCGGCGGACGCGAAACGGCAACGAACTACAAGGGAGATGCGCGATGTTCGGCAACATGCTCGTGATCCTGCTCGTGCTGCATCTCGGCAACACGATCGCCACCGCCGAGCCGGTGCGCAGCTCCACTCACCTCCTTGCGCAAGCGCAGGGAGCGCAGCCGGGTGGCGGCGACTGCAACGACCTCGATGCCGACGTCTACCCCGGACACGCCGAAATCGTCGGCAACGGATACGACGACGATTGCGACGGGCTCGCGGACGAGGATGCCAACGACAATCCATCGGCCGATACGAGCGACGCGGACGGTGACGGCTTCGCGCTCGCGAACGGCGACTGCAACGATCACGCGGGCAGCATCCACCCCGGCGCCACGGAAGTCGTCGGCAACTACGTCGACGACGACTGCGACGGCCTCGCCGACGAAGATGCCGCCGACCATCCATCGAACGACGTCGCCGACCACGACGGCGACCACGTCACCATCGCGCCGGACTCGATCTTCGCTTCGGGCTTCGAGAACGTGGTGGCACGCGAGGAATAGGCGCTGCGGCAACGGGCAGCGGCGATCGCCGCTGCCGCATCAACGACCGCTGCACTTCTCGTATTCGCTCTTCGTCACTTCGTCGTTGTGATTGGTGTCGCAGGCACGGAAGTTCTGCCGCAACCATGGATCGTTGCGCGCCTGGTCCGCTTTCAGGGACCCCGCCTTGTCCGTATCCAGCATGCCGAAATCGAGCGGCTGCGGGGCCGCCGGGGGTGTCGCCTGCCCGCCGCCGACCATGGTGGCCGTCGATGGCACGGGGTTGCCATTGGCATCGCGCGGCTGGTTCTGTTGCGTGTTCGGATTTGGCTGGCCATTGGTCTGCGGCGTGCCGATCGGTGGCGGCGTCGTATTGACCGGCGGTGTCGACGTCCCCACCGGCGGTGCAGCCGGCGGCGGTTGAATGTTCGTGTTCACCGGAGGCGGAGGCGATGGCGCTGGCGGCGCCGAGGTCTGTGCAGCGACGGCGCCGCAACACAGCAGCGAGGCGAGAGAAAGGCAAAGCGTTCGGATGGTCATTGCAGGTACTCCGCAGGACGAGCCGCAGGATGGGTTCATTCACGCACGATGATCAGCACGTCACCGCGCGCATCGCCGGCCGGCGCGTCATCGCGCGCAGAACGCAGGTCGAGTCGCGACGGATCGATGCCGTGGGCATCGAGATAGTCGCGAACAGCCAGTGCACGATCGCCCGGCACGCCACGGTCGCCGAACGCGACGATGCGCGCGGATGCGTGCGGCTCGTCACCGAGCACGCGGGCAAGCGAGGTGAGGGCACTCTCGCCGGTCGCGGTCAAGCCATCGTGGCCGCCGCCGCGGAAGTTGTAGTCCGCGAGACGCAGCACCAGACCGCGTTCGTCGACGCGCGATTCGCTGTTGGCGAGCTGCCGTTGCATCGCGAACAGGTGCTCACGATCGTCCTGCAGCGGCGCGCGATCGTCCCTTCGCAAGGGCTCGCCGTTCGTCATCGCAACCGCATGACGCGTACCTCCCGCACCCAGCCGTTCGCGCTCGAGGCCGAGGCGCTCGCCGCGCAGCTCGGCATCGCGCGCCAATGCGCTCGCCTCGGCGATCTGCAACAGCTTGCCGGAAAGGTATACGCCCTGCCGGTATTCGCGCGCATCGAGCGTGCGCGCATTCTGCACCAGTGTCGCCACAGCGGCATCCGCGTTGGCGAGTTCCGCACCGCCGTTGGCAGCGATGCGCGGATCGGAATGCAGGCGTTCCTGTTCCTGCTGCAGGCGCACGACATCCGTCGGTGGACCATGCGGGGCGGCCGCACAGGCAACCAGGCCGAGCAGTGCCGCACTCAATGCAGTGCGGCGCAACGAAACGATGGAGTTCGACTTCGACGCATTCATCGCACACCTCCGTCCAGGTTTCCGGCCTGCAGCGCATCGACGCTGCGCCGGATTTCCGCAGTCGCCGCCTCCGCACGCTGCTGGCGCGAGCGCGCCGAAGCAAGTTCTCCGCTCACCTTCGCGCGCTCGGAATAGATCGCGACATCCGTCCAGGCACGTGCATCAGCCGCGTGCAATGCGTTGTCGAGCATCGCATGCGCCTCGTCAAGATCGACCGGTGCATAGCGCGCCGCGTCGTCACGTTCGGCGGCCTGCACCGAGGTGGTGGCCTGCGCCAGTTCCGCCTGGGCATCGTCGCGATCGATCGCCTGCGCCAGGCCGCACGCGGAGGCGAGAACCCTCCCAACAAGGTGTGCGCAATGTTCATGGCATCTCCGCTCGGATGGGCAAGACGTGCTTGTTGCCCGACTGTGCGATCGGCTGTTTGAACGACTGCGAAACGACGGTGCATCGCCTTCAGCCTGCGTTTTCGCGATGACCGCAGGGCCGGGATCGCGTAGGCTGCGCCGATCCCGACTTCCCCGGAGCAGCCCATGCGTCGGACCGCGTCCTGGATCGCCGGCTGCGCGATCGTGCTGCATGGAACCGCAGCCACAGCGGCACCGGCGCCGCTGCACGCCAGCTCCGTCGCGATCGTCGACGTCGGCATCGTCGATGTCGAGCGTGGACGGACCATCGGACCGCGCACCGTGCTGCTCGACGCGGGTCGCATCGCTGCGATCGTCGCACCAGGCGACGCGCGGATTCCCGCTGCTGCATTGCGCATCGATGGACGCGGACGGTTCCTGGTCCCCGGCCTGGTCGACATGCACGTGCACCTGTTCGCGATCCGCTCGCGCCGCGCGCCCGCCGAGTGGTCGTTGCCGTTGTACATCGCCAATGGCGTGACCGCGGTACGCGAGATGAATGCGGATGCCGCGTCGGTCGCGATCGCCAGGCACTGGCGCAGCGAAGTCGATGCCGGTGAGCGCATCGCTCCGCGCGTAGTCGCCGCCGGCATCGCGGTGCAGGGCCAATCGCCGGCTGAAGCGACCGCCGAGGTCGAGGCGGCGGCCGATGCCGGCGCCGATTTCATCAAGGTCTACTCGGAGGTGCCGGCAGCGCACTGGCGCGCGATCCTCGCTGCGGCGCGTGCGCGCTCGCTACCGGTAGCGGGGCACGTACCCGCGGGCGTCTCCCTGCTTGAGGCCGCGGCTGCCGGGCAACGCAGCGACGAGCACCTGATGCAGGCGTATGAAGCATGCTCGACGCTCGAGACGCGCCTGCTCGGCCAGCGTGACGGGCTCGACCCGGAGGCGCTGGTCGCATGGCGCGATGCGCAGGAGGCGCGCGCGCTCGAAGCGTTCGACGCGCGAACGTGCACGCGTATCGGCAAGCAGGTCGCCGCGACCGGCCAGGTGCAGGTGCCGACCCTCGTGTTGCCGCACGCGGAAGCGAATCGCGCGCGCGACCCGCAAAGCGATCCGCGCTGGCGCTACCTGCGCGGCGACGAGCGCGCACGCTGGCAGCGCATCCTTGCAGACCTCGCCACGCATCCCGATCCCCTCGCACGACGGCGCGCCGACGTCTCGCGCAGGATCGTCGCGGCCCTGCACCGCGCGGGCGTGACGATGCTGGCCGGCACCGACGCGCCGATGCCTGGGGTCTATCCCGGCTATGCACTGCACGAGGAACTCGCCTTGCTGGTCGAAGCCGGCCTCGATCCGGCCGAAGCGCTGCGCGCGGCGACGCTGGCGCCGGCGCGATTCCTCGGCATCGAGGCCGACGCCGGATCGATCACGGTCGGCAAGCGTGCCGATCTCGTGCTGCTCGATGCCGATCCGCTCGCCGACATCCGCAACACCCGGCGCATCGACGCCGTGCTGCTCGGTGGACGCGTGCTGAGGCGTGCCGACCTCGACAATCTGCTCGACGACAGCGCGCGGACGCAGGCGCACTGATCGCAATGCCGCCGATGCGAGCGTGGTTGCGAGACCGGATATCAGTGCGGCGTCAGCATCATCGCAGCGGTCAGCCGCGATGCTTCGAGCAGGTCGAGCAGGCGGCGCTCGACCATCGGCAGGTCACCGAGCGGCTGCGAGGCATACAGCGAATAGATCGGCTTGGCTGTCCCGTCGGTTCCCATCGACTGCCGGCTGACGCTCACGTTCGAGCACTGGCTGGCGCGTTCCCACAAGGAGCGCAGTGCAGCGGGCCCAATGCTCTCGCCTTTGCCGAGCTTGAAGCGGAAGATCACGACAGGCTGTTGCTTCATGGGCTAGGGCTCCGCGGAAGGCGCCAGTATGCGCCCTTTCCGCGAAGCCCGTTTCCGCAGCAATGCTGCGCCACGCGTGCGTGGTCGCGCGGCGCGAACAGCGGTGTCCGCTACAACGCCGCGATCGACGTGACCGGATGGATTTCCCAACGCGTTCCGCGTGGATCTTCCGATTCCGCATCGGGTTCGTAGTAGAGCCAGCCGGTCACCGCGACCTTCCTTCCACGCAGGTCCTTCAGCTTCGCCGACGCCAGGTCCTTGTGGTGCGCGCGCGAAGCCTTGGTGATTTCCGCGATCACCCAGCGCGCGGTGTTCTTCTCCTCGCCCGGCGGTGCGAGCACGACATGCGTGTCGCCGTCGGACTCGGTCTCGACTTGCACGATCACGCCCTCGACGCGCGCGGCCTTTTCGATCGACCACGCATCGGCGAAGGAGCGCTCGAGCAAGGCAGCGAGCGTCGCGTGTTCGTCGATCTGGGCGGGTGTCGGCGCCGCATGGCGGTTCTTCGCCGCCATCTCCGACTTGCTTTCGCCCTTGTCTTCGTCGGCGAGAACGATTGCCGGGTACATCGCCAATCCGATGCCGGCGTACGCAAGCATCCTGAGGAAGGAGTTCATGGACCTCTCCTCGACATTCGCCGGCGAGGTCACATGTGGCGCCCGCCACATGTCGGCCGGCGCGCGCAACATAGCGCAACCGGTACGGCGTTGCACGCAGGAATGTTCAGGCGCGACGCAGGCGGTTGCCGATCGCCAGCAGCAGCGCGCCGACGATCACGAAGGTCGCGGTGATGCCGAGTGCATAGGCAGCGACGCTGCCGTAGCCTGCAGCCTGCGCCGGATCGAGAAACGGATACGGATACCAGCCGGTCGCCGCCCCGCGCAGCAGCACGTAGACGAGATAGCACAACGGGAACACGAGGATCAGGCCGAGCTGGCGCGCACCGAACCGGGATGCGGGCGGCTGGATGACCCAGTCGACGACGACGGCACACGGCATCACGTAGTGCACCACGATGTTGATCCATGGCCGGAGCGCGCCGAGATCGACGTCGCGCAGCAGCACGGAAAACACGATGCCGACGATCGCCATGTTCACGACCGACAGTGCGCGCAGGCGGTCGTGCGCCGCCATCTGACCGGTCGAGGCGTCCCAGGCGCTCAGCAGCAGGACACCTGCCGCGAACAGGTTCGAGAGGTTGGTGAAGTAGCTGAAGAAATTGAGGACGTTGTAGCGCGCTTCGACATGAATGGACAGCTGGATGCCGATCGCGACGAAGGTCAGCAGGGCGAGCGCCGCGCGCGCGGCAGCCAGAAACAGGCCACGCGGGGAGCGTCGTGCGGAATCGTGCATGGGCGTCATGGCGGTCTCCCCGTGAACTGGCGTGCGCGTGATCAGATCTGCGCGACCTGCATCGAAACCTGCTTCGTGGCATCGTCCGAGCACTGGCTTCCGACCTCGCGAAAGCCGAACTTGCGATGGAATATCCGCGAAGGCTCGTTCGGCGGGACGATGTTGTACTCGCAGGCGATCACGCCGATGCCGCGCGACCGCGCCCATTCGAACAGGTCGTGGTAAAGGAGGCGGCCGAATCCGAGTCCCTGATGGCGCGCACCGACGACGATCCGATCGATATAGACGAATGTCGCGTAGCGCGCCGCGAACCACGCGTAGTTCGCGTTCCGGTAGGCACGACCATCGCGCATCGCGAGCAGGAACGCGGCGATCGTTCCATCGACCTCGACGATACGGTGGTAGTCGGCGAGCGCATCGAGATGGCGCAGGCGATCCACGTCCATCGGGCTCGTCTGGCGCTCCTCGCCGGCATTGAGCGCTACGACCCCGTCGAAGTCGGCCTCGTGCGCATCGCGGATCGCCGCTCCGGTCACGACCGCTCGCACCCGAGTTCGAGCGAATAGAAGCGCGTGCCAGGCAGGTGCGTCGTGTTGTACGCCGCGATCTCGACGAAGCCGAGCCGGCGGTAGAGCGCCTGCGCCGACGCCATGCTCGGCAGAGTATCGAGGCGAAGCTCCGCATAGCCCGCGTCGCGCGCGATACAGACCACGGCTTCGACGAGGCACTGGCCGAGGCCGCCGCTACGATAGGCCGGGCGCACGTACAGGCGCTTCATCTCTCCGCTGCGCTCGTCGAGGCGACGCAGTGCGACGCATCCGGCAACGTCATCGCCTGCGTACGCCACGAACAGCGCACCGCGTGGCGGAACATACGGCTCCGGCAACGCCGCGAGCTCGGCGGCGAAACCCTGGTATTCGAGATCGACACCGATCGCCTCGGCATACTCGCGAAACAGAGCGCGCGCGACAGCGACCTGCGCCTCGTTCGCGACCTGGCTCAACAGGATTTCGGCGGTCATGGATGGATCACGAGATTGCGGTACATGCGCCGCTTCAGGCGCCGCTTCGTGGCGGATAGGGTGTGCCGTCCTTGTGCGCGTAGGCAAAATCACCGTCCACGCGCTCGAGAGCGAGGTCGTCGAAGGGATAGACGACTTCGTCACCTTCGATGCGCGAGCCGACTTCCAGCAGCACCGCTTCCACGTCTCCGCGATTCTGCAACTGGTGCGCGACGCCGCTGCCGGCCTTGAAGCCGGCGCACATGCCCGGCGCGAGCACCGTCTCGCGCTCGTCGCAGAGCAGCGTGACGTTCCCGCTGAGGACATACACGAACTCGTCCTCGCGCGAATGATGATGGCGCACCGACGAGGTCGAATGAGGCGCCATCCGTACCTGGTTCACGCCGAACGTGGTCAGCCCGAACACGTCGCCGAGCCGGCGCTTGCTGCGGCCGCGAACGAGGGTCGCGAACGGTTCGGGATAGCGGGTCTGCAGCGCGGGCTCGGGAACGTCGAGGGCATCGATGGCGATCGGCGTTGTCGAATCGGACATGGCGGGATCCTGACGCAAGTCGCAGCGGTCGCAGCTGCGACGGCAAGTCTAGCTCAGCCGATGCATTCTCCATGCACCATCGCGTGGATCGCCTGACGGAGAACCCGCACGCGCGATTACCCTCCCCCGTGCGCCGTCGGTTCTTCGGTCAGCACGGTCTCGCGCATGGCATCGTCGGCGGCATCGACGGCTTGGTCGATGGTGTCGATCGTCACCGCGATACCGGCGTGGCGCGCCAACGTCGCTGCGGCGTCGCCAGCGCCGAAATCGGCGCTCCAGTCTTCCATCATCGCGACCAGCATGAGCTTCTCGAACTCCGCGTCGAAACGCTGCACGATTGCATCGGGATCCTTCACGCGCTTGTGATCGCCGATCACCCCAAAATGGACGCGACCGTTGTAGCTGAGGATCGAAAGCCCGAGGCCGATGGAACCGGTCTGCGGCACCCAGAACATCAGCTCGCGTACTTCGACCCCGGCCATGAACAACGGTTGCTGCGGACCCGGGACATTCGTCGCGACCGCGGTCGCCTTGCGACTGAACAGTTCGAGCGCCGGACCTTGCAGCGCGGCGGGCGCCATGCCGAGTGCCGCGAGCAGGCCGAACGCGACGACCGCCTGGCGGCGGCCCTTGAGGTCGCGCATCGACGCGGCTACGCGTTCGAGACGGCGCAGCGGGTTCGGTTCGCCGATCGGCAGGTCGAGGAAGACGAGGCCGAAGTGGTTGCCGAGTTTCTTCGCGTGTTCGAGCGGGCGCAGGTTGACCGGCACGGTCGCGCGGATCGTGAGGCCGTCGACGTCCTCGCCGGCGTCGCGCAGGTAGCCGCGGATCGCGCCGGCGGCGCACGCGAGCAGCACGTCGTTGACGGTGCAGAACAGCGCCTTGCCGAGCGTCTTCACTTCTTCGAGCGGCAACGGCTCGGCCCAGGCGACGCGCTTGGCGACGCCGAGTTTTCCCTTGAGGCCGGTGATCGGGTCGTCGGCGAGGGTCAGCGCGATCGCGAGCTCACGCGTGATCTCGCTGCCTTCGTGCGCGAACTCGGCCGCGACGGCGGGATCGGCCATCATCTGCGCGAGCTTGGCCCAGGTCTTCTCGCCGATCGCGACGGCCTTGTGCAAACCACCCTGCATGGGTTCGAGCAGGCGTTCGAGCACACCGCCGCGGTCGCGCTTGAGCCATGTCCTGGCGAGCTCGGCCTGCGCCTCCGGCTGTGGCGCGGTGTCGGTCAGCGACAGCAGCACCTGCACGAGCGCAAGACCGTCGGCATAGCAGTGGTGGATGCGTGCGACCAGCACGCCGCCCCTGCCCTCGGACGAGGCGTAGTCCTCGATGACGTGGAACTGCCACAACGGTCGCGACAGGTCGAGCGAGGTCGATGCCAGTTCGCTGACGAATGCCTCCAGCTCGGCCTTGCCGGCCCTTCCGGGCAAGCGCGCGACGCGCACGTGCGCTTCGATGTCGAAGTCGGGATCGGTTTCCCAGTACGCGCCGTTCGCCGCCATCACCGCCTTCTGGCGGAAGCGGCGGAACGCGAGGAAGCGCTCGGCCAGCAGCGCCTTGATGCGCGCCGGATCGAGTGGCCCGGCGAACATCAGCACGCCGGTGATCATCATGCGGTTGGTCGGCCGCTCCATGCGCAACCAGGCCGTATCGACCTTGGACATCGACTCGCGCGCGCCCTGTTCCTGCTCGGACACCATCGGCCTCCCCCGCGGCGCGGCGACGTGGGTGTCGCCATGCGCTTCGTGTAGCATCGGGGGCGCGCGGGAAAAACGCAACGCAGCGACTCCGCACGCCTCCGCTGGTGGGATTCGATCCGCCACGCGAACGACAGCCACGGGCGAAAACGCATGCACCACGGCGCCGAAATCCTGCTCTGCCTGTTCGCGATCTTCGTTGCCGCACAGGTCGGCGCCGAGATCGCGCAGCGCATCCGCCTGCCGGGCGTCGTCGGCGAGATCGTCGCGGGTTGCGTGATCGGGCCGTCCGCGCTCGGCGTGATCCGGCCGGAACAGATCACGGCCGGCACCCCGCTCGACGTGCTCGCCGAGATCGGCGTAGTGCTGCTGCTGTTCGCGGTCGGCCTCGAGACGCGGCTCGACGATCTCAAGAAGGTCGGCAAGAGCGCGTTCCTGGTCGGCGTGCTCGGCGTGATCGTGCCGTTCGTACTCGGCTCGTTGTGGGCACACGGCAGCGGCTTCGAATGGACCAAGTCGCTGTTCGTCGCCGCGGCGTTCGTCGCTACCTCGGCCGGCATCACCGCGCGCGTGTTGCAGGAGCTCGGCGTGCTGGCGCGCATCGAGAGCCGCGTGATCCTCGGTGCCGCGGTCATCGACGACATCCTCGCCATGCTCCTGCTCGGCGTGGTCACCTCGCTGCAGGGCGGCGAAGGCATCAACGTGAAGGGCCTGCTGTTCGTGCTCGCGCAGGCGATCGGCTTCGTCGTCGTGATCGGCTGGCTCGGCACCCGCGTGATGCGCGCGCGCGCGCACTGGCTCGACCGTCCGATCAATCCGCTGTCGCCGCTGACGATCGTGCTCGCGATCTGCCTCGGGCTCGCCTGGCTCTCGACCGAGTTCGGGCTCGCGGCGATCATCGGCGCGTTCCTCGCCGGCATGATCGCCTCGGAAATGCACCAGCGCGAGGAGCTCGAGCACCAGATGCAGCCCCTGCTCGCGTTGCTGACGCCGTTCTTCTTCGTGATCACCGGCGCGAAGATCGACCTGTCGGTGTTCTCCAGCGGCGCGGCGCTGTGGATGCTCGCAGTGGTGACCGTGATCGCGATCGTGTCCAAGCTCGCCGGCGGCTTCCTCGGCGCGTGGTCGCTCGGCACGCGCAGCGCGCTGATCGTCGGCGTCGGCATGGTCCCGCGCGGCGAAGTCGGCGTGGTCATCGCGAGCCTCGGCCTTGCGGCCGGCGTGTTCTCGAACCAGACCTATGCGGTGATCGTCGCGATGTCGCTGCTGACCTCGATCGTCACGCCACCGGTGCTGTCGATGCTGCTCCGCCGCAACCCGTAGGGCGGTACGCGCTCCCGCGCGTGCCGCCGATACCGTATCCCGGATTGCGGCGGGACTCGCGCGATGCGCTCGCCCCGCCTACGCGACAGGCTTCAGCGCGACAGCGCGCCGGCGTCGTAGCGTTCCATGAAGCGGTCCGGATTCCCGATCGGCGTGAAACCGTATTGCGCGTAGAGCCCGTGCGCATCGCGCGTGGCGAGCATGAAGCGGCGGACACGCTGCAGGTCCGGATGCGCGAACACGAAATCCATCAGGCGCTTGCCGAGCCCGCGTCCGCGCGCCTCCTGCACGACGAACACGTCGCACAGATAGGCGAATCCGGCGCCGTCGGTCACGACGCGGGCGAACGCGACCTGGCGGCCGCCATCGTAGGCTCCGAAGCACAGCGAATTCGCGATGCCGCGCTCGACGAACTCGCGGCGGATATCCGGCACCCAGTACGACTCGTGGCTGAGGAAGTCGTGGATCGCGTCGATATCCAGGCGCGCGCGATCGGTGGAGAATAGAAGTCCGTCGATGGTCTGTTCGTGGAGCTCGCCCATGCCCTGCCCGCCCGCCTTACGTTGCGTTGCACTCGGCGCTGCCCTGCTCGGCATCGCCGCGTGCGCGACGCCGGTGTTCAAGGACGCCCCGCCGGTCTCGCCGGCACCGCGCGAAATCGCCGCGGCACCGGAACGCTACCACGATGCAGCCGTCGTCTGGGGAGGCAAGATCATCGCGGTGGACAACCTCGCGGATACCACCGCGGTGCAGGTCGTCGCGTATCCGCTCGACAGTGCGCAACGGCCGGATACGCGCGCGTTGTCGCAAGGACGCTTCGTGCTCGTCCTGCCCGGCTACGCGGAGGCTCTCGACTACCCGCCGGGACGTTGGCTCAGCGTGCGCGGCCATGTCGTCGGCAGCGAGATCCATCGCATCGACGAACAGGATGTCGTGCATCCGCTGGTGCGCAGCGGCGAGGTGCACGTGTGGCCGCGCGAATTCCCGGACGAACATGGGCATTGGACGTTCGGGGTCGGAGTCGGGGTGGGGATCAGGTGACTCACCGAAAGAAACGAACGCCAACCCCGCGATTCAGCGCACCGGCAACGCAAACGCCATCAGATAATCCCCCTTCGTCGTCCCCATCTTCGCGTGCCCACCCGCCGCGACCACGACGAATTGACGCCCGCCGATCTCGTAGCTCATCGGTGTCGCCTGCGCACCTGCCGGCAGGCGCATCGTCCAGACTTCCGCCCCGCTCGCGGTGTCGAACGCGCGCAGGAAGTTGTCGGTCGTCGCACCGATGAACGTGAGACCACCGGCGGTGGTCAATGGGCCACCCATGTTCGGCGCGCCCTCGATGTCCCAGAACGGCCACGGTGCGCGGTCGCGCGAAGTGCCGAGCGGTTTCGACCACGCGATCGTTCCGTGCTCGAGATCGACTGCGACGAGCTTGCCCCACGGCGGCGCGACGCACGGCGCACCAAGCGGCGATTTCAGCAGGGTGCGGCGCATGCCGTACGGCGTACCGCGTTGCCAGGCAAACTCCCATCCCTTGTACTTGCCGGAGTCGTATTGCGCATCGAGCTCGGCACGCGGGATCAGCGCGACGACGAACGGCAGTTCCATCACGTTCGCGACGAGCAGCTTGCGTTGCGGGTCCCACGCCCCGCCGCCCCAGTTGGAGCCGCCGGCATAACCCGGACGCTCGATCGTGCCGGCGAGGCTCGGCGGCGTGTAGATGCCTTCGCTGTGCAATGCCGCGATCTTTTCGCGGCACGCGTTGCGATCCCAGTACGTGAGGCCCCAGGCATCCTCCGGTTTCACCGGCGCATGCGAGACCAACGGCGGAATCGCCGAGAACGGTTGCGTCGGCGACGGCGCTTCACCCGCAACCACATCCTGCGGCACTGCGCGTTCCTCGATCGGGAACAGGGCTTCGCCGGTTTCGCG
>Ga0070665_100002884_pt1 | contig 18582 bp, 18 predicted proteins | sample KBSS13metaG_FD_65862 | JGI IMG/M metagenome (GOLD analysis project Ga0070665, IMG submission 65862) | Switchgrass rhizosphere microbial communities from Kellogg Biological Station, Michigan, USA - KBS S1-3 metaG | ecosystem: Host-associated > Plants > Roots > Rhizosphere > Soil ...
CACCAGCGAGTCGATCTGCATCTGATACACGCCGGTACGACGCACGTAGACGTTGTTGAAAGTCACCGTGTTGCCGGCGCCCAACCCCAGGCCGCCGACCTTGTTGCCGCCAGAACATCCGGCGCATCCGTAGACAGCAGCGGAACCTGCCAGCGTGGCGGCTTCGGCTTCATAACTGGCCGAGGGTACCGGCGGAGCATGGCCCACGGTTGGCCACACCTTCAGCAGTTGCACGCCATGGCCTTCCAGGCGCGTGCTGTACTCGCCCACCGAGCGACCCAACTCCCGGTGAGTCCACAGGTCGCGCACCTGTCTTGCACCAAGAAGCCCGATCTGGCGCCACGGCAAGGTGGCGATGGTCGGCGTTGCATTCATGTTGAACAACGCCACGACATAACTGCCGTCGCCCTGGTCGGAGACCCATACTTGCTGATCGCCACCGATGACCTGCTTGGCCGGCTTGCCGGACTGATTCACAGCAAGTACTTCATCGTTGGTCGCCAGTTGCTTGCCGAAGGCATCGAGCTTGGTAAGGTCGCCACCGAGGTAGATCGGGGCATTGGCGATCGACCATAGCGTCATGGCCGAACGCTTCTCGTCGTTGGTCAGGCCATCTAGCGCGCCATCGCCGATATCCAGCGAATCCAGGTCGTTCCAGCCCAGCTTGGGCCCGGCCGCGTCCTGCCACGCGGGCAGGTCCCTGAAACGCTTGTAGATGCGTGGCCAGTCGGTAAGCGTGGCGCAACGCCCTTCGCATTCCACGTCGTCGTCGATACGGCGTGCATTGGAGTATTGCTGCCAGGTGCCGAGGTAGTCCTGGTCCAGCGCCCATGAAATCGTCAACCAGATCGGGCGACCGCTCTTGGCGATCGCCTTGGACCACGCCTGCACGTCGGCCAGGTTGTTGATGCTCAGGTCGTCGGTATAGGAGCCGGGCGACACGCCATCGAGCTTGATGAAATCCACGCCCCAGGATGCGTACAGGGCCACCACGGAGTCCATGTATTCCTGGGCACCGGGCTTGGAGAAGTCGATCTTGTAGTGGTACGGCGATGTCGAATTGGGCGTGCCGAAGGCATTGCCGGCGGTGTAGGGCACCGCCAGGATGTCCTGGATGTGATACGGCGTACCCAGGATCGGCGAATTCGCCAGCACTGCCGGTTCCTCGACGCCGGGAATCCAGTAGATGCCCGCTTTCTGGCCGTTATGGTGGATGTGATCGATCAGGGCCTTGATGTCGGGGAACTTGACCGTGTCCGGAATCGGCCGCCCATTGGCATCGAAACTGCCCTGCCAGCCCGAATCCATGTTGATGTAGTTGTAGCCGTGGGCACCCAGGCCCGAAGAGACCATCGCGTCGGACTGCTTGATGACGTTGGCCTGGGTGAAGAAGTCGTTGTCGATCGTCTGCTGGCTGAAAGTGCTCCAGCCCAGATAAGGCCTTTGCGCTACGCCGTTGAATTGCGCGCCGGCGACCGAGGCCACGGCGAGAAGTCCACAGGCCAGCGCACAGCGCGGCAACAGGGACCTGATATTGGCATCCATTGAGAATGTACCCCTTGAGCGGTGATCACGCGCGGGAATGGACGCTCATCGAATCGCAGCAGCGTCCGTGTTGGCGACGTCATATAATATGACAATTGGAAAGTACGCCTGAGCGTTCGCCCCAGTCAAGACGGCTCGACGACGAGCAGGTCACAGTTCTGATGGATCACGGCGCGGGATCCGGTGACTCGCCTACGTTGACGAAGCAATAGTATGTTATAACATTACGAATCACTCTTCGGCGCTGCTCCCTTGGCCTATTCGTTGACGGACGTCCTCCTGGCCTCCTTCTCTATCGCCATGACCTCCGTCGCCTCGCGTCTGTTGGTCTGGCTGCCTCTGGGATCGCTGGCTCGCATACTTCCCTGGCTGCAACCGGTAGCGGTGGGGCTGCTGGTAGGCGATGCCTTGTTGCACGTATTGCCCGAATCACTCGAGACGGGCCTTTCCACGAACGCCGCCTTCAAATGCGTGGCGATCGGCGCAGCGCTACTTGTCGCCGTCGAATGTTTCGTGCGGCCGCGAGCCAGATCCACCGGGGCCCCCGGGCCCGAGGCGTTCGCGCGCATGAACCTCGCGGGCGATTTTCTCCATCATCTGGTGGATGGCGTGGTGGTCGGGGTGAGCTTTCTCGCCGGCAGCGCGTCAGGATTTGCCGTGATGCTCGCCATCATCGCGCATGAGATCCCAAGGGAAGTGGGGAGCGCGGGTGTACTGGTGGCCGGCGGCTATCCGCCGCGCAAGGCGTTCTGGCTGTCACTGGCCATGGCCTCGGCCGTTCCCGTCGGCGCGCTGTTGATGCTTGCCGCTCCGCTGCACGACGGCACCCTGGGAGTCGCCCTCGCATTGGCCGCCGGCACGGTGCTCTACGTGGCACTTGCCGATGTGTTGCCGGCCGCCTGGAGCCGGATCGGAACCACCCATCGCATCGCGCCATTCATCGGCGTGGTGGCTGGGTTGGCCTTCATGTGGATGGCGGCCGGATGGGAGGCTCGATGAAGAACGAAATGGAAAAGCCGACGTGGCTCGTGCAACTGGTTGCCGGTGGGTTCGTGCTTGGCGCGGCACTGGGATTCGGACTGGGCGACTTCGCCATGCAGGTCGTGGCCGTGGCCTTGCTGCTTGGTGCAACCGGACTTTGCAACGAACTGGTGGTGTCCCAGGTGCGGCGCCGTCCTTCGACCTGGGTGAGCCCATCGCGCGCGATGGTCTATCCGCGGCTTCCCGCCCATCCATTGATCGCGCGCGTGCTGGCCGGTTCACGTGAACTGCGGCGGCGCTTCGATGCCATCGACTGGATCGCCGATTGGCTGCCGGCCATCCTGGCACTGGCAGGATCGGCCCTGGCCCTGTGGCTGACGACGGGATTGCTCCATAGGCTTGCGGGCGATGACGGCTCCGCCTCGGTGACAACCGCGGCGGTGCTGCTGGGTGCCACCATCCCTCTACTTATCGTGCAACGCCTGTTCATGCCAGACAGGGCGCGAGGGCCCAGCCTCGATGGCACGGCCAGGCTTGCCCTGCTCGCATCGCTCCTCATGGGTGCAGCCAGCCTGTTCGGCGCGCTTGGCTACGCCTGGACAAAATGGTTCGCCCTGCCAGTGCTGATTATCGCGGGCGTCGTGGCACTGGAAGTGATGGTGCGCACGTGCGCAGCGTGGCTCAGTCCTCCCATCGCGTTTGTGCAGCGTCGTTCCTCGGCGCTTACCTGGACCGCCAGTCTTTTGCGTCTGCAGCGACCGCGGCTTGATCGGGCGAGTGCCTGGCTCACCTCGGCCTATGGCATTGACCTCTCACGCAGCTGGGTGGCCGCCTTCGCCACGCGCGCCGTGCTGCCGGTGGCAGGTGCGCTGGGTATCGTGGCGTGGTTGGCCAGTGGTATCTCGATCGTGCGGATGGATGAGCGCGCCATCGTTGAACACATGGGCGCGCCGCGTGATGTCGTCGGTCCGGGTCTGCATGTGCATGCGCCCTGGCCATTCGCCACCGTCCGGCGGGTTGAGTTGGGCGTGGTGCACGAGCTACCCATTGTCTTTTCGCAAAGTGGCGATGGCCAGCTCCTGGCCGAACTGGCCACGGCGGGGCAAGCCGACGCCGCCGGCGCCACCGCGGCGGAAGCCATTCCCGACCCGCCTGCCGACCGGTTGTGGGACGGCAGCCACCCGGGCGAGGCCAGCTATCTCATCGCCAGCAGTTCGGGAGGCCGGGAAGGCTTCCAGATCGTCAACGTGGATCTGCGCGTTGTCTATCGCGTGGACGGTACTGATGAGGCGGCCCGGGCCTCCGCCTACGGCGCTTTCGAACCGGCGAGCATGATCCGGGCCTCGGCCGGACGCCTGCTTGTTTCGCACTTCGCCATCTCTACCCTGGACGGCATTCTCGGCGAGAGCCGAGCGGCATTCGTCGATCGCTTCCGCCTGGATCTGCAGCACGACATGGATGCTTATCACGCAGGGATAGCCGTGCTCGATGTGGTGGTGGAGGCGATCCATCCGCCCGCCGGTGCCGCGCGGGCGTACCACAACGTGCAGGCCACCGAAATCCAGGCCGATGCGATGCGCTTCCAAAGCCGCGCGCGCGCCCTGGCCGTGAATAGCGCGGCGGCCGAAGAAGCCCTGCAGAACATCAACCGGTCCCGGGCCGAGGCAGCCGAGGCACTGGCCGCCGCCAACGCCACGCGCATCACCTTTGGCGCCGATGCGCGCAGTCATGCGGCGGGCCCCAATGTGTTCCTGTTTGAAAGTTGGCTTTCGCACCTTCGGGACGATCTGTCCAAGGCGCGAGTGACCATTGTCGATCACCGCCTCGAGGGGGCCACGAGCACCCTTGATCTGCGCGCCATCGCGCCAGGCAGTTCCGGAGGATATCCATGAGTGTCGCCGCTGAGAACCCGGAAGAAGCATCGTCGCCATCGGGGCGAGGCAACGGGATGAGATGGCTGCGCTGGAGTGCGGCGGCCCTGGTGCTGTTGCTGGCCGCGCTTGCTGCCTCGCTCGTGGTGGTGAGCCCCGGTACCGGCGTCGTGATCACCCGGTTAGGCCGCCCGGTGCGCGTCTTGCTGGCGCCAGGCGGTGCATTGAAGTGGCCCGCGCCCGTGGAGAACACCGTTGATGTGGATCTGCGTCTTCGAACGACGTCCAGTGGTTTGCAGGACGTGGGTACGAAGGACGGACTGCGCGTGCTTGTGCAGGCCTTCGTCGTCTGGCGGGTACCGGCCGACCCGGAGGGAGTGCAGCTGTATTTGCGAGCGGTGCAGAACCAGCCGGACGTCGCTGCCGCCCAGCTACGAAGCTTGATGGCTTCGTCGCTGGAAATTACCGCGAGCAGTTTCGATCTGGCGAACCTGGTCAATACCGATCCGAAGAAGGTGCGCCTTGATGAATTTGAAGCGCGCCTTCGTGCCCGTATCGACGCCCAGGCCCGCCGCGTCTACGGTGTGGAGGTCCAGCAAGCGGGCATTGAACGGTTGACGCTGTCGAGCGAGGCGTTGCAGGCAACCATCGAGCGGATGAAGGCCGAGCGCGACACGGCGGCCGCCCAGCGCTCGGCGGAAGGTCAGCGGCAAGCCGCGCAGATTACCTCCGAAGCCGAGCGCGACGCGCGCATCCAGCTAGCCCAGGCCAAGGCCGACGCGGCGGCCATCGAAGCCGAAGCGCAGGTCAAGTCGGCGACGATTTACCAACAGGCTTACAACACCGATCCGGCGCTCTATACCACGCTCCGGTCGTTCGACACGCTTGATGCCGTGGTCAACCCCAACACCCGGTTGATCCTGCGCACGGACGCAGCCCCATTCCGGATCCTGGTTGACGGCCCGGGCGACGGAGGAGTGGCGAAGAGAGGCAAGCCATGAAACAGGGCGAGCGTCAAAACGGATTGTTGGACGATGTGCTCACCTGGTCATTCCGCCTGCTTTTCGCCCTGGTGGCACTGCTCATGCTTGCCTGGGGCGCCACTGGCATATCTCGCGTCAGTCCCGGCAACCAGGCCGTCGTTACACGCTTTGGCCAGATCGCCCGGGTGCAGGGTCCAGGTTTGCTCCTGACGTGGCCTGCGCCCGTGGAACATGTGACCTTGCTGCCATCAGGCAGTCGCCAGGTTCAGTTCTCGCCCGAATCGCTCGAACAGGATCGCTCCCAGGTTCGTTCGGAGGCGGATTCCGCCACTTATGGCTTCGACGTTAGCGATGACGCGCGACAGAACACCTGGTTCTTCATGACCGGCGATGGCGGCCTGGTGCACCTTAAGGTGATGGTCTTCTACCAGATCACCGATGCTGCCGCATGGCTCACCGCCGCTGACCATATCGAGCCCGCGCTGCGCCGCGCGGTGATTGCCGCGGCGGTGCGTACGTGCGCCAGCCGCGATCTTGATGGCATCCTGGTCGCTCGTCCCGAGCGCGCGGGCGAGATGCTGCTTGTTGCCAAGCGAGAATCGTTCCGTACCGACCTGGTGTCGTTGATCAACGCCCGTCTTGCCACGAACGGCGGGGCAGGCCTTGGTATCCGGGTGGCCCGCGCGGATGTGGTAGCTAGCATTCCCTCTGGCGCCAAGGCGGCGTTCGACAACGTACTGAGCGTCTCCCAGCAGGTCGAGCGAATCGTCGCCCAGGCACGTACCGCGGCCGAACTGAGTCGCCAGGCATCTGTCCAGTCCAGGGAGAACGCACTCGATCAGGCACGTGCGCACGCCCAGGAAACCGTCAACACCGCCGAGGCAAAGTCAGCGTTCGTCCGCGCCCTGGGCAACCAGCCGGGCATGAGCCGGCAGACGGTGCTGAACCAGCTTTACCGCGAGCGCGCGGGATCCGTGCTTGGCCTGGTCGACAAGGTCGACGTGGTCCCGGTCCACGCCACCTCGATCCTTTATTCGGTGACTTCGCCATGAACGCTTCGTCGATTCCTGTATCGTCCGCCAGCGCTGCCTTGCTGACGCGCCGTGAGCGCCGGGCCTGGCGCGTGCGCGTGGTGATCGTGCTGTTCGCTCTGGGTCTGCTGGCACTCTCCTGGCTGGGCGCGTGGCTTTCACCAGACAGCCTCTCGGGTGTGCTCCTTTTACAGGCGGCGGCAGCAGTGCTGGTAGCCGGTCCCGTGATGCGTGCGGCTTTTCGCAGCTTGCGCAAACCCGACCTGCACGGGGTGGTCGATCAACTCGTTGCCCTTGCCGTGCTTGCGTGCTGGGTCTCCAATGATTTCGTTACCGCGACCCTGTTACCCGCGGTGATGATGGTCGGCCGCGTGCTGGAGGAGCGATCGCTGCTCGGCTCACGGGAAGCGGTCGAAGCACTCTCCCGGCTCACTACGGCGACAGCAAGGCAGGTTAGGTCCGACGGCACGGTGAGTATCGTGCCGGCAAGCCGCCTGCAAGTGGACGACCGGGTGGAAATACGCGCCGGCGACAAGGTTCCCGCCGACGGCACGGTGCTCGAAGGCCATGCAAGCCTGGACACGGCTTCACTGACAGGAGAATCCTTGCCCGTCGAGGCAACGGTCGGCACGCTGGTATTGGGCGGTTCCATCAGCCTCAATGGCCTGTTGATCGTGCAGGTCAGCCGGGTCGGTGCCCAGACCGCGCTGGGACGCGTGGTATCCCTGATGCAAGAGGCCGAGCAGAGCAAGCCCGCGGTGACGCGCCTGCTCGAGCGCTACGCGGGACGTTACCTGCTGTTGGTGTTGCTGATCGCATGCATGGTGTGGTTTTCCACATTGAACGTTGCGGCGGTGCTGGCACTGCTTGTCGCTGCCTGTCCATCGGCCATGGTGCTGGCGGCCCCATCCACCGCCCTGGCGGCGGTCAGCGTGGCCGCCCGCCACGGCATCTTGCTCAAGAGCAGCATGTTCCTTGAGCGTCTGGCCGATGCCAACGCGCTCGTCGTCGACAAAACCGGCACGGTCACGACCGGTGTACTCACGCTTGCCTATGTGCATCCGGAAGGAGGCGCTGACGCCGGCCACCTTCTGCGTGTCGCCGGTGCCATGGGGCGGGCCAGCAGCCACCCGGTGGGCCTTGCGCTGGCGCGGACAGCGACGCTGGAAAATCCGATGGCGCTCGATGAGGTTCGGGAACTGGCAGGCTTCGGCATGACGGCGCGAAGCGGGCAGGGCACGGTGCTTTTTGGCCGTCGCGAGCTTTTCGAAAACCATGGCGTTGAAGTGTCGATGCCGCCCGCTCACCAGGGCCCGGTCGTCGGTATTGCCCAGGGCGGTAAATTCCTCGGCTGGATCCTCCTTTCCGATGAAATTCGCCCACGCGTACACGCCACCTTGCGAGCGCTTGCGACGCTTGGCCTGGATCGGCAGAGCCTGTTGACCGGCGATCGCGTCGAGGAAGCGCACCGGGTGGCTTCGGCGGTGGGCCTGGACGAGGTCGTCGCCGGCGTCCTGCCGCACGAAAAAATGGCCTTCGTCCAGAGCCAGGTGGCGGCTGGCCTCCGGCCGATCGTGGTGGGCGATGGCATCAATGATGCGCTCGCACTGCGCGCGGGCTCCGTGGGTATCGCGATGGGCGCACAGGGAAGTGACATCGCCATGGCGTCGGCTGACGTCGTGCTCACGGGCAACGACTTTGCGCGCCTGGGGACATGCGTGCGGTTGGGGAGGCGGTCGCGACGGACGTTGCAGATGAACCTGGGCATCAGCGCGGCATGGACGCTGGTACTGGTGATCTTCGCCCTTGCCGGGGGATGGCGCTCGGGCGGTGCACTGACGGCAGCGGTCCTGCAGAATCTGGGAGCCTTCGTCGTGCTGGCCAATGCCGGCCGCCTGCTTAAATTCCACGAAGATTGACTGCCCGTTCCATGGTCACCGACCTCATTGGCAGACGACCGGTAAAGTCGATTTGAGTTGGTGGACTGCCAAAGCCAGACGCTGTTGTGCGCCGTCATCGGCGAGACTGGCCGGGCAAAGGTCGGCAATGACATGGCTGCGTGCCGCGTGTCGGGCGGCGGCGCACTGCCATGAATCGTCCGGTGCCGCCGGAAAGGTGGCAAACGCCACCTCGACACATGGGCTATCGGCGTGGGCAAGCAGGGACGGCCCCTGGCTCTGCGTCACCTCAGGATGAAAGTAGGTTTCCGGAAAGCCGCTGGTATAAGCCTGCAGTGACACGGCCAGCGCGTGTGAGCCCACCTGCCAGACCACTTGATCGGCCCCGCATGGCAACGCGAGCGCGGCGTCACGCACACCGTCGTACAAGGCATGGGCGATCGCCGGAGCCTGGGTAAGGAGCACGGTTGAGGCCTTGAGCACGGGCAAATGGGCGCGTGTCGCCAGATGGGCGAGCGCCGTGCCATCGCCGGCATGGCAGCGCCGGGCATGCGCGGCCGCAAGCAGGAAAACGGCGTCGCGTTCGAGCGCGGGATCGGCTTCCAGGGCCTCTGACAAGGGTCCGGCCGCCGCCGGTGCCGCGTGCACGACTGCCGCGATGACCGGCGGCCGGATCGGACGAAGCGGAGCATGGGCCGGCTGCTGTGGCATCGATGCGCTTGGCTTGCCCGTAAACCACCATGCGGCTACCAGGGCGGCAACGAGCAGGATGCCGACAATGACGGCCGGCGAGTACGCCTTACTCGAAATGAGTATCGGGCGCGGCGGCATTGGAGTACGGCAGCAACTGCGCATCGGTCATGGAATAGGCGCTGGCCGCCACCGCGTTGTGTTGAGGCTGGCTGACCAGCGTGCCGCGAAGCCAGAAAGGATCCCAGATTTGCGGCGTATCGATCGGGGCCGTCAGTTTGACATCGACAAGCATGTTCGGCGGCGGTGGTGGCACGTGGATACATGCGCCATAGAAGGGGACGAAGAGGAACTCCATCATCTGCCCCTGGGCATTGGTATCGAGCGGTACGACGTAGCCCATCAGGCGGACCTTCTTTCCCGACAATGCTTCTACCGTATGCAGCGTACCGAATTGCTTGCCCTGCTTGTTGCCCACGTGGACCACGGGCGGCGCGTCCTTGAGCAAGCGCAAGTCTTCCGGCGGCACCATGTGCGTCCAGTCCAGTTCGGCAAATCCTTCCGCATCCGGTTGGCCAAGCAAACCTGCCGGTGCGATCTGCGGTGGCGTGCCCGAACGCCGTGCGGCATCGGCTGCCTGTTCGGCCTTCTGCACGTCCGACAAAGGCGCTGGGGGAGGGGAGGGTGAGCATGCCGCAAGGCCGGTGAGAGCGAGCAGGAAAACGGAACGAAGGAAGGTCATAGGCGGGCCTGCAAGCCATCGGCAAGCGTACGGCGGTACGCGACAAGTGCGGGGACACAGCCCGCGATGAACGCACTGGCCATGACAAGGACAAGCAGTGCCCATTCCGCCGCATCCGGCGCTGCGAGCGTCAGACGCAAGCCCGCCGTCTGTGCAAGCCAGGGCCCGGCGATCGCGAGGGCGGCATACAGCAGGGCGAGTCCCAGGACGCAACTGCCCAGTCCCACGAGCAGCGCCTCGGCGACCATCAGGGCAAACACGGTGGCGGGGCTGGCACCCACGGCACGGAGCACGGCCATTTCCCTTCGCCGCTCGTTGAGCATGCTCAGCAAGGTCGTCACCAACCCGCACAGGCCAATGGCCACCACCAGGTAGCCAATGGCACGGATGGCCTGTTCGGCGACACCGACGATGGACCACAACTGTTGCAGCGCCACGCCCGGCAACACGGCCAGGAGCGCTTCGTCGGGATAGTCGTTGATGGCCCGCTGGAACGAAAACGCGGAAAGGCGCGAATGGAGCCCGACGAAGAACGCGGTGATGGTCTTGGGCGTCAGGTCCGCACGGCGAGCCTCTTCAGCGGAAACCGACTGGCCCGGCAGGCGCATGCCCGATTGCCAGTCGACATGGATGGCCTCGATACCATCCAGGCCGACGAACACGCTGTCGTCGAATGGCGTGCCGGTCGGCGCCAGGATGCCGGTCACCACGAAGGGCTTGTCGGCGTGCTGCTGGGTCGCCATCTGCCCCGTGCCATGCGTGAGCACCAGGCTGGTCCCGACGCCATAACCCAGCGCTCGCGCCACGCGTGCGCCAAGCACCGCGTCGTAGACATCGCCAAAGGCGTGCCCCGAGGCAAAATGCATGGCTTGCTGGTCGCCAAAGCGCAAGTGATCGAAGAAGCCAGTAGTGGTGCCCACCACACGGAACCCACGATGCGAGTCGCCCAGGGATATCGGCACCGTCCATGCCACTTCAGGACTGGTGGCCACATCCTGGTAACTCTTCCACGACACGTTGTTGGTGGCATCGCCGACATGGAACACGGCGTAGAGGAGCAAGCTGACCGGTCCTGAGCGTGCTCCCACCAGCAGATCGGTACCGCTCACCGTGCTTGCGAAGCTCGAACGCGCATCGCGTCCGAGCCGGTGAACGCAGAGCACCAGGCCCACCGACAAGCCCAGGGTCAGCACGGTGAGCAGGGCGCTGGTACGACGGTGCCAGAGGCTGCGAAGGGCAAGTGATAACAGGGCGCGTGGATTCATGAGCCGAGCCTTACCGCATCATCGAAATGCCTGGCCAAGGAAAGATCGTGGCTGACGAACACGGTGGAGATCCCGCGCATGGCGCACTCGCCCTGCAGCAACTGGATGAAGGCATCCCGCGAGTCGGCATCGAGGGCAGACGTCGGCTCGTCCGCGAGCAGCAAGCCCGGCGAGCCGATCAAGGCACGGGCCGCTGCAACGCGCTGCTGCTGTCCTACGCTCAGTTGCGCTACCACGCGTCCCCGAATCAAGGCCGGTTCAAGCGCCAAAGCCGCGAGCAACCGGTCGACCTCGCCATCGAGATTTCCTGCTTGCATGGCCGCATCGCGCCGACGCCGGGACAGACGGCAGGGCAGCTTCACGTTGTCGGCCACGGAGAGATAAGGCAGGAGGTTGAACTGCTGGAAGATGTACCCGACACCGTCGGCACGGATCCGGTCGCGGCCTGGCTGGCTGGCTGGCAACAGCTTCTCGCCGATGCGTATCCTGCCGGTCTTCGGCGACACCACGCCGGCCAGCAGGCCCAACACCGTGCTTTTGCCACATCCGCTGGGTCCGTGGACGAAGAGGCTTTGCCCGCGCAGAAGACGGATGTCAGGAAAACGAAGATCCGGCTGTCCCTTCCATGCGAAGGACACGTCCCTGGTTTCCAGGATGGTGCTTGCGCGGTTCAAGGGGAGGCACCGGGCACCGGAACATGGGATTGGCTGGCGTCGACGGTGGCCTGACCCTGGCCCGAGGGTGTGACAAGGTCGACGTTCACCTTGACCGTGTGAGGGAAAGCGCGGAGCAGACCGACATCGAAGCCGGTGAGGGCATCCGCCTTGGCGCAGGTAAACCGATAATGCGCGCTGACGTCCATGTGGCCATCCTCGTCAGGCTTGCCGCCATCGGCGACCTTGGCCGATGCCAGCGTGCAACGGGCCGCCTCGGGAAACACAAGCCAGGAAGTGGGCTGCTGCAGAGTGCGGGTGGCATCGGCAAGCGCCTGTTTCTCCTGGTCGGTACGCGGCGCGTGCTCGAACCCGACGAAGTTGATGCCGGGACCATGGATGTCGACCTCCACCACACCTTTTTCGATGGCAACATCAAGGTCGGACACCCCATGCACGTGTGCACCATGATGGCGAACCTCGAAAGCCTTGGCCGGCGCGGTTCCCACCGCGAGGAAAATCCATGCCAGTACCAACGGCACAGGACGAAGGCTGGAACCAGGCATAGGATGCTCCTATCATTCGGGAATGTTATAACATAACATTCTTAGCTCAACTTGCAATGCCTGCCCAGGGGAAAAACGATGAAGCGACTGCTCCAGACTCTGACGGTGACTACTCTTGCCATGGCTACCACGGCCGCCTTCGCCGACGAAGGCATGTGGACGCTGGACCACCTGCCCATCAAGCAAATGCAGGAGCGCTACGGCTTCACGCCGTCCGCGGAGTGGATTGCCCATGTGCAGAAGGCGTCGGTGCGCCTGGCCGAGGGCTGCTCTGGATCCTTCGTCTCGTCGAGCGGGTTGGTCATGACCAACCACCACTGCGCCAATGCCTGCCTGTCGCAGCTTTCCAAGACCGCCAACTACATGGAGAACGGCTTCTCGGCCGCGCGCCGCGAGGACGAGCCCAAGTGCCCGGAAGTGGAGCTTAACCAGCTGGATACCATCACCGACGTCACCGACCAGGTGCTCGGTGCCACGCGCGGGAAGACGGGCGGGGACCGCATCAAGGCCGAACGCGCGATCAACAGTTCGCTTGAGCAGAAATGCGTGGGCGGGGACGCGAAGACGTGGCGTTGTGACGTCGTCACGCTGTACCACGGCGGCCGCTACGCGATGTACAAGTACCGTCGTTACCAGGACGTGCGCCTGGTGTTCGCGCCCGAGCAGTCGATCGCCTTCTTCGGTGGCGATCCGGACAATTTCAATTTCCCGCGTTACGACCTGGACGTGACCTTCTTCCGCGCCTATGTCGACGGCAAGCCAGCCAACACGCCCGACTACCTTCCGTTCGACGTGGCCGGCCCTAAGGCCGGCGACATGACGTTCGTGATCGGCAACCCCGGTTCCACCCAGCGCGATACGCCGTGGGTGCAGCTGCAGGACATGCGCGACCACAAGCTGACACCGTTCTTCGGCTTCCTGTCGGAACTGCGCGGCGTGCTCTGGCAGTACAGCCGCGCCGATGTCTCGCAGGCCAAGGAAGCCCAGGACGTGCTTTTCGGCATCGACAATTCATTGAAGGTCTACAAGGGCTGGCTGGAAACCCTGAGCGACGCGACGTTTGCCGCGCGCAAGACCAGGGACGACGACGGGCTGCGCCAGTGGATTGCCGCGGATGCCGGCCGGAAGGCCAAGTACGGCGACCCCTGGGCAGACCTGGCGCACGCCCAGGCGCGTTCGGCAGAACTGCAGGAGCGCTATGCGATCATCGAAGGCGGCCGCGGCTTCGGCGTGGGCGGCATCCTGTTCGGCCAGGCGCGCACCTTGGTCCGTGCAGCCGCCGAGCGCAGCAAGCCTGATGGCGAACGCCTGCCGGCTTACCGCGATGCCAACCTGCCGGCGCTGGAACAGGAAGCCTTGTCCAACGCACCGGTATATCCCCGCTTCGAGAAAACCATGATCACCTGGTCGATCGAAAAAATGCGCCAGAGCCTGGGCGCCGATGATGCCTTCGTGCACCAGGTATTGGGCAGGCAATCGCCCGAGCAGATGGCCGATGGGTTGGTCGACGGCACCAAGCTCGCCGATCCTGCCGTGCGCAAGCAGCTGTGGGATGGAGGAGAGGCGGCCATCAAGGCGTCGAAGGATCCGATGATCGTGCTGGCACGGAACATCGACCCGGAAGCCCGCCGCTTGCGCAAGACATACGAAGACGAAGTCACGGCGCCCATTTCGCGTGCGGAAGAAAATATCGCCCAGGCCCGCTTTGCAAGGGATGGCGACAGCAGCTATCCCGATGCCACCTTCACCCCGCGCCTGTCATTCGGCAAGGTGGTTGGCTGGAAAGAAAAGGGCCAGGACGTGCCGCCATTCACCGACTTCGCCGGCGCATACAACCGCGCCACGGGCGCCGATCCGTTCAAGCTGCCCGACAGCTGGTTGAAGGCCAAGCCCAGCCTTGCCCTCAAGACGCATTTCGACTTCGTCACCGACAACGACATCATCGGCGGCAATTCAGGTAGCCCAGTCATCAATCGCGAAGGCCATGCGGTGGGCCTGATCTTCGACGGCAACATTCACTCGTTGGGTGGTGACTTCACCTTCGACGAGACCTCGAACCGTGCCGTGGCGGTCGACACGGCGGCGTTGTTGGCCGCGGTGCGCACCGTCTACAAGCTGCCGGGTCTGGCCGACGAGCTGGCCGGCAAGTCGGCATCCAGCAAATAGGTCAAGCCCGCCGCAGGAATCGCACCATCAGCACTTCGTCGGAATACCCCGCTACCTCCTTGAGTGAGCGGGGTTCGATGCCGTAGGTGACGAAACCACTATCTTCGTACAGTGCGATCGCACTGGTGTTTTGCCGCACCACGGTCAACGTGAGCTGCTCGACGATGTCGTGGGCGGCGTCCATGAGCGCAACGATCAAAGCCTTGCCCACACCATGCTTTCGGTAGTCGGGTCGCACATAGAAACCCCAGACGAAAGCCTTGTGGGAATCCTTCGGTCCTTCCTTCTGCTTCAGGCCGATCATCGCGACGATCTGCGCCCCGTCATAGGCAGCAAAGATCACCGACGAGGTCAGCCTTTCGGCGAAATGGGCCAGGGGCCGGTCCACCTCCACGGCGTGCATGGAGCCGAATGCCTCTGGTGAGTCCAGCAACGCCTCCAGACGGATGCTGCGGTAGTCGTGGGCGTTGTCGAGCCGGCGAATCTCCAAACCGGGCATGTTCATGGGTGTCTCCAGACCATGCTGTGGCCATAGCTTCCTTCGATTCGTCCGTTTCGGATGAAATCGCGCATCATCTTGAAATAGCCCTCTGGATTGCGGGTGGAGACGCGCTCGCCATTGGCCGCGGTCTCATATTCGTAGATGCCGTGACCGGCGTGGGGAAATACCGCCAGCGTGATCGGCCGGCCATGTCCGATGAGTCCGCGCAAACGCTGCGCCGTCACTGCGCTCGGAGCCTCGCTGTCGTCTTCACCAAGGATCCATAGTTGCTGGGTATCGAGGTTGCCTAGCACCGGCATCGGGTCGTAGTCCGCCGGTACGCCGGCCAGCAGGGGAGGTCCCTTCTGGCGCAGTTCGGCTTCGGGTGTGTCCAGGATAAACAAGCTGATATCGCCGCGCACGTGCTTGAACCAAGGTTCATGGGCATAGGAGGCGCGCACTGCGGCCGGCCAGTCCCTCGAGCATCGCCCCCGCCTTGCTATTTTAAATCCCGCGGCGCAGAACCCAACCGGCATATCGATCTCGCCTGCAACATTGCGAAGCATCCTGGATATCGCCGAGCGCGCCGATTTCCTGATCTTCGAAGACGACGTCTACGTTGACTTGTGCCGCACGCCGGTGACGCGATTGGCGCCGGCCGATAAACTGCGTCGTGTCATCTATGCCTCCAGTTTCTCAAAGACCATTGCCGCCAATATCCGCGTGGGATACATCGCATGCTCGCCGGAGATCGCCGAGTCCATAGCCGATACGAAGATACTCAGCGGCTTTACCACGCCGGAAGTCAATGAGCGGCTTGTGCACAAATTGCTTGTTGAAGGTCGATACGACCGTCAGGTACGCCGCGACGACGCGGATAGTGCAGATCACTCCAGGCAAAGGCCCTTCGGTTGCCAGTCCGGATTGCGGATGACGACCGGCTGGGTGGCGTCATGCAACACCAGAACCAAAGCTCGCCGGGTCTTGTCGCCTGCGCCGTAGAGTTTCATCGGAACGCCGCCGGCCACGGCCTGGCCTTCGCCGGCTTTCAATGTCTGCTTGCCGTTTGGCGTCTCCAGGCATTGGGCGCCTTCCACGACATAGAAGACCTCGGGGCCGGCATGGCTATGCGGTGCGGAATCCATGTTCGCATCCGTCGTCGCCACCATGAAGCTGGCCGTTTGCGGGCCGTGGGTCAGCGGCATGAACGGGCCGATCGAGGCGACGTGTTGTCCGCCCTTGGGACGCCAGTGTTCGTCCGCGACGGTCAGTAGCCAGGTGCGGCCATAAGCCTCCACCACGCTGCCGTTCGCGCCGCGGGCGGCTTGGGCCGTGGCGGTGTCGGCGAACGTATCAAGATGCCAGTAGAGGCGGCCGGCTGGCAGGGCAGCCATCGCTTCCTGCGCGACGATGTAGCAACCGATGTCGCCCACCCGGTGCGTGCCAAGCGGCTGGCAGCCGTTCGGCACCATGGTGCGGTGATCGTGCTGCGTTGCATCGCCGGCCGCCTGTTGCGCCATGCATGGCACGCCCACCAGGTTCGCTAGAGCAAGGACTGCGAAGGAGATGTTCAGTCGCATCGTTCGTATACCTGGTAGTGGTTGCGGCCAGGGGATGCTGCATGTCTGGCCGATGACATCGCCAACAGTAGCAACAGCTGATCCCATCTCGGCGCCTACTTTCGACATAGGGCGTTTGGTTCCCATGTTTTCCGCGACCGGAGACAATCGTCTCGGTTACGATTCTCCCGGGGCGCTACTACAACGGGGAAGGGCCATGACCAGCATTGACGCGACCGCTCGCGCGGCCAGCAGGACGCGACCGGCGTTTTATCTGATCCTGTCGCTGGTGATGGCTGCCGTGATCATCGGGGGATTCTCCCGCACCGTTCCGGATGACTTCCGTGCATCACCCAGCCTGCCCGTGCTTCTTTTCATCCACGGCGTGGTCTTTTCATTGTGGGTCGTGCTGCTGGTGGTGCAGCCGACGCTGGTCTTTCGCGGATCGATCAGGCTTCATCGACGCCTGGGCGTCGCGGGCGCGGTCCTTGCCGCGGCCATGGTGGTCATGGCCCTGACCGCGACCTATCTTTCCATCCACGACAACCTGGTGCCGTCATTTTTTCCGCCGGCCATCTTCCTTGCCATGAATACCCTTGGCATCGTCGTGTTCGGCGCCTTGGTAACGGCCGGCGTGAGACTTCGCCGCAAGGCCGACTGGCATCGCCGGCTGATGATATGCGCCACCGTATCGATCCTCGGGCCTGGCATTGGCCGGCTGCTACCGATGGACTCGTTCGGGCGCGCCGCGCCGCTGGTGATGTTCGGGGTGATCATGCTGTTTGGCCTGGCGGGGCCCGTGTATGACCTTTTTACCCGCCGCCGTGTGCATCCGGCCTATCTGTGGGGCGTTGGCATCATCATGGTAAGCATGCTGGTGACAGGACCCGTCGCGTTCTCGCCGCCGACGCAGGCGCTGCTGGCATGGATCCATTCGACGTAAGTCCGGCACCGGGCGGCGGTTCGCCGCACTGATCTACCGCTCCGCCGCAGACTGGCGCCATGCCACCCAAAGCGCGGCTTCAACGACATTGAAGAGCCCGGGTTTAAATGACCTGGCTCAGCTGCCTTTACGCAAATTCGGCATGAAAGGACTCCGCAGCCATCGGGACGCGAAGTCGATCTTGCGACTCCGCTACCCCGTCGGTACCCTCCGATTGCACGCGAGGGCACCTGGGGGGCCACGGTGACAGCGACGACAGATGTGCAGCTATTGCTGCGACGCGCCGATGAAATTTCCCGGCGCGAAAGCGCGCGTGGCACCTGTGCCGTCGTCGTTGCGGATACTGGGGGCGCGATTGTCTTCGCCAACGCGCGTGCACAAACGCTTCTTGGCAAGGTGCGTATCGGCGCCGGGGTGGACGACTACAGCTGCATGCATGGGATCTTCACCGAAGATGGGCGGCCATACCCCGCGCCAGATCTTCCGCTAGCCCGCGCCGTCCTTGATCGTGAAACCGTTTCTGGCGCGCGCATGGAGGTTCGCCGCTGTGACGGGACCACCTCAATCATTTCAGTGGACGCGCAACCCTTGTTCGGAAGCGGCGGGGAGCAGATTGGCGGCGTCGCCATCTTCGATGAAGTGGGCGCGATTAAACCGAAGCCTATCGTACGAGAGAACTCACCTCGTGAGCACGTCTCTCTCGAAGAAACACCGGAAGATCGGTCGTAGGCGGAAAGACGGCGCAATGGTAGAGCATGTCCGCTACGTGGCCGCGGTGATAGGTTGTGTGATTTGCCACATGCAGCAAGATGTCGCCGCGTGACATCGCGCCATGACCGCCACCAATGAACTCGAACTCCACGATCTCGCCCAGTGCTTCCGTATCCAGTGCATCGGCATAGGTCACATACCAGGCATCCATGGCCAGTTGCATCTCGTGCAACACGGCAAATGATGGCGGGTTATCAGGATTGCGTGTTGTATAACCATGAGCCTCGCCCAGCAGATGCGCCTGCCATACCCGATCCATGGCATAGGAGTGGTGGAGGGTGCGGAGCATATTGCCGAAGATGATGGGCTGCGGCGCAACAAGCTGTGCTTCGGAAAGTTGCGCCACCTTCGCCAGGAAGAGTTCGTCGGCCCAGGCCTTGTAGCGCATCATGGTCTTTACGTCACTCATGGTTGAACGTGTTCCTCAATCGACAATA
>Ga0070665_100002885_pt1 | contig 18573 bp, 17 predicted proteins | sample KBSS13metaG_FD_65862 | JGI IMG/M metagenome (GOLD analysis project Ga0070665, IMG submission 65862) | Switchgrass rhizosphere microbial communities from Kellogg Biological Station, Michigan, USA - KBS S1-3 metaG | ecosystem: Host-associated > Plants > Roots > Rhizosphere > Soil ...
GAGCCAGCGCTCGCCGACGAGGTGGCGGAACATGCCGCGGATCGCGACGAGCGCGCGGGCGCGGCTGCGCGCGGCCAGCTTGGCGCCGGCGAGCTCGATCATGTGATCGGTGACGTCGCCGGTCGTCACGTCGTCGACATCTTCGCGGTGGCGGAGCGTGGCAAACCCGACGAAGCGGGCGAGATCCCGGCCGTAGCTCTCGAGCGTGTGGCGCGCCAGATGCCGCTCGACCTTGAGGTAGTCGAGGTACATGTCGACGGCCTCGTCGAGGCCGAGCCGGCGCGCCATGTACGGTATTGGACGTCAGTGCACTCGCGCCGCGCAACTTCTGGCAGGTCTTGCAGTCGCGCCGCGCCGCGTCCATAGTCCGTGACGATGAGCGTCGACGCCGACGATATCCGACGGATCCTCATCTACGTATTCGTCTTGATCGTCTCGGTGGCACTTCACGAGTTCGGCCACGCGATCATGGCCACCTGGCTCGGCGACGATACGCCGCGCCGCCAGGGCCGCGTGACGCTCAACCCGCTCGCGCACGCCGATCCGATCGGGACGTTGCTCCTGCCGATCGTCGGCGGGCTCTATGCCGCGGCCAATCACGGGCTCGGCGGCGGGTTCGGCTGGGGCAAGCCCGTGCAGTGGCAGCCCTCGCGAATCGATCGCAAGTGGCACATGTCGACCGCGCGGATTCTCGTCGCGATCGCCGGCCCGGCGATGAACGTCGTGCTCGGCACGCTGATCGTGCTCGTGCACGTGATCCTGGCGCACGTCCACGTGATCCCCGAGACGAGCCAGCTCAACGTGCTCTTGATGTTCGCGGCCCAGACCAACTTCATCTTGTTCTTCTTCAACCTGATTCCGGCGCCGCCGCTCGACGGTGGCCACGTCGTCGAGGGCCTCACGCCGTACAAGCACCGCGGCACGTACGAAGCACTCGCGCGTTACGGCCCGTTCATCTTGATGGCGGTCGTGTTCATCCCGGCGCTCGCGCGAATCTTCGTGATCCCGGCGGAGTTCGTCACCGATCACGTGTACAAGCTGTTCACCTCGCTGATCGGGATGTGATGGACCCGCATTACCAAGTTGCCCTCGACGTCTTCGAGGGCCCGCTAGATCTGCTGCTTCACCTCGTGAAGAAGCACGAGCTGTCGATCCTCGAGATCCCGATCTCGTTCGTGACCGAGAAGTACCTCGAGTACCTCGACGCGCTTCAGGGCCTCGACATCGACGTCGCCGGTGAATATCTGCTGATGGCGGCAACGCTCTGCCACATCAAGTCGCGCGAGCTGTTGCCGTCGCCGGAGCCGCTCGACGAGGACGGCGAGCACGCCGAGGGCGAAGAAGAGGTCGTCGACCCGCGCGCCGACCTCATCAAGCGGCTGCTCGAGTACCAGAAGTACAAGGAAGCGGCCAACCAGCTCGGCGATCGGCCGGTCGTCGGCCGCAACGTGTGGGGCCGCGGCAGCGCCACCGAGGACGCGGTCGGCGAGGGTGTCGATCCCGACGCGGTCGCACCGCTCGCGCAGTTCCCGGTGCACAAGCTGATCGAGGCGTTCGACCGCGTGATGCGGTCGGCCAAGATCAAGGTCTCGCACAACGTCCTGATCGATCGGCTGAGCGTGAGCCAGCGCATCGCCGAGCTGACCGACCGGCTCGAGCGCGAGACCCGGTTCACCTTCGTGTCGATGTTCACGTTCGTCGGCCGGACCGTGGACGAGATCCGCCACGAGGCCGTCGTGACGTTCCTGTCGCTGCTCGAGATGGCCAAGCTCCGGCTGGTCAAGATCACCCAGCATGTGCCCGGCGATGACGCCCCGACCGACCAGGACGAGGAGGAGATCTACATCGAGCGGGCGACCGACGATCTCCGTGCCCGCGTCGAACAAACGGTGGCTCGGTCCGACGACTATCGGTAGTGTCAGACCGCCATGTTAGGCGAGGTATCGTGAGCCCGAAGAAGCGAAAGCCGCCCAAAGAAGCCGTCCCCGACGAGGTGCTCGCCGAGGGTAGTGGGCCGGTGGACGCACCGACCACGGTCGACGAGCTTGCACGCGCGGTGGACGAGCTCGAAGCCCGGGCGATGGAATCCGAGCCCGAGTCCGAGACCGTCTACGAGGTGGAGTCCGAGTCCGAGTCCGAGACGGTCGAAGCCGCCGAGGTCGTCGAGTCCGAGACGATCGAGGCCGTTCCCGAGTTCGAGACGATCGAAGCCGCTTCCGAGACCGAGACGATCGAAGCCGCTTCCGAGACCGAGACGATCGAAGCCGCCGACGGCGATGCCGAGGTTGCCGTGGACGACGAGGCCGTCGCCGGCGGTACCGCCGTGCTGCCGACCAGCGCGGTCTCGCTCGACGACACGCAGCTCAAGCACCTGGTCGAGGCCATCGTGTTCGCCGCCGACAAGCCGGTCACGATGCAGCGGCTGCGTCAGCTCACGCGCATCGCCGACGCGGCGCGGCTGGAGCAGGCGCTCGAGGCACTCGATCGCGACTACGCCGACCGCGGCATCGCGCTCCAGCGCGTCTCCGGTGGCTACCAGTTCCGTACGAACACCACGTATTCGGGGTGGGTGCAGCAGCTGATCGCCGGCCGGCCGGTGCGGCTGTCGCGCGCCCAGCTCGAGACGCTGGCGATCGTCGCGTATCGCCAGCCGATCACGCGGCCCGAGATCGACGAGATCCGCGGCGTCGACTCGTCGGCCACGCTGCGCTTGCTCCTCGATCGCTCGCTGATCCGCGTGCTCGGCAAGCGCGAAGAGGTCGGCCGGCCGATGCTGTACGGCACGACCGGCGAGTTCCTCGACTTCTTCAGCCTGCAGGATCTCCGCGACCTGCCGACGCTGCGCGAGTACAGCGAGCTGACGGCCGAGTCGCGTCAGGTCATGAGCGATCGCCTCGGCGTCGGTCTCGAATCCGAGCCCGAGCCCGTGCCCGTTCCCGAGCCCGAGGTCGCTGCTGCCGTCGCGGACGCGGTCGTCGCGGAGGCTGTCGCCGCGGCGGACGAGCCGATGGCCGAGGCTCCGACCGACGACGCGCCGGTCGAGGAATAGCGATGTCCGAGCCGGTCCGCTTGCAGCGGTTCCTCGCGGCGGCCGGCGTCGCGGCGCGGCGCAAGGCCGAGAGCATGATCGAGGAGGGCCGCGTCACCGTGAACGGCAAGGTCGTCCGCGTGCTCGGCACGAAGGTCGATCCCACGCACGACTCGGTCACCGTCGACGGCGAGGCCGTCGTCGCGCTCGACCACTTCTACGTCCTGCTCAACAAGCCCAAGGGCTGCATCACTGCGGTTTCCGACGACCGTGGTCGCCCGACGGTGATGGACTACCTGCCGAACGTGCCGGTGCCGGTGAAGCCGGTCGGCCGGCTCGACTTCTACACCGAGGGCGTGCTGCTGCTGACGAACGACGGCGAGCTCGCCGCCAAGCTGCTCGCGCCGGCGAGCCACGTGCCGAAGACGTATCACGCCAAGGTTCACGGCCACGTCACGCCGGCGCAGCTCACGCAGCTGCGCGCCGGCATCACGCTCGAGGATGGCACCGTCACGCAGCCGGCCGAGGTCGCGCTGCTTCCGTCGGAGAGCAAGCACAGCTGGGTCGCGGTCACGATCTTCGAGGGCAAGCATCATCAGGTGCACCGCATGTTCGAGGCGCTCGGGTTTCGCGTCGACAAGCTCCAGCGCGTCGCGTTCGCGAACCTGACGTTTCATCATCTGCGCGTCGGCGACGCCCGCGAGCTCACGCAACAGGAGCTCAACGAGCTGCGCGACGTCGTCGAGCTGCCGCGCGGCCCGGTCGCGCGCGGGCGCTGGCGTGCGGTGCGCGAGGCGACCGACATGGCGCGGCGCGCTCGCGCCAAGGCACGCGACGAGGCCGAGGCCCAGGCGACCGGCGATGGCGATGGCGACGTCGCGTCGGCCACGCCGCCGCCCGAGGCACGCGCGCCTCACGCGCCGCGCACGTCGCAAGGGCCGCGCTCGTCGCAAGGTCCACGCTCGTCGCAAGGTCCACGCTCGTCGCAAGGTCCACGCTCGTCGCAAGGTCCACGCTCGTCGCAAGGTCCGCGTTCGTCGCAAGGTCCGCGTTCGTCGCAAGGTCCACGCTCGTCGCAAGGGCCGCGCTCGTCGCAAGGGCCGCGCTCGTCGCAAGGGCCGCGCTCGTCGTCTCGGCCGTCGTCGCGGCCAGGACCGCGGTCGTCGGAGCGTCCGGCGCAGCAGGGCCGCTCGTCGTTCGGAACGCGGGGCCCGGCCGCCAAGCGCGGGCAGGGCCGCTCGTCGGGACGCCGGCGCTAGCCCACTGCGGTACGCTCGGCGCCATGCCCGACGTGATCGTGATCGGCGATGGGCCGGGTGGCCTGTCGGCCGCGCTGTTCCTGGCAAAGAACAAGCTCGACGTCGTCGTGTTCGGCGAGGACAAGACCGCCATGAACTACGCGCTGCTCCGCAACTACCTCGGCTTGCCCGAGATCAGCGGCACCGCGTTTCAAGCCACGGCGCGCGCGCAGGTCGCCGCGTTCGGCGTGACGGTGCGCGACGCGCACGTCGAATCGATCGCCGCGGCGGGCAAGCACCGCTACACCGTCGTGCTCGGCAACGGCGAGCAGCTGGCCGCGAAATATCTGGTGCTGTCCGAAGGCAAGGCGCCGCGGCTCGCCCGGCAGCTCGGCCTCGTGTTCGAGGACAAGACCGGGATCGCGACCGATCGCAACGCGAAGTCCGCGCTCGACGGCGTCTACGTCGTCGGCCGCTCGGCCCGGCCCGGGCGCAGCCAGGCGATCATCAGCGCGGGCGACGGTGCCGCGGCGGCAATCGATATCCTGTCGCGCGAGCAGCAGGCCGACGTCGTCGATTGGGACGAGCCGCCGAAAGCCTAGCGTGTCGCTGATCCCGCTCCTCGTGATGATGGGGGCAGGCGCCGCGCCGGCCGCGTTCGTCGGCACGCGCACGTTCTTCGAGCGCCGCCGCGTGCGTCGCGAGCTCTCCGATCGCCCGGCGCTAGGGACCGAGACGCCGGACGGCACGGTCGTGCGCGTGACCGGCACCGTGCGCGTGCGCGACACGACGATCGTCGCGCCGCTCTCGGGCATCGAGTGCGTCGCCGCGCGCGCGCGCGTGACGTCGGGCGTGCACGCGAAAGGCGAGGCCCGGTCGAACGAGTGGTTCGCGATCGTGTCGTTCGTGCTCGAGCGCGACGGCGAGCCGCCGGTCGTCGTCGAAGGCGTCCACGCGCGGCTCGACCTGCCAGCCGAGAAGCTCAAAACCGCCAAGCACGGCAGCCCCGAGCTCGTGCGCCGCGAGCAGCTGCTGCTCCAGCTCGGGATCAAGCGGATCGCGTGGCGCGGCGGGTTCGAGGAGGTCGTCGTCACGGCCGGGATGCGCGTCTCGGTCGCGGGCCTGATGATGCTCGGCGTGCCGACGGCGCCGGCGGCCGCGAGCGAGCTCGGGTTTCGCGATCAACCGCCCGCGACGATCCGCCTCGTCGGCAGCGCGACGTATCCGCTGGTCATCGGCGCGGCGGTCGCCTGATGGACCCCGCGACCGTCGCGATCGCGCTCGTGGCCGCATCCGGCTCGGTCGCGACGCTGCGCAAGGTGATCGAGCGCCGCGGCGCGCGTCGCGAGCTCGCGAGCGCACTGCCGTTCGACGCCGATACGCGCGACGGTACGTTCGCGCGCGTGACCGGCACGGTGCGCGTCGTCGACGAGCTCGTGGTCGCGCCGCTGTCGGGCGTCGAGTGCGTGGTCGCGCGCTCGCGCGTCCGCATCGCCAACACGTGGCGACTGCCGCGGCGGCGCGAGCAGTTCGCGATGGTGTCGTTCGTGGTCGATCGCGACGGCGAGCCGCCGGTCGCGATCGAGGGCGTGCACGCGAGGCTCGACGTGACACCGTTGCCGCTCGCCGCGCCGCGCGGCATGAGCTCACCCGAGCGGTCGCGTCGCGAGGCGCTGCTCCGCCGCGTCCGGCTGCCGCTGACCGCGATGGCGACCGCGCGGTTCGAGGAGACCGTCGTGCGGCCCGGCGACCGCATCACGATCGCCGGGCTCGTGATGCTCGATCCGGGCGCGCCGCCGACCGGCGAGCTCGGCCATCGCGACGCGCCGCCGAGCCGGCTCAGGCTCGCCGGCAACGCCGACCACCCGCTGGTGATCGGCGAGGCCCAGGCGTGATAGCGTGCGCGTTCGATGGAGCTTCGCGCGCTCACCGTTCTCGACTCGCTACAACCGCAGCTCACCGGGTTCTTGCAGACCGTGTGCGCCGGGTTCATGCCGCTCGAGCAGGAAGCCGCCGCGTTCATCGAGATCGCACCGGGCATCGCGATCAATCAGCTGACCGACGCCGCGCTCAAGACCACGACGTGCCGGCCCGGCATGCAGATCGTGGAGCGCGCGTACGGCATGCTCGAGCTCCACGACCGCGACAAGGGCCAGGTCGAGGCCGCGATCGACGCGATCGTCGGCCGGATGGGCGTGGGCCGCAGCGATCGGATGAAGCCGCGGATCGTCTCGTCGCAGATCATCACCGGCATCCAGGGTGAGCAGAGCCAGCTCATCAACCGCATGCGCCACGGCGACATGATCGTGCGCGAGCAGACGCTCTACATCCTCGAGGTCTATCCGGCCGCGTACGCCGCGATCGCTGCGAACGAGGCGGAGAAAGCCGCGCCGATCCACCTGCTCGAGCTGATCACGTTCGGCGCGTTCGGCCGCCTGTGGCTCGGCGGCTGGGAAGCCGAGATCAAGGCCGCTGCGGAAGCCGCCGAGGCGGCACTCGCGAAGATCGACGGCCGCGACCCGAAGTAGCCCGAGATTCGCCAATCAGCTAGGGGCCGCGGCGCGAGGCGGCTGCTAGAGTCCGAGCATGACGACGACGCTTCCAGGGGCCTTGCGTGCGCCGTTCGCGGCCGGCGGCGCGAGCGCGATCGACGCGCAGCTCGCGAATCGGCTGCTCGGCCACGCGCTCGAAGCCGGCGGCGACTACGCGGACATCTACTTCGAGTTCCGCGTGTCGGCGGACTACGTGCTCGAAGAGGAGCAGGTCAAGACACTCGGCCGCGGCATCACGCTCGGCCTCGGCGTCCGCGTCACGAAAGGCGATGCGACCGGCTACGCGTACACCGAAGATCTCGCGTGGGAGAAGATGGTCCACGCCGCGCGCACGGCCGGTCAGATCGCGGCCGGCGGCGGTCACTCGCCGGTGGCGGTCTCGCAGATCACCGAGGTTCGTGCGCCGAGCTTCTACGCGGTGCCGATGCCGTCGCTCACGCAGCCCGCGATCGACAAGCTCGCGCTCCTGCGCGCCGCCGACAAGGCCGCGCGCGCGTACGACAAGCGGATCGTCAAGGTCGAGGCGTCGTTCACCGAGTCGATCAAGGAGATCCTGCTGTTCACGTCCGACGGTCGGATGTCGAGCGACATCCAGCCGCTGCTCCGGTTCGGCGTGCGCTCGGTCGCCGAGGAGAACGGCAAGCGCCAGTCGGGATCGGGCGGCGGTGGTGGCCGCTACGGTATGGATTACTTCGCACAGGCGGAGCGCGATGCCGCGGCGCACGGCCGCGAGGCGTCGCGCGTCGCGATCGCGATGCTCGATGCCGTCGACGCGCCGGCCGGCGAGATGCCGGTCGTGCTCGGACCCGGCGATTCGGGAATCCTCTTGCACGAAGCGGTCGGTCACGGCCTCGAGGCCGACTTCAACCGCAAGCAGACGTCGAACTACACCGGCCAGATCGGCAAGCAGGTCGCGTCGACGCTGTGCACGGTCGTCGACGACGGCACGATCGCCGGCTCGCGCGGCGCGATCAACGTCGACGACGAGGGCTACACCGGTCAGCGCAACGTCCTCATCGAGAACGGCGTGCTCGTCGGCTACATGCACGATCGGCTGAGCGCCAAGCACTACAAGATCGACCCGACCGGCAACGGCCGGCGCGAGTCGTTCCGCGCGATGCCGCTGCCGCGCATGACCAACACGTCGCTGTACGCCGGCCCGCACGATCCCGACGAGATCTTGAAGTCGGTCAAGCGCGGCATCTACGCGAAGCGGTTCTCCGGCGGCCAGGTCAACATCTCGAACGGCGACTTCGTGTTCTCGCTGTCGGAGAGCTACCTGATCGAAGACGGCAAGCTGACCGCGCCGCTCAAAGGCGTGAACCTGATCGGCAACGGGCCCGACGTGCTCCGCCGCGTCGACATGCTCGGCAACGATTACCAGCTCTCCGACGGCATCTGGACCTGCGGCAAGGACGGCCAGTCCGTGCCCGTCAACGTCGGCACGCCGACGGTGCGCATCGGCTCGATCACGGTGGGAGGCACGCAAGCATGAGCAGCTCGGCGCAGATCACGGAAACGACGCTCAAGGAGCTCGGCGATGCCGCGCAGCTCGCCGTCGAGCTCGCGAAGCGAGCCGGCGCCGATGCCGCCGAGGTCGTCGTGCGCGACGGCGCCGAGCTGACCGCGAAGGTCCGGCTCGGCCAGCCCGAGCTCGTGCAGGAAGCCGGCAGCCGCGCGCTCGGCCTGCGCGTGCTCGTCGGTGCGCGTCGCGCGGTCACGTACACGAGCGACCTGCGCCGCGAGTCACTCGAGGCGCTGTGCAAGGAATCGGTCGAGCTCGCACAGCTCGCCGAGCCCGACGAGTTCGCGCTGCCGCCCGATCCGGCGCTGCTCGCGAAGACCTATCCCGATCTCGATCTCTACGATCCGGCGGTCGCCGAGGTCGACGCGGCGTGGGCGCTCAAGCAGGCGATCGCCGGTGAGGACCTCGCGCGCGCGCACGACAAGGTCACCAACTCCGAAGGCGCCACGTGGTCGCGCGTGCTCGGCGCGACGGCGTTCGCGACCAGCGGCGGCTTCGCCGGTGCGTATCGCGGCAGCTACGCGTCGTTCGTCGTCGAGCCGCTGTGCGACGACGCGACCGATCCGAAGAACCCGAAGAAGCGCAACGGCTACTGGTGGACCGCGTCGCGGTTCCTGTCGAAGATGGAGTCGCCGGAGCAGGTCGGCACCGAAGCCGCGCGCCGCACGGCCGCGCAGATCGGCTCGCGCAAGGTCGAGACGCAGGAGTGCATGATCGTGTTCGATCCCGAGGTCGCTCGGTCGATCGTCGGGACGATCTTCTCGGTCGCGAACGGCTCCGCGTTCTGGCGCAAGTCGACCTACTTGCTCGGCAAGGAAGGTCACGAGGTCGCGAGCAAGCTCGTGACGATCGTCGACGATCCGCTGATCGCGCGCGCGCCGGGCAGCCGGCCGTTCGACGGCGACGGCCTCGCGACGCGCAAGAACCCGGTGATCACCGACGGCGTGCTCGCGCCGGTCCTGTGCGACGTGTATTCGGCGCGCAAGCTCGGCCGGCAATCGAGCGGATCGGCGGGGCGGGGCATCGGTGGCAATCCAGGACCGACGACGTCGAACCTCATCATGAGCGCGGGCAAGACCCCGCGCGCCGACTTGTTGAAGCAGACATCGAAGGGCCTATACGTCACGTCGCTGATGGGATTCGGGTTCAATCCGGTGACTGGCGATTTCTCGCGCGGGGCACAAGGCTTCTGGATCGAGAACGGCGAGCTGACCTTCCCCGTAAGCGAGGTGACGATTGCCGCCAACTTCGATCAGATCCTCAAGCGGATCGACCTGGTAGGCGACGACCTGGAGATGCGGAGCGCGACGGCAGCTCCGACATTCCGCGTATCCCACATGACGCTCGCCGGAACCTCCGGTTGACAGTTTCCCGAGTGGGTTCGGGCAGCTGTGCTTGACTCAGCTTGACTGCTCCGGCGGGCAATGAAACGATTTCGATCGTGCCGGCTGTAGCGAATGCTGCAGGGCTGCCGTCTCGTCTCGGCAAGTACGAGCTGCTCATGCCGCTCGCGGCCGGTGGCATGGCGCGGATCTACATCGGTCGCGCGACCGGCATCGGTAGCTTCGAGCGTCATGTCGTCTTGAAGCTGATCACGCCGGAGCGCGCGAACGATCAGATCGCGGTGCAGATGTTCTTGGACGAAGCGCGCCTCGCGGCGTCGCTCAACCACCAGAACGTCGCGCAGGTGTTCGAGGTTGGCGAGGACGCCGGCATCCACTACCTCGCGATGGAGTACGTGCACGGCCAGGATCTGCGCGCGCTGCTCGCGAAGGCCGGCAGCCAGGGCACGCGGATTCCACTCGAGCTCGCACTGACCACGGTCGCGGGCGCGGCGGCGGGCCTGCATCACGCGCACGAGCGGCGCGCCCCCGACGGGTCGGCGCTTGGCATCGTCCATCGCGACGTCTCGCCGTCGAACATCATGGTCGGCTACGACGGCGCCGTGAAGCTGCTCGACTTCGGCATCGCGAAGGCGGCGTCGCGCTCGGTCGAGACCCAGAGCGGCATCATCAAGGGCAAGTTCGCCTATATGGCGCCCGAGCAGTGCCGCGGCCGCGAGGTCGATCGGCGCAGCGACGTGTTCTCGCTCGGCATCATCCTCTACGAGATCTCGACGCAGCATCGCTGCTTCCGCGCCGACAGCGACTTCGACACGATGCACCGCATCGTCACCGGCGACGTCGTGCGCCCGACGCGGATCGTGCCGAGCTATCCGCCCGCGCTCGAGGCGATCGTCATGAAGGCGCTCGCGATCGACGCGAACCAGCGCTACCAGAGCGCCGGTCACCTGCTCGAGGCGATCGAAGCGTTCGCGGTCGTGTCGCGGCTGTCGCTGTCGACGATGGGCCTGGGCCGGTTCATGCGCGACATGTTCGGCGAGGTCGCCGAACCGTGGGTGGGCTCGGCGCGCAACTCGCAGCCGATGATCGCGGCGAAGGAAAACACGATTTCGTCGACGGACGGCCGCAGCCAGGCCGGTCCCAGCCCGATGCTGCCGCGCGAGCCCGAGCCGCCCGAGCCGTCGACCGGCAAGCTGGACGACGACGCCGCACCGACCACGCGCGCCGACGACTCCGATTCCGGCGGCATCGCGAAGACGCTCGTGATGGATCCGCAGCGGCCGCGCGGCTCGCTGTCGCCGTCGGACTGGCAGTCGTTCGGCGCCGATCCGCTCGGCGGCCCGACGCCGGTCCCCGGTGGCGTCGAGATCGTGCCGCCGACGGTGGTGATGCCGCCGGGGCCATCGTCGCCCGTCGCGATCGCGGCGAAGGCCGCGCCGATGGCGCCGCCGATGCCGCCGACGCCGGTCACCACGCCGATGCCGCCCGGCTTGCCGAGCACGCGCCACGGCTACGCGAGCGGCGCGGCGATCACGCAGCCCGGCGCAGCGAGCGCGACGAGCGGGCTCGCGTATCCGCGCTACGAGCCGCCACCGCCCGATCCCGAAGACATCGAGCTGCGCCCGAACCGCACGCTCTTGTTCGCGGGCGCGGGCCTGCTCGTCGTCGGCATCTTCGTCGTGGTCGCGCTGGTCGTCGCCGGTGGCAGCCAGGACGACGGCACCGCGAAGGCCGTGCCCGATCCGGTCACGACGCCGGCGACCAATCACGACGACAACCTCGACCGGTACATCGCGATCAAGGTCGATTCGCGGCCGCGCGGCGGCGACGTGCTGATCGCCGGCACCAAGGTCGGCGTCACGCCGTTCAGCGGCAAGCTGCCGCGCGGGACCAAGGTCGCGCCACTCGTCGTGCACCTCGATGGCTACGTCGATTTCACGTCGAAGATCGATCTCGCCGACGGTTACACCAACCAGGCGATCGAGCTCACGAAGCTGCCGGACCAGCCGCCATCTCCGGCGATCACGACGCCGCCCACGTCGACCGGCAGCGCGAGCGTGGCCCCGGTCTCGCCGACGACGACGCCGACGACGTCGACGCCGAGCGAGCCCGACAAGCATCCGGTCACGCACCTGCATCCGCACTCGAACGCGGCCACCACCGTGAAGACGTCGCATTCGTCGACGCCGAGCGTGCCCGCGAAGCCGAAGTGCCAGCCGCAGGGCGCGGTGAACCCGTTCGACACCAGCTGCGACGGGCACGCGTGCCCGCCGTGTCCTAACTAGACGCGAATCTCCGGCACGTCGGCGGCCCAGCGCAGCGTCGCGCCGGTGACCTTCGCGATCTCCTCGCAGGTCACGCCCGGCGCGCGCTCGCGGAGCACGAGTCCGTCCTTCGCCACGTCGATCACGGCGAGGTCGGTGACGATCGTGTGCACGCAGCGCACGCCGGTCAGCGGCAGCGAGCATTCGCGCAAGATCTTGGGCGAGCCGTCCTTGGCGACGTGATCCATCATCACGATCACGCGGCGGCTGCCGGCCACGAGATCCATCGCGCCGCCCATGCCCTTGATCATCTTGCCGGGGATCGTCCAGTTCGCGAGGTCGCCGTTCTGGCTCACTTCCATGGCGCCGAGCACGCTGACGTCGACGTGGCCGCCGCGGATCATCGCGAACGACGTCGCCGAGTCGAAGAACGCCGAGCCCTTGATCGTCGTGACGGTCTGCTTGCCGGCGTTGATGAGGTCCGGATCCTCGTCGCCCTCGTACGGGAACGGGCCGATGCCGAGCAGGCCGTTCTCGCTCTGGAGCACGACGTCGATGCCGGGCGGGATGAAGTTGGCGACGAGCGTCGGCATGCCGATGCCGAGGTTGACGTAGTAGCCGTCGGCGAGCTCGCCGGCGACGCGGCGGGCCATCTGTTCGCGATCGAGTTTCTGCATGACTAGCTCCGCTTCCTGAGAGTCCGCTGCTCGATCGGCTTCTCGTAGTTGGTGCCCTGGAAAATGCGCTGCACGTAGATCGACGGCAGGTGAACGTGATCGGGATCGAGCTCGCCGGGCTGCACGAGCTGCTCGACCTCGACGACCGTGATCTTGCCGGCGGTCGCGATGATCGGGTTGAAGTTGCGCGACGTCTTGCGGAACACGAGGTTGCCCCAGGTGTCGCCCTTCCACGCTTTCACGATGGCGAAGTCGCCGCGGATCGCCTTCTCGAGCACGCACATCTTGCCGCCGAGCTCGCGGGTCTCTTTGCCTTCGGCGACCTTCGTGCCGAAGCCGGTCGGCGTGTAGAAGCCTTCGATGCCGGCGCCGCCGGCGCGCAGCCGCTCGGCCAGCGTGCCTTGCGGGCAGAGCTCGACCTCGAGCTGTCCCGACAGGAACTGCTGCTCGAAGATCTTGTTCTCGCCGACGTAGCTCGAGACCATCTTCTTGACCTGGCCCTGCGCGAGCAGGACGCCGAGGCCTTTCTCGGTGGTGCCGCAGTTGTTGGAGACGATCGTGAGGTTGCGCGTGTTGCGACGCGCCAGCTCGCGGATGCAGTTCTCCGGGTTGCCCGACAGGCCGAAGCCGCCGGCGAGGATCACCGCGCCGTCGAACACGTCGTGGAGCGCCGCGGTGGCGTCCTTGTAGACCTTGTGCATTGCCTGTGTCTTACTGCCGATCGCGATGGCGATCATCACGCTCACGACCGATTTCGGCACGCGCGACGGCTATGTCGGCGCGATGAAAGGCGTGTTGTGGCGGCTCGCGCGTGACTGCGACATCGTCGATATCACCCACGAGATCCCGCGCGGGGATGTCGCGCACGCCGCGTGGGTGGTCGCGACGTCGTGCCGGGAGTTCCCCGACGACACGATCCACATCGTCGTCGTCGATCCGGGCTATGCGGCCGGCAGCGCGCGGCGCGGCGTGGTCGTCGGCGCGCACGGCTCGTGCTACATCGGCCGCGACAATGGCGTGTTCACGTATCTGGAGCCGCGGTGGGCGCGCGCGATCGAGAACGCGCACGTGATGGCGCCGTCGGTCAGCGCCGCGTTTCACGGCCGCGACGTGTTCGCGACGGCCGCCGCCGCGATCGCGCGCAAGATCGATCCGGCGATCGTCGGGCCGCAGATCGAGCTCGAAGGCACGTTGCCGTGGGGCAAGCGGCCCGAGCACGAGGGCCGCATCGTGCACGTCGATCACTTCGGGAACCTGGTGTCGGACCTGCCGGTCGGCGAAGCGGGCGAGGCGATCGCGATCACCGGGCGGCGGCTCGCCGTCGGCCGGAGCTACGAGGACGTCGCGTCGGGCGAGCTGCTCGCGTACGTCGGCAGCTCGCGCACGGTCGAGATCGCGGTGCGCGACGGCCGCGCCGATCGCGCGCTCGATGCGCCGCGTGGCACGCCGGTCGTGCCCGTGCCGCTCGGGACGGAGTTTCGATGAGCGATCTCGAGCTGACGATCACGGCGCTCGCGGCCGGCGGCGACGGCGTCGCGCGCGACGACGAGGGCCGCGTGACGTTCGTGCCGCGCACCGCCGTCGGCGATCGCGTGCGCGTGCGCGTGCTCAGCGCGAAGAAGTCGTTCGCGCGCGGCGAGCTCGTCGAGATCCTCGAGCCGTCGCCCGATCGCGTGGCGCCGCCGTGCGAGGCGTTCTTGCGCGGCTGCGGCGGCTGCACGTGGCAGCACGTCGCGCGGGCGGCGCAGCTCGCGGCCAAGCAGGCGCTCGTCGCGAACGCGCTGCGCAAGCTCGACGTGCCCGTCGAGCCCATCGCCGATCCGTGCAGCCCGCTGGGCTGGCGCCGGCGCGCGCGCTTCCACATCGCCGGCGGCAAGCTCGGGCTCTACGCGTACGGCTCGACGACCGTCGTGCACTTCGACCACTGCCCGCAGCTCGAGCCCGAGCTCGACGCCGCCGTTCACCTTGTCGCGGGCCGCACGCCGCCCGACGGCGAGCTCGCGATCGTGCGCGGGCACACGGGCGCGATCGCGGTTGGCGCCGAGCGCACGTGGAAGGGCGCCGCGGCGCTGATCGGCAAGGCCGGCATCACCGGCGTGATCGCCGGCGAGGCTCGTCATGGCGAGCCGGTGATCGAGATCGAGCCGGGCCTCTACGGCGGCCCGTGGGACTTCCAGCAGGCGAGCGCGGCCGGCAACGCCGGGCTGATCGCGCTGGCGCGTGCGGCGCTCGGCAAAGGGCCGGGCGAGCTCGTCGAGCTCTACGCCGGCGCCGGCAACCTGACGCGCGCGTTCGTCGCCGACGGCTGGACCGTGACCGCGAGCGATGTCGAGCGCCCGCCGAAACCGATCGACGGCGCGACGTTTCTCGTCGGTGCCGCCGATCGCGTGCTGACCGCGAGCGCGCGCGCGGACGCCGTCGTGCTCGATCCGCCGCGCACCGGCGCGCTCGAGGCGCTCGACGGCATCGCGAAGCTCGCGCCGAAGACCATCGTCTACGTGTCGTGCGATCCGGCGACGCTCGCACGCGACGCGCAGCGGCTGATCGAACGCGGCTATCGCGCCGAGCGGGCGTGGCCGATCGATCTCATGCCGCAGACCGCGCACGTCGAGTGCGTGCTGCGGTTATCCCGCGTCGGGTAGCTGCGCGACCAGCGCGTGCACGACGCGGCGCTGATCGGCCTCGGTGGCGAACCAGTCGCGCGGGTAGAGCAGGGCGCGCTCGCCGAGCTCGACGACCAGCACCGGCGCTGCGTGGTTCCACGGCACGCTGCGGCGCAGGAAGTACACGGCCGTGACCTCGCCCGGCTTGACCACGAGTGGCTTGGGCTTGTGCACGCCGAGCGGCAGCGAGACCTTGTCGGCCGACACCTCGATCGTGCCGGCCGGGAACATGTACGAGCGCGCCAGCTGGTACGCGCGGAACAGCCCCAATGCGATCAGCACGTAGCCCGCCCACACCGCGACGGTGCCCATCTTCCACACCAGGATGATGCCGCACAGGGTTCCGAAAATTGCCCAGCTGAGCTGGCGCTGGCGCGACGGCTCGAGCTCGACCGAAACGTGCGCGTCCGGGCGCGGCGTTACACGCGCAGCGGCGTCGTCGCTAGCGGGTCCACTCTCGGGTGAGCTCTCCGACACGGGCTTGGATCTCGTCGAGCTGGACATTACAGAGGCGGCGCGCCGAAACGACCTGAAGACCATCTACCACGACGTCGGTGATCGCGCGAGACGAGAGCGCGTATACCACGTTCTTTTCCAGGGCTTGCGTGGGCCACAGCGATGGGTCAGCGAGGTCGAGAGCGACGAGATCGCAGCGATAGCCGGGGGAGATGCGCCCGATGGGCAACCGCAGCACGGATCCGGCGGTTTCCGTCCCGAGCGCGAAGCAGGTCTCGGCGTCGATCGCCTGGCCGTCGGTCCGATGGACCTTCTGCAGGAGCGCCGCGGCGCGCATCTCGTCGAACACGCTGACGCGGTTGTTCGAGCAGCCGCCGTCGGTGCCGAGGCCGACCCGCACGCCCCGCGCGACGAGATCGACCAGATCGGTCACGCCGTCGCCGAGGAACATGTTCGAGCCCGGGCAGTAGGCGAGGCTGCCGCCGCGCTCGGCGAGCAGCGCGCGCTCCGACGCGTCGAACCAGCAGCCGTGCACGGCGATCATGTTCGCCATGTCGACGGGCAAGCTCGCGATCGCGTGGAGCGGCCGCGCGCCGAACCGCTCGAGCGACTGCGCGACCTGATATTGCTCCTCGGCCAGATGTACGTGCCACGGCTCGCCGGCGTCGGCGGCGCACCCCGCGCCGGCTTCGATCATCGCCGGCGTCGCGCCGTGCTGGCTGTGCGGCGCCGGCTGGACCGTCACCAGGTGGCGCGCCTTGTCGCGGTAGCGCGCGTGCAGCGCCTGATAGTTCGCGATCGCCTGCGGGATGGTCTCGCGATACGCGGCCGGCGCGCCGTCCCAGTCGTAGAAGCAGCGCGCGAGCACGATGCGGATGCCGAGCCGCTTCGCCGCCTCGATCGTCGCGGACGCGTGGTCGTTGCCCTGCGCGTTGAGATAGTAGAAGTCGCACACGGTCGTGACGCCGTGGAGCAGCATCTCGCCGAACGCGAACAGCGCCGCGGTCGCCATGTCGTCGGCGCCAAGCTTGGGCGAGTAGCGATACAGCGCCTTGTCGCGCCACTCGAGGAACGGCAGATCGTCGCCGATGCCGCGGAGCAGCGACTGGAAGCTGTGGTTGTGCGTGTTGACCGTGCCGGGGACCATGGCGCGCCCGCTCCAGTCGATCCGCCGCGCGCCGGGTGCAGCCGCGAGCACGTCGGCCGGGTCGCCGACGCGGGAGATCATGCCGTCCACGGCATACACGGCGACGGGGCCGCGCGCGTGGCCGTCCACGAGCGCACGATCCGCAGTGATCACCACGCGATCCATCGCGCGAACCATACCATCGCGCGAATAGCCGCCACGGCCGCGGCGTATTCTTGCGACATGCGCGCGCTCGCCGTCGTCATGCTCGTGGCGGGCAGCGCCTCGGCGGAGCCAATTCTCGCGGCGAACGCGAGCTACGCGTGCGCGCGCGTGCAAGGCGGCCACGTCGCGTGCTGGGGCCAGACGCCGGGCGAATCACATCCGTTGCCGGTGGTCGTGCCCGGCCTCGCCGACATCGCGGGCGTCGCGGCGGCGCCGAGCCGGCTGTTCGCGTGGTCGACCAAGGGCGACGCCTGGCAGTGGAATGGCACGCTCGCCGCGCTGCCCGTGCACGACGTCGTCGAGATCGCCGGTGGCGACGACGCGGCATGCGTGCGACAGAAGTCCGGTGCGGTCGTGTGCTGGGTCGGCGCGAATCCGCCGGCGCCGGCGATCTCCGGCGGAGCGACGCAGCTCGCGGTCGCGGGCCGCCAGGCGTGCGCGCGGATCGGCAACGACGTCACGTGCTGGACGCTCGGCGGCGCGCACACCGAGATCGTGCCCGAGGCGCACGGCGCGATCGCGATCGCGGGCGCCGATCGCGGGACGCGCGGCGCTGCGTTCGTCGCGGTGCTGCCCGCCAAGCTCGCGGGCTGGACGTCCGGCTGGGACGCCGACGGCACGCACGCCGGCGCGCGCAAGCCGCTCGCGGTGCCGGCGCTCGCCGACACGACCGCGATCGCGATCGGCGATACCGACGCGTGCGCGGTCGGCAAGAAGACGATCACGTGCTGGGCCGACGACCGCACGCCGGTGCCGCGCCGGATCGACGTCGCCGGTGCGATCGCGATCGCGGTCGGCGGCTCCGCGTCGTGCGCCGCGATGCCGGATCGCAGCGTGAAGTGCTGGGGCGATCAGAGCGCGATCGGTACGGGCGTGCCCGCGTTCTCGACGACGCCGACCGACGTGGACGGCATCACCGATGCGGTCGAGCTCGCCGCGTCGGGTGAATCGGCGTGCGTGCGGCGCGCGAACGGTCACGTCGCGTGTTGGGGCGCGCGGCTCACCGACGATTGGAACGCTCGGTCGCGCGCGGTCGATCTCGCGCCGCGCGAGGTGCCCGGCGTCACCGATGCGAAGGCGTTGTTCGTCGCGATCAGCCACGCGTGCGTGCGGCGCGCGAACGGCCACGTCGCGTGCTGGGGCTTCAACGGCAAGGTCACGCGCCACACCGCGGTCGACGTGCCGGCGTACGCGCACGCGACGTGGCTCGGCATGGGCGATCGCGAAGTGTGCGCGCTCGTCGGCCGGCGGCTCGAGTGCGGCGGCCGCGTCGTCGATCGCTTTCATCACGTGCCCGACGGCACCACCGAGATCTGGATGGGCAGCTGGTATCGCGGCGAGTATCTGTGCGCGCGCGCCCACGGGACGGTCACGTGCCAGGAGGACTGGAGCGCGCACGGCGAAAACGATCTCGACGACGTGACGTTCGAAGGGCTCGACGACGCGGTCGCGATCGCGATGCCCGAGAATCAGGAG
>Ga0070665_100002888_pt1 | contig 18566 bp, 20 predicted proteins | sample KBSS13metaG_FD_65862 | JGI IMG/M metagenome (GOLD analysis project Ga0070665, IMG submission 65862) | Switchgrass rhizosphere microbial communities from Kellogg Biological Station, Michigan, USA - KBS S1-3 metaG | ecosystem: Host-associated > Plants > Roots > Rhizosphere > Soil ...
TGGTGAACGGGGTGCCCCTGTCCGCCCGGCTCGACGGTTTCAACGCCTACGCGAACGGCACGGTGGAGAACCACCAGCGCATCCACCCCGACTACGCGAGCACCATCCAGCTGCTGTGGGCCTCCGCCGACTTCGACCGGCTCGCCCGGCAGCGGGTGCCGGAGGCGATGTTCCACCACGCCGCGCTGGTCTACTCGGCGTTCAGCACCCTGCGATTCTCGCCCGGTCAGCCGAGCCCCGCCGGCGGGACGTTCAAGGCGCCGGGCGGCACCGTCTACGCGCCGGGGCACAGCTGGATCTACTACCCGCAGGGAGACGACTGGGGCACCGCCCGCCGGGCGCACTTCGTCAGCCTCGACGCCCACGCGCTGGTCTACGCCCCCTACATCGGCAACCGGGGCTGGCCGGCCGGGCGGGCCCTGGCCTGGCACGAGACCGGTCAGCTGGCGCTGGTCCGTAGCAGCGGGACGACCGACGGCCGCACCTACTCCGCCGACCCGGCGATCGCGGCCCAGCAGGACACCTACCCCGGCCGCGAGGAGTACGCCGCGCAGAACCTCGCCACGGCCTGGCTCGCGCTCTACATCGGCCAGATCGGGCTGCCGAAGCTGGATCGCGGCACGCTGCCGGTCCCGTCCGCGACGACGAAGGCGGCGACGGCGCCGAAGACCATGCGGCTCGCTCCCTGATGGCGACGCCGACGCTCGTGGTCGGAGCGGCGATCGTCCGGGGCGGCCTGCTGCTCGCCGCACGCCGTACGTCACCGGTGGAGGCCGCCGGCCGCTGGGAGCTCCCGGGCGGCAAGGTCGAGACCGGCGAGACGGCCACGGCGGCGTTGCTGCGCGAGGTCGAGGAGGAGCTCGGCTGCCTCGTCGCGGTGAACCGCTGGCTGGACGGCGCGCAGCCGATCGGGAGCACGCACGAGCTGCACGTCGCGATCTGCAGCATGGCGGTCGGCAGCCCACGACCGGGCCAGGACCACGACGAGCTGCGCTGGCTCGCCCCGGCCGAGCTCGACGACGTCGACTGGCTCGAGCCCGACCGACCCTTCCTCCCGGCGGTGCGGAGGGTCCTCCTAGGGTCGGAGGTATGAGCGAGATCCCCGACCGACGGCTGCTCCTGGTCCACGCCCACCCCGACGACGAGTCCATCGGCACCGGCGCGACGATGGCGAAGTACGTCGCCGAGGGCGCCGGGGTCACCCTCGTCACCTGCACCGCGGGCGAGCGGGGTGAGGTGCTGGTGCCCGAGGTGGCCCACCTGGCGTGGGACCGCGACGGAGGGCTCGGCGAGCACCGCCGCGGTGAGCTCGAGGACGCGATGAAGGCCCTCGGCGTGACCGACCACCGCTTCCTCGGCGGCTTCGGCCGCTACAGCGACTCCGGCATGGCCTGGCACGAGGACGGGTACGCGATCGCCGGCGACGACCGGCCGGTCAACGCCTTCTGGGACGCCGACCTCACCGAGGCCGCCACCCTGCTGGTCGAGGTGATCCGCGAGGTGCGGCCCCAGGTGATGACGACGTACGACCAGTTCGGCAACTACGGTCACCCCGACCACATCCAGGCCCATCGGGTGGCGACGTACGCCGCGTCCCTGGCCGCCGTGCCGACCTACCGCCCGGATCTGGGGGAGCCCTGGGAGATCGGCAAGATCTACTGGCTGGCGATGTCGGAGTCGCGCTGGCGCCACAGCCTGCGGGCGATCCGTGCCGCCGGCGACACCACATCGTTCCAGGGCATGGACCCCGACGGGCCGCTGCCGATGGCGACCCCGGACCAGGACCTCGCCGCGGAGATCGACGGCTCCGAGTACGCCGAGCAGAAGGTCGCGGCCCTGCACGCCCATCGGACCCAGATCGAGCTCGACGGGCCGTTCTTCGCCCTCTCCAACCACGTCGGGAACGAGGTGCTCGGGATCGAGTCGTTCCGGATCGCAAAGGGGTCGCCCGTCCCGGGCCCCGGCGGTCTCGAGACCGATCTCTTCGCCGGGACCTGATCGAAGTTTCACGATCACGGATCGGCGCGTTCCCGCACGAGGAGCCTCTCCCGCTCCTAGCATTTTCCCGTGGCGCGCTCGACCCGGCGAGACGACCGACCCGGCCCCGAGAGCGAGGGCGGCCGGGTCGTGCTGGCGCTCGTCCTCGGGCTGGCGCTGCTCGCGGGCGGCGCGTACTCGGCGGCGTACCTCGCCGCCGGTGACAAGGTCCCGGTCGGGACGACGGTGGCCGGCGTCGACATCGGTGGTCACGACCCGACCACGGCAGCCGAGGTGCTCCGCGAGGGCATCGCCGCGCGGGCTGACACGCCGTTCACGGTCGTCATCAACGGCCGCACCCAGCAGGTACGACCGTCGCAGGTGGGCCTCGGCATCGACTACGCCGCCTCCGTCCGCAAGGCCGGCGCCGAGCGCAGCTGGCGGCCCTCGCGACTGTGGTCCTACTTCACCGCCGGCAACTCCTACGACCCGGTCGTGACCCTCGACCAGGACCGGCTCGCCGCCCTGCTCCGGCGCCTCGACATCAGCGACGGGCAGTCCGGGGCCGACGGGTCCGTGGTCTTCCAGCACCAGACCTTCACCGTGCGGGCGCCGCGGCCGGGGCTGACCCTCGACCCCCGGGAGGCCGGTACGGCGTTCTGGAACGCCTACCTCTCCGACGATCCCTCCGTCCAGCTCCGGCTCGCCCCGACCGCACCCGCGATCGACACCTCGGCCATCCGCCGGTTCGTCACCCGGTTCGCCAACCCGGCGATGGCGTCGCCGGTCGAGCTGCACTTCGGGCGCGCCACGCTGCACCTGCCGCCGTCGTCGTACGGCCACCTGCTCGCGGCGCGCCGAGTGGGCAACCGGCTCACCCCGATGGTGCGGGCGCGGGCTCTGTCCCGGGTGACCGAGTCGGGGCTCGTCGGCCTGCCGGTCGACCGTCCGACGCCCGCCACCGTCGCTCTGGTGCACGGACGTCCCCACGTGGTGAGTGGACGACCGGGGATGACGTTCCGCCCCCACGACGTCGCCACCGCGCTGATGCGGGCGATCAGCGCACCCCACCGGACCGCCCGCGTCCGGCCGACGCTCGCGCGGCCGACCTTCACGACCGCCGACGCGCGCCGGCTCGGCATCCGCACCCGGCTCTCGTCGTTCGCGGCGCGCTTGCCCCACGGGTCGAGCGGAGGACGGCTCTCAGCCCTGGTGTCGCAGCTCGACGGCACCGTGCTCCGTCCTGGCGACGCCCTGTCGCTCCGTGGCCTGCTCGGAGCCCGGACGCCGTCGGGCGCACGAGGCGACCCGCTGGCGACGGCGGTCTTCAACGCGGCGTGGCTGGGTGGTCTGCGGGTGACCGCCCACGCGTCCGGAACGTCGTACACCGGTGCCGCGCCCCTTGGTCGCGATGCCTCGCTGCGCGAGGGGCAGGACGTCGCGTTCACCGACGACACGAGGTACGGCGTGCTGGTGTCCTCGTCGCTGCAGCACGGATCGCTGACGGTCACCTTGTGGTCGACCCCCCGGTGGACGGTGACGTCGGGTCACGGGTCACCGACGCACGTCGTACGCGCTGACCGTCACGTCGTGCGCGGGAAGCAGTGCACACCGCGGAAGGGCCGGGACGGCTTCGACGTCACGGTGACGCGGACCTTCGCCCGGGGCGGGAGCCCGGACCATCGATCGTCGTACACCGTGTCCTATGCGCCGATCGCCGCGGTCGTCTGCAAGGGCAAGCGTCACCGGCACCACTGAGGGCCTCAGGAGATGCCGGCCACCTGGTCGAGTCGTTGCAGCAGCTCGTGCGCGGCCAGCTCGACCTTCTTGTGCCGCCACTCCGACGCCCGGTAGACGCAGGCGATCAGCGCCGTGCGGTGCACGCGGCGGAAGTCGCCGTAGACGAACGCGTGGCGGGCCTTGGTCTCGTCGTTCGCTCCCTCGGTGAGGCCGAGGTGCCAGGCGCCGTACTCCTCCCAGGTGTGGTGCTCCAGGAACGTGTTCTGGGCCTCGGCGTCCGGCTGCACCACGCCCCAGTCGCTGTCGAGGACGTACTGCTTGGCGTCGATGAGGTCGCGGCACCGGGCGACGGCGTCGGGGTTCACGTCGTAGCTGGCCATGGGGTCAGGCTAGGCGCGCTGTCGCTAGGGCGCGAGGCGGTGCAGGTCGCGGGGGAAGAGGGTGACCTCGCGGATGTTCGGTGCCTCGACCAGTCGGCCCACCCACCGTTCGAGACCGATCGCGAAGCCGCCGTGCGGTGGGATGCCACGCCGGAAAGCCTCGACGTACGACGCGTAGGGAGCGTAGGGGTAGCCCCGCTCCTCCAGCGCGCGGACGTAGTCGGCGTAGCGATGCAGCCGCTGGGCGCCGCTGACCAGCTCGATGCCGCGGAAGATCAGGTCGAACGACCTGCTCCAGTGCGGGTCGACCGGGTCGGGGTGGCTGTAGAAGGCGCGGTGCGCGGTGGGGTAGCCCTCGACCAGCACGAAGTCGGAACCGTGCTCGCTGATCGCCCACTCGCCGAGCGCTCGCTCGTGTGCGGGGCTGAGGTCGGGCTCGTCGGCCGGGGCGCCGGCGATCTCGAGCGCCTCGCGGAAGTGGAGGGTCGGGATCTGCTCCGGCACCTCCGGCAGGGCGAGGCCGAGCCGTTCGGCCGCCGGTCCGGCGTACCGCTGGACGCCGGCGACCATGCCGGCCACGACGTCGCGCAGGCACGCCATCACCTCGCGGTGGTCCTCGACGAAGCCGAGCTCGACGTCGAGCGAGACGTACTCCGCGAGGTGGCGCACGGTGTCGTGGGGCTCGGCGCGGAACACCGGCCCGACCTCGTAGACGCGCTCGAAGACGCCGACCAGCTGCTGCTTGTAGAACTGCGGGCTCTGGGCGAGGTACGCCGGCCGGCCGAAGTAGTCGACCGTGAAGACGTTGGCGCCGCTCTCGGTGGCCTGCTCCACGAGCTTGGGGGAGTGGACCTCGGTGAAGCCGTCGGCGTCCAGCGTGTCGCGGAAGCCGCGCAGGCTGGCCGCGGCCAGCTCCCACTTGGCGCGCTGCATCGGGTGGCGCCAGGTCGTCGCGGCGTGGTCGAGCAGGGTCGGCAGACCGGTGTCGAGGGTCGGCCGCCAGAGCTCGACGGCGGGGGTGTCGGCCGGTTCGCTGAGAGCGGTGACGGTCGCCTCGGTGACCTCGACGCCGCCGGGTGCCTGGGCGTTGGCGGTCGCCGTGCCGATGACCTCGATCGGGGTCTCCTCGGGCGGGAGCTCGGCGCCGGCCGGGAGCACGACCTGGGCCAGGCCGGTACGGTCGCGGACGACGAGGAAGGTGACCTTCGCGAGCTCGCGACGGCGGTGCACCCAGCCCTGGAGCCGGACCGGCTCACCGGGCGTCGTCGCGGGCAGTGCAGAGGTGAGTGTGCGTTTCATCGTTCCTCCAGTAGCGGAAGCCCTGGAGGTGTGGGCGGGGGCGAAGTCGCGGTGCCACCACACCTTCGCCGGCCTTGTCTGTCGGTGGCCGGCCTCTCGTCGGTACGTCGTACGCACGGACCGCCGCTGCTCTCCCGGCCTCTGCCGGCCGGGAGGGGGTGCGTCACGCCCCACGGTGGTCGAGGAAATCGTACGGCGCACCTGGGGCCGACCGCGAATCGAAATCCCTCGGTGGTGGAACGGCCCTGGCTCTCGGTGGTGGAGGACGCTGCAGCCCTCGGTGGTGGAGGACGCTGCAGCCCTCGGTGGTTGAGGAGGGCGCTCTGCGCCCGTCTCGAAACCACCTCGTGGTCGAAACGATCGCGGCTGACAGAATGCCGGGATGTCCCTGGAGCCTGGCTTGGACGGCCTGGAGACCGATCGACTCGTTCTCCGGCGTCGTCGGGTGGCGGACGCCGTCGTCCATCACCAGCTGTGGACCGAGCGGGATGCACGGGTGCCGCGGCACCGGCGGCTCGATGCCGAGGGCCGGCCGACGGTGGAGGACATCGCCGCCGCTCTCCACGAGGAGCCGGGGATCCTGACGGTCGAGCGGAAGACGGAGGCCGACGTCATCGGCTACTGCGGGCTGGTCTTCCACGGGAACGGATCGCCCGACGAGCCCGAGCTCGCCTACGAGCTGCTGCGCGCGGCTCACGGGCACGGCTACGCCACCGAGGCAGCACGGGCCGTCGTCACCTGGGCGAGCGAGGCGGGCCACCCGCGGTTGTGGGCCACGGTCCGCGACTGGAACGTCGCGTCACGACGGGTCCTGGAGAAGCTCGGGTTCAGCGAGACGGGCGAGGTGGAGCGCGACCCCGTCCACGGCGACAGCCTGCTCACCGTACGAGAACAGACCGCCCTTCATCCATGATGTCCGGATGGACATCCAGTCTCGGACCGCCGCCAACCGCCTCCTGCTGGCGGACTTCTTCGACGGCCTCGACGGCGCACAGCTGGGGACGCGGAGCCTCTGCGAGGACTGGACCGTGCGCGGCGTGCTCGGCCATCTCGTGGCGACGATGACCGGCAGTCTCGGCGGGCTCCTGCTGGACGTCGTGCGGGCGAAGGGATCGATCAACGGGGCCAACGCGGCGATGGCGCGCCGAACGGCCGAGCGGCCCGTCTCGGAGCTGACGTCGATCCTCCGCAAGCAGGCCGACGGGCACGGCAAGGCACCTGGGGTCGGGCCGATGGGACAGCTGGCCGACGGGTGCCTGCACCTGCGTGACTGCGCGCGGCCGCTCGGGCTGGACACCGACGTGAGCCCGGACGACTGGCGGAGGGTGCTCGACTGGCTGCCTCACGGCGTCCCGGGCCTGGTGCCGAAGCGCCGGGTCGACGGGCTCGCGCTGCGGGCGACCGACCAGGAATGGAGGTGGGGGAGCGGCGCCGACGTGGCGGGTCCCAGCGAGGCGCTGGCGATGGCCGTCGCCGGTCGGCCCGACGCACTGCGAGACCTCACCGGGCCTGGGGTCACCGTCCTGCGAGGCCGCGTCCAGGGACGGCGCTGACCATGGCGTACTTCGAGCGCCTGACCCCCCACCGTTTCCGCGCGACCGAGCACACCGGCGGCGCCTGGGACCTCGAGACGCAGCACATCGCGCCGGCGCTCGGGCTGATGGCCCATGTCCTCGAGACCGACCGTGACGCGCGTCGGAGCGACGGGTTGGCTCTGACCCGGCTGAGCTACGACATCCTCGGCACGGTGCCGATCGCCGAGGTCGACGTCGACGTCCAGGTGCTGCGGGCGGGACGCACGATCGAGCTGGTCGAAGCGGTGCTCAGCAACACCGGACGCGCGGCGGTCCGGCTCCGGGCCTGGCTGATGGAGCCCCGCGACACGTCGGCGGTGCAGGGCACGGGCCAGGCACGCATCCCGGGGCCCGACGAGACGAAGCCGTGGGACCCGACCAGTGTCTGGCCGGGCGGCTTCATCGCGACGGTCGACGTACGCCGTCGGCAGGTCGAGCCGGGACGAGCCCACTTCTGGGTCCGCACCGACGTCCCGCTCGTGGCCGACGAGGAGGTCGGTCCCCTGAGCCGGATGGTCGGACTGCTCGACGTCGCCAACGGACTGACCGTGCGAGCCGAGCCGACCGCGGTGCTGTTCCCGAACGTCGACCTCACCGCCCACGTCATCGACCAGCCGCAGGGCGAGTGGGTCGGCTTCGACACGGCGGTCTCGTTCGGCCCGACCGGCGTCGGCCTGACCGCGAGCGTGATCCACGACGAGCGGGGCCCGATCGGGACCAGCTCGCAGTCGCTCACGATCCGCCCGCGCTGACCCTCCGCATCAAGGCTGCGACAGCCGTCACCCCCGCAGGGCGGTCACGGGCTCAGCGTGTGCGGAGACGTCCGCGTGAGCTCGACTCCCACCCGGACCCAGACCGCCGGCAGGCTCCGCCCGAACCGGTGGGCCAGCTGGCGCGTGTCGCCGCGCAGCAGCCCGAGTCCGGCGACCCCGATCAGGGCCACGAAGTCGACGTCGAGGAGCAGCGCGAGCACGCCCGGGTCGACCGCGATCAGGGGTGCCAGCGCGACGAGCCCGGCGAGGAGCATGATGAGATGCAGCAGACGGCGACGATGCCTCGTCGCGACACTCCGGAGCCGACCCACGTGGACACGGTACGTGAGTGCCGGGAGGAGGATTGGATCGACGCGGTAGTGGGTACGCGTCGGGATGGCAAGGGAGGGTGTCATGACCAGGCATCAGGCGTTGGAGCTGCTGCTCACGCGTCGGATCCCCGAGGACGTCGGCTCCATCGAGGCGACCCTCCGGGCGATCACCGCGCGTCTCGACGCTGTCGGCGGGACGGCGGAGTACGACCAGGTGCACCAGCGCCTCGACGCTCTGCTGACCGCGCGGGACCGGGCGTCCCGCCGCGACGACGTGCTCGTCTGACCTGCCGCGTGGCCGACCTCCGCCGGACGATCAACCGGGCGATCGACCAGGCGATCGACGCCGGCCCGGTCGTCCTCGACGGCGGTCTGGCCACGCTGCTCGAGGCGCACGGACACGACCTCTCGTCCGACCTCTGGTCCGCACGGCTCCTCACCGACGACCCCGAGGCCATCGTCGCGGCGCATGCGGAGTTCTTCGACGCGGGCGCCCAGGTCGCGACCACCGCGTCGTACCAGGCCTCCTTCCCCGGGTTCGCCACCCTCGGGCTGGACGCCGCCCAGGCCGCGGACCTGATGCGCCTCAGCGTCGCGCTCGCGCGCCGGGCCCGCGACGAGCGCTGCCCGAGCGGCTGGGTGGCCGCCTCGGTGGGTCCGTACGGCGCCTACCTCGCCGACGGCTCGGAGTACCGCGGGGACTACGACCTCGACGTCGCCGGCCTGCGGGCGTTCCACCGGCCCCGGCTCGACGTCCTGGCGACGGCCGGTGCGGACGTCCTCGCGGTCGAGACCGTGCCGTGCCTGGCCGAGGTCGAGGCCCTGTGCGCCGAGCTCGACGGCTCCGGCCTGGTCGCCTGGCTCAGCCTCTCGGCCGACGGGAACCGCACCCGAGCCGGGGAGGCGCTGGCCGAGGCCTGGGCGATGGCGGCCGACGTGGACGAGATCGTCGCCGTCGGCGTGAACTGCTGTGCACCCGCTGACGTGACGGCGGCGCTGGCGGAGGCGACCGGCCCCCTCGTCGCCTACCCCAACTCCGGCCAGGGCTGGGACGCCGTACGCCGCACGTGGACCGGCGAGTCCGCCTTCGACCCGGGCGCGGTCACGGGCTGGCTCGGCGCCGGAGCCCGCCTGGTGGGTGGCTGCTGCCGGGTCGGTCCCGCCGACATCACCCACGTCGCGGATCAGGTGGCCGGCGCCGCCAGGTAGTGGCACAGGTGGTGCTCGCGCAGGCCCAGCTCGGCGTACAGCATCCACGCCGGGGTGTTCTCGCGTTCGACCTCGAGCCACACCGTGCCGGCCCCGGTCTCGGCCCCCACCTCCAGCAGCCCGGCCGTCAGCCGCCGGCCCAGGCCCTGGCGCCGCACCGACTCGTCGACCTGCAGGCCGTGGATGCCCAGCCAGTCGTCCTTGAGCTCACCGCGGCCGCGGCCGACCTCCACGCCGTCCCGCGTGATGGTGGCCAACACCCGGGTGCCGTCGACCACGGTCTCCACGCCGTCGTCCGGTCCGGCCGCACGTCGGGCCATCACCAGCGAGCCCACCAGGTACGGCGCGTCGAGGGGTTCGAGGACCCGCCAGCCGAGCGCGACCAGCCCGGACTCGACCGCCGACCCCGCCTCGGCCTGGACCAGCGCGTCGCGGACATGACCGCCGTAGAAGGCGCGCACCCGGTCGGCGGCCTCGGCGAGAGGCAGCCCGGGGTCGCCGACCGCCAAGCACGAGTTGGCACGTCGCGAGCGCCGCCCGCGCTCGCCCTCGACCAGACGCAGCACCCACGGGCCCACGGGCTCGGTCGTCGGCGAGATCCACAACGGCAGGGCGTGGATCTCCGCGTCCCGCGTCGACACCCGCTGTCGCACGGAACCCCGTGGCGGCACCGGCTTCCCGGTCACGATGTCGGCCCGGGCGATGGTCACCGCCGTCCCCGACTCGGGGGCCACCACACAGGTCTCGTCGTCCCACGACAGCAGCGTGCCGAGCACGTCGGTCATGGCCGGACCGCCGGACGGACCGGTCTCACCCGGCAGGACCCGCCGTACGACGACCCGCTGCCCCACGACGTGACCGCCGAGCCCGTGCGATGTCGGCGTCATCGGTCAGGCCGGCGAGGTGACGATCCGACGGAGCATCACGGTCTGCAGCCGGCGTTCGCGACCGGCGTGCTCCGGCGACCCGGCCAGGTTGCGGCGTTCGTCGGGATCGGCCTCGAGGTCGAACAGCAGGTACGGCCGGCCACGCTTGTTGAGGGCCAGCTTCCACTTCTCGGAGGCGATCATCACCTCGCCGGACAGCTCCGACAACACGGTCTGCCGGCCCTGGTCGGTGGTGCCCAGCACCCGCTGGGCCACGCTGCGCGCCTGGCTGCCGGGGACCGGCTGACCGCCGGCGAGCTCGACCAGGGTGGCGCCGAGGTCCATCAGCTCCACCGGGTCGGGGCACTCCCAGCCGCGCTGCCCGCCAGGCACCTGGAGCAGGAACGGCACCCGCGCCGCCGGGTTGAGGAAGTTCTGCTTGTGGATCAGCCCGAAGTCGCCGTTCATCTCGCCGTGGTCGGACGCGAACGCGATCACGGTCCGGTCGAGCTCGCCGCGCTCCTCGACCACGCGCAGGAGCTCACCGACCTGGTCGTCGATCAGCTTCAGGCCGGCCGCGTAGTCGGCCCGCAGCGCGGCGATGTCACCGGGCTCGAAGGGGAACCGCTCGCGGTTGTCGAACGCCCCGGTCGGCCGCGACTGAGTGCTCGGCTCTGCCTCGAGCGGCGCCGGCATCGTCGCGGGGTCGAACATCCCGGCGTACGGCGGGGGCGTGTCCCAGGGCTCGTGCGGGCCGCTGAAGCTGACCCAGCACATCCACGGCCGGTCGTCGTCGTAGCCGCGGAGGTGGTCGCGAGCCTGCGTCCCGACGTAGACGTCGGCGTACAGCTCGAGCGGGAGGGGGGAGGGGCGGACGACCCACGGCTTGTCCCGGTAGCGGCTCTCCAGGTCGTCCCGGTAGGCGTCCAGGACACCCGCCTCACGCCACAGGTCGGTGAGGCGGCTGTTGACGCGGGTCATCGCCCGCGGGCCGCCGATCTCGTCGACGTGGTCGAGCCCCCAGCGGTGCAGGAGGTGTTCGCGGTCGCGCAGGTCGCCCCGGTGGGGATGGAAGTGGGTCTTGCCGAACACGCTGGTCGCGTAGCCGGCGTCCCGGACCGACTGCATCCAGGTGTCGGCCCGACGGTCGAGCATCCGGCCGCCGTTCGTCCAGACTCCTGTCTGGTGGGGGTAGCGCCCGGTCGCCAGGCTGACCCGGGCCGGTACGCAGACCGGCGCGTTCGTGTAGGCCCGCGGGAACCGCACGCCGGCGGCGGCGATCCGGTCCAGGTTCGGCGTGTCGACCCAGTCACTGACACAGCTCAGCGCGTCCCACCGATGCTGGTCGGTCATCAGGAACAAGATGTTGGGTCGCCGGTCCACGCTTCTCCTCGCTCGGTGGGTCGCCGCGATGCTACAAGCGGCGCGGGAAGTGGGGCCGGAAGTGGGCCGGAAGTGGGCCGGAAGTGGGGTGGAAGTGGGGTGGACGCTGCGCCGCGCCGGGCCCGCGGGATACTAGGCTCCTCGTCATCAGCCCGTGTTTCCCGTTCAGCCCGTGTTTCCCGTTCAGGAGGACCAGGTGACCTACGTCATCGCCCAGCCGTGTGTCGACCTCAAGGACCGGGCCTGCGTCGACGAATGTCCGGTCGACTGCATCTACGAGGGCAAGCGGATGCTCTACATCCATCCCGACGAGTGCGTCGACTGCGGCGCCTGCGAGCCGGTCTGCCCGGTCGAGGCGATCTTCTACGAGGACGACACCCCGGAGGAGTGGAAGGGCTACTACGACGCCAACGTCCACTTCTTCGACGAGCTCGGCTCGCCCGGTGGCGCGGCGAAGCTCGGCGAGATCGACCACGACCACGAGCTGGTCGCGGCGCTCCCGCCGCAAGAACACGACGAGTGACCCGACCGGTCTCGCAACGGCTCCCGGACTTCCCCTGGGACCAGCTGACGTCGTACGCCGCGACGGCGCGCGCTCACGCTGACGGCATCGTCGACCTCTCCATCGGCACGCCGGTCGACCCCACGCCCGACGTCGTACGACGCGCGCTGGAGGCGGCGTCCGACTCGCCCGGCTACCCGCAGACCGTCGGCCGCCCCGAGACCCGGCAGGCGGCGGTCGACTGGCTGTCCCGACGGCACGGCGTGGCCGGCCTCGGACACGACGGCGTGCTCCCGGTCATCGGCACCAAGGAGCTGGTCGCATCGCTGCCGATGCACCTGGGACTCGGTCCCGACGACACCGTCGTCGTCCCCGAGCTCGCCTACCCGACGTACGCCGTGGGGGCGGCGGTGGTCGGCGCCCGCACCGTCGCGACGGACTCGCTGACCAGTCTCGGACCGGAGCGGCCGGCACTGCTCTGGGTGAACTCACCCGGCAACCCGACCGGCCGGGTGCTGCCGGTCGCCCACCTGAAGAAGGTCGTGGAGTGGTGCCGCGAGCGCGGCACGCTGCTGGTGAGCGACGAGTGCTACCTCGAGTACGCCTGGGACGCCGACCCGGTCTCGGTGCTGCACCCCGACGTCTGCGGTGGCAGCCACGACGGCATCCTCGCCGTCCACTCGCTGTCGAAGCGATCCAACCTGGCCGGCTACCGATGCGGGTTCGTCGCCGGCGACCCGGCCGTGGTCGCCGAGCTGCTGGCGGTGCGCAAGAACCTCGGGCTGATCGAGCCCGGCCCGCAGCAGGTCGCGATGGCGGCCGCGCTGGCCGACGACACCCACGTGGCCGAGCAGCACGAGCGCTACCGGGCGCGGCGTGCGACGTTGAGGACGGCGCTGGAGCGCGCGGGCTTCCGGATCGACCACTCCGAGGGATCGCTCTACCTGTGGAGCACGCGCGACGAGGACTGCTGGACGACCGTGTCCGACCTGGCGGACCTCGGCATCCTGGTCGCGCCCGGCACCTTCTACGGACGCTCGGGTGCGCGGCACGTGCGCGTGGCACTCACCGCGACCGACGAACGTGTCGCCGCCGCTGCCGCTCGACTCTGAGCCGGTCGAGCGATGCGGGCGTGCGGGTTCAGAGCGCCGCGACTCCCGGCATGGCGAACGCGCCGTCCTCACCGCGTGCGGCCATGGCCAGCTCGTGCTGCTCGTCGAAGGTCTCCGCGACCGGCGCCTCGGCCATGCTCTCGGGGATGCGGACCGCCGAGATGGAGTCCAGGCGCACGACAGCGTGCTCCGAGTGCGTGCTCAGGATGACGCCCTGACCGTCGAGGCCGGCGACGTTCCCGCGCAGCCACTCACCGTGGACGAGCACCTCGACCGGCAGACGGTTGTCCTCAGCACGGCGCAACGCCGTGCCGACCGTGTACAACGTGGAATTGTGCATCCCGAGCCCCCCGACTCTTCGCCACAAAGCCCCCCCGGGCTCTGCTCTGGATCACCAGCGTAGGGGGCGGACCACCGTGCCCGAGGGATTACCAGGCAAAGTTTCCCGATGCCCGGTAAAAGCCTGATCAGGCCACGACGACAGAGTTTCCACCACCGGAGCCGCGCCGCCAGCCGTGGCCGTCGTTCGCCTTCCAGGCCTGGTTCCGATAGGTCACCGTCGAGAGTCCCAGCTGCTGCGCATGGGCCACGAGGTACGACGCCAACGCCCACCCGCGCGGTGTCGACGACACCGGAAGCTCCAGCGTCCCGCCCTGGCCGGCGCCGACCTCGACGCTGCCGAACGCCGGCTCGAGCGCCCGGCTCAGCCCCGCGGCACGCCGCGCCGTCGGCACCGGCGGCCCGTCCGGGGCCGGCAGGTGGCACCAGAACGCCGCCGCGGAGTAGCCGGTCAGAGCCGAGGCCAGCGCCCGCGCGTCCTTCTCGTAGACGGCGTAGGCATCGGGGAAACCCGAGCGCTGCACCTCCTGGGCCGCTCTGGTGACCGGGAGGGTCGTCCATCCGGGCACCTTCTCGAGCGCGTCGTAGAACGCGTTGGTGGCGTAGACGGGGTCGAGGATCTGCCGCGTCGTGCCCCAGCCCTGGGAGTGGCGCTGCTGGAAGAGCCCGAGCGAGTCGCGGTCGCCGCCCTTGAGGTTGTAGAGCTTCGACTCCTGCAGCGCGGTGGCCAGGCCGATCGTCGCCGCGTGGGCCGGCATCCCGCGCCGGACGGCGATCGCCGCGATCAGGCTGGCGTTGCGCGCCTGCTCGTCGGTGAGGACCACGGTCAGGCCGCCGACCTTCGCTGTGCACTGGCCCAGGGTCTTGTCGTCACCGGAGCCGTGCCGGGAGACGCCGTACGCCACACCCCCGACCACCAGGCCGAGGGGGACGACGACGGCCAGGATCCGCTTGGTCAGGCCCATGGACACTGCCTAGTTGCGATGGAGTGCCTCGTTGAGCGCGACTCCACCGGCCTTCCACGGGACGACCTCCACGGTGCCGGTGACCGAGTTGCGCCGGAACAGCAGGTGGTCGCCGCCGGACAGGTCCACCGCCTTCACGACGCGGGCGTCGGGGAGCGTGACCTTGGTGCCGGCGGTGACGTAGCAGCCGGCCTCGACGACGCAGTCGTCGCCGAGTGAGATCCCGATGCCGGCGTTCGCCCCGATCAGGCAACGCTCGCCGATGGAGATCACCTGCGTCCCTCCGCCGGACAACGTGCCCATGATCGAGGCCCCGCCACCGACGTCGGAGCCGTTGCCGACCACGACGCCGGCACTGACCCGGCCCTCGACCATCGAGGCGCCCAGGGTGCCGGCGTTGTAGTTGACGAAGCCCTCGTGCATCACCGTCGTGCCGTCGGCGAGGTGGGCGCCGAGACGTACCCGGTCGGCGTCGCCGATGCGCACCCCGGTCGGCACGACGTAGTCGGTCATCCGCGGGAACTTGTCGACGCCGAAGACCTGCAGCGGACCGTCTGCCCGGAGCCGTAGCCGGGTCGTCTCGAACTCGTCCGGCGGGCACGGGCCGGCGCTGGTCCACACGACGTTGGCCAGGACGCCGAAGACACCGTCGAGGTTGAGCCCGTGCGGACGGACCAGGCGGTGCGAGAGCAGATGGAGGCGGAGGTAGGCGTCCGGGGCGTCCCGGGGCGGCTCGGCCAGGTCGACCTCGACGTGCCGCACCTCCGTGCGTACCCGGCGTTCGGGGTGCTCGCGGGCGAGCCGGTCGAGGGGCCCCTGGGCACCCTCAGACGTGTCGCCGAGGGCGGGCGCGGGGAACCAGGTGTCGAGCACGGTGCCCGCGCTCGGGCCGTCGGTGACGACGGTCGCCAGACCCCGACCCCACGCCCTCTGCTCGCTCACGTCGACAGGCTACTGACCGGTCCGGCCGTCGATGCGTTCGCGCAGGAAGTCGGCGTGACCGCAGTGCCGCGCGTACTCCTCGATCATGTGGACGACGATCTCGCGCAGCTCGCTCTGGTCTCCCTCGGGGCCCACCAGGACGCCCAGGTCGTCGTAACGGTCGTAGACCTCCCGCGCGTGGGCCACCTCGGCGTGCCAGGCGTCCCACGCCTCGCTGACGACGGCCTCGTCGGCGACCGCGCCGTTGAAGTCGAGGTCGCGGTCCTCGGGCGACTTGAACGGTCGCGCGAGCTCCATGTGTCCCTCGATGAAGCGGCGGTACCAGTGGAACTCCACCGATGCGAGGTGCCGCACCAGCCCGAGCAGCGACATCGTGGACGGCGGCACGCTGCGCTGCGCGAGCTGCTCGGCGTCCAGGCCGGAGCACTTCATCTCGAACGTCGTCCGGAAGTGCTCGAGGTAGTCGGCGAGCACCGCCTTCTCACCGTGCGGCGTGACGCCGGTGTTGCGGGGGTCGTCGTCGGGGTCCACCCACATGTCGGGGAACTGGCGCTCGGTCATGGGCGTGAACTCTGCCGGTCCCTGGTCCACGGCTCAAATCGGAATCAGTCTCCGGCCCAGGCCGCGCGGTTGACGGCGCGCAGGTGGCGGAGCGTGGGGTGGCCGAGGCTGTTCGCGGCGTACCACGTCCAGTGGTCGGCGCGCCCGATGCGCGTGTAGTCGCGGTCCAGCACCGGCTGGATCCACCCGTCGACGGTGCGGTGGCCGATCGCGATCAGCGTGGGATGGAGACGCTCGATCCGGGCGGCGTACCCGGCGAGCCCGCCGTCGAGGTGGTCGTCGAGGAACCGCGAGATCGCGCCGTTGGACAGCTGCCAGGGGTAGGGGTTGCTGCGGTGGAGCAGCACCAGCACCTCGGGCGCGCTGAGCGACAGCACGGACGACCCCGGAGGCACGGCGGCGACGGTCCGGGCGACGTCACGGCGTTCGAGGGGGAGGCGGTGGTCGCGGGTGCTCACCGCCTCGACGCCGGCGGCCACGACGGCGACGACGACCAGGGCGGCTCCGAGCCGGCGTGCGTACAGCCGACCCAGGCGAGCTCCGAGGAGCTGCAGCGCCGCGGCGAGGCCGACTGCCGCGAACGGCAGGACGACGTAGAGGTCGGCACCGCCGTTGATCTGGTAGCAGCTCCACAGCCCGGCGACCAGGCCCCCGGCCGCGAGCACGAGCAGGTGGCGGTCGACGTCGTCGAGACTCCGTGCCCGTCGCCAGCGTGCCAGCGCGCGGAGCCCGACAGCGACCACGCCCAGCCACCCGGCGATGACGACGAGGAGGGACCAGCGGTAGTCGTGGGTCAGCAGCGACCAGCTGTCGATGATGTCCGGCTGCCGGGTGTAGCCGATGTTCACCCGGATGAACCCCCAGTACGACACCCTGAGCGCCCCCTCCGCGAGGAAGTACGCCGTCAGCAGGGCGGTCGGCACGGCACCTCCGACGACGTACGACGCGAGGGCGCGCAGCCGGGGAGTGCCCGACGTGAGGATCGCGACCAGGGCCGCGGCCGCGGCGGCCAGGACCACCGGCTGCCAGGTCAGGGTCGCCAGCGCGGTCAGCACACCGGCGGCGAACCAGCGCCGGCGCAGCAGCAGGACCAGGGCGACCTCGAGGCAGAGCACCATGACCGTCTTCTCGCGCGGCCCCGCGGTCGCCAGCTTGAGGAAGCTGGCGAAGGTCAGGAACACGGCCGGCGCGAGCACGCCGGCGGCCCGTGACCGCAGCGCCGCGCGGGCGAGCACGCTGACCCCGGCGACGCAGGCGGCCGACAGGACGAGATAGATCAGGCGGGCACCGGTGACGCTGTCCAGGCCGAGCAGCCAGCCGATCCGGGTGCCGGTCCCGGCCACCATGTCACCCAGGGGGCCCACCGAGTTGAAGATGCCGCGGTACGGCGGCGTGCCGTGCGCGAACCGCACACCGCCGTAGACGAACGTCGCCTGGTCGCGGTCGAGGGACGCCTGGAAACCGTGCAGGGAGTAGACGACGAGAGCCACCAGACCCGCGAGCGCCGGGTCGGCGTACCGACTGGGCACCCGGCTGGTCGGCATGCGCGCGAAACTACCGGCCGTAGGCCGTCATCACCTCGTCATGGGCGAACCGCGCGTTGGCCAGGGCGTCCGGGCCGGCGGAGCGGCTGAGGTACCAGACGAAGCCGGCGCCGCCGCCCACACGTCGGTAGTCCTCCGTCAGCCACGCGACCGGCCAGGTCTCCCGGAACCCCTGGCTGACCACCACGAAGGTCGGATGGAGGTCCTCGAGCGTCTGCACGAGGCCTGGCAGGCCGCCCGGGTAGGTGGCGCTCAGGTAGCGGTCCTGGGAGTGGTTCAGGATCTGGTACGGCAGCGGGTTGTCCCGTCCGGCCAGGGCGAGTGCCTCCGGCGCGTTCAGGCTGACGACCGTGGCGTCGCTCGGTTGCGTCGCCAGGACCGCGTCCACGTCGGCCCGCTGCACGAGGAGCATGTGGCCGCGGGTCGAGACGGACTCGACGCCGGCGACACCCACACCGAGACAGACCACCGCCACGGTCGCGCTCAGGGCCACGCGCCGGGGCACCCGACCGAGCAGCCACACGGCGGCCGCCGCCAGGCCCAGGGCTGCGAACGGGAGCACCACGAACAGGTCGGGTGCGCCGTTGATCACCAGCAACGTCCAGACGATGCCGACCAGCCCACCCGCGGCATTGACGACGAGGCGACGGGCGTGGGGGTCGGCCGTGGGCCGTCGGGCCCGAGGCACCGCGCGCATGCCCAGGACCAGCCCGGCGACCAGACCCCCGAGGATCGGGAACAGCGACAGGTCGTAGGCCTTGAGCAAGGTCGCCGAGATGGTGTGCGCCTCGCTGAAGAAGGACGGCTGCCGGGTGTACGCGGCATTGATCACGATGAAGCCGTTGATCGCCTGCGAGAGCGCGCCCGCCGCCAGGAAGAAGCCGACCGTGGCGAGGCTCGGCACCAGACCGCCGAGGGTGAAGCGGAGCACGATCCTGCTGCGCCGGTCCCGCTGGTCCAGCAGGGTGGCTGCCGCCAGTGCCCCGAGCGCGACCGCGAACACGGGCTGCCAGGTCAGCGTCGCGAGCGCCGCACACGCGCCGGCCGAGGCCCAGCGGCGGCGGCCGAGCAGGATCAGGCACCCGAGCA